>Ga0070691_10000043_pt1 | contig 36106 bp, 31 predicted proteins | sample KBSK1101metaG_FD_64673 | JGI IMG/M metagenome (GOLD analysis project Ga0070691, IMG submission 64673) | Corn, switchgrass and miscanthus rhizosphere microbial communities from Kellogg Biological Station, Michigan, USA - KBS K1-10-1 metaG | ecosystem: Host-associated > Plants > Roots >... | reverse complement strand
GCTTGAGGGTTCCGGGGCGCTGGCCGTCGGTGTCGAGCATCACCGGCACCGCGGGATGCGCCGCCTCGAGCGACGCGATGAGGAAATTCTCATTCGCGAGCGGGTCTCGCCCGCCGATCGCGATCGAATGGAACTTCGCCCGCGAGAGCTGGCGGTCGAGCTCGCGGACGAGTGCGGCCGACGTGTACATCGTCGCCGTTTCCGCCTCGCCGGCAAAACGCACGAACAATTGGCGGCGCCCCGCCCAGACCCCCTGCGCCTGGACGCCTGCCGGAACTCCCGCCAATGCCGCCGCCGCCAACTGTGGACCCGTCATTCCGTTTCTCCAGGCTTCCGCAACGCCGATTGCACGATCCGCTCGCAGAGCTCGGGAAAGGTGATCCCCGCCGCCGCGGCCGCCTGTGGAATCAGGCTCAATTGAGTCATACCCGGAAGTGTGTTCGCTTCCAGACAATAGAATGTTCCGTCCGCCATCATCCGGAAGTCAATCCGCGCGTATCCGGACAGTTTCAGTGCCTTGAACGCCAGCAGGGCGAGCTCCTGCGCAGCCTTCGTTTCCGACGCCGACAACTTTGCCGGAAACTCCTCCCGCGCCATGCCGGGAGTGTACTTGCACTCGTAGTCATAAATCTCGTGCTTGGGGATTATTTCCCCCACCGGAAGCGCCAGATCACCGAGGATTCCCACGGTGATCTCCCGGCCGGCGATGAACTGCTCGATCATCACCTCGTCGTCGTACTTGAGCGCTTCGGCGATGGCGGCGCGCAGCCCCCGCCGCTCCTTCACGAGCGTGAGCCCGACGGTCGAGCCCTGCTTTGACGGCTTCACGATCACCGGCAGGCCGAGCGCCGCGACGATGTCGTCGTCGCTGGCGGGCGCCATGAGCCACTCGGGCGTGCGCACGCCGGCCTCGCGGAAGAGGCGCTTGGAGAGGTCCTTGTCCATCGCGAGCGCGCTCGCGAGATGACCGCTGCCGGTGTACGGAATGCCGGTGAGGTCGAGCAGCGCCTGGAGCGTGCCGTCTTCGCCCTGCCCGCCGTGCAACCCAATGAATACGACTTCCGTCTCGTGACTTGCCCCGATGCCGCGGATCGCCGCCGGGAGCGTCTCGGACGACAGGCGTGCGAGCGTCTCCTGGTCCGGTGGCAGCGCGTGCATCACCGGGCCGGCGATCATCGCGCGTTCCTCGCCGGGCGTGAGCGCGCCGCGCACCGTGTCGACCGACGTCACGGTGTGACCGCGCGAACGAAGCGCGTCCGCCACGCGAAGCCCCGACGCGAGCGACACATCGCGTTCCGACGACGTGCCGCCCATCAGCACCGTGATCCTCACTCAGCGCGCCATGAGATAGTGCAGCATGTCGGAACGCGTCACGATCCCGCGGATTTCGCCGCCTTCGCGGACGAGCACGGCCGGATTCGACTTCGAGAGCAGCTTCACGATCGCGTCCATCGGGTGCTCGGCGTCCACCACGGGGAACGGCGTGTCCATCGTGTCGCCCACGGTCTTCTCGAGCACCTTCACGTCCTCGAGCCCGCGCACGCTCAGCGCGCTCTCGCTCACGGAGCCGACGCAGTTGCGCTCCTCCATCACGGGAAGCTGCGACACGTCGTGCAGGTTCATGAGGCTCAGCGCCTGGCGCACCGTCGCACCCGGCGCGACGCTGATGACGCCGGCCGGCGACCGCTCGCCTTTCGCGTCGAGCAGGTTGCCGAGCGTGATTTTCTCGGCGTCGAGCATCTGGTTTTCGCGCATCCACTCGTCGTTGTAGAGCTTCGAGAGGTAGCGCTCCCCCGTGTCGCACAGGAACGTCACGATGCATGCGTCGGGATCGTTCACGCGCCGCGCGACGTTCATCGCGACGTGGGCGAGCAGCCCGGACGATCCGCCGGCGAAAAGCCCTTCCTCGCGCACGAGCCGCCGCGCCATCGCGAAAGCCTCGCGGTCGGACACCGTCTGGAACTCATCGATGAGGCGCAGGTCGAGCGTGTCGGGAATCTTGTCCTGCCCGATGCCCTCAACCTTGTACGGAACGCCGTCGATCTTGTTCGACCCGCCGGTCCGCCAGTATTCGGCGAGGATCGATCCGACGGGATCGCCACAGACGACCTGGATCTTGGGATTCTTTTCCTTCAGGTAGCGGCCGACGCCCGTGATCGTTCCGCCCGTTCCTGCGCCGGCAACGAGGTGCGTGATGCGCCCCTTCGTTTGTTCCCAGATTTCCGGCCCGGTGGTCGCGTAGTGTGCGTCGGGGTTCGCCTGGTTGTAGAACTGGTTGGCGAGGATCGCGTTCGGCGTGTCGTGCGCGATGCGCTTGGCCGTCATCACGTAGCTGTCGGGATGGTCCGGCGCGACGGCAGTCGGCGTGATCACGACCTGAGCGCCGTACGCCTTGAGCAGCCGGACCTTTTCCTGCGACATCTTGTCCGGCATCGTGAAGACGCACTTGTAGCCCTTGAGCGCCGCGCCGATTGCGAGCGCCACACCGGTGTTGCCGCTCGTGCCCTCGACTATGGTGCCGCCCGGCTTGAGCGATCCGTCGCGCTCGGCGCGCTCGATGATCGCCATGCCGATGCGATCCTTCACGGATCCGCCCGGATTGTAGATCTCGGCCTTCACCCATACCGGGGTTCGGATCCCGCGCGTGACGCGCGTCAGATGGATGAGCGGAGTCCAGCCCATCGTGTCGAGGACCGACTCGTACACCCGCAGGTCGCGCTTCGTCTCTGGCATTTGCGGAATCTACGCCTGCGTGGTGGTGGGAGCGACGGCGCCGGGCTCGGTGCGCGCCTCGGCGGTCAGCTGGGCGAGCAGGGCCAGTGCTTCAAGCGGCGTGAGCGTGTTGACGTCGATCTCGCGAAGCCGTTCGACAACCGGATGCGGAAGGTCACCGGAGAAGAGCGCGAGCTGATCGGTATCGGCGCGCGGGGCCCGCGCCGCAACGCCGGCCTTGCCGCCCAGCGCCGCGACGAGCTGTTCGCCCTCGAGCAGCTTGAGCAGCGCACGCGCCCTCGCGATCACGGGTTTCGGGAGCCCGGCGAGCCGCCCGACCTCGATGCCGTACGACCTGTCCGCTCCGCCCGGCTTCAGGCGGTGGAGGAACAGGATGCGCTCGCCGCTCTCGCGCACGTCCACGTTGAAGTTGCGGACTGACGCGAACTCATCGGCGAGCTGGGTCAGCTCGTGATAGTGCGTCGCGAACACCGTCTTGCAGCCGATGCGCTCGTGCAGGTGTTCGCTGACGGCCCACGCAATGCTCACGCCGTCCCACGTGCTCGTGCCGCGGCCGATCTCGTCGAGCAGCACGAGACTCCTGGCGGTCGCGGTGTGCAGGATCGCGCTCGTCTCGGACATCTCCACCATGAACGTGCTCTGGCCGCGGACGAGATTGTCGCTCGCACCAACCCGCGTGAACACCCGGTCCGCAATTCCCACGCGGGCGCGCGTCGCGGGCACGAAGCTCCCGGTCTGCGCCATGAGCACGAGGAGCCCGATCTGCCGGAGGATCGTGCTCTTGCCGGCCATGTTCGGCCCGGTAAGGATGATCATCCGTGCGTCGGCGGCGAGCGTGACGTCATTCGGGATGAATTGCTCGCGCGGCATCATCCGCTCGACCACAGGATGCCGGCCCGCCGTGATTTCGAGGTCGAATCCCTCACCGACCTCGGGGCGCACGTAGCCTTCTCGCTCCGCGACCTCAGCCAGCGTCGCGAGCACGTCGAGCCGCGCAAGCGTCCCCGCGAGGCGCTGCAACCGTCCGATCTGCGCGCCGATCCGGGCGCGCAGCGCGTCGAACAGCTCCCGCTCGACGACGTCGATGCGTTCCGTTGCGTGCAGCACTTTTTCCTCGAACTCCTTCAGCGCGGGCGTCACGTACCGCTCGGCGCCCGTCAGCGTCTGGCGGCGCTGGTAATCCGCCGGGACGAGATGACTGTTGGCGTTCGTGACCTCGATGAAATAGCCGAACACCTTGTTGTAGCCGACCTTCAGCGACGAGATCCCGGTGCGGTCGCGCTCCGCCGCCTGAAGGGAGGCGATTGCATCTTTGCCTCCTGCGGCGATCCCGCGCAGCTCGTCGAGTGCTGCCTCTACCCCGGGCGCGATCGTTTCGCCCTCGCCTATCGCCACCGGAGGCCGTTCGACGAGCGAGCGCTGGATGTCGGCGGCGAGGTCGGCGCACGAGTCCCACGCCGCGCGGATCTCCTGGAGCACGCCGGCGAGCTGCATTCGCTTGAGCGCGGCATCCACGTCGGGGAGGCGCGCAAGCGAGTCGCCGAGCGCGCGCACATCGCGCGGGTTGGCGCGGAGCGCGGCAGTTTTTCCGGCAAGGCGCTCGACATCACGCACACCGTCGAGCGCGGCGCGCAGTGCAGTGCGCGCGATGGGGTCGCCGACGAGCGCGCCGACGGCGTCGAGGCGCGCGTTTATCGCCGCGAGCTCGGTGAGCGGCGCGAGCACCCACTGGCGCAGGAGGCGCGCGCCCATCGGCGTCTGGGTGCGATCGAGCACGCCGAGCAGCGTGCCGGCGGTGTCGCCGCCGCGGAGCGATTCGACGAGCTCGAGGTTGCGTCGCGTCATCTCGTCGATCGGCATGACGCCGCCCGGCCGCTCGACCGTCGGCCGCGCGAGGTGCGGAATGCCGGCCGGCAGCAGCTCGCGCACGTAGCGCATAAGCGCGCCAGCGGCGCCGACCGCGGCCGCATCCTCGCCGTCAATGCCAAAGCCTTCGAGTGACCGCACGGCAAAGTGCCCGGCGAGCGCATCCGCTGCGGTCGCCGGTTCGAACTCCCATCCTTCGCGTTCGGTCAGGAGCACGTCGAGGGAACGGGCGAAGTCTTGCGCCGCGTTCTGACCAGCTGGAACTATCACCTCTCTGGGCGCGAGGCGCGCTAGTGCCGCTGTAGTGTCTTTATGATGTGTTGTAACTAGCTTGAATTCACCGGTTGATACGTCGATAGCGGCGATGCCAACGCGGTCGGCTGACGCATGGATTGCACACAGGAAATTGTTTCGCGCGCCGTCGAGCAGGTCATCCGAAAACGCGGCGCCCGGCGTGATCGTTTCGACCACCGCGCGGCGCACGATCCCCTTCGCGACTTTCGGATCTTCAATTTGTTCGCAGATCGCGACGCGAAAACCCTGCTGTACCAGGCGCCGCAAATACTCACTCACCGCGCGCACCGGAACGCCGGCGAGCGGCACGGCGGACGCGCCGCCGTTGTTGCGTGACGTGAGCGTCAGCCCGAGCGCGCGCGACGCCGTTTCGGCGTCGTCGTAGAACATTTCATAGAAGTCGCCCATCCGGAAAAACAGGATCGCGTCCTTGTGCCGCGCCTTGATCTCCCGGTACTGCTGCATGAGCGGCGTCGCCGACTCACCGCTCACGGCTTCTCGGCCTCCACGACGATCGCGTCGATTTTCGCCGCCTTGAGCTTTGCCACCAGTGCGGCCGCCTCATCGCGATGCGTGAACCAGCCCACGCGCACGCGGAACGGGCGTTCCGACGACACGCGCGCTTCGTACCCCTGCTCCTTCAGCTTCTTCGCGAGGCGGTCCGCCGCCGCCTGCGTGTCGTACGCCGCGACCTGCGCCGACCATCCCGTGTGCGATGTCGCCTTTGGCGCGGGCGCTTTCTTCTTCTTCAGCGCCGCCTTCGCCTTCGCGATCGAATCCGCCCGCGCGATGGAATCCGCGCGCGCCACCTGGGCGATCGAATCCGCGCGGGCGGAATCCGCGGCATGCTGGGCCGCCGCGCATGGCAGCATCGAGTAGTTGATCTGATTCATCAGCTCGACGTTCGATGGCGCCACGCGCGCCTTGGCCGCGGCAAGCGACGCGCACGCGGGAAGGACTTCACCTTCGTCGAGCAGCAGGCGTCCCAGCCGGTACGCACCTTCGGCTCGTGACGGGCCATCGGGGTGCTCGACGGCGAGGCGCTCCAGGTATTGCCGCGCGGCCGCGCGATCTCCGCGCGCCAGCTCCATCTGCGCGAGACGAAGCAGCGCGTCTTCCTCACGCGGCGACATCGAAAAATCCACGACGATTCGCAGATAATCGCGCCGCGCCGAATCGGGTGTCGTCGCGATCGTGGCGCGCGCGTACAGCGCGTTGACGTACGCAGCGGATCCCGGCTTTGCGGCCTGGAGGATCGAATCGGCGAGCGCGCGCCCGCTGGCCGGGTTGCCATTTTCCGCAAGACGCTGCACGCGCGCCGCGATCGAGTCGTCCGCGCTTCCCTGTGCCCGCGCGGCGTTCGCGACAACACCCAGCGCGAGCGCGCCGATCATGAGCCGCAATGAAACACCCGGGCGCATCAGCCGACCCTCACGCCGCCGCGCGGCGCGGCGCGCCGGCGCTCATGGCGAGGAGCAGCGACGTCAGCAGCTGTTCCTCCGAAGACACCTTCGAATCCTTCAGGGCGAGATCGGTGGCGGCGAGCAGGGCGATCGCGTTGTCGATCGACGCCGCGTCCCAATGCCGCACGGCGTGCACCCATGACTTCACCGCCTCGCCCCACGGCCGGCCGACCATGGACGACGGATTTTCCTTGAGCAGGCCGTAGAGTTCCGATTCAAACCGGTGCTGCGCGAGCCCGCGATCGCGCGCGGCGAGGAGCCAGCCGATGGCGAGCGTCTGCGTCGTGAGCGCCATGACCATCGGGACGCCGCCCATCTTCGGCTGCGCGAGCATGCGCCCGAGCAGCACGACGGCTTCGGCGCTCTTTCGCTGGGCGACGAGGTCGAGCAGGTCGCCGAGCGTCTCACCGTGACGCACGCCGACGATCGCCTCGATCGCCGCCTCGCCGATCGGCGCGCCGTTGGTGTACGAGCGGAGCTTGTCGATCTCGCCCGCAAGCAGCGCAAGGTCGTTTCCGGTCGTCGCGCACAGCAGCTTGACCGCGGCGGGCTCGATCGTGACCCCGAGCGACGACGCGTGGTGCACGACCCATTTTTCAAGGTCGGCTTCGTTGAGGGGACGGAAATCGATCACGGTCGCCGCGTCCATCAGCGCCGCATCGGGCTTCGTTCCGCTCGCGGCAACGAGCACGAGCACCGTGTCCGCGGCCGGGCGCTCGAGGTATCGGGTGAGCACCGTGCGCGCGTCCTTCTTGAGCGTCGTCACGTCGCGGACGACGACGACGCGGCGCTCGGCCATCATCGGGAGGGAATCGAGCGCGAGGCCCAGCGAGCCGGCGTCGAGTTCAGCGGCGCGCCGCATGTCGAGATTGAAATCGCGTGTCGCTGGATCCGTCGCGCGGTCGATCACCGCGCGAACCTTCTCCTCTTTCAGGTAGTCGTCGTCACCGTGAAAGAGATAGACGCGGTCGAAAGTCCCCTGTTCGAGCGCCGACTTGATGGCGCGCATCGCCGACGGTGGCATGCGCGGAATATACCGCGCGCAAACGCGCCCCGAACCCCGCCGACGGCTTCACTTGATGCAGATTCCGCACGAGCATGAGCCCGCGGCGCAGCGTGAAATGCAGGCGTCCGCAGCGGTCACACGTGTCGACGTGGCGCCGCATCGCTTGCGCCTGGACGGGCGGCAAGGCGGATTCCGTGTAGCGAAGGTGCTTCCTGCGGAAGGTGCGGCAGTCCATTGGGTTGAGGTGGGACGTCTACGGTACCCTCGCCCAAAAGCCAGGTTCCCGCCCACCCTTCAACGCCCCACCCCATGCCCAATGCCCAACGCGCGCGCTGCCGTGCACCCGGCAGCGGCCCTCACGCGCAAGTGCTTACCGCAGCGCCGGTTCGATGATCTCGGCGAACGAGTTCCTGGCCCGGTTGAGCCTCGACTTCACTGTGCCGAGGTTGCAGTGCGTGATCTCGGCGATCTCCTCGTACGAGCGCCCTTCGATTTCGCGGAGCATGAAGACTTCACGATGATGCGTCGGCAGCTGCGCGACGGAGGTCTCGACGAGCTCGCGAACGTGGCGCTTCCGGAAGAGGTCGTCGGGACGCGACGAGGGATCCTCGAACTCGAGCGGACGCTCCTCGTCTTCCCATCCCTTGGTCATCGACGTGAAGAGAACGAGCGGATTGCGTGAGCGATTGCGGAGCTCGTTCTTGGCGAGGTTCGACGCAATCGTATAAATCCACGTCGAGAATTTCTTGGACCGGTCGAAGCGGCCGAGGTGCCGGTACACGCGCACGAACACCTCCTGCACGAGATCCTCAGCGCGTTCCCTGTCGCCGACAATACGGTAGACGAAGTTCAGCAGCCGGGTCTGGTAGCGCTCGACGAGCACGTCGAAGCTTCTGGTCTCGCCACCGAGATATGCATTGACCAGTCCGGTGTCGTCGAGAAGACGAAGGTCAACGAGTGCGCGAACCTTCGGCGCGGTCCGGACTTCTGCCTTCAGAGCGGTGCGTCCCATGGGCGTAGCCTCCGATCAGCGAGAACCTTCGATTCCGCGATAGGAGAGTGCATACGCCGTGCCGTCCGACAGCACCTGGCCTACACTTTATAACTATTTGAAAAATAATGAGTTACGAAATCAGTCCTGCAAGGGAGCGTCCGCAGGGCTGGAGGACACCGTCCTCGAATCGGGACGCAATGGGCGGCCCCCCATTCATTGAAGGGCGCCCGCGCGCGGGCTAACGGCCGGCGCGAAAGCCTGCGGCAAAGAGGATTCCGAGCGCCGTCTTCGCGTCGTTGATCTCACCCGACTCGATCATCTTGAGCGCCGAAGACAGTGCGACGGTTTCGACCTCGATGAACTCGTCTGCCTCGCGCTTTGCTTCGCCGCGCGTCAGGCCCGTCGCGAGAAACAAATGAATGCGTTCGTCGGTGAAACCCGGCGTCGTGAACATGGACGTGAGCGGAACGATCGACGACGCCGTGCAGCCGGTTTCCTCGAGCAGCTCGCGCCGCGCGCAACGCTCCGGAAGCTCGCCGGGCTCGAGGCGCCCCGCGGGGATCTCATACAGCGTTCCGTTCGCCGCGTACCGGTACTGCTTGAGCAGCAATAGCTGCGGGTCGGCGCCCGTGGGGTCCGACAGGAACGGAACGACCGCGCTCGCGCCGGGGTGCCGAATGATCTCGAGCTCACCCGTCGTTCCGTCCGGAAAGCGAACGCGGTCGACGTCGAGGCTGATGACGCGCCCCGTGTACTTTCGCGTGGACGCAATGCGAACGTCGTCCGTCACGATGCGGGCGGTGCCGTCGCGCCGTCCTCTGCGGGTGCCTCGTGCACGGTCACCGCGCCGGCGCCGAGTTCCTCCAGCGGCCCGCGAATCGCGGCAGCGTCCCCGACGGCGACGACGAGCAGCTTCTCCGGGTGCAGGAACTGCTGTGCCGCGCGGAGGACGTCATCCGCCGTCACCGCGCGAATCCGCTCCCGATACTTCGTATAGTAGTCGTCCGCCAATCCGTAGACCTGGGCGATCGCGATCGCCTGCGCGACGGCATTCGTCGTTTCATATCGAATCGGAAACACGCCATCGAGATACGCCGTGGCGAGGGAGAGCTCGTCCGCGCTCACGCGCTCTTCGCGCATCTTGCCGATTTCCAGGAGGATCTCGCGCGTCGCCGCCTGGGTCACCTCCGTCTTCACCGCCGTGGAGACGACGAACGGCCCCGCGCCGCGGCGCCACTCGAACGCCGATCGCGCGCCGTAGGTGTACGCGTTGCGCTCGCGCAGGTTGAGGTTGATGCGCGAGGAGAAAAGTCCGCCCAGCAGCGCGTTCATCACGACGATCGGGAAATAGTCGGGATGGCTTCTCGGCACGCCGCCGTGACCGACGCGCAGCTCGGATTGCGGAGCGCCGCTCTTGTTCACAATGCGCACTTCCCGCGCGGCCGGCGCGGCATCGTCCTTCACCCGCACCGGAGCCGGAGCGGCGCCGCGCCAGGCGGCAAACGCACGCTCGGCAAGCTGCACCGCCCGCTCTCCGGACACGTCGCCTGCAAACACGAGGGTCGACGCTCCGGGCGCGTATCGCGCGCCATGGAACGCGCGAAGCTGCGAGGCGTCCAGCGCGCCGACCGACGCCATGTTTCCACCCGCCGGCAGCGCGTATCGTGATCCCGGTACGAACAGGAACTCGGCGAACTTGTCGTCGGCAAGCCCGCGCGGTTCGACCTGTTGCTGCATCAGCCCGGCGATCCGCTCCGCCTTGAGCCGCTCGACGTCCTTCTGGGAAAACGCCGGTGACGTCACGACCTCGCCAAGCAGCGCGATTGCCGTCTCGAGGCGTTCCGGCGTGACCGCGATATGCACGGTTGCATCGTCCCAGTCGTTCCCGCTGGAAAGCGCCGTGCCGAGGGATTCGAATTTCTCCGTGAGGGCGGCGCCATCGAGGCGCGTCGTTCCCTCTGCGAGCGCCCCGATCGTCAGCGACGACGCGCCCTCGTGCCCCGCGGCGTCACACGACGCGCCGGCGTCGACGAGCGCGAGGACGGTCACGAGCGGAAGGCGCGGCATCGGAGCGACGGCGATGCGCATGCCGTTCGACAGCGCGTGACGCTCGACCGCGGGAAATGCGTACGCGCGCGGCTTGCCCGACGCGGGCCTCGGCGCGGTCGTCATGCGGCGGCCTGACCCGCGCGTGGCACATACAGCAGGGACAATCGATTGTCGGCGCCGAGCGATTCACGCGCAAACGCATTTACCTGCGCAACGGTCACCGCGCGATACCGATCGGTCTGCACGTTGACGAGGGCGGGATCGCCGAAGTAGGTCGCGAACTGCGACAGCTTGTCGGCGCGATCGCCTGCAGACTGCATCGCTGACACGAAGTCGGTCTCGATCAGCGCCACCGCGCGCTCCAGTTCGGCTGGTGTGACGCCGCCGCGCTGCACCGCGTCGATTTCCGCCGCGACCGCCGCCTCGAGGCGTTCGACGCTGATGCCGGGGCGGGCGGTCACGTCCACGATGAGCAAATCGGATCCCTTGCTGAGGTCGAACGTGAACGCGCTCGCCTCGGACGCGACTTCCTGCTCGCGAACGAGCGTCCGGTGCAGCCGGCTGCCGCGCCGCATGCCGAGCACGGCGCCGCAGACGCTCGCGGCGTAGTACGCGTCCGAGCCGAACGGCGGGATTCGGAACGCGAGATAGAGACGCGCGAGCATCACGTCGTCCTCGACCACCTCGCGACGCCATCCGCCGAACCTTGCCGGAAGCGCCGTGGCGGCGAGCGGTGGCTTGCCGCCGCCGCGCGGAATGTCACCGAAGTATTGCTGGACAAGCTCGCGCGCCTGCGCCGGGTCGAAGTCCCCGGCGATCGTCAGCACGGCGTTGTCGGGTGTGTAGAACGTGCGGAAGAACTGCTCGATGTCGTCCAGGCTCGCTGCGGCGAGATCCTCGAACGAGCCGATCAGGGAATGATGAAACGGGTGGCTTGGAGGAAATGCGAGCGCGGGAAGCCGCTCCCACCACGTTCCGTACGGCTGGTTGTCCACGGACCAGCGGCGTTCGTTCATGACGACGTCGCGCTGCGTGTCGAGTTTCTTCTGCGTCATCGCCGGCAGCAGCGCGCCCATGCGGTCGGCTTCGAGCCAGAGCGCCACCGCGAGCTCGTTCGACGGAACGGTTTCGAAATAATTCGTGCGATCGAGCCATGTGGAGCCGTTCAGCGTGCCGCCGGCGCGCTGCACGAGCTCGAAGTGTTCATTCGCGCCGACGTGCTCCGATCCCTGAAAGAGCATGTGCTCGAACAGGTGCGCGAAGCCGGTTCGTCCCTCGCGTTCGTTCGCCGATCCCACGTGATACCACAGGTTCACGGCGACGATCGGCGCCGAGTGGTCTTCGGAGAGCGTGACGAACAGTCCGTTCGCGAGGCGATAGGTGTCGACGGGGATCGGCATCTGCGGAAATGTAAGCGGCGGCGCTTGGCGCCAGCCATGTTGGCCCGCGACAGGCCGACCGGCTACCAGTCTATGAAGATCGCGAGCGGTGCCTTGATGGATTCTTCCAGCAAGTTCCCCCACCGACGCAAGAGATGCGGCGCTCCGGGGCCGGGAGGCGCGGGCGATGTGTAGGGATCGATGCCGTATCTTCGTCCGAGAATTTCCAGACGCAGCATATGAAACGGGTCGCTCACGACGATGGCGGTATGCAGCTCCTGTTCGTGGAGGATGCCCACCGCCGCCCGCAATGACTGGGCCGACGTGCGTCCCTCGTTCTCGAGGAGGATGGCGCTGTCCGGCACGCCGCGCGCCATGACGTAGGTGCGGCTCACCTCCGCCTCGGACACCGTGTCGCCTTCACCGATGCCGCCGGTGAGGAGCATGTTCGGCGCCAGGCCTCGCTGCCAGAGCGCGAGCGCGTGATCGAGGCGGACGCGCAACACCGGCGACGGCTTGCCCTGATACTGCGCGGCGCCCATCACGATGATTGCGTCCGCCTTGCGCGCGTCATCCTCCAGCGCCCACACGAGCACGGACGCCAGCGATGCGAGCCAGAGCAGGGCGAGGATGCCGGCCCCCGCGAGCATCACGCGGCGGCGCAGGTAGAACGGGCGCACGGGCCGCAGCATCATGGCGGCGTCAGAGAGTCGCGGTCGCGCCTGGCAACGGACAGTTGGTGCGATAGCCGGCCGCGTTCAGTGTCGCGGCAAACTCGTCCTGCGATTCAGGTTCGCCGTGCACCAGCCACACGGCGCCGAGGTTTGGCGACTGCGCGCGAACGGCATCGATCCACGCGCGCAGCTCGGTCCGGTCCGCGTGCGCGCTGTATCCGTTGATCACCTCGACGCGGGCGCGAAGCTGGATGTCTTCACCGTACACCCGAATCGTCGGCTGCTTCTCGACGATCTTCCTCCCCAGCGTCCCCTCCGCCATGAATCCGACGACGAGGATGGTGTTGCGCGGATCCGGGGCCCCGTTGGCGAGGTGATGGAGGATGCGCCCCGATTCCGCCATGCCGGAGGCGGCGATGATCACCATCGGACCGACCTTCGTGTTGAGCGACTTCGATTCCTCGACGCTCTGGGTGTATTCCACGTTGGGAAACTTGAACAGCGCGTCGGCACCGGTCTTGTGCGTACGCACGAACTCTTCCGTATCGTCGTACAGTTCGCGATGCGCGTCGAACACGGCGGTGGCTTTCGTGGCCAGCGGGCTGTCGATGAACACGGGGATGTGCGGAATGGATCCCGCCTCGGCGAGTTCGTGCAGGGCGAGGACGATCTCCTGCGTCCGGCCGACCGCGAACGCGGGGATCAGCACTCGTCCGCCGCGCGCCGCGGTTTCGCGCACCACGCGTCCGAGTTCATCTTTCGCGCCCGCCACGCTCGCATGATCGCGGTTCCCGTACGTGCTCTCCATGATCACCGTGTGCGCACCGGACGGAGGCACGGGATCCCGGATGATCGGCAGTCCATTTCGGCCGATGTCGCCGCTGAACACCAAACGTCGTGAGCTGCCGCCGTCGGTGATGTCAATGATGACGGAGGCGGAGCCGAGGATGTGCCCCGCGTCCACGAACGTCACTTTCACTCCGGGCACCACGTCGAACGGTTCGTCGTAGCGCGCGCCCTTCATCAGTTCGGTCGTGCGCACGGCGTCCCGCATCACATAAAGCGGATCGGCGTGCGTCTTGTGGTGGCGCGAGAGGAAAACGGCGTCCGATTCCTGAATGTGGGCCGCGTCGGCGAGCATCGCCTCGGACAGGTCGATCGTCGCCGGGGTCGCATGGATCGTCTTCGAAAACCCTTCGTGCACGAGAAAGGGGAGGCGCCCGGCGTGATCGATGTGCGCGTGCGAGAGGACGATTGCGTCGATCGATTCGATCGGGACGGGAAGCGCGCGGTTCTTCGCCTCCACGTCCGCGCGGTGTCCCTGGAAAAGGCCGCAATCGAGGAGAACCGTCCGGCCGTTCGCGCGGAGAATGTGGCACGAGCCCGTGACCTCGCGGGCCGCGCCGTGAAACACAACCTCGTTCATGCGGGATGCCGCCGCGTCAGCGCGACGGCTCTCCGCGTCTCGAGAACACGACGGTGAGCCGCTGGTCGCCCTGGGACATCATCGCGGGCTCCCATCCGCCGCGGCTGCGTTCGTTCAGCAGGTCGGTGAGCGCGTCTTCGTCTTCGCGCGTGTGCTGGGTCAGCTTGAGAATGACTGCCTGGTATTCTTTCATGAGGGCGAAAATAGTAGTATCAGCGCCATGACCACCACCCCTGCACTTCCCGGCCTTTCGATCGTCCGGCACCCGCTCGTACAGCATAAGCTTAGCATATTGCGCGACCGGCAAACGCCGACGAAGATCTTCAAGGAACTCGTCGACGAGATCGCGATGCTGATGGCGTACGAGGCGACGAGTGAACTCGCGCTTGAGCCCGTCGACGTCAACACGCCGCTCGAACGCATGACTGCACAGCGCGTGAGCGGCAAGAAGCTCACGCTCGTCCCGATCCTCCGCGCGGGCCTCGGGATGGTGGAAGGAATCCTCAAGCTCGTTCCGTCCGCGCGCGTCGGACACATCGGGCTGTACCGCGATCACGAGACGCTCGAGCCGGTGGACTACTACTTCAAGGTTCCCGCGGACGCCGGCGAGCGCGATTTCCTCCTGCTCGATCCGATGCTCGCGACGGGCGGAAGCGCCGTTGCTGCCATCAACTCGCTCAAGCGCGCCGGCGCAACGCGGATTCGCTTCCTCTGTCTCGTCGCCGCGCCCGCCGGTGTGAAGCGAGTGCACGGCGCGCACCCGGATGTCCCGATCCTCTGTGCCGCGCTCGATCGCGAGCTCAACGACAAGGGATATATCCTCCCCGGCCTCGGCGACGCCGGCGACCGTCTCTTCGGCACGCGCTGAAGCGGTTCGATTGTAACGATTGCGGTGGCGGGAGACGCGCCACCCGCGCGCCAGACACCCGTCATCCACATTCTGGCCTGCACTCACGTGCTCTTGTTCGCAAACACGTGCGCCTGTACATTCCGCGCGGTTGCGTCGCCTTCGCGCATTCCGTCGTCGCACCCCGAGCGTACAGGAAATCGCCTCCGGTCCATGCTGATCAACCTGGTACCCGATTTTTTCGCGGTATTGCAAAGCACGGACCCCTCCGCGGCCTACCAGCGCTACTTCGATGACCACCGCGCGCTGCTCGAAGCGTACTGGCACAACTACGTCATCGAGCCCGCCGGGCCGCATTTCCAGGAAGTCATTCGCGACGCCCTGCGCGCGGACCGCAGCGACCTGCGCGCGATGCTCGAACGAACGGACGTTCTCGCGCTCGCGCGCGACACCGAGGAGCAGTGCGCGCGGCTCTTCGAGGTCGACAGCAACATCGACGTGGTGCTCATGGTCGGCGTCGGAGCTGCGAACGCCGGTGAGATGGTGGTCGGCGGGCGCGGCATCGCGTTCGTGTGCCTCGAGCATTTCACGAGCGTGGCCAACACCGGCACGCGCGGACTCGGCCTCGATCCCGAGCTGATCCCGATGTGGCTCGCGCACGAAATTGCCCACTGCGTGCGCTACACGTCGCCGCAAAGCCGCAGCGAACTGCGCCAGCTCGTGGCGGAGGCCGGCGACTATTACTCGTACTGGGAGACCGGACGCGGCGCGGCGCTGCGCGAGCATCTCGTCAATGAAGGACTCGCCGTGCAGGCGTCGCGGCAATTCAGCCCGGGGCACGCTGCGTGGGAGTATTTCGGATACGCGCGCAAGCAGTACGCGCGGATCCGCGAGCTCGAGGCCGTGATATCGCGCGCCGTCTCCGACGACCTCGACCGCACCGGCCTCGGACTCCGGCTGCGCTATCTCTCCGGCGGCATGAGCGACGAGGCGCGCACCGTGCAGCGCTACATCCTGCCGGAACGCGCCGGATATTTCATCGGCGCGCGCATGGTCGAGGACGCCATCGCGGAGCGCGGCCTGCCGTGGGCGCTTCGCGCATCGGCCCGCGAGATCACATCGCTTTCCGACACGGCCGCGCGCACGGCCTGACGCACCGGGCCGGCGCCGCGCCGGCTACTTCCCCACGCAGAAGGTCGAGAACACCCGCGCGAGCACGTCGTCGACGTCCACGGTGCCGATGAGCGCGTCGAGCGCGGCGATGGCGGCACGCACGTGCACACCGGCAACGGGTGCGGGCAGCGCTCCGGCGCTCCATGCCGCGCGGAACTCGATGAGCTCGCCGCGCGCGCGTTCGAGCGCCTCGCGATGACGGGCCCGCGTGATGACCGGCGACGCGGCGTCGGGCGGCGCGGCCACGGTGAGCGCGGCTGTTGTTATCTCGGCCAGCAGCGCCGAGAGCCCGGTGCCGCGCGCGGCGCTGACGGCCAGGGCCCCGGTCGTCTTCACCGATCGTCCGGCGTCCGGCGCGACGTCGATCTTCGTGAGAACTCTGACGATCGGAGCCGCCGAGAGCCGCGCGATCGCGACGACTGTGTCCGCGAGTGACTGCGGCGTTTCCGCGCATGCGACGACGACATCGGCACGCGACAGCCAGCGCGCGCTCACTTCGATTCCCAGGCGCTCGACGGGATCGGCACCCTCGCGAAGCCCCGCCGTATCCACCAGGCGCAGCGGCCATGGATCATGTTCGAGCAGGACGTCCACGGCATCGCGCGTGGTGCCGGGCGAATCGCTGACGATGACACGCGATTCGCCGACCAGCGCATTGAGCAGCGACGACTTTCCCGCGTTCGGCGGGCCGGCGAGCACGACCGTGACGCCGTCGCGCGCGAGCTCGGCGGCCGGTGCGGTGGCAAGCAGGGCGTCGAGCGACGCGATGGTCGTGTCGCACGCGTCGAGCACGCGGCGCCTCGGAAGCTCGCCGTCATCTTCGCCCGGAAAATCGACGTCGTAGGCAAGCAGCGCTTCGATTTCGATGACGCTCGCCCGCAGTGCGTCGAGACGGCGCGAGAGCGCCCCGGAGAGCTGCCGGAGCGCGGTGCGGTGCATGGCGCGCGTGCGTGCGTCGATGAGATCGCCGATCGCTTCCGCGCGGATGAGATCCAGCTTGCCGGCGAGCACGGCGCGCTCCGTGAACTCGCCCGGCTCAGCTGGACGCGCGCCGGCGCGGACCAGCGCCGCCATCACGGCCGCGGGCACGTAGGCTCCGCCGTGCACGCTGAACTCGACGACCGTCTCGCCCGTGTACGAGTGCGGCGCGGGAAACACCGTGACGAGCCCGTCGTCGATTGGCGTTGCGGGATCATCGACGTCGTGAATGCCGCAGCGGACGGCGTGTCGCGCGCGCGGCGGCCAGGCGCCGGCCGGATGCGCGACGCGCCGGCTGATCTCGATCGCGTCGCGGCCGCTCACACGAACCACGGCGATCGCGGACCGGCCCGCCGCCGTCGCCACGGCGACGATCGTGTCCCCGCGCACGCTCGGTGCGCGAGGATGGTCGTCAGCCGGTCTGTTTCGCTTTCGCCCGCTCATTCGCGATGAGCCACTGCTGGGGGAGCGAGGCGATGTTCTGCGTGAGGTAGTAGATGCTCAGCCCAGCGGCCGTATTGAACAGGATCAGCACGAACATTCCCGGCATCAGGTACATCATCATCTTCGCCTGCGGGTTCGGCGGCGAGTTGCGCATGCCGATCCACGACACGAGCAGCATCGAAAGGCCCATCAGGATCGGGAGGATGTAGTACGGATCGTGCAGCGAGATGTCGTGCATCCAGAGGAACGGCACGTTCCGGAATTCGATGGTGTTCTGGAAGACGAAAAAGAGCGCGAAGAACACCGGCATCGGGATCAGCATCGGGAGACATCCCGAGAACGCGCTGAACGGGCTCATATCGTGTTCCTTGTACACCCGCATGATCTCGGCCTGCTGCTTGGCCGGATCGCTCTTGTACTTCTTCTGCACTTCCGTGAGCTCGGGCTGGATGCGCTGCATCTTGATGCTCGTCCGCATCGCACCCTGGTTGAGCGGCCACATCAGCAGGCGGACGGCGATGCCGAAGATGACGAGCACCCAGCCGTAGCTGAAGTTCAGCGTCTTCTTCATCCAGAGCAGCGTCGCCATCACGATCGTCGAGAAGGGCTGCACGACCGGCTGCAGCCATCCGCCGTACGGGTTCGCCGTCTCGAACTCGCGGCCGATCGCGTGCAGGCGCTTCCACGACTGCGGGCCCGCGTACATCTCGAATGCCGCATGGCCGTTGACGAGCGGCATCACCGCGGTGGCGGAGGCATTGGTCGCCTCCTTGCGCGTGCGCGGACCGCCTTCGAGGTGCGCTTCGGCAAAGGGGACACCGCCGACCGGCTGCAGGAGGCCGACGAGGAAATATTTGCTCTTGGCGACGACCCACGAGAGCGGACCCGGCTCGAGCTTCTTTTCGCCGGAGTCGAGCTTCGTGAACGCCGTGGCGCGCGCGCCTTGATTCACGGGCTTCACGGAATACGCGAGCGCTCGCATGTCGCCGACGGTGTCGGCCTCCTGCGTGTCGAATCCGCCGGGAAGGTCGACGAGCAGGAAAGCCGGCGATGCCGCGCCGGCGACATCCACGGAAATCGTCGAGAGATAATTGTCGCTGGCGAACGCGTAGCGGATCGTCGCCTGCTCCTTTCCGTTCGATCCGGTGAACGTCACGATGCTCGCACCGTTCGCGCCCGCACTCTTCGCCGGCGTGAACGCCATGCGATCGAAATCGATCGTGTCGGCCGGCGTGATGACGCGGAAGCGGAGCAGCGGATCGTGGCCGTGCTTGAGCATGACGCGCCCGCCCTTTCCGTTCAGTGAGGCGAAGCTGTCGATCTGGATTGCGAGCGGCGCCGCCCCGACGGAGCTGAACCAGGTCGTCGTGACCTGCGTTTGATCGACGACGGTATCGGCTTTCGCTGCCGGAGGAACTGCGGCCGGTGCAACCGGCACGGCGTGCACAACGGGCGCGTCCGGCGCGGGCCGCGCCGGAGCCGCGACCGAGTCGGCCTTGGCGTTGGCGGCGGTCCGTGGCGGTGCCGGCGGATGCGGAAAGAGCAGCGGCACGCCGAACAGCACCACGATGATCAGTGCAGCGGCGAGCGGAAGACGCTTATCCATCAGCGGGATGCGCGAGAGTTAGGGAACAGGATCAAATCCGCCCGGACGAAAGGGATGACACCGGCAAATGCGGCACACGGCCAGCCAGCTGCCGCGCAGCGCACCGTGCTTTTCCAGCGCTTCGACGGCATACGCCGAGCACGACGGATAATAGCGGCACGACGACGGCAGAAACGGCGAAATACCCTTCTGGTACGCGCGAACGAAAAGAATGAGCGCGCGACGCATCATCGCGCCCCGCCGATGTTGCCGCACGCTCGAACACATTGTTCGCGGAGTGCACGGCCCGTCGCTGCGTACGCCGACGGCAACGCGCGCACCACGACGTCGACGTTCGGCAGCGCCGGGAGCACATGCAGCCGTACGACTTCGCGGAGCCGGCGTTTCACGCGATTGCGATCGACGGCAGAGTGCGAGTACTTCGGCACGATGATCCCGGCCCGGGGGTGACGCAGAAGGGAAGCGACGTACCGAACCTCGAGATCGGTGGTTCGGAATCGCTTCCCTTGCAGGCGAACTGCGTCGAGCGCGCTTTCCCGCGTCAGCCTATAGGCTCGCGGAAAACGGCGGCGGTCAGATCCCTGCGTACTTCGACGGGAGTTTGACGGTCAAACGCTTGCGCCCCTTCTTGCGCCGACGGCTCAGCGTCTCCCTTCCCCACTTCGTCTCCATCCGCGCCCGAAACCCGTGCGTTGCGATTCGGCGCTTGTTTCGCGGACGGTAAGTTGGCTTGCCCATTTCGACTCCAAAAAAAGCTTGTCAATACGTGTTACTGCAGAACGCTAAACGTAGTTGCGCATTGAAGATAGGTCAAGTCAGCACCCCACTGGTTTGCTCTCGCGAGTGTTGACTTGTCCACATCGGACTTGTAGTATCGGCCCCCGCCTATTTTCTGCACGCGACACCTGTTCGGCAAGAAATGACCCTTTCAGCAGCTGAAGCCTGGACTCGCCTTCTCGACCGGGCGCGAACAGAGCTTCCCGAACATGTGGTCGATACCTGGCTCCTCCCGCTGCAGCCGGCGGAATTCTCCGGAACGGATCTTACGCTTACCGCTCCCGACCAGTGGTCGGTGGAGTGGAACGAGAACAAGCACAGCGCGTTGCTCGAGAGCTACGGGCCGCCGTGCTTCGGCCATCCAATCAAGATCGCGATCAAGGTTCAACTGGAGCGGCTTTCCCGTTCTCAAATGGACCTCTTCGTACCACAAAATGGCGCCAGTATAAGGCCAGTAAAGAACGATAATAACATCATTCTCAGTATTCTCAACGATCGATACGTCTTCGATCAGTTCGTAGTCGGACGGTCCAACGAGCTCGCCACCGCGGCTGCGACCGCCGTGTCACAAGCGCCCGGCAAAACCTACAACCCGCTTTTCATCTACGGCGCCACAGGGCTCGGCAAAACCCACCTCATGCAGGCCATCGCGCACGAAATCCTGCGCAAGAACCCCACCTGCCGAGTGATGTACATCAGCACCGAGCAGTTCACGAACGACGTCATCACCTCGATCGCGCGCCGAGCGATGCACGATTTCCGCCGCAGATACCGCGAAACGGATCTGCTCCTCGTCGACGACGTCCACTTCCTCGGCGGCAAGGAAACGACACAAGAGGAATTTTTTCACACGTTCAACGCCGTCTACGAAGCCGGCCGCCAGATCGTCCTCACGAGCGACCGGCCACCGTCGGAAATTCCGCGCCTCGAAGCGCGCCTCGTCAGCCGGTTCGAATGGGGCATGGTTGCCGACGTCACGCAGCCCGATCTCGAACACCGTATCGCGATCCTCCGGCAAAAGGCGCAGCTCGACCACCTCGAGCACACAATTCCCGATGACGTCCTGCATTTCATTGCCGATCACGTCCAGGCCAACGTGCGCGAGCTCGAGGGCTCCATCATCAAGCTGCTCGCGTTTGCCTCGCTGAAGCATCGCGTCGTCACCGTCGAACTCGCGCGCGAAGCGCTTCGCGACAAGCTGAAAGCAAATGATGTTGCGCCGCCGCGGTCCTCACGACAGGATCGAATGCGCTTCATCCAGCAGCGCGTGGCGCACGAATGGTCGGTGACGATCGAGGGGCTGCAGTCGAAGACGCGCACGAAGATGCTGACCACGCCGCGCCAGGTCGCGATGTTCCTGGCGCGCGAACTGCTCGGACTGCAGCTCGTCGAAATCGGCCAGGCGTTCGGCGGCCGCGATCACTCGACCGTCATTCACAGCCTTGAACGCGTTTCCGAGATGATGAAGGACGATTCCGTTTTCCGGTCTCGTGTGGAGAAGCTGCGGGAAAGTCTCCGTCACGAGCCATGAGTCAACACGCAGGACGAACAAGTGGTGCGGCAACCGGATCTGTGCACCATCAGTCCCCCGGTTCCCACATCGGGTCCACATCAGGTGAGTACTGAGAAGTCCATGCAACAGAACCACTTGAATTGCTTTTCCTCTTTCCACGCCTTACTACTTCTACTGCGGATTTGCTCTTCAATTCCAGTAAGTCTTAGGGAAGGCGCGGGATCCACATCCTCCTCATCCTGAACTCGGGTAGGGAATGCGTTTCACCATCTCGCGTGAGAAACTCCAGGAGGGCTTGGCAGCGGTCGCATCGGCCGTTCCGTCCAAGACGACCCTTCCAGTCCTGGCCAACCTTCTCGTGCAAACGACCGAGAAGGGAATCCGGATCTCCGGAACCGATCTCGACATCGCCGTAAGCACCGAGGTCATCGCTGACGTCGAGGCTGCCGGCGCGATCACGATTCCCGCGAGAAAACTTTCCGAGATCGCGCGCGAGCTGCCGCCTGCGCCGGTCAAGATTTCCGCGGCGGGTGATCAGCGCATCACGCTCGAGTGCGGACGGTCGAAGTTCAAGCTGCTGGGCTTGCCGAAGAGCGAGTTTCCGAGTTTCCCGGCGGTGAAGTTCGAGAAGGCGCTGCGGATTCCGTCCGGAGACCTGCAGAAGCTCATCTCGCACACCGCGTTCGCGGCGTCTACCGAAGAAAGCAGACCGATTCTCAACGGCGTGCTCTGGGAGCTGCGTGCGGAGCACATGCGCATGGTGGCAACCAACGGCCACCGGCTCGCGAAAATGGATGTGCCGGTGAAGACCGCCGCCGGCACGACCAACGACCTGATCATTCCGCCGAAGGCGCTCGAGCAAATTCGCCGCCTGTTTCCCGCGGAAGAGGAGCTCGAGGTCGCCCAGGGCGACAACCACGTCGGCTTCCGGTCGCCGTTCACGGCGGTCTACACGCGTCTGATCGAGGGTCCGTACCCGAGCTACGACCAGGTCATTCCGCGCGACAACGACAAGTACGCGATCATCGACAAAGTCGCGCTCACCGGCGCGCTGAAGCGCATGTCGGTCGTGGCGTCAGACCAGACGCACCGCATTCGCCTCGCGTTCAACTCCGGGATGCTGAAATTCAGCGTCAGCACGCCGGATCTCGGCGAAGCGCAGGACGAGCTTCCCGTGCGCTACAACGGAGATCCGCTCGACATCGGATTCAACGCGGCGTACCTGCTCGAGATTCTCCGGTACATTCCGACGGAAGAAATCCGGCTCACATTCAAGGCACCCGAGCGCGCGGCGACGATCGAACCGGAAGGATGGTCCGATCCGGCGAAGTATCTCTGCCTGCTGATGCCGCTCCGCCTCGTCGACTAGTTTCGCCCGATCCGGATCTCGGCCGCCTGGCGCACGATCTGCGTGCGCTGGCTTCCGCGCAGCGAAATATCGAGTGTCGAGCTGCCGGTCGCCGAGATCACCTCGCCACGCGCGGGATCGAAATTGTACGTGAGCTGGCCGTTGCCGGAACCGCTGACCACGACGGAATCACCGAATTGCGACCCGCGCCCGTCGATGCGCGTACGCATGAGGCGCGCAATCGAAAGCAGCGTGCGGCCGTCGCGCGTCGCTGTTCCTGCGACGTGAAACATCCGGTGGACGACCGATCGCAGCGGGATGCCGTCGCGGCACGTCACATACGACGCTGAGTCCGACCAAGTGGTGCCGACGCGCAGCGTGTCCGGGGCCCTGAACCAAACGTCGCGCACGGACTGCGCGGCCGCGCGCTCCATTGACGAACACGACGCAGTATCGGCAGGCGCCGTGAACGCGAGCTGCACGTCAGGCGCGGCGTACGTCGCGCGAAATGGAAACGGGACCTGCAATCCGGCTGGTGTTGCAGCCACGCGCCCGCCACTGCCGACGAGAAACGCGGCGACGGATCCGCTCACACTTTGAGCTGACGGAGCGGTAAACGACACTTCCGCGTGCGAGGTCAGTGTGTCGGGCTGCGCCGTCGTGTCGAGACCGATCGTCACCAGCGCGCGCTGATCGATCGTGAACCGCTGCAGCGCCGTTGACGGGGCGTAACGCCACACCCCGCTGCGGGGGATTGCGGGGGCCGGTGCGCGAACGGGTGCTGGCTTGGTGAGTACCTGGTTGGGCACCGGCCCATGCTGGCACGCCGAAAGCAGCGCGCAACCAGCGGCCGCAGTCACATATCGGAACGTCGTTCGCATCGCGCGGAGAGGGGACTCCCTCGGCCTATAAGCCGGGTTTTGTCGAAGTGTGAACTTCGGACGGTCATTTCTCTCGGAATACGGTCGCCCGCATTCTCTAGCGGCCTACCCGCGGCGTCTCTGTCGAAGAGGACTGCTTCTCGCCGCCTATTCGGCCTTGCTCCAGCTGGGGTTTGCCGTGCCGTCCGTGTCGCCACGAACGCGGTGGGCTCTTACCCCACCTTTTCACCCTTACCCACGCTTTCGCGAGGGCGGTCTGTTTTCTGTGGCACTGTCCGTCACCGTGTTACCGGTGCCCAGGCGTTACCTGGCAGCGTGTCCATGGAGCCCGGACTTTCCTCGAAGCAGAAATCGATCCACTGCGTCGCGACCGTCCGGCCGAGGGAATTCCTCTCCGGGGAATAGTACGCGGTCGGGACGGCCTTCGCATGAGTGAGGAGTGAGGGGACCTTATGTGACACCGGCGTGACGACCCGCGTGAAGGGTGCGTCGTGACGCGAGCGGTCCATCACCAATCACGAGGCAGCCATGACGACGACGTCCAGCGCCCGGCGCATTCCCCCAGTGTCCACGATGGTCGAACCCGTCGAGCGGCAGCGTGTGGACGCCGCCGGCGTCGGGCTGTACCGCACCATCCATCGCGACAGCCTCGGCGAAGTGATGCGCGATCTCAAGGAGCGGCGGATCAGCGCCGTCATCGTTTCCGTCGGCCGCTGTGTGCGCGAGGAGCCCGCGCAAATGGCCGCCGTCGTGCGCGCGTTTCCCCGGGTGCCGACGCTGGCACTGCTCTCGAGCACGGGCGAGAACACGGCGGAGGCGGTGCTGGCCGTCGGAAACTGCGGCATCCGCACGCTGGTCGACGTCCGCGAACCGGAGGGGTGGAGCCGCCTGCGTGCGCTGCTCGGACGCGAAGCGACCAAGGACGCCGACCGCGCGGTCATCGCCGTCCTGCGCAACGACCTGTACGGAGTGCACGAAGACTGCTGGCGATTCTTCGAGGCGCTGTTCAGCGCAGACGCGCGAGTGTGCACGGTGCGCGAGCTCGCGCGTCAGCTGAACGTGCTTCCCACCACGCTGATGAGCCGATTCTTCCGCGCGCAGCTCCCGGCCCCGAAGCGGTATCTCGCGTTGGCGCGGCTGATCCGTGCGGCCCGGCTGTTCGAGAACCCGGGGCTCTCGATCTCCGACGTGGCAAATCACCTGAACTATTCGTCACCGCAGAGTTTCGGCCGCCACATCCGGATCATGCTGGAGATCACGGCCGGCGAGTTTCGATGCACGTATGACGGCGAGCGAATGCTCCAGCGATTCCGCAGCGAACTGGTGCACCCGAACATTCACCTGCTCAGGGCGCTGCGGCCGCTCGCAGTTCGTCCCGGGATGCGCGTGGTGCCGCCGTCACCCGCATCTGCGGTGGCCGTGGCATAGCGTCCCGTCGGCCCGTTCGCTAGCGCGGCATTCGCGCCAGGATTTCCGACGCACGCGTGAGCGCGATGACCGGCAAGCCGGCCGCGGTGAGCGCGTCGCGCCCGCCTTCTTCACGGTCCACCACCGCAAGCACACCCTGAACGGCTCCGCCCGCGGCGCGCACGGCTTCGACGGCGCGCAGCGCCGATCCGCCGGTCGTGATCACGTCCTCGATCACGACGACGCGGTCACCGGAGCGAAACGGTCCCTCGATCAGCTTGCCTGTTCCGTGCGTCTTCGCTTCCTTCCTCACGGTGAATGCGCGGACCGGGGCTCCGGCGAGCGCGCTCGCATGCGCGATCGCGTACGACACCGGATCGGCGCCGAGCGTGAGGCCTCCGACCGCGTCGGCGTTCCATCCGGATTCGCGGAGCGCTGCGAGTGCGAGCGGCCCGATGGTTGCGAGGCCGTCCGGACTCATCGTCGTCAGGCGCGCATCGATGTAGAGCGTGGAGTGGCGGCCGGAAGCGAGCGTGAAGGATCCCGTGCGCGCCGACCGGGTCGCGAGCATGTCGAGCAAACGTTCGTGTGGCGTCATGAGAGCGGAGGTTATGGATCGGTGATGCGAGCGTCAATGCTCAGTGCAAATACGGTTTTCAAGAGATGTTGGTGACGGCGGCGGCATTGTGGGTCGTCGTGATCGTGGCGGTCGCAGCGCTGGTCGCCGCCCTCGCGCGCCAGCGCCGGCAGGCGCGCAGCCTCGCGGAGCGATCAGCGGAGCTGGAGCAGCTTTCGGCTGAGCTGTACAGGGCCAACCGGGCGAAAAGCGAATTTCTTGCGAACGTCTCCCACGAACTTCGCACGCCGCTCGCAGCGATTGTCGGGTTCGTCGACTTGCTCCGCGAGGGCGCGTACGGCGAGCTCACGCCGCGGCAGATCGGTCCGGTCGAGCGGATCGAGTCCTCCGCCAACCATTTGCGCGAACTCGTCGAGCAGGTGCTCGACCTCGCGAAGATGGCGGCCGGCCGGCTCGAGGTGCATACGGAGCTGCTCAAGCTCCGGCCGTTCGTGATCGACGTTGCGTCCGAGGTGGAGTCGCTGGTGAACGAGAGAAAACTCGCGCTGTCGATCGCCGTGCCCGCATCGCTGCCGCGGATTGCGACGGATCCGACGCATCTTCGGCAGATCGTCGTGAACCTGGTGGGGAACGCCATCAAGTTCACTGCCGAAGGAAGCATCACCGTTCGGGCGGTGCTGGTGGCCGAGGGTGATCTTCCGGCGGTTGCGGGCTCGGGAAAGCGTCCGCTCCTTGCCACGGCGGGCCCGTGGGTGGCGCTGCAGGTGAGCGACACCGGGCCGGGCATTGCCGCGAAGGATCTCGAGCGGATTTTTGAGGAGTTCGAACAGGTGAACGCGGGCCCGCGCGGAGACTCCGTGCGCCGCGGCACCGGGCTGGGGCTCGCCATCTCCCGGCGACTCGCGCGCCTGCTCGACGGCGACATCACGGTCGAAAGCATGGAAGGACGGGGATCTGTCTTTACCGTGTGGCTTCCGGCCGACACGCCCGAGCGCGAGGACGGTTCGCGCAGCTGAGCGGTTAGCTCGCGGAGCCCTTGCTCCGGAAGAGGCCCTTCATCTTCGACATGAATCCGCTGTCGCCGGGATCAGCCTGCGCCGCGGCCAGCGCGCCCGCGAGGGCCTTGGCGAACGCGAGCACGTCGGGATACCGGTCTTTGGGGGTTTTCGAGAGCGCGCGCATGACCACCTGCTCGACGCCGGCTGGGAACGACAGGCCGGCCTTCGCCTTGTTCAGCGGGATCGGCGGCATCGAAAGCAGCTGCGTGAACATTTCACGCGGCGCCTTTGCCGTGTACGGAAGCGCGCCGGAGAGCAGGAGGTAGGCGATGCTCGCAAGGCTGTACTGATCGGCAAGCGGGGTGACGACCTCGCCGGAGAGCGCCTCGGGTGCCACGTAGAGCAGGCTGCCGACAAAGAATCCTGCGCGCGTCAGGCGTTCGTCCTGCGTGACATCCGTGGCGGTCGCGATGCCGAAGTCGAGAAGCTTCACGCTGCGGGTCGCCGGATCGTACATCAGGTTTTCCGGCTTGAGGTCCCGGTGCACGATGCCGCTCGCGTGCGCGGCGTTCACCGCGTCCGCAATCTGGAGCACGATGGTCGAAACGTCGTCATATGGAAGCGGCGCGTTCCGCTTGGCGTAACCCTCAAGCAGCTCTCCGGCGGCCCACTCAATGGACAGGAAGTGGACGCCCTCGGGGGACTGCCCAGTTTCGATCGTGCGTACTACGTTCGGGTGTTGCACCCTCGTGCCGAAGGACGCCTCGCGCACGAATCGGGCGACAGCCGTCCGGTCCTGGCGAAGGCGTTCGCGCAGGACTTTCACGGCCACTTCGCCATGCTGGGGATGCTGTGCTCGGTAAACGGTCGCGGTGCCGCCCTCACCGACGCGGTCGACGAGGGTATAGCCCGACAGCGTTGTCCCGACGAGAGGATCGCGCGCCACGCGGGCGAAGCTAACGGCCGTGATGGCCACTGGCAAGCGAACAGAAATGCGCGCCAGAGTGTAGAGTGGTGCACACATCAAGCGGTTTCACGCCAACGGAATGCAGACGATGCGACGATCGGGGTTCCAGACGGGAACGGTGGCTTCACTGGTGCTCCTCGCCGTCGTCGGAGCGTGCAGCCATGGCACACCGGCGCCATCACCGGCGCCGGCTGCGGCACCCTCGCGCGCACCCGCCCGTGCACCGGCTGCCGCGCCGAAGCCTCCCGCACCGCAGCCGACCGAGGAACTCGACGCGGTGAGGATGTACCGCGACCTCGGGATGCTCGCGCGCGGCAACCCAATGCCGTTCGTCGGCAGTGTCTCGTTCATGGCGTCGAACTCGACGGACTCGACGAACGTCGTCGTCGCACTGACGATCGCGAACGGCAACCTCACGTTCGGGCGCGAGAACGACCGGTTTCGCGCCGGATACACCGTCTCGATCACGCTCCGCAATGGCGCGGAGACGGTGAAGCAGCTCGAAGCGCACGAGAGCGTCCTCGTCGCGAGCTTCAAGGAAGTTTCACGCATGGACCAGAGCGTGATCTATCAGGAGCTCCTCACCGTGAAGCCGGGGCGCTACAACCTGATGGTGAACGTGCGCGACGATGGAAGCTCGAAGAACGGGTCTGACGACGTGACACTCCTCGTGCCGACGCTTGGCTCCGGCTCGCTCAGCACGCCGATCGTCTTTGCCAGGGTCGCACAGCGCCTCACGGTCGATTCATTGCCGAACATCGTCGCCAACCCGACGGCGACCGCGACCGTCGGCAAGGACTCGCTCATCGGCGTGTACCTCGAAGGGTATGGGGCAGGCGAGGGCACGCGGCTTCCGCTGAACATTGCCGTGCGCACGGAAAAGGGGCGGATGATCTTCACCGACTCGATCTCGATCGCGAAACGGCAGAACCTGTACAGCGGTGTGCTTTACATCCCGGTTGCACGCACCGGGATCGGTCCCGCCGTGCTGTCGGTCTGGGAGACCGGGAGCAACGACACGACGCGCGCGCCGATGTTCGTCGGATTCGGCGAGCAGCTGCCGATGGCGTCGTACGACGACATGATCAACTATCTCAAATGGTACACGTCGCCCGAAAAGCTGAAGCCGCTCCGCGATACCGCGCCGGAGTTCCGGGCAGCGGCGTGGGCGAACTTCGTGCGCGACAATGCCGCAAAGACGGGCGGCGCGGACGCGCTGCGTGACTATTTCAAGCGCCTCGCGTCGGCAAACTCACAGTTCCGCGAGGACGGGATCCCCGGATGGATGACCGACCGCGGCAAGGTGTTCCTCGGACTCGGCGAGCCGGACCAGATGTACGAGCAGGGAGCGAACGCCGATCCGACGCAGCGGCTGCGGTCGCAAATCTGGGAGTATCGCGACCTGCAGCAGCAGCTCGTGTTCACGGAACAGCAGGAGTTTGGACACTGGCGCCTGACGAACAGCAGTGCGATCGCGTTCGAGGCTGCGTGGCGCCGCCGCATCTCCCAGTAGCAGGCCGACGGCCGCTCTCCCTGCGGCAGGAGTTCGCCCGGAAATCGCTGCACCTCGGCGCTGCAGCGATTCCGGTGGCATACAGCCTTGGGGTGCCGCGCGCGGCGCTCGAGGTGATCCTCTCGGTGGCGGTCGCGATCGCGTTGACCACGGAAGTCGTCCGCCGCGTGAGTCCGTGGGGCGGGGCGCTCTTCGCCCGTCTGTTCGGCTCGCTCATTCGCGGCCATGAAGAAAGGTCCGTCACCGGCGCGACCTGGCTCGCGCTGTCGTGCCTCGCGCTCGTCCTGTTGCTCTCGCGCGATGCCGCAATCGCGGCGCTGTGGTGCGCGACGGCTGGCGATCCCGTCGCCGCGATTGCCGGCAGGACCTGGACGTCGATGCGCGCGCCGGTTCACGGGCACGAATCGCGCAAGACGATCGTCGGGTCGCTCGCGTGTGCCGTCGTGTCGTTCGCCGGCTCGTGGTTCCTCGCAGGCTGCCCGCCTCTGCGCGCCGCACTCATCGCGACCGCCGCGACGCTCGCGGAAGCGCTGCCGGTGAACATTGACGACAACGTCCGGGTGGCGGTCGCGGCGGGAGCGGTCGCGCAGCTCGTCGCCTGACGACAGCCCGCGTTCCGGCGTGAATGGGCTGCCCAGCGCTGTCGTGCTAACTTCCCCGATATGCCTCCGGCCCCGAGTCCGCGCCTCTTCCTGATTGACGGCTATGCGCTGATCTACCGGTCGTTCTTCGCGTACGGTGCGCAGCCGCTGATCAACAGCAAGGGGGAGAATACGTCGATCGCGCTCGGCGCACACGACTTCCTCAAGCGGCTGATCGAGAAGCACAAGCCGGAGTATCTCGGCTGGGTCCACGATGCCGGCCTTTCGTTCAGGCACGAGCGGTACCCCGAGTACAAGGCGACGCGCGAGCGCCTCGAGCCGGGGATGCAGGCCGACTTCGACACGGGCGTCGAGCGGATCACGCAGATCCTCGAAGCGTTCCGGATTCCGGTTCTCTCGCTCGAAGGCTACGAGGCGGACGACGTCATCGGCACGCTCGCCAGGCAGGCCGCGGCGAAGCACGTGCACGCCGTGATCGTTTCGGGTGACAAGGATTTCGTGCAGCTCGTCGACGAGAACATCTGGATCCTCAACCCGTGGCATGGACGCCCGGGTTACACCAGCGAGAAGTGGTACGACGTCAACAACGCGGCCGAACGGCTTGGCGTGCCGCCGAACCGCGTCATCGACTACCTCGCACTGCTCGGCGACACCTCGGACAACGTGCCGGGCGTGAAGGGAATCGGGGAGAAGAGCGGGCACGCGCTCATCGAGAAGTGGGGATCGCTCGAGTCGATCCTCGAGCACGTCGACGAGGTGGAGCCGACGCGCGCACGCAACGCACTCAAGGAGTTCGGTGCCAACGGCGTGCTCTCGAAAGAATTGGTAACAATCCGAGAAGATTTGGACATGACGCTCGACCTTCCTGCGCTGGCAGTGAAGGCGCCGGACTGGAATCGTCTCCGCGATTTGTTCGTGGAGCTGGAGTTCCGCAAGAATGCGCAGGAGGCGGCCGCGCACGCCGAGGGCGTTCCGCCGGCCACGGGCACCGCGGCCGCGAAGGGCGGGCCGCCGTCGCTGTTCGCGGAGACCGCGGCCGGCGCGGCTTCCGCATCGCCGGCGGTTGCCAGGAATTACCGCGTCGTCGACACCCCGGAGGGCGTGAAGGAGCTCGTCGCGCTTGCGCGCAAGGCGCCGTTCATTGCGGTCGACACGCAAACCGTGCTCGACGCCGGCGCGCCGCCGATCCTCACGCCGCTGCGCGCGAACGTCGTCGGCATCTCGATTGCGATCGCGCCGGGCGAATCGTTCTACCTCCCCTTTGCGCACCGCGAACGTCAGGGGGCACAGGGAGACCTGCTGCTTGGTGCGGCGCCCAAGACGGCGGAGAAGCCGGCGGCGAGCATTGCGGCGCGCATGCTGGTCGAGGGAACGCACGCCGTGAAGAATCTGCCGTCGATTCTCTCACCGGAAATGGAACCGCTCCGCGCGCTGCTCGCGGATCGCAAGGTGAAGAAGACGGCGCACGAAGCGAAGTACGACCTGCTCGTGCTGCGCCGAGCGAAGGTCGAACTCGCCGGTCTCGATTTTGATTCGAACCTGGCGAGCTTCCTGCTCGATCCAGGCCGGCGCTCGCACGCGCTCGACGCGCTCTCGATCGAACTCCTGCAGCTGCCGATGACCGCCTACGACGAACTCGCGGGCAAGGGGAAGAATCAGATTCCGTTCGACGAAGTTCCGGTTGCGGCCGCGCGCGACTACGGGTGCGCCGCCGCCGATCTCACGTTCCGCCTTCGCCAGGTGCTCGAGCCGAAGATCGCGGAGGTGGAAGCCACGGCAGCGCTGATGAACGATCTCGAACTTCCGCTGATCGGCGTCCTCGCCGAGATGGAGTGGCAGGGGATCACGATCGACCTCCCGTGGTTTCACTCGCTCAAGTCGCGCTTCATGAAGGAGCGCGAGCAGGTCGAGAAGCAGATTTACGAGACGGCAGGCGAAGAGTTCAATATTGCGTCGAACAAGCAGCTCGCGGCGATCATGTTCGGCAAACTGGGAATGCCGGTGAAGAAGAAGGCGTCGACGGGGCCGAGCACCGATGTGTCGGTGCTGCAGGAGCTCGCCGACGAAGGGCACGCCCTGCCGACGCTCCTGATGGAGTACCGCGAACTCTCCAAGCTCGAGAATACCTATCTCGACATCCTGCCCGCGCTCGTGAACCCGGCCGACGGCCGGCTGCACACGTCCTACAGCCAGACGGTCGCGAGCACGGGACGCCTCTCGTCGAGCGATCCGAACCTCCAGAACATTCCGATCCGCCGCGAACTGGGGAAGGACATCCGGCGCGGCTTCGTTCCGCAGAAGGGCTGGACGATGCTTGCCGCGGACTATTCGCAGATCGAACTCCGCCTGCTGGCGCACCTCTCGCACGATCCGGCCTTCGTCAACGCGTTTCGCGCGGGCGGTGACATCCATCGCCAAACGGCCGCGATCATCTTCGGCGTGGGAATCGACGACGTGACGTCGGACATGCGCAGTCGCGCGAAGACGATCAACTTCGCCACGATCTACGGGCAGGGCGCGCATTCGCTTTCGCGACTGATCAAGGTCGAGCACGCGGAGGCGAAGGCATTCATCGACACGTACTTCGAACGGTTCGCCGGCGTCAGGAAATTTCTCGATGCGAGCGTCGAACAGGCGCGCGAGCGCGGTTACGCCGAAACGATCTTCAAGCGCCGTCGCTATATCCCGGAGCTGAAGGACCGAAACTTCAATATCCGGGCGTTCGGTGAGCGGGTCGCACAGAACTCGCCGATCCAGGGATCCGCGGCGGATCTCATCAAGGTGGCGATGATCAAGATCCACGATCGGCTCATCGCGGCGAAGATGAGCAGCCATATGCTCCTGCAGGTGCACGACGAGCTCGTGTTCGAGTGTCCGCAGGCGGAGCTTGCCGAATTGCAGAAGCTCGTCGTCCACGAAATGACCACGGCGGTGAAGCTGGATGTGCCGCTGGTGGTCGACGTGGGAACCGGGGCGAACTGGCTCGAAACCAAACTGTAGCGCGGGCTTACGGCCCTTGCAGAGTGCCAGAATTCTCGCGAAAAGGCGCTGCGCGCTGGGCGAGACGAAAGGCCCAGGCATGGTAAGCCATTGTCAAATAACAGCTTGTGTGATAAGATATCAGCGGCACTGGCATTGCCTTCATGGCAGGCCACCGGGCGTCGAGTACGAAGTTGCTGATGGTTATCGAAACCGCAAACAATCATATGGCCGCGAAAAAGCCTGGCTTCACCCTCATCGAACTTCTGATCGTCGTCGTGATCGTCGGCATTCTCGCCGCGATCGCGATTCCGAAGTTCGCGAATACGAAGGGCAAGGCCAACTTGGCGGCTATCAAGTCGGACCTCCGTAGCCTCAATATGGCGGAAGAGGCCTACCTGTTCGACTACGGCTCCTACACATCCGACACGGCGGCCTTGAACATCTCGACGTCGCCGGGCGTTGTCCTCTCGATCACGGGCGCGACGGGCTCGGGCTGGGCTGCGACGGCGACGCATCCGCAGTCATTCCCGCTGACGTGCGCGCTTTATGTGGGCAACATCCCCGCGCAGGCGCCTGCGACGATCGAGGGGCTCATCGGCTGTCAGTAGTTCCGATTTCATCGGCACCGAGCCCCCGGCTGTGCTGGCGTGAGTTCGAGCGACGCCGAGATGGGATGGCGTATGCAATGTCCGGCGGGCTTTGGCTGCACCGCCACGTCTGGAAAGGACGGCCGATGGCGCACCTCGTTTCGAGCGATCGCGCACTGCTGATTGCGTACGGCCGCTCCGTGGGTCTCAACCCCGAACGGCTGCAGTACAAACCCCTGCGCGACCCTCGCGATCACGTGCGCCGCGATGCATGGCACTGGGATCTCGTTGGACCATGGCTGCCCCCGGCCGCATGAGGTCGCTCGCGCTCTGCGCGATCGTGGTGTGCGCCGCCGCGTGCGAGCACGCCAGCACCCCGGCGAAGGATCACGGCGGATCGTCGCGGCCCCCGGCCGCGACTCCCGAATCTGCGGCTGACGCACCGCCGCCGAAGCCGTGGGACGATGACCTGGGCACGGTGATCGCCACGCCGTCGCTGGACACGGGAACGCCCGTTTCATTCTCGAGCGACACTTCGAACATGGGCGCCGTGCGCGTCGAGCTCTTCAGCCACGACGACCACACGACGACAGCCACACTGCGCGCCGGCACGCCCATTCGCGCGTGCCCGTGGCGGCGCAACGCGTCCCTCACCACCGCGAGCGGCCCCGTCTCGTCGAACAGCTGGGCGCTGGCGCTCGCACCGGGCATCGCAACACCGTTCGGCGTTGACGGCGTCGAGGATCTCAGCCCGCGCGACTCGGCCGCGACGGTCGCTCGCATCAGCCGGCTCGTCAGCGGACTCCCCGAAGACTCGGCGTCAGCACCGTACCACGGACTTCCGATCGTCGTGCGCGATGCGTGGCGATTCACTCTCGCCGACAGCACGCCGATTGCCGTCGCGGTCGCGACGCGGTCACTGGACGTTGAGTCCAATCCGCGCGCACAGGCGATAACGCTCATCGCCGAACCGGATTCTTCTTCTGGTGCCGGCCGCTGGCGCACGGTGTACTGGGAACGGGTCGCCGGTCCGGAAGATCGCGTCGAAGGGATGGACCTGCTTGCGGCGCTCAGGTTGCATGATGCGACGCCGGCTGTGGCACTCGTACGTGAAGGAACCGCCGGCCTCCAGATCGAAATCGTGCAGCGCCGTTCACCCGGCGTGTGGACCGTGCGCTGGACCAGCGCGCGGATGCCCTGCGCGACGCCCTAGAGCTGAAGCTGGCCGAGCGCCTGCGGACCCGCGGTGCGCGCACGTGAGGTCGCGAGCAGCACCAGGGTGAGCACGTAAGGAAACGCGAGCGGGAGCTGGTACGGCATGTTCCAGCCCGTCGTCTGCGCCAGCGTCTGCAGGGCACTCGCCGCGCCAAAGACGAGCGCGGCGCCCGCAACGCCGAAGGGCGTCCATCGTCCGAGCACGACAATCGCGATCGCAATGAAGCCCCGCCCGGCGGACATGTTCTCCGCGAACGTCCCGACCTGCGCGAGCACGAGCGTCCCGCCGCCGATTCCACCCATCGCGCCGCCGAAAAGGATTGCCGCCCACTGGACGCGATCGGGTGAAATTCCCGCACCGCGCGCCGCTTCGGGCCGCTCGCCAACCGAGCGCAGCGCGAGGCCGCCCGCGGATCGGTAGAACCACCACGCGAGCGCGGGAACGATGAGGTATAACGCGTACGTGACGACCGGCTGATCGAACAACGCCGGCCCCAGTACCGGAATCAGGCTCAGCCCCGGCAGCGCGACCGGCGCGATCGTCGGCGTGTGAAGAGACGCGCCGTTCGTGCCGTACATCGTCCGGTAGAGCGTACCGGTGATGCCCAGGCCGAACATGCTGATTGCCGTTCCGGTGAGGATCTGTTCCGTGCGCAGCGTCACGACGAACGCCGCAAACAGCGCCGCGACCAGGGTGCCCGCGAGCGCCGCTCCGGCGAAGCCGAGCGCAACGCCACCCACCGTTGCGAACACGAGTCCGCCGAACGCCCCGCAGATGATCGCGCCCTCGAGCCCGATGTTGATCACGCCGGCGCATTCCACGACGAGTTCACCGAGTGCCGCATATGCAAGCGGCGTCGCAAAGCGAACGCCAGATTCGAGAAACGCGGTGACGGCGTTGGTGCTCATGTGGTTCCCGCGGTGTCGGCGGGTCTGCTCCATGCGGCACCGAGCACCCGCGCCCGATCGACGGCCAGCACGCCGAGGATGACCAGCGCCTCGATGACGTTGACGAATCCCGCCGGCACGCCCGCGTCGCGCTGCATGCCGGCGCCGCCCGCCTCGAGACCGCCGAAGAATATTCCCGCGACAATTACCGCAAGCGGATCCAGTCGCGCGAGCAAAGCGACGGCGATCGCGGTGTAGCCGTAGCCGGGTGAGATCCCCTCGAACAGCTGGTAGGTCACCCCCGTCACCTGCACCGCTCCGCCAAGGCCGGCGATTGCGCCGCTCCAGAGAAACGTGGAGAACAGCACGCGTTCGACAGGCACACGGCCGGCGCTTGCCGCAGCCGCCGCGCCGGCGCCCGCGATGCGAACACGAAACCCGCCCGCGGTCGCGCGCATGAACCACCACGTTGCGACCGCGAGCGCGACGGCCGCGACGAACCCGACATGGAGCTGCTGGCCCGGGAAGAGCATCGGCAGGCGCGCGCTTTGGGCCAGCGGCGGTGTGAGCGGATACGTGTGCGTAGGTTCCTGCAGCGGTCCGCGCACGAGGTAGCTCACGCCGTACAGTGCGACGAAGTTGAGCATGAGCGTGCTGATGACCTCGAGCACGCCAAAGCTGCGCTTCAGCGCCGCAGCGATTGCTGCGCAGAGTGCACCGGCCGCCATGCCTGCGCCGAGCTCGAGCGGAATGGACACCCATCCGGGGAGCGAGGCCACCACAAGGCCGACCGCTGTCGTCGCCGCCGCGCCAGCGAGCAGCTGTCCTTCGGCGCCGATGTTCAGCACGCCTGCCTGGAACGCAATGGCAACGGAGAGCCCGACGATGATCAGTGGCGTCGCGCGGACGAGAGTTCCGG
>Ga0070691_10000042_pt1 | contig 37142 bp, 58 predicted proteins | sample KBSK1101metaG_FD_64673 | JGI IMG/M metagenome (GOLD analysis project Ga0070691, IMG submission 64673) | Corn, switchgrass and miscanthus rhizosphere microbial communities from Kellogg Biological Station, Michigan, USA - KBS K1-10-1 metaG | ecosystem: Host-associated > Plants > Roots >... | reverse complement strand
GCCTGCTTTCATGCAGACTTTTGTACCAACAAAAGGGTTTGCACCATCCAATACCAGTATCGGGACCGTAATAGCGTAAGCATTGAGCGCGCCATTATCATTGGAATAAGTCCAAAACTGGTTAGTCAAGTCATTGCCCATAACAGCAAGCGAAGGGTTTAAGACAATGAAGTTTGTACCATCATAAAGCGCATGATAAATGCCGCCTGATACAATGCCGCTGCCATATAAAGGCGTACTGGTTTCAAGCGTGTTGACCATCAGGTTGACAGCACCAAGTCCGTCAACATCCAACGTTGCAAATTGTCCATCAACTGTATTGGTATTGCTGGAATCGGCAGTAAACGAAATGATCTGGCCTGCTTGATAGGATGTTAAAGGCGGCGTCAAGGAAAGCGTATACACATTCGCGCCCGTTGTTACAGTCGTCCCGTAAATAAAAGACTGGTCTTGTATTTGTTGGGCAGTGACACTGCCCCCGCCGCCTGGTGGGACATAATATTCAAGCGTAGTAAATGTGTCATTTGTAAAAGTAAAAATACCGTGTCCGTCACTTGCATAACAAAGCACAATATCAGACGGCAGCCATGTCCATGCGCCACCATTTGCCTGCGTAATGTTTGCTTCTTCATCCAAAACATAATTGGCGGTAATAACATCTGCCAGTGTGTCCGTTGTCGTCAACCGGACAATGGCCACATTGACGCCTTGGTCGCGTGTGATCTCAGTAATTGGCATAAATAAAATTCCTTTTTAGATAGACACGTATTCAGTAATAATGACAATGCCGGCAGTGCCAGCGCCCCCTGCTTGGCTTGTGCCGCCGTTCCATGAAACACCGCCGCCGCCGCCTGAACCATAATTTACAGCGGCCTCTCCTGCTGTACTTGCAGACGCTGCAAGCCCCCTTCCACCGCCGCCATATTTTGAAGAACCGCCTTGTCCTCCAACAACAAACACTGTCGTCAATGTTGTACCGACACCCGTAAACCCTGGCGCACCTACTGAAACCACGTCCCCAGTGCCTGCAATACCACCCAGGCCGCCACGGCCGCTGCCAGTAGTAGGCGCACCCGTACCGCCTGTGCCACCTTTACCAACGCAAATTGTTCCAACACTCGTATCGCCCCCATTGCCGCCAGGATTATTACCAGCAGCGCCTGGTGTACCGCCTGCACCAATCGTAACAGTTTGGGATGCACCAATTGTTGCGGCAGTAGAGACAATTTTGGAATAACCGCCTGACCCTCCCCCGCCGCCTCCGCCGGCTTGACCCGCAGAGGAAGCAGCCCCCCCTCCAGCGCCCCCGCCGCCTACCGCTTCTATATCGCAATATTTCATGCCAGTAGTAGGCGTATAGGTCCCGCTTCCCGTAAATACTTGACGTATGACCCTCGTAATAGGCGGGCTTGCAGACCAAAAAGGTGTCGTGCTTGGACCTGACAATAAGGCCAATCCTGCTGTTGCTGTTCCTGCCAATATTGCCAAGGTCGTTGCGTTTGAGTAAACAATGCCGCCATTGCTGGCGGTCAATGATGCTCCAGTACCACCACGGGTCAGTCCTAATTGTCCTGTCCAACCTAAGGTAAGGGAAACCGCCTGTAATAATGCCGTTGCGGGTGTCCCGCCCAATGTTAAGGTAACGTTCGTATCATCGGTCTTTGTAAGGGCCGCTGGAGTGGGAAGTTGAGACGTGGTCGCCAATGTTCCGCTCGTTGGGAATGTAACATTGGTAATGCCCGTATAGGTCTGCGTGACAGCAAACGCACCCGCCGTTGTAAAGGCTGATGCAAAATTAAGGTTGCCTGCATAAGTCGCCGTATTAGCTCCATTATTGACGCCTGTGCCACCGCGCGTACCGGCCAATGTGCCTGTCCACCCTAACGTCAAAGAGACTGCTTGCAATAAAGCTGTGGCCGGTGTTCCGCCTAACGTGAGCGTAATGTTTGTATCGTCGACTTTAGTGAGGGCGGCTGGAACAGGCAGCGCGGCGGTCGTTGCAAGTGTCCCGCTTGTCGGAAACGTTATTGCCGTATTTCCTGTAAGAGTGGCCGTAAAGGTAAAGTTACCGATAAAAGTAAGCTCACCGCCTAGCGTAATTTTCGGCGTGCCAATTGCATTGATCGTTGTCATCGTCCACGTTCCTTGTTAAACGACAGTAAGCGTCCCTATCACTGATCGCGCAATAAAGGTCAAGTTTGTCTCAACACATAAAAGCTCGATTTGGTCATAGCGGTTTGTCGATGCCACGCTGCCAAATGACGGCGTTGCAACAACGTTTGATATAATCACGGTCTGGCCAACATTAAAATCCAACAACCAACCGCCTGCGCCCCAACCTGAAATCGATACCCGCTCCCCTACATCACATAAAAAGGGCAGCGTAAAAGTAATCAGCCCTGCATTGTTGGTGATATAACCAAAATTGGAACTCATTAATTGAGTAGTAGTTGTTACAACAGCCCATTGAAGGGTAGAAGGGGTCACGCCAAGCGGAAAACGGACGTTTTGGCCATTATCAAGTCCAACAGTTTCGGCCAATGTAGAGGGGTCTGCATCGTCAATAAAGTCACTAAATTTTTTTGTCAATACCATTTTTTATACTCCGCAGTCCGTTGCAAAGCACCAATAACATTTACGGCAATTGCAGCAATGATACGCCAACTTGCGCGGTTTCGACACTGTCAATAAAATGCAGAACATCACCGCCTGAAACATATAATGAACCAGGGCGAAATTGTTGATTATAAGTATCAGCAACAACCCCGGCCGTAGGAGCAGTTGCCGTACTATTTAATGATACCCAAACAGAGGCATTGTTCGTATAGTTGAAATGCGCCCGATATCGTATTGCTCGATCACCAGGGACTGTCCATGTTAATTCTGTATTTAAGGCCAATTGCATCATCGCGCCTGTATCACTAAACGGATAACAGTCTTTAAAATTGTGTTGGTATTTTGTCGCCATAGTAAAACTCCTAAATTAAATCCCTAAATTGGCATTGGCCGTATAATGATAAACAAGTATCCCCTCAGGAAAAGCCGCTGCTTGGGCCAAAGAATGAATAACAGCAATGGTATTGGGCAAAAACATTATTGATCTTTCGCTAACAAATTCTTGTGTCCATAAAGAAGAGCCGACCACGGCATAACCGCTTGAAGCACCAGTATTAAAAATATTAACACTGACATTGTCTACCGCCGCACTTTGAGGACTATAAAGATGAACAATAGGACTGGCGCGTTTGATCGTATTAAAAACAATATCAAACCCTCTGGCATATTCATTGATAGGAGATGAACCGAACACAAGCTGTTCTGCAAACCTCACACCTGTAAATGTCACAGTCCCATTGGGTACAAAAGGGTCATAAGAAGATTCATAATAAAATTGACACTTTTGCAATGACTCATCAAAGGTTTCCGGCTGAACAGCTATAGCAAAATCATTTCTGACTAATGATATTTCATGAAACAGGATTTTATCGGCAGTGGCTGTTTCATCCATATTGTCCAAAGTATAAAACATGATGCCTAATGTCATATTGCCATTGGTCGAAGCCGGCAATTGAAATTGATTAAATATTAGTTCCTGTTCAGTCCCGTCTAACGTATAAAGCGGGCTGTTTAATGCTTCAATAAATGTATAACCGCCAGCCAACACCGGTTCACCATTGGCCGCCCATGATGCTATGGGGTCAGTTTGTGATATGGTATTAGGCAGTGCTGCCCGATAAAACAACTTGATCTTACAATCGACCGTTGTTCCATGAGAAGTAACAAGCTTTACTTTTGCAAGCGTTGATAATTTTTGCCCCCAATATGGGCTTATTATTTTAGGGTCAATATATTGCACAAGGGCAAACTTATTAGCAGGTGTCACCGCTTTTACTTCAAAAGCAAAATTGTCTGCAAATGTTGCACGTCCAACAGCAACATTATTTCCCGCTGCTGAGGCAACAAAATTTTGCATGATCACTAATGTACAGTCTGCTGTATAGGTATTAGTTGCCACATTGCTTGAAACAGTTGTACGAAACTGCCAAGGGTTTAATGGAAAATTCCAGCCAGCCAATATGCTAGACTTGGGCTGCAATAAAATAGAATTTTTGTAAACATGAAAAGTATGGTCTATTTCACGTTCTTCGGTTTGCTGTTGATAAAGCGGAATATCGGTGTCAACATCAAAGTCACCGGGTAAAGGGTTGCCCTGTCCGACTAATTGAATATTAGTAATATCAATTGCACCATCTGGCGGCAGCACTATGTCAATATCAACATAGGCAGAATTGCTTAATGTCGCATTATCATCACTCTCATTATCTACCGCATTTTTAACAACAACAAAATTGCCCGTTGTTAAGAGAACAGGCGGAATTAGGACTGTCGGTGTGCCCGCATTAGGCACATAATTAGCGGAAATAGTTTCATTGCTTCCCTGCGCCCGGGCAGTAAATTGCAATGAAATTGCACCATTTGCCCATATAGCACCGTTATGGTTTAAGCGTTGAAAAAGCGTGGCCTCAGTCCAACCGCTATTATCAATGCGGAGTGCAAAAGGCGGGTTTCCCACAATGCCAGAGTCCGCTTGTAATATTAATTGCGTCAAGGTCGTTGAACCTGCGCCGACGAGTTCCAAAAACCAACCCGGCGCAATGTCATGGATGCCTGCTGTAGTGATCGTGACGGGCGAGACAAAATCAATGACGCTAAATTGCGGGTTCGTGGTCTGGTTTTCGCTGGATAAAATAGAAAGGTTATTACTAGGTTCACCGCCTTCACCAGGCACAAAATTATTGATTTCCCAAATAAGCGGGTCGCTTTGAGAAAGCCCCTGCCGTATTTCAATCCGATAAACCAATGACGGGTCAAAATAGAGATTATCTGGCAGCGTACCGCTTGGCTGAAATTGAACAACATTTCCAGTCCATACAATCGTGCCTTGCGGGTCACGATAAACATTTTGCGGAAGATAAGGCAATGTGTTCGTCAGAAAATGGGCATAATAAGTATCATTTAATGGCAGTCCAATATGGTCTACCATGTACCATATGGGGTTTGGCGCGCGTACAAAGCTCATTCTTGCATTCCTTTTAAGTGACCTTCTTTCCTATTCTGTATAACGTTTTTGCTATTAAATACAGTTTACGCAATCCAGTAGATGACTTTTCTAATTCCTTACGGTTCTCAACTATTTTCTTATTGATTGAGGCTATTTCTTTTTTGAGGGAAAACATACTTTTTAATGAAATATTTTTTTTCTTTGATTTTTCTTTTAATTCATTCATGTGCTTTTCAAGCAATATATTTTCATTCTCTATTTCTTTTATTTTAGATTCATGGCTATTAATTTTTTCTTCCAGATCTTTTTTATTTTTTTCATAAGATTTATTTTCTGTAGAAATATTTTGTGCATTAGAATAATTTTCTTTTGCTTGTTTAATATGACTTTTTGACGTATTAATCATTCTTAATGCTTCATTTCTGTTTTCAATCATTTTTTGAATATCAGGAACATGAGCCAAATATTCTCTTGTTAATTCGTTTGGATTGTAAATTTTTGATGGAGAAATTTTTTCATATCGCTGTCCAATAACATGCTTTAACGCTTGAGGGTCAGATTTTATAATATTTTTTATAATATCCATTCCAGACACATTCCCGCGCATAGAGCCAATCATATCAGTCTGAGACATTCTTTCTTCGTTCATTATTTTGTGATAAACAGGGTTTTTATATAAAGGTACAATATTATTTTTCCAGTAACTTTTAGCATCTAATAAATTATTAAAATCATCTTCTCCAATATTTTCCTTAAGGACGGATTCCATTTCTTTTAATTTTTCTTTTGCTTCATCACCTCTTTTTTTCCATTCTGCCTGTTCATCTTTTAATAAACCAGGTTTATAGGCTTTTTCATAAGCTTTTCTCATGTATCCATTGACAGTTTGATAGGCTTGTACATAATCATTGGCCGGAATAATTTCTTGAGAACCTGCCTTTAAAATTTGATCTCCCAAAGCTTGTATTGCCTTGGTGTTTTTTTCCATTCCACCGCTTTCCTGAATCAATTTAACTATATTATTATTTAGTTCTTTTACTTTGTCCGTATTATTAATAATGATATTTTTATCCGATAAATCACCTTTTAGTGCCTCAAATTTTTGGTTTCCTTCCTTGAATAAAGAATTGATTACCTTTTTAACTGTTTGAGCAACACGAACATCATGGGCTGAACCTTGTTCTAAATGCTCAGATAAAGCTGACTCAAGTTCGTTAGATAAATTTTTAGCTGTTTCATGTTGCGTTTCTGCATTAAAAATATTTTTCTTTTGATTTTCAAGTTCCATTTCAGATATTTTTAAGGAAGGCTTGGAAAGTGAATTTAATGCTTGGTCAAGTTGATTATGTTCATCTTTTAATTGTAATATTTTATTGTTTTGTTCATTTAATCGATATTTCATTCTTGCAGAATCAGACATGTTTACTTTTTCTTTTGCTTGATTAACTGCTTCATTATAAATATCTACATTTTTTTCATGTTCATCCATCAATTTTTCTAATTCATCTTGCTTCTTTTCTTTTAATAATTGTAAATTTAATTCATTTTCTTCAACTAAACGATTGGACTTTCCAATGACCTTAGAAGCAATGGCTTTCCCAGCAGAAACAGCGCCTTTTGTAGATGCTTTGCCAAATGGAAATAAAATAGGCAGATTTGCAGCTAACTCACGGACTGCTTTATCACTTTCATTTTGGATGCCGCCAACAAATTTTTCTTGATATTTTTCAACAGGAATTTGCGGAGTATATTGATTTAAAAAATCACCTGCCTTTTCTGAGCCTAAACTAGCAATATAAGACGGAAGATCAATTACCATATTGGCCGCATTAAAAGGAATACCGCCAACACCTGCTGCTATATTTTTTATCGCCTTTCCAGGCTCGCTAAACAATTGATTTAATAAAGCTGGCGTACCTTTTGTAACACTGCCAAGAATATTTTCACCTGTTTTTAAAGCATCACTGGATAATTTTTCTAAGGGTCTATTTAAAAATTGATTACCTGTTGCTTCTTCTATTGTTTTCATTTGATTATAACCAGGTATGACACCTAATACCGTATCAAACAATCCAGCAGGGATTGTTTTTCTTCCCAGTGTTTTTTTTACAATATTCTCTAATGATGAAGATTCAGGTTGATCGTCAGCAAGCACCCAGTCCGAAGATGGATTTTTAGTTTCTGGTTGATCTTTTGCCAATACCCAATCAGACATTTATGAAGCCCCCGTTAATTTTTTTGCCTCATCTTCAGATACATATTTAATTTCACCTGTTTTTTTGTTCATTATCTTTAAAGTTTTTTGTTTTTTCATAAATGATGGAAGTTTTAAATTTATATCTTTTCCTGTAATATCTTTATATTGACTTGCTAGTGAATTATATTCATCTATAATATTTTGTTGAGATTCGTCAAGCATTCCGTAATTATAATTCTCTGATTTCCATTCGCTTGGTTTTATTTTTTCAGCCCATTTAACAGATTGAATACCGCCTCGCTGTGAAGCATAACGTCCAATTTCAGCCTGCATTTTTCCTGTAATCGTACTAAATTTACCAAGTGCCGGATTATTAGATAGATTAAACTTAGTTGACAACCCAGAACCTATACCTGTTAGATTAGGGTTTTCATTTAATATACTTGTTGCATCATTAGTTAAATTTGAAAGATTAATTAACGACCTTATTTGATTTTTTATCTTGTTTCCTTCCTTATTTCCTTCTACATTTTCAGATACAGTTGTCCTGGTTTTTATTTCTCTTTGCATTTTTTCTTCTGGCGTCTCGCCTGCTCGCCTAGCTTGCAAAATCTTTTCTTTTAATAAATCCATTCTTAAATCACGTAATGCAGCAGCATTACTAGTTAATCCTTTATGATAATTAGCAAGTTCCGCTAATTTTTGCAGTTCAATGTTTTTATTAGTATCAAACTGTGATTGTTGTTGTTCCAAAGTCTGTTGACGATATTTTTCCATAGCCTTACGTTCTTGGATTTTTTCAAGATAGCCCATAACATCTTTGAACATGTCATTGCTTGGCATAGGGATAGGAGAAAATACAGGATTCATAATTTATTCCTCATAAAAATGACATTACAATGACATTATGCCGCCAGCAATGCCTAACAAATTTAACAAATTATTAGCGCCCGCTGTATCCTGACCATATTTTGCCTTTGCCATCTCGCCGCCAACATCCAATGAACCTTCAGCAAGTTTGCCTGCCATTTTTGCCCCTTGGCCATAAATGTTTTGGCCTATGCCAAGGCCGGCCATGAATTTTTGCATAAGATTATTTAAAAATGATTCTCTGTCTTTATTCATGATCTGTGATGCTGAATTTTGAACATTGCTAAGCGCTGTACTGCTTCCCATAAGCCCCATGCTGCTGGCTGCGTCTAATCCTGCATTTTTTGCCGTATCCATTTCTTGCAGGGCATAAGGCGAGGTTTTATAGGATTCCGTCCATTTTTTTAAAAGCTCAACAGGGTTTAATAATTGGTTTTCAGCGCCCGTTAATATTGGCAATTGGCCTTTGGCAGCATCCATAAATGGCGAGCCAATACCTAATGCTTGCTGCCAATAATTTTGCAATTCTTTGGATGCGTCTTTGTAAGGACGGCCGGGATTAATAATGCTATCAATAATACCCATGCCTGGAATTGAACTTAAATCCATTTTTTCATCCCCCTAGCTTATTTAGCTTTGTTTCAAGCACTTTATGAGCATCCATAATTTTATCAAAGCTATCGTTAATATGGTCGATAAAATTGTTAAAGAAATCCTTTAACTCATCAAACGGCACGGTGTCTAAACTTGTGAGCTTCTTATCAAGGCCGCCGACAACTTCTTGTGTTTTTGTGGTGTTGTAATTAATAATGTCCACGGTATCGGCAAACCATTGCTCTAAATATTTCGTGTCGAATTCCTTAAATTTAGCAAGCTCCACCGCTTGATCTCCTTCTTGACATGGTTGCGCCCAATACAACAACTGGCGAGGGACTAACACAAACCAATTTATAACAACGGTTTCGCGATGTATCCAATTGATACCAACGCATGCGCCATGAATAAACGCCTAGCTGGCTAAATTCTTTAACATCTGCCGGTAAAAAACTGACGCCGCCATCATCTGAAAAATAAAGCTCAATGTGCGGCTTAAATAAATCATTATAAATAGGTTCATTTAATTGCGGTACGTTGCCCGCCTCTGTAATAAGATATTGAGGATTACCATTGACCGTCTCATCATCAATAATATATTGCGGTTCACCATCAATAATATCTTGGGCAATAATAAATTCTGCATTTGCAAAAGGTGATTCAGAATAAACAGAAAGGTTTTCTCCCCATACAAAATCAATTTGCACCCATTCTGTTAAAAACTCGCCATAGTCAGATAAAAATATAAGCTGGGAAACGCGCTCATATCGAAAAGGTTCTCGAATATAAGAATTAGCTTCCTGAGGGTTTACCCTGTCAGGGTTTGATCTTTCATTATCATAAAATTGTCCCGACATTTCATAGACTGTTGTATCACCAAGCACCGTCACAAAGTGCGTATTATTGAAAAAAACATGTTTTTGTATTCTGTTTCGCTCACCGTTTTTTTCAATGACACGATGCCATGTTTTCGTATCAAAATTATATTCAATGCTGTTTGCATCTGTTTGAATGTCTAAAATGCCATAATCATGGTACTTGCCAGCAGAAATGCGATAAAAAATTGTATTTTCCCACTGATAAATAAAACCTTCCGCATTTCCTGATAAAAAAGGGCTTTCCTTGCCAATAATAAATTGCCTTATTTCACGCTGAAACAAGATATCAATGGCTTTTGTGCTAATTGGTTTGGGCGCTTGTCCAGTCGTTGCAACAATTTGTATAAGCCCTTCACTGTTTTGAGCACACCAAACCATTGTTCCAAAACCAATGGCCAAGGAACGACTGTTTAATATTCCATAGTCCCAATTATAAGAGGTGTTTTTTTTCCATGGGAACGTACTAAATGTTCCGTCTGGCAATGGTATTACAGAGGGGCTGTTTGACCATATGCCCGTTGTATAATCAGTAAAGATATAAAGTGTGTTATAAAGCACACCAAATTGACGGACAATACCTGATTCTTGTGCAAAAAGCGCACCGCCAGAAATGGTAAAACTTGTGGCAGGGTCAAACGCATTGCCGCCTAAATTGATTTTAGACAACCTAAATTCAGGGCTATTATTGCCTGCTACTACAATCCTGTTTCCAAATGTTGCTATATATTTAGGGGACGCTGGCAAATTAGTATCGGTAATAATGCTAAATTGCCCAGTGTCTTCGCGATAAACATATAAATGCTGGCCATCCACAAAACAAGCAAAAGTAATGCTTGGTGTGACGAGAAAACTAAAAAAAATCTCGCCAGTAAAGGTAGTAACAAGCCCGTTTGAAATATCGACTTGATTGTATTGCTTGTCTACCCGAATAATTGAATTTTCAACAACATAATAAGAATAATTAATACTCTTAAATGCACCTCGAGGTTCTTCCGAGAAAACCAGACGATTAACACCAAGATAATTAATGTGCCGTCTTCCCATGACAGGATACATGGCGACTTTTTTCTTACCAAAGTCACTTTTTACCAGATACCAATTGGCACAATCTGATGGATTAAATTGCTTAAACCGTTGTTGGTCATAGTAACCAATGATAGGGCATGTTTCGATGTTGAAATCATTGCGTTCTATCATTGACTGTCCTTACTATACAATTCATCTTCAGATTCCTGCCCTGACTCGCCAAGCCCCATTTAAATAGCTCTCTTGCTGTGTTTCAATAACAAGATTGACAGGGCTTGCTGCTTCCATTTCTTTTTTGGCTTCACGGTATTCATCCTCTAAGTTTTTTGTCCACGCAAGCGAACGCCCTTTATAAAAAGAGAGATCTTTTGCAACAGCAAATTTAAAATAACGCTGGTAATAAAGCGGTAAATAAGCCATGGTGTCATTTTCAGTGACAGAGAAAAGCTCAAACTTTCCAAAAACATGCACTTGATAAATTTGTGATGCAGCAGGATAAAACCGCATTCTTGTTACTTCAGTTTCGTTCACAATAACAACAAAGCGCGGCAAGCCAACTTGAGGGTCATACTTATAGCTTGAGAAAAAGATATTTCGGGATTCATCAATTAAAGGATAAGTCACACCATCAAGTTTTAACCAAGCGTTCTGCAAATTTGCTAGCCTTCCTGCTTGCGTAACATCAGGTGTTGGCACAACATCAGGCGAACCAAAGGTGATTTCTTGCTGAGCAATAGGCAAAGTGAAATTAATCTCTCTTGCTATTGTCGTCATTAATGCTGTCGCTGAATAATACTTGATAAGCTCATTAAGGAACTGCACGCCCTTCGCCATATCATTGCCTTGAAGGGGAACGGTAGGGGAGCTTGCACTGATTAACTGGTACGCATCTTCTATAAATCCCTTAACTGTTTGCGCCATCCTTTGCTTTCCTAGCCGGGACTTTTTGCCCGGAAATAGCAGGAACATCTTCTTTATTGGCAAACCATTCGCCAGAACCAATCAAGGCTTCGTATTCATCGTGACTGTTTGCCAGTTTTTGCCCTTTTGTCCCATATACAAAAGCGCGAAAATGTTCCCTGCTTATCCATCTGCCCTGATATAAAATGTCTGGAACATCAGGCTTTTTTTGTTTCATGGTCCTGCCTTGTAAGAAAAAGGGGAAGCAACTTCCCCTCAATGATTATGATAAAACAATGACCGCAAATTCAGGATTAGTTGCTTCACCGCCGATCACATCCAGACGATCTAATTGAATGTAATTGCGTATGTCTGCACCCAAAGAATAAGTCATCGCTAATTTGTAAAGATCACTATAAGTAGTTGTTGCATCCACACCGCCCTTCAATTCCTTTATCGGGGGGGCCGCAAATACGACCGCCTGGTTGTGAAATGCAATGCTGACATTATGGTCGTCAACCAGTAATATTTGCGCACCATTTGGAATGGACGCAGAAATATTCTGTCTAGCACCACTAATGACGATAGTAGGACTTACCGTAATATCAGCCGTACCGCCAACAGTTGAAATTACATCCGCTGTAACAACAAACTGGGCAGTCGTATCAAGTGAATCGTATGTTAATGGGTTGACCATAAACACGCCGCTTGCTTCATCAATGGTAATCAGGTCGCCTTTTTTGAAGACCAAACTTGATGCAACAACGCCGGTCACAGAAATGGTATTGCCACCCGTTATCGGGCCATTGGTGACTGTGCCGCCTAATTTGTAACCGGTAGGGGGCGCACCGCCTGCTTCTCCTAATCCTGCAATTTGTCTTCGCAAGAAATTAGTTTTGAAGAAATCAAACCCTGACAAGTGGCCAATAAAGCCGTCTAACAATGCCCCACGGTTGATGGTCATGTTGAAGACGTCTTTAAGATCAACAGCAAGGGCAGCGGCTGTTCTTGGCGGGACTGCAAAATAACGGTTTCCATCCTCTGGGATGCCAAGCTCTGTCATATAAGCATCAGCAAGGGTGACTGTGTTAAAATCAATCGGTACACCCGCCGTGCCTACATATTGATAGACGGCCGGTTGAAACCTTTCAGCTGCAATGAATTTTTCTACATCATTGGCCAAGGTCTTGGCGCGCGGGTTTAACATCATGTCTAAATAAGGCTGGTCCCTTGCACGGTCGAAAGTGAGTTCCATGCCATTGAATTCGACCATGGTATGAAATTGGGTATCGATGGTAAGGGGACGGATGACTTGCACGCGGGCTTCGCTTGTAGCAGTCGCACCACGGCCGCCTAAATATCTTTCTTCCAGACGATAATTAATGGTCTGGCCAGTTGCATACTTTAATCCTTTAAAGTCACCTTCAAGGTTTCTGTTTGCTATTTTTGCAAAGTTTAGATAATTGACAAAACGTACAAATACTTCGTCTAAGACATATTGTGATGTCTCGAATTGATTCGGCATGATTATTGCGCTCCATGCAATGAATAAACCAATGGCTGCAAAGCTAGCCAATCCTTGTTTAATAACATTGCTGAAGCGGAACAGCTTAAATACGCGCTTGACGGCAGACGGCGGGACTGCCCACTGAATACGCACCGTGATTAAAAATATAACTAATATTTGGCAACAATTCAAGCATACTAATTAAAGAACAGTTTTCAATAACTCCGCCCCATAAACAGAACCACCATCAAGTCGTGTGCGTATTCGTGAACGTCATGTGCGTATTCATGTAAGACAAAATAATAATACATTACATAATATGTAACATTATAACGAAATAGATCAACGTTTAGTCAATTATATATTTCTTATTATTAGCGATAAAGGAAATTATTGTTAGTAATAACTAATCATATTTTTTATTCTAATACCATTATTGTATTAAACCAACTAATCAGTTAGATTATGCATGGCGGTTGACGATACTAAGATTGGACAATGGCCAAAGTCCGAGAAGGCATACTAAATCTATATGGTTTAGATAACGATGCCCTAACAATTCTGAAGGGAAAATAGATCGCCAATTATGGTAATTGACGCAGTAGGGCTAGCTGCACTAGTGGTGGGTAGAAATATCAGTCCGAAATAATGTATGAGTCACGGTTGGCCACGTGATACCTTTACAGGTGAAGTTATTTCAAGGCATCGCAGGCTGGGCGCATGTGGGTTCGAATCCCACCAATTACCTATGCCAATGATTAATGGCAACTGAGACGTGCTTTGTACCACGTCCGCTCTGTGGCAAGCTGTCTGGTACGACAGTGGGAGCCAGTAGCGTGAGCGACCGTACCATGAAATTGCTCAAGCCGTGAGACTCGGCCAGTTGCCAATTATTAAGAAGATAAAAGATGACTGAAATTGATTCAACTTACGAAATATATCGCTTTGCTAAACGATTAATTGAAAGAGCTGAGGCTTGTTGCGAAAAAGACCATAGTGGTGAACCGCTTTTTAAAGACTTGGAAGAAGTCATTAAAACTTTTGATAGTCTAGGTCAAGGTTATGCAGAACGTTATGAGAAGGAGAAACAAGATGCCGCTGTTTAGATTTCATCGTGGTGGTCTTGCGGATTCATTACAAACTACCATCTTAGTTAAAAACAAAAAGGAACTGCGTCAGGCAGTAAAGCAACATATTTCTGAAGTTTATTATATGAATTCCCCAGATGACTTTGAGTTAGAAATTTCCCCTTACCCATCTGAGGGAAATAACTTTGATTCGCGTATTGGATGGTTTACTTACATGGTGGCATTAACTATTACCTGTCCTGATAATGCAAATGTAAAAAGTATTTATGCTTCACCTATTGGGTTTTTAAGTGAACCATTTAAGGAATAAGATGATGAAGCCTTTACTTGAAGGGCAACCTAACTTAGGTTACATGAAAGAAAAATTAAAGATAATGATTTGTGGAGAGTGAGATTAATGGCCGAAGATACTTTGTAACAGGTAATAATAATTTCGACTGTGCGCGGCGCCGCGGGAGGTTGATTGTAAAATGCCGATGATATACAAGGGAAAATAGGCCACCAATTTATGGGATGGGAGCGCAGGATAACTGCGTGGCTTTCTTAGGTGCGGGAGGTGTCGGAAATACACCGTTGATCGTGAAAGCCGCCAATTCACCTACTTGGCTTTACAGTGTACAGGCTGTAACATCCCACCAGTTTTATGGCAATCGTCGTCTAAATAAGGACACAGTGTCACTGTCAAAGACAAATGCTGAAATGCCAGTAGTCAATCTGGCCGATTGCCACCTAATTTAATAGAGAAAATTAATGGATGAAGTAAAAGATTTTCATATAAAGCAACATCGTAAAAATGTTGAAATGTATGATGCTGGTATAAGAACCGGCATACGGTTTACTTTAGACAAATTATTTGCAAATTTTCCTAATGTAGATGTAGATGCTTTGGTTGAAGAAACTTATAAAGAATATTCGGGAATATAATAAGGGACACTGATGAAAGAACCCCCAGAAATACAAAAAGAAATAAACTATCTATTAAACAGCCATCATGAATTAATAATAGCATTAAAGAAAAATAATGATGGACTACAAGAAATGAATTTACTTATGAGAGACTTAATACAGGCAATAAACAGGGCACTCAGTAAATGAATAATTTTAAGATAGTTGAAATACGAGATCGAGCAACATTCATTCCTGCATTGGCCATGAGAATGATACCTGAAAATGGAATACAAGAATTATTATTTAATGAAATAGGTTATCGCTCATCAAGTGACCCATGTATTATTTTAATGGCATTAGCACAACCGTCATTAGCTTCAAAGCATTCTGATGAATGGGGAAATTGTTCACCCCGTACTATGCCAACAGCCCACAAATGGATAGAGGAAAATTATGATGAAATAGAGGACTGTCAGGTCATTGATGTTGAATATATTTTAAAAGAAGTAGACAAGCCTTGTCTGTCCTTGAGGGAAGAACGAATAGATGAAATGCTCACATCAGATATGAGTGAGGAAAGTAAACTATTACAGATTTCTACTTTATATCTGCACGGATTAATAAAAGATGCTGAACATTTAAGAAAATATTCTGCATGGGATTGTAGAATATGCGGGAAAAGAAGGTTTGATAAATTCATCAGTGTTGTAGTGCATAAAATTGATTTCGGTACTTTTACTCATACTCACAATGTTAAGTATTGCAATGACAATGTATCTTGCAAAGCCCAAGCATTAGTAAAATCGAATTGGATTAAGGAGTAATTAGCATGATCTTATTCATGCTAATCCTCATCACAAATCTCAAAATACATAGCCAATAAAAGGCCAATTAACAGCATCTTAAAAGCCGACCAATGAAAAAACAGGCTTAAAACAAACGAAATTGTGATGCCAAATATTAAAAACATGTTTTTTTCCTCGTATTTTTATGTTATAAGTACGTCAATTTTGATAATTGTTAATTAATGTTTTTTTAAAGTCCTTGTGTTTATATTTATTGTGTATGTCTAGCGGCCTGTTATTATTTATTAGTAACAGGCATTTTTTTAATTAATATTTCCTTCATTGATTTTTTCGCCATTACAAAACTCCATATAAGTCCTACCTTTAAAATTTTTATTTATTGATTTTGTTGTATTGACCATATCATCAAGGAATTTATTGACCCATGGTTCCGTAATACCAAAATGGTGCATCAGGCTTGATATAACAAAGGCAATAGAAATAGAATATATTTCAAAGTTTTTATCCTCATCATATTTGTACTCATGCCTTCCTAGTACCTCAAGGATTTCTCTTTGTATAATATAGACTTCTTCTTGTTCTTTAAGGCTTAGAATTGCTATCGTCATGTTTTACTTTGCTCGCTTCTAATATGACTATTCCATATTCAAGTGCCTCTATTAAATCATCGACATTATAAGGGTCTAATTTAATTTGGCTGACTAGTTTTATTATTTTTTCTCTTGTTTCTTTTTTGCATAATGTATTCATTTTATTTAACCCCAAAGGTCAATGATTATTTGGCGAATTAGGCAATTCCATCGAATCTAAGTCATTTATTAATTCAAGCATTGATTTTTGATATTCGTCTTTTGTGTTGCCGTGTTCGAATTCTTTTATACTCATACTTTTTCCTCGTCTCTACATACATCTTTCTATACATCCATCTTTTACCCACTGTATGGCTTCTTTATGCCCTTCTTCGGCTTCTTGCCAAGTGGAACATCTAGCGCAATATATTTCATGAAAATATTTATCAAAGACCATTGTTTCATAAAGTAAAGGTGCTCCCTCAAATCCCCATTGATGGTCTATTCCAAGACAAACAGTTGATACTAGACAACCCTCAATGATATCTTGAGCAACATGTTTAGTTTTATTTTTAAACATTTCTGTAAATTGTTTGGCCCATATTTCAGTAGAGCAAGGAACAGCATTCTTGTTTTCATCTAGCCTATAAGTACCGCACCAGTCTTTTATTTTCATTATTTATCTCTATTTGTTCATTAATAAATTTGCAATGTCTTTTCATGGTTAAATTAGGTTAATGCAACCATTGTATCACTTTAGCCAAACAATAAAAAGGGCCATCGCCTATATCGATGCAATCATCATAATAACCATTGAAAAAATAAAGGGGGACTAAAAAAGGCAAACTTAATATAACCGTGATGACAAACCATAAAATTACTATTTTATATTTCAGACCCATTTTGCTATGATTTCCTGGCCAATAAAAACCAAGGAAGTCTACATGAAAAGATCAATTTATGTACTATTATTTATCTTGATTAGCACAAGTTCCTACGCATACAGGCTCATTTCTGAAAAACATACGCAATCGCCTAGTGTTAAATCCTCTTGGATTGAAACCAAAGAATCTACAAGTTCTATGCTGCCTTATCATGTTTCGGCTTATGCCTCAGTTGGGGACGCAAATGGTAAATTAAATCAATATATTGATTTGTTGGGCCACCATTTTGTGAGCATCCAAAACATCAGTAATACTAAAAAAAGATATAAATATGGGTTTTTTTTATCGTGTGGCAATGCAACGAGTTCGCATGAGTTTGAGATTGAATTAGGGCCATATGAAAGCCATTATAAAGAGGCAAACCATCATGTTACTTTTCAATCCGAATATTTAGGAGACTTTACAAGTACGGCCTCAACAACAATCAGCGGGGCTGAATCGTATGAGTTTACAAACCATGGCAACGTTGGCATACATAACAAATAAACCAAGGCATTGATATGAAAAAATTAATTTCTATATTATTGTTTTCTGCAATAAGTGCAAATTCTTACGCATTTAAAATCATTTCTCAGGAATTTACACATTCTCCAGGGGCAAAAGCCTATTTCGATAGCCATGCCTATCTCACCCCCGCAACCAACACAACTTTAACACCGAAATATGCGCAAGCGACCGTTGAAACAGAAAACCGCTATGCACTGCAACATGAAAATATTCGCCCATTAATGAGTTTTCATGAAGTCATTCTCTCAAACACAAGCTCTACTTTAAAAACTTATTATTATCATTATTTATTAAAATGTAATGGAGACTTTGCGGAATTTAAGCAGACCATCAGCTTGGAACCCAATGAAAGACGCGTAGAAACTGAGCACATGTTTCTTACCTTTTTACCTGAGGTAATAGGGAAGTTCCCTATTGAGGCCCTTACTGAAGTATCAGGGGCTGAAAAAGCAATTGAAAGCATGCAAAAATCAATTAGCGTGCTTGATAATTAATATAAGAATTTAAAATGGAAATTGTTAAAATATGCAATAAACATGGACATCTCAAAGAAAATGAAATTTACTTTAAATATAACAAATTACTTAAAAAACACTATGCGAGATGTAAATTGTGTTTAAAGGAATATAATCAATCAGAAAAAATGAAAGAATCTATTAAACGATATAGATCACAAGCTTATACTCGAAATAAACGAACAGTATATCAACGAGAATATCGCAAGAGAGAAGAAGTAAAAATTAAACTAAGAAAATATAGTATAACATACTTAAAAAAACCTGAAAAACTTCAACAATCCATAGAAAGACGACGCAACTATTACAATAATGAAATAATAAGAAAAAAACAAAGACTGTATCACAAAAATAAATCAGAAAAATTATCAGATGCCTATATAGCTGTAACATTAAGAATGAATAAAAAAACAATTCCATCGGAATTATTGGAAGCAAAAAGAGCACACCTTAAACTAAAACGCAAATTAAAGGAACTAAAAAATGTCAATAAGTAATGTGGATGAATTAAGGAGTTATTTAGCTAACGAATTAGAAAGAGTAAGTTTGGGCCAAACAACGCCGGCAGCTGCAAATGCGTCAGCTAATTTAGCAGGAAAAATATTATCATCGGTAAAAATGGAATTAGAATACAATAAAATGATAGGCGCTTCACCGAGTATTGGATTTTTAAAAGGACTTACTAATAAAATTAATAAACTTACTCATGATAAAGAAACAGGTGAAGTAAAATAAAAGAAGAAAAACATAACTGAATGGTTAAAAAAATCCCCGCCTTTATCAAAAAGCGGGGACATGTATTTAGTCAGCTTTCAAAAGGACAATTTTAAGATAAGCAGAGTTTGCAGGCGCAGTCGTGCCTAATGTCGGCGCAGCCATGAACACAATGCTGTCCGAAGTATTAGCAAGTTCCAATACATCACCTTTATCAAAATGAACAAAAACATCCGCTACAATCTGATTAGATTTTTGTTCAGGTGAGATAGTGACATTGGCAAACGTTGAGCCAGGTACATAAACACCATTTTTAAACAATGATAATGTCCAGCATTTTAATGGGCTTTCCAGTGGGTTTAGATAACCGCAAATGCCGGTATAAACGTCATACCAACCTGCTTTATTAATAACAATCTTGCCATTTATTGCAGCATTGCTAATGTCAATATTAGCTGTTGCAAATAAAGTGCTTTCCAATTTTACAACTTGGCCTGCCATCAACGCGCCGGGCGAAGCTGTTAAATTTTGGTTTATTTTGCTATAGACTTCCGCAAATTCAGGTTCGCTGCCTTCACATTCGCAAGGGCATTCAACACAGTCCCCTTTTAAGCCTTGGATGCCTTGCTGTCCAGTCTGGCCTGTTTCGCCCTTTTCACCTCTTGGGCCGCGTTCACCGTCAATACCGTCCTTTCCGTCTTTACCATCTATACCGTCACGTCCATCGCGTCCGGGAATGCCTTGAGGGCCAACAGCACCTTGTATTCCAATCCCAGGAACACCTTGAGGGCCTTGTGGGCCAGTGGGGCCAGGGCAACATTTGCAATCACAATCATTTTCATTCGTTGAATGTGTCATTTTAATATCCTTATTAATTGACTTGAATAAATGAGATAAATTTATTTACATAAATTTATATGAACAGCCAATGTCCTTTGACTGCTTAAGTCATATTATCACAATTAGGATTTTTTTTCATTAGAGCTAAAAAAACCATTGCTCATCGTCAGTAAATTATTTTCTATTAAATAAATTAACGTCTTTGCGCGAGCATCCGCTTCTTTATCGGCAATTAACGCAATCATTGGCGGTAAATTAAAATCCTTAAAATAAGCAACCAACCATCTATTATCATGTGATTTACAAATATCTAATTTATAATGAGATTGAGATTTATCATCAGATTGAATAGCGGCAGGAAGCATTTCACCTAGCTCTGAAGAAGTAAAGGCAGAATAAAATTTAATGCTGTATATAATATCAGTCATAGTATTGTTCACAGCATAAGGGAAATATTTAATAGCATAACAATTTTCATCATAATACTCCCAAACAAAAAGGCTTTCTTGTTTTATTCCCAATTCTTTTAATTTTTTTGCCAGTTCTAACGAACAGACTTGATCTGAATGTTTCATTATTCATTTTCGCTATTTAATGAATGTGCTTTTAATTTCTCTCTTAATTCTTTATTTTCTTCCGATAAAATACGGAAGTTATCTTTATACATTGTTAATTCAACATTTTCTAAATATTGATGGTGCTCAATATCATCCCACCTATTATAACGTTCTTTATCTATTTTATATTCTGTAAGAAAATATCGATATTCAATAATACTATAAACCAGATTAGCTATAAATATACCTAATGCTATTTTAAGACCATCATTTTTAGGCCACAAATAAATAAAATACGATGAAAATAAGCACGTAGAAAAACAAAGAAGCACCATACTTCTAATTGTTCTTATCATTTTTTTTGAAAATTTAACATCTGATTCAGCTATTGATTTTCTAAATTCGGAATGGTTCATTAATTATTCTCATTAATTTCATAACACAAAAAATCCCCCTTCTTATACAAGAATTGCATGGGATAAACAATGAATTTATCACCGCAAAACCTTGGTGTTAAATTGCCATATTCATTAATAAAATAGATAGAATATTCATCAGAATTAAAACATTTTTCTTTTATTTCATTAAAACTTTCTTCCGTTCCGAGATATTCAATTGCTTGCATCTTTTTAAGCCTAAGGTCTTTAATAGTACAATTCATGACGTTGCTTTTTCCCAAATACTCTCAATAATAGATATTTGTTTTTCGGTCAGATTAGACAACTGAGATAGTTTTTTATTTGCAAAACCATTGATGAACCCCTGTTCCCATGGGTTTAATTTATGCGATCTTTTATAGCAATCGACAATAAGCTGCCTTATCTCATCAAGATCATGCTCTGGAAAATGATACGACACCTTTTTCCCTTATCTATATTCAGTCAAACGCGGGTCGGCCTTTGAAACATCATACGTCCTTTCACGCTCATCAATGGTTGAATCATAACGTGTTGTCTTTCTAGGTTTTTGCAAACTTGCTTCCTTTATTTTCATGATCTGCCCATTGTCTTTGATCTCTCTTGGCCTGTGGTGCTTCATTTGCTTGTCCCAGATTGATTTAATCCATTGCTTCCTGGTATGCGTTTTTCAAAATCATTTTGGTACGGCACGTCATACATCGGCACTTCGGATTCTTCCATGACTTTTGTGCCTTTTGACATTTCCTCATAAGACAAGTCTCGTGGTTTCATATTAGATTTCCCCAAAAATAGTTTTTGTTTTTGGTGCAGGCGGATTAAATGTTAGTTCTTTTCTAACATTTGCACCCGTGTTTGCAACATCTTTTATTCTCTGGTTTTGTTTATCACGTTCTTCCTTTGGGTTTCCGTTATCTGCTGGTAATGGCATGCTATTATCTCCTATTTTCTTCCTACATAAATTTTGCTTTTTGCATGTTGCGCTATCCTGTCATCAATGCTTTGCTTGGGTAAATCTGGCATAACATCGCTTGATGTCCTCTTTGATGGTGCAGGGGCTTTTGTCACTAACTTTGCTTTCTTCATTCTTTCTTCAAGCCTTCCAACTTCAGCGATTTGCGCATAAGGGTCATTGATCTTTGATATGCGCTCAAGCTCGGCTGCATGGTTTTTACAAGCTGAATAAACGAAAGCTGCCGGGTCTTGCATTGTTCTTGTGGCCATCATCATCGCCGATGTTATCTGTTTGCCTGATACAACCTTTTCAAAATCATTGTAACGGTTTGTCCCACTAACAAATTTTTCCTCAAACTCTTGCTGTGTTGCTTGTTCTTTTCTTTCCCATTCCTTATGTCTTTCGGCCTCAACGGCTTTCTGTTCTTGCTGCCTTAGCTTTGTGAATTCCTTGCCAATAAATTGGCTCAGTTGCACTTCCCATGTGTCCTCACTGGTGGGGTCTGCCTGAAAGTCTTTTGCCGCTTCCTGAACATCTTTTCGTTGTTGCTCAGTAGCTTGGGAATGTCTTTCCTTTAATCTTTTACGAATAATATTTTGTACTTCTTCTTCGCTATAAAGCTTTGGCTTTGGTATTTCATTGCCGTATTCATCAACATGCTCAGGTTCTTTTTTTTCTGCTTCAAGTCCTTTTTCATCATCTAACTTTGGTTCATCTTCATTTTCTTGTTGTTCTTTTTGCTCAGGTACTTGTTTGGTTTCTTCAACAGTCTCAAGAAGCCCTTCTTTTTCAACAACGATTTCTTTTGCTTCGGGCGGTGAGGTGATGCCAAGCTTTTGGTTTTCCATATTAACAATTAAATCATCTGCACTTTTTATTGCTGTTTTTCCCATGCGTTGTTTTCCTTTTTGTGCATCAATAACTTCGTAAAATTATCATGGTGCATTGTTTTTAAATCAACTTCAGCTCTTGTCATTTCTGCTGAATATCGCATCTCTTGTTCTCTTAATTTTGTAGCGGCCTCCAGTTTTTTATTTTCAAGTTCGTGCATATGCACGGATATGTCTTGTCCTGTTTGCACGGCTTTCAATTGTAGTTCTTTTTCCTTCATAGTTATTTCTTGTACTTTCAATTGATATTCCATCATTGCTACTTGCTTTTTATGCTCCAGTTCTTGCATTTTTATTTGCATCTCTGGCGGTATTTCAGGCTGTTTTGGCGGCAACGGCTTGCCCGTCTTGCCTGCTTCCACTATCTCAGGCGGAATGACTGTTCTCACCCTGTTTTTCATTTCAATATTGTTTGCCATTGGCAGATTGTCAATGTATAGGTCTGCAATGAGCCTAAACAGTGACGGGTCAGCTTTAAGTACAGATTGCATGGATTCAAGGTTTTCCATTTTTTGGCCTTCAAACGATGCACCTGGCAATAACCTGACTTTATAATTTCCATCACGCATGTTGTTTTCAATGGCTGAACCATAGATATCAGCTTGCTTGTTCAAAACAACTTCTTTTGTTCCCGTGTCCGGCATGTGTAAAGATACTTTTCTTTCCGTATCATAAACAATAGGTATCATTTCATTGATGATCGTGCCGCAACAGGCTATTGCCCTGTTGAGTGCATCAAAAGGCACATAAGTGTTGTAATTACCGCGGCGAGTACGAGCATCAATAGCTGTTCCTGATATTTCATTTCCTTGTTCTCCCATTTGTGTGCCATACATCCCAGTACATGACTCAATATCAGACATGGCGCGTTGATACTGCGTTATTAATGACATTGGCAATTCAGCAGGTTTTAATTGTATAGGGACATTGCCATTGGGCGACTCATCATAAGTCAATCCGCCTCTTGCAGTCGAAGGGTCTCGCCATATTAACTCTGTGTCAGGTGACCTTACATTTGCTTTGCTTACTAAATATTGGTCATACCTCGTGACGCGCATGATATAGGCGCTTTGTGTACCGATATAATTAAGATAACGTTGTGAGTCCCGCGCATCTTTTATAAATGGCCGGCAGATTTGTTTTCCTGATTTTTCATAATAAGAGTTTTGGTCTACAAAAATAACAGGCAATTGCTCGGACGGGAAATCTCTTTCTTCCAAGATAAATTCGCCTGCGCAGAGTTTGTATTCAATCTTATATTCTGGGACTTGGCGTGTTTGTTCGATAGTAACATAATCCATCATATAAGGGTTGCTTGTATCTACCAGCATTTCCTTATCATCTACCATGACCTTATCAAAGCTATCCAGTTCTTTTTTATCCACTGTCCGGCCATTAGACAATTGATAAATGGTTTTGGTGCTATAAATACGCTGATAGTCCCTGATGACTGTGATTTCTTTGTCGTTTGAAAATATCCACCCAGTCGCCGAACCCTCATCGTAGTTTGCTTGTGTCCCGATTTGTTTTTCAATGTCTTCGCCGTATTCTTTAGCAAACATCTTGCGTGACATGCGAAAACGCTGCCCTGCCCGCATGCCATCGGTCTTTGACGGGCTTTCTGCTGATATGTCCCAATAGCAATGCGTGGGGTCTTTGACTTCCCTTAAAACAATAACAAGATCAAACGACCGGTTGTCTTTGTATTCCGTATCAATTAAAAACGCACCGAAGCCGCCAATAGATGCTTGTTGAAATGCCGTTTGATAGACCCGTTTTGAATCTGAATTTAACGAAATGTCCTTAACAAGTGCTTCGCGCACCTTTGCTGTTTCAAGTGGCACGCCCTCATCGGGGACTACTTGCAGGTTCGGGGTGTTTTGCCGCTGCTCGCCAAGCAAATGATTAATAAGAGGGGCGAGCTTGTTGAATGATAAAGGTATTTTTTTATAGTCAATGAATAATTTGCTTTCGTCTTCCGTCCATTGGCTGCCCATGACAAAACTAACAAATTCATGGTATTGTTGTGTATTGAACCGCCAGTTATCGTCCCATTTCTTAATAAACTCACGCAGTTCCTGCGTAAATTTAGCATCTTGCTTTACCATAGTAAGCCGTCCTTGCTGGTCCTTGCTTTCGGAAATTGTAGCATTTTTAGAAAAAATATATATCCTTGGGTTCGAATTTTAAGGAGAACAAACAATGTGGGAAAAAGAAAGCATTACTGAAAAAATATTGCAGCACAAGGAAGCCTATGAACTGAGAGGATGGAAAGTGCCGCCTTATAGATTGACCGGCAGTGAACATAAGGAGCTATTAAATTCGGCAAAAAAATTGATGGTAAACTATCAAGGCATTATAGGTAATTTTTCTGGCGTACAATTACAACTGGTTGCATTAATGGAAAATATTTATTAAAAAAACATTCCTGGCCTAAACACGGGCACAGTCGTCACTGGGTTTGTTGTTTGGCTGGATTCATAGAACCCTGAGAAAAACGTGAGCGATAGCGCATCCGCCGTATCAGGGCTTGCCATGCCGCGCGCCTTTAATTCATCCTTTGACTCTATTTGCAGCCTACCAGACGAATCGTATTTATAGCCAAGATTGCAAAGATCACCATGCAGCGTATCATCATCAGGGATTTGCACAGGCATTTCTTGTATGAGCCAGTCTTTCATATTGTCCCACAGTTCAGCGCGCAGGTTCCTGTATTTGTCTTTTTGGTTTGCTGTTCGGGCAACATTAATGCCTTCCACAAAATAAAAGTTTTGTTCGCGCAAGCGGTCAACAACGCCCGCACCTACGCCAATACAATCAATATAAACTTTCCATGGCCTTTCTTTTTCAATGATGTTTTTTAATAGCCCCGCAATTTCCATTGTGTTCATGTTCTTATGGGTCTGCAAGTTATAGGCAACTCGCCCCTTTCGTCTGATGATTGCTGTACGGTCATTATCACTTACCGCAACATCTACACCAATAATTAATTTTTCTGCACTGTTGTTATCAATGTTTTGTTTTCTCGCTTTAACAACATGGCGAGCATTAATAAAAACATTCGCAATGGGGTTTAAAAACGCTTCAGTTGATGACGACGGGTATTCCTGCTTAAACGATTCCGTTGCAAGCTCTTTGTCTCTCGATTTATTTATCTTAAGCCTTCGCCATGCAAGATGCCGTTTTGTCATTCCGTCATTTTTGTGTGTATTATATAAAAAATCTTCTTCTTCGGTCAGGTTAAAACCTGTATCACTTGCTGTATATTCATCTTGCCAATACCAGGGAATGAAAATAGCGATGTATTCACTTCCGCCCCTTTCTGCGCCCTGCCACATATTATAAAAATAATTGCCGATGCCGTTAGCTGTGCTCTCCAAAATGATCTCTGTACCTGGTTCATCGCTCACTGCGTTTAATGCGCCCTTGTCGTGTTCGTCTGCATTTGGCCAGTGAGCGACTTCACTGTTATGGGTTGCACCGTGGATGGTACAATAAGAATGGTCTTCATGGTTTATTTCAAAATCATATACTTCATGCTTTCCAGCATATGAAATAGAAATCAACCTCAGCCAAGCGTAGCCCTCTGATATTTCTGTTGTAGTAGCGGCATATCGCTCAATAGAACCCGTTTTACGGTTTTTAATGGGAACACTTGGCTTGTCAATTTCCAGTGCAAGTTGATAAGCCCCATTTCCACATAATGAAAAAGTATATCGTTCTTTTTCATTTCTTCCATGCCTTGTTCCAGCTTCTTTATATTCAATGGATGCCCAGCCATAGCCCAACGAAGCCGTAATCTCTCTTAATGGTAGTGTTATTGCAGGGCAAATTGACGATGCCCTTACTCGTCTATCTGTATCATAACTAGAGCCATCACCTGATATATAGCCATGTAATAACCCTCTACAAAAAGACTCGCCCATTAAATGCCAATCATACGGAACATGTTTATTTGTTGTCCGTCCGCATAAATCGTTTATTAGTCTTGCAAACCTACTCCCGTAAATGGTTACTGTGCTAGTTAAAGAATTTCCTCTGTTTTTTGTTTTTATTGATGAATAAAACTCATGAAAATAAGACAACCATTTTACAGTCCTTTTTAGTTCTTTACGGTGAACAGTAAATAAAACATAAGACGGAAGAAAAGGATGTTTACTTTGTAATTTAATGTGGCCTTCCGCAAGATATAATCCTATGATTCTGCCAAACTCATAATTGATATTTATATTATCAGGACATATAAATTGTTTTCCGCCACCTTGCTTTCTTATTTCTGGTTCAGGAACAAATAAATAATTTATCTTTTCTGTTATTTTTTTAATAGGATACCCGATAACATCATCGGATTTAAAATCCTCTAGTTTTTTCCATCCCTTTTTAGTCCAAAACTTATGCTCACCAGTAGCAATAAGCGGGAATGCTGTAAGGGTCCTTAACTTAACAAACAGACATTCTTTTGTTTGTTTTGAAATAAAAGAAATAGGGGCAATTTCATTGGTATGAGTTTTTACCATATCACCCACATTAAAATCTTCTATATTTTTAACATCTCCTTTTAACGGGTCAATTATCTTTGTACCCTTTGCTAAGCAGCCATGAAACAATTGTATGGTTGATGACCTGCCCGCCCCCGGGTTTCCGGCCGTGCCAACTGAATAACTTGACTGGTATTTTTCAAAGACAAGCTCTTTACTTGATACGCGATCTGCTTTTGTTGCAAGCCCACGCGGCAAATAATCATAATAACGCTTTGTCATCTCGAACAAATTTTTTGTCGCCTCTGCTTCATGCGTCAAGATGTAGGCTTTTGTCCCCATGCGCGTGATGATCTTGTGAAAGTATCTTGCCTGTATCATGGTTGATAGGCCTTGTTGGCGGCCTTTCAATACTAGCGCTCGGACTTTTCCTATGTCTTTTAATTGTTGCTCAAGGCGAGAGTGCGCATAAAGTTGTGCGCGGTTCAGTTTGAGCTTTGCAAGCGAGCCTGATTTTGTCCTAATGGTCAAACAATCAGGGGCAAACAGAGTAAAGTCTCTTACGATGTCCCGTAATTTTTTTTCATCCATATATTACAATTCATCGCGGTGCTTGCTAATAAAGTCTTCTTTGTCTTCATCATTTTTAACAGCCCTGTCACCGTATAGCCGAGGAACAAGCTTTGCTGCTAACCATTTTCGTGTATCAATGCGTAAGCGAGAGCGGTTTACCCATTCAGCATTATATGTTTCTTTTTCGTTTTCGTTTTCATCAACTTTTATGATGGTATCTTTTGACGTATCATCAGCAATTTCGAGTATTTCATCAACCAATGTTTCTATCTGGTCAATCTTACTTTGCGCGTAGGCGATACGAAATTCTTCATGTTTCCTGCGCCAAATGTTAATATTTTTTGGGGCTGGCCAATGTGGATTTTCCTTGCATAAAGTTTCTAGCCCTTTGCTGCTGCTAGCAATAGCATCACAAATTTCCTTTGCTAATTCAGGCGTATATTTGCTTGGTCTTCCCGCGGGCATATCTCACCTCAATAATAATCATCGATGTTTCATTTGGTTATTATATAGCCAAAAACTTATAAAAATCAAAGGCAATCACAAATATAAAACAATAAAATAAACCGCTCAGCAGTTGACAAGATGATATTATGGTATTATAGTATGACCATGCTAAATAAAGGGGAGTTAGAAATGAGAATAATTGATCGTGATATAGCGTTTTACATTGACTGCAGGGAAAAAGCATCATTTGACTTAATGTGGTCACGTCCAGATGATGAGAAAAGAGCAAAAGAAATACGAGATGCACATACTAAGATCATCTCCAGTCTTAATGAATTAAAAACTTTATTCGATAATAAATAATCAATCGACGGGTAGTTTAGAATGAACACAATTGATCGTGATATAAATTTTTATACTGGTTGCGTGGAAAAAGCCGCGACTGATTTAATGTTGACAAATCCGGACGATGAGAAAAAAAAGAAAATATACAGGGCGTATTGGCATGTTGCTGCAAAGTTAAGACATTTAAAAAGAACGCTTGAACAAAATAATAATTAATCAATTGGAAGAACAAAAATGAGAAACACATTTGGCGGAACATGTTACCGCTGTAATCAATATGTAAAACCGTTTGCTGGCCATTTTGAAAAGATATCTAGTGATAATGGAAAACCAACCAATGTCTATAAAAGATGGAGAGTGCAACATGCTAGTTGCGCGATAGAATTTCGCGAAGCAACTAAAGGTGAGTAAAAATGACAGAACAAGAAAAAATTATTATCACAAAATATGATCTTCTTTACGAGCAAAGGATGACACGTGTTGAGACAGTATTGGAGACACTTGCGAAAGATGTCACCGAAATAAAAAAAGACATTAAATCAGATTTTCGTTGGTTATTAGGCATCATCATCGGCAGCAATGCGGGACTGTTTGCTTTAATGGCACATGGGTTTAAATGGTTTTAAAAATAGAAACGAGGAAAGTAAAAATGAAAGACAATACACAAATGTTGATCACAAAATACGATCTACTTTATGAACAACGTATGACGCGCGTTGAAACAGCCATAGAAAACATAGCCAAAAATTTAGAGGGTTCTAATAAAAGAACAGAGGAGACCTTAAAAGAACTAAAAACAGATTTCCGCTGGCTGGCATTGATCATGGTAGGCGGCTTTGGCAGCTTGTTTGGATTAATGGCACATGGATTTAAATGGTTCTAAGACATAAAACCGCTAGTCAATATTAGCGGTTTTAAAGCCCGTTATCTGTAAGGCATGAGTATTTTCTCAATTAATCGTGTACATTCGGGATGAAGTTTATCAAGTCCAGCCTTTAGTTCAAAAACCAGTCCTATGGCTGTTTTCATATCATCTGCCATGTTACGGCCATAGCGATCATCCACATAGGCCCGTTGAGTACAACAGTCCGTTTTATCTAAAGAGTGACACTGTAAATCAGATAACATGATATTTCCTTGGTTTAAATGGTCCTAGTTTATAATGTCGATACTGGTAGTTTTTCAAGCCATTCAAGCTTTATGTTTATCTCGGCCGTTGTCGGCATTTTAAAACATTGGTGCTCTTTAAACCATTGCGAGAACATGGCCTCAAGCCCGCTTATTTTTCCAAGTGCATCAGGGTCTGTTAGCACGGCCTGGGCGACTTCCTTGAGGTTCACAGGGTTGACGTTTAAGGCGTTCCCCAAAAGGTTGATGCCAAACATTGCCGCAGCACTCGCGACCGGCGAGCCTATTGCGCTTGCGATAGAAGGCGCGATCTTTTCAATAATTGGCAGCGCCTCTGAAAATATTTCCTTAAACATGGTATTCCCCTTCTTCCATGGCACAGGCCAATTTTTCTGCACGGCCTTTGGTTTGTTTCGCCCACTCGCTATCGAGCATTTCCTTAGCTGCATTTTTATGGTCGCTTTCAGCCAGAAAGCCCAGCATTTTTTTGAACGACAAAAACTTTTTATATCCCATGAAACACATATCAACAAGGACGATCTGCCGGTCAATGTTTAAGTCCTTGAACCAGAAAAAATCATCCATCAAGCGATTATAAAAATAGGCAACGTCTTGGTTGTACTGCGTATCTACCCATTCGTCTGACAGCCCTCTTGCAGTCAAATTATAACCAATCCCGATCGTTATATTGCCCAGCCCGTCATCGTATGGAAAGTTCTTTCTGCCTTCATGCAGCACCAAAGACCGCTTCAATTTTGCCTGCATTTCCTGTGTCATCATGAGCACTATCTCCGTTTAAATCCAGCGAAAAAACAACATCACACGCCAAATTGCAGTCATTGCAAACATAATAACTTGCACAATCATTGCTCGCACAATATACAACATCCTTGCAGCATTTTGATACTAACATCCTGTTTCCCTTGCTAACTTGATAAATATTTAATCACAAAGTCCCTGGCTGCTTCAAAGCCGCGGATGATCTCTGAGCAATACCCTTGGCTGCGCAAATATGCCTGCCAGGCCAGTTGGTTGTCCTGTGTCTTCCCCCCTTCCAGCGGCTTTAGCTCGATATAAAGCCCGTGGTAGCCGCCGCGAGGCACGGGAATTTCAACATCAGGAAACCCAGGTGACATGCCCAATTGCTTTAGCCTGTCGCCCTGTTTCGTTGGCCTTTTTCCGGCATTTGGGCTAGCATGGTGCCAGATATTTTCCTTTCGCAGCCATACAACCAGCTTGATCTGTTCCTCAGCCTCTGGATACCGTCTTTTCTTCTTCCGCTTTAAACCCGCTAAATTTACTCCACAATCAACGATCGTATTGCCTGCTACCCTAGCCGCATTTTTTGGAGATCGTTTCTCTGCGATCAAATCTGCCCCGCTTTCTTGGGTTCCGTAAAGGCTTTTCAAACCCTCCGCGTAATTCCGCTTATACTTTGCCGATTTATACGCCCAATCGTTCATATTTTGACCTCCGTGTTCTACGTAGAACATTCAAATGCTTCCTTTATCCCGTCATCCGTGTACTTCGCAATCTCCCGCAATACCTCAAGCTCTTCTTTGTCACCGTAAAACTTCTTTGCGATTTGCTTTAGCTTCGTAAACTGGCGGCTTACGTCTTCGTGACAGTCCACCCATGCTTTTTCGCTAAAATAAATAACTTTCAACCTTTTGCATACCCTTGCACCCAACTCGATCGCTTCCATGCGAATCCTCTTTTGCGCAATTATTTACTGCCTCAACAAGCGTTTCCATTGAAACAGAACATACATACCATTCGTCCTTGTATACATAAAAAACACATCCACCCCTTGAGCCACAATAATTATTAATATCCTCATGGATTGTTTTAATTACTGAAAGCCTTACCGTCGAGTATCTCCATGAAGTAATAAGATCACCTTCAAAAACAGGTTTACCGCATATAACAAAATTGCATTTTATCTCATCTTTTTCATCAAATTCATTCATTTAACAATCTCACAGATAAGCTTCTATTTTATTTATTCCTGGTTTGAAAGCCTTCCTTGCTGGCATTTCCTTCAATAAAAATTCCCTGAATCTTTTATCAAAATCATAATCTTTAACATCATACTTTTTCATTACATCAATAAATCTCCTGATCAGATACATTCCTGTCTTTCCTGTAGCCATTGCCGTCTTGTCAGCAAGTTTCTGGTTTTCATGGCCTGGATAGAAATTATCACAAATCAGCCCGCGTTCTTTGCGGGAAGTCATTGGCTGTTTGTTTATAATGTTAGTTTCATGTTCTTTAGGCATTGTGGATAACTCAATAACCTCTTGATTATAAATATTTTTATTTACATTATTTTCTGTAATTAGGTGGTCTTTTGGCCACCTACTAGGTGGTCTTTTGGCCACCTTTCTCACTTTATTAGGTGGCCTTTTAGCCACCTTTTTTGGCTCGAAAATGATGCCATATCCATCAATTGTGGATAACTTTTCACGACGATTCTGGGAATAATTGATAAGAAAAGATGCAGGACGATAAAGATTTTTTCTCTTGTCGGAAGGATTCGGGATAACCTCGATCAATTGTGTTTCAACGGATTTTTTTGTCATGGTTTTTATGGCATCCGGCTTTATGTCCATCTCTTCAGCCAGTGTTTCCTGGCTTACCCATGTATAAGGATCGCTTCCTATCCGGCAAGCAAGCGTAAATAAAAACCCCCTCATTGATGATGAGATATGCAGTATTGTTTTTTCACCTGTTTTTTTGTCAATTTTTATTAAATTGTTTTCACGAAGAAAAAGACCTAGATCCAATAACATACTCATCCTGAATTCCTTTGAGTTAGGGGTTGACCAAATCCGTAGGCACCGTATAATTAGAGGTGCGCAGGGTTGGATGCCCGAATTGTTAACCCACTCTTGCATCAACAGGAGTGGGGCTTCTAAAAACCCTAGTTTAATCTAACTCTCATCAATTTCCCATTTGTGTTCTTACACATAATTTATTCCTTTATTTTAACCAGTTATTTTAAATGCCAGTGCTACCGCCACCGCTGCATAAAACTTCAACAGCACCAGTAGGGCCTTCTTTTTTGCCTAACAATATATTTCGCAAATAATTAAAATCTTGCTCGAAGGTTTCTTTTTCATCGGATTTATAAAACCATTCGGGATTATATTCCTCGCCAACTTGATATAAAAAAATCTTGTAATATTCAATTTCACCCTTATTTTCATCATAATTCGTATACGCAAAAACCCTTGTTAGTAAGGTTTTATTAAATATCCCGTCTTTAAATTCAAAAAACATTTTTTTCTCCAATAATATTGCAAAGTGATTACATTATATGATACTATCAATAAAAATCAATCATTTAGAAAACAATTTAAGGTGAAAATATGACCGATATAAAATCATTACAAATACGCATCCCAAAAGAGCTATGGGCGTTTGCAAAGAAAAAAGGCATTGACCGGGAAATCTCCTTTAATATGCTAATAGTAGACCTGCTCAGAAAATATAAAGAAAAATGCGAAAAGAAATTGACAAAAGATGATACCACGGTATCATAGTTGGACTGATAAACAACGAGGAAATATAAATGAAAACGTCTACCTTCAACGCAATAACTTACGCAAATAAATTAAAACAAGCAGGATTAGATATAAAAATAGCGGACGTGCAGGCAGAGGAAATGTCTAATTTTATAACAGGAACATTGGCAGCGAAGGAAGATTTAAAAAGCCTTGAATGCCGGATGATAATTAAGGTGGGCATTATGATGGTTGCACAAAGTACATTGTTATTGACGATAATAGGATTATTACTAAGAAAATAAACTAAAACTTTAACAGATAACAGGCTGTAACCCGTTATCTGTTTACCAACCCTAATATAAACTTAAAGGAGTCGTACATATGGGCAGTCCCATTGTAAACAGTAATTTGTTTAATTTTCAACTAGTCAATGAACCACCAGCCTATTTTAACGTATCATATATACGAGAAACGGTAGAAAAATACGGACTGGAAGACGCCAATGAAGGCGATATGGACGGGTCAAGGAGTGACAAATAATGAACATCAAAAAATATATCAGGCTCATGCTGCTAGATGATTACGCCATTAAATTTCATGATGGTTACCAGCTAGAAGTCTCATCTTTGGCCAAACACGACAAGCAATGTTTCTTTGATAATGCACTCGCAAATGATGAAGTTTTGCAAGAGCTTATTGAAGACCGCCTGCAAGAATTAATCGACCGCGAATTGTCCTTGATCGAACGTGAAGAAAAGTACGAAAAAGGGCTGCGTCCAAGACAGGACGTAATAAACGGTGAAATCGTTTGGGAAAGGGGGACAGTGTAAATGTTTACGATACGAAAAGCAGAAAAAAAACAGTCAAAATTACGCATGGCATTATTAGGCGTATCAGGTTCAGGAAAAACAACAGGTGCAATTAATATTGCGTTTGGCATGGGACTAAAACCTGTCATCATTGATACAGAAAACAAAAGCGCAGACCTGTTTGCAGACATGGGTGATTTTGATGTCCTTGAGTTAGACAACCCATTCACACCTGAGCGCTATATTAGCGCCATAAAAACATGTGAGTCTGCAGGGTATGAAATAATCATCATTGATTCGCTCTCGCACGCATGGTCAGGTGAAGGCGGCGTCCTTGATATGCAAGATTCAGCAACCCAAGCATCAAAAAGTAAAAATTCTTATATGGCATGGAAGCAAGTCACACCTTGGCAAAATAAATTAATCAATACTATTTTACATTCAAAGGCACATATCATCGTAACAATGCGGGCAAAAACACATTATGAAATCATGGATGACGGTAACGGACGAAAAAAACCTGTTAAGTTAGGGCTTGCTCCAATACAACGTGAGGGGCTTGATTATGAATTTACAGCGGTCCTTGAACTCGACAAGGAAAGTAAAATTTATTCATCATCCAAAGACAGAACAAAACTGTTTGAAGGCAAGAACGAAAAACTTTCAAAAGAAACAGGCGAAAAATTATTGGCATGGTTGAATGACGGGCGTTCATTAAAAGACATTGAGGACGAAGAAATTGAAAGAATAAAAAATAATTTATTATCAGCAAGCAACATTGATTTTCTTCGTCACGAATATGCCATCGGAAAAAATAAATATCCTTCTATGGCGGATGAATTTTTATCTCTCTGTAATCAAAGAAAAATGACCTTGCAAAATGGGGGGGCACATTAATGAAAAATTTATCGTTGTGGGAAATCAAAAAAGAACACCATCAACTTTTATCACAACTCTATGATTATGAAACAGGTGAGATAAACGAGGAAGCAGACAGACAATTAAAATCACTTGCAATCACAATTGAGGAAAAATGTATAGCCTTGACGAACTGGGTCAAAAAGCTGGAAGCTGAACGTAACCAGATTGCATATATGAAAAAAGAAATCCTGGAACGTGAGGCCGCCTATGACAGAGAAATTGAAAAGCGCATGGATTATCTTAAGAGCAATATGGAGAGCTTGGCTATCCACGAAATCCGATGTCCGTATTTCACTGTCCATATCAAGAAAAACCCCTATGGAACGGAAATCATTGATGAATCAAAAATCCCGCCAGAATTTATGCGTACACGACAAATCATCAAAAGCGAAACAAAGCCAGATAAAAATGCCATTAAAGAAAAAGTCCTCGCAACTGGAATACAAATAGAGGGCGCACGTGTCTCACAAAAAACAGAACTGAAAATTTCACTTAATAAAATATAGGAACTTGTCCATGAAATTTACACCGTACACCGAAGAAGAAATAATGGAACTTGACCAGCGGTTTTTATGTCCGGAAGGTATCTATCCATATCGTGTTGCAACGGTAGAAGATGCAATTTCGAAATCAGGAAATTCTTATACAAAAATAACATTAAAGGTATGGGACAAAACCGGAAAAGAATATTTAATATTTACCAACATGGCATTTGCAAAACTGCTAAAGCATTTTTGTGATGTTAATGGCATGACAGAACAATATAAAACGGGCGAGATATCCGCTTTTCAATTTAATCATAAGTCAGGGGGGCTTGTTGTTATTAAAATTGAACCTGAAAAGCCAAACCCAAACGGCGGCGTCTACAAAGCAAAAAATGTGGTTGTCGATTATGTCCGCGCCGAAGGTGAAGTGACCATACAAACAGGAACGGCTAATGCAAATGCGGATGTCCCGCAAGATTTTTCGGATGATATCCCGTTTTAATTGACATATACTTGTTCTGTTTCTATATGAAAATACTCCCTGTTTTTTCATATGGTCCTTCCTTATCAAAGGCGCGACCTATTATCGCGCCTTGATTATTTTTGTCAGTCTTCGTCCTTCTCTTGCGTCAATATGTGAACATGCTACAATCTTGACTAAAGGAAATATATTGACTTATCAAGGAGCGATGATCATATGTCAATTACATCAATTACACGAGACTGGGGCCCTAATCCCTCTATTGTTAGGATTGTCTCAACAAACACCTTGGCGGAAGTTGGAACAGCCGGTTATCTGACCGATGAAGCCGACAATATAATTGAAATAAATGCAGGCCCGTTTGAATGGGCGGTATCTGATATGGTACTGGTCTATGCAAGTGACGGCTGGGGGTTTTTTACCATCTCCACTGACTTTACCTCATTAGATGCTTTTGTGTTCGTACCAGGTGTGACATTGCCTACCGTTGTTGGTAACTTGGCAGAGTTTGATAGTGTTGGCGGCAACCTTGCAGATTCAGGCATTGCATCCGCAGACATTTTACAAACTGCCTTGGCAAGCGGCCATATTTTTGTTGGCAGTGCAGGCAACATTGCAACCGATGTAGCCATGTCCGGCGATGCGACCATGGCAAACACTGGGGCCTTGACGATAGCGAACAATGCTATCACAACGGCAAAAATTTTAAATGCCAATGTGACCCTAGCAAAACTGGCGGCCGGCATTACACCAAGTCATATCGTAAAATTTGCAGGCCAACCGACAACGGTAGGCGGTGCAGCAAGCGAGGCATTCACAGTAACAGGTGCGGCCGCGACTGACCTTGCCTTTGTCCAGGTTGTGGACAATGGCACAAACAATGTGACTGTCTTGCAGGCCGTTGTTACTTTGGACACACTGACAATTACATTCAGCGCAGACCCTGGTAACGATTGCATATTCAATTATCAATTACTGCGTGCCGCAGCGTAAGGAGATTTTCATGGCAAATTACAGCAATGCAGACGGTGTTAGCGGGGCAGTGGAAAATGAAAGCTACTGCATGCCTTCATGGCAAAAACGAAACGTAGACGAAATGACAAAAATGATGGGCTACCATGATATGTCAGACCTTGCGAATACTCCTCGTCCGCCGACCCAAATGAAAGCAGAAAAACGAAATGTCCAGCTTGAACCTAAAATGCCCGCCCCAAACAGCAATGGCGGAAAAGGAAGCGCATAT
>Ga0070691_10000040_pt1 | contig 37404 bp, 55 predicted proteins | sample KBSK1101metaG_FD_64673 | JGI IMG/M metagenome (GOLD analysis project Ga0070691, IMG submission 64673) | Corn, switchgrass and miscanthus rhizosphere microbial communities from Kellogg Biological Station, Michigan, USA - KBS K1-10-1 metaG | ecosystem: Host-associated > Plants > Roots >... | reverse complement strand
CACACACACACACACACACACACACACACACACACACACACACACACACACACACACACACACGGTCTTAGGTGCGGGGTTACATCACGCATAATGCCTGCGCGCCAGGATCACGACCTGGTCACCCGCCGGGTCGTAGCTAACTGCGTACGGCTGGACCGTGCCTGCTGGATCGTCATCTGTGACCTGCACCATGACGTCGTTGTCCCGGCGACCCAGCAACAGGTCTGCTATCTCGTGTGAAGTCAGTGGTTTGGGTCGGTTGTCCATCGGGGGATCTTCTTTCTCCAGTTCAGCCTGAATCAGTCTGCGCACCAGTTCGGACAGACTGATTTCATCACTGTCGGCAAGCGGCGGACGACCGGCTTTCTCCCTGGTCACCCGTACGGCAGAGTAAAGGTCATAGCGTCCAGGTATTCGGCCCACAGTCTGACCTGCCACGCGTCGGCCAGTGCGTGATGCTCTCTCCCGGCCTGCGTCGGCAGTGGCGGGTTGCCGAGCCGGTGGACTTCCTGGCGCAGGTCGTTGGTCCACATCGGAACGCCGGCTGGCAGGTCGATCATCCGGCCGAACAACTGGGCGAGGACCACATGGTCGTAGGCGCCGTACCAGGCCCACAGTTCTGGCTGGTCCACGCCGAGTACGAACCGGCTGACCTCAGCCCGGATCTGGCCGCGGGGTTTGACGGTGATGTTGTCCGGGTCGATGCGGGTTTCGGTGAGCATCGGCAGGTAGCACAGCACGTTCTGGCGCAGCCACGGGTTGGCGGCGGCCCGTACGTAGTCGGCCTGGATGCTGACCGCGTAGTAGGTCTCGCCGTCGTCGCGGACCATGCCGATAGAGATCAGGTCGATCGTCGTGCCGTCCTCGTGAAACTCGGTGTCGTAAAAGATTTTCGTCATTGCGTTCCTGTCCCACAGTCGACCCGTTCCAGTCGGGTTCTGACGTCGATCAGGTTATCCAGCAGTGCTGCCAGGTTGCCGGAGGTTCGGCGGGTCGTTCCCTCGTCCGAGGTCGCTACCGCCGTCACTTGGTCTCGGTACGGGTCTGCTTGGTCACGTGCCGGACACCCCTTCGGCGGGTTGCAGGTCAGGGGTTTGCTGGAGCCAGAACAGCCGCCACCCGTGTGGCTGGGTCTCGTCGACCACGGCGAGCAGGCACCGGCCACTACCACGGTGGCATTCTTGCAGGGTCATGAAGTTGTCGTCGGCCAGGACCGGCACGACAGGTTCCCCGTGGTGGCCAGCGGCTTTGAGCCGGTCCCGGAAGGTGGCGTCACGAAGTAGCCGGGCCAGCCTGAAACCGGCGGTCAGTCGCATGGATGTGGGATCTGGCAACATCTTTCACCTCTACTCGATGGCAGGCGTCAGACGGTGGTGGGCAGGTCGGGCTGGCCGGGTGACGGCGCGGCGGCGGGCGTCACTGGCCTGCGCGTCCATCGACGCCCAGAGCGCCGCGATTCGGTCCAAGGATTCCGCGGACATCGGTGGCAACGCGCGGACGGCGAGCCGAACGGCGTCCAAGTCTTCCGCTGACGGTTCCGTGTTCACGCGGCACCGCCCTCGGCGGCGACCAGCTTGTTGTTGGTTGCGAAAGCGATTAGCATGCGCCGCAACCGCGTCATGTCATGTCGTCGAAAAGTCCGAAACTGGTCTTCGATGTCAAAGTCCCAGTGCGGGCAGCTTTCATCGGTGTCCCCGCAGTGTGGACAGCCTGTCTTGCCGGGCATCAGCAGCACGTGGCCGACTACGCAGACAACCTTCCAGGCACACGTGCTCGTTTGATCTACCCATGGCGGGTCTTCATCCGGTTCCAGGTCACCCAGACACAGAGCCTGAGAAAGTGTCCACTCCAGGTACAAGTCCTCGCAGCAACCAGGCATGACACAAGTCAGTGCTTTGTACTTGTCGACTGCCTTGGGATCTGGCAACATTTTTCACCTCTTCTCGGTCAAGGCGGACCTCTCCCGGGTGTGGTCGGCGATGGGTTTCTTGTGGACTCGTCACGTCAGCCCAACGGACATCCGGATCGCCCGTTGCCAAGCGCCACGTTCCTGTGGCTTGAGCGCCCCCACCAGCACATCGAGGTAGCTGTCGATCTTGTCGTCGGGGATCACAGTTGCTCCGTCTCTTGTCCCGATGTCGACACTCGCTGCTGCCCCCGTTCCTGGGTGGTTGGCTCCAGGCGTGCGGTAGCGGTGCGCAGAATGCCGAACGGCCCGGTGTCGCGACGATGGTCGTCCACCCAGGATTCGGCCCACTGCAACACGCGCAGACGCATTGCGTCGTCCAGCGGTACGAGCGCCGCCTTGATCTCGCTCATCGCCTTAATCTCATCTGCCACGGTTACTCCCACTGTGGGTTGTACGAAAGCGATCGCTCGGGCATGCGCAGGTATCCACGTAGCTCGTTCGCCGCGCGGTCCACGGTGTTGACGGCGAGTCGCCGATACTCGATCGGCATATCCCGTAGTCCGCTGTCGAGCTTGGCCGAGCACCATTCCAGTACCGCATTGATCGCCTCAGGATGATCGCAGGCGTCGAGCACTTCCAACGTTTCAGCCAGTGTCGCCACGGCTCCCCCTTTCGTACTCGACTTCAAGTTCACGCCAGGTTCGCACCGCCCGCCATGCCACCTCCAATGATCGATAAGAGTCGTCATGTAAGGTCTGGCAGCGCCTCGACGACGACAGTGAACGCGGTCAACGGCCGATCTGGTTTGCCGTCCGGACGGGTCCATCCTGACTCCGATGCCCACAGTCGGCGCGCCGCTGCTATTGAATGAAAGCGCATGGCCTCCGCCGGGTCAGGACTGCACACGACATGCGCGGTCATGGGCCGGCCGTCCGGGTCGACACCCGGCCGGGTCGGGTCGTACTCGACCAGCCATTGCCCGTCGTACGCACACGGCGCGCCGCCGGCCAGAGCTTCTATCTGAATCCCAACGTCCACCATGTTCTCGCCTTCCGTTGGTCAGTCATTGTCGTAAGTGCAGCTCTCAGCCGCCAGGAACGTCTAGCGGTCCGGCTCCTGCCTCAGAAAGTCCGCCCAGGTGGGGTAGACCTCGATATCCGGGTGGCAATGGAAAATGTTTTCCCGTGGCCCGACGATCACCAGCGGTTTACAGGCGGCGAGCGCGTAACCGAACTCGACGTGCCGGCCACCCTTGCCGCCACCGCCCGCGCCGGTGAACGACACCACCACGTCCGCCTCGTCCAGGTCAACGAGGTCATGCGCGCCGTACACCCAGCACCCGGCCGGGTCGGCGGCCAACACCTCAGGCGTGAACGACGACTCCAGCTTCCCCGCGTGCTGGTCGATCCATCGACTCGTCACCGTGGCGCCGGGAATCGCCGCCACCAGTTCGTCTCGGTACCGGCGCATCTCGGCGTGCCGGCTGTAGCGGGCGGCCAGGTAGTAGCGGGTCACGTCATCTCCTTCGATCGCAACGTAGCCATATCGCCGTGCCGGTTGGCCGTGCAGCAACAGGAGCGGTGTGACAGTCGCATGACCACGGCGTACGTCAACGATGCCACTGAAACCGTAACTGCGAATATGAGCCCCAAGAGCGCGCCGCCCAACGCGCTGACGGTCCATTCAGACAACAGCAATCTCCACCCATCGATGATCGATAACCGTGAATTATGTAAGCCTGCGAGCCAGGCCCGGCCAAGTGGCAATGAAGTCGCGCCTACCGTTGTGCGCCCGCGAGTAGATGAACGGCGGATACTCGATATCGTGGCGGCGGTTCCAGATTTTCTTGCCCTCATGTACTACCTTGTTGCCGACGACCACGTAGGTCTCGCAGTAGCGCAGGATGTCTTCCTCGTCCACGCCGATCTCATTGCCACCGGCTGCGTGCCGCGCCTTGTCGTACTTGTGGGTGACCCAGCAGCCGATGACCACCTGCGGCTTGTACCTACGCACGGCACGACTGGCATGGCAGTCGATGACGTTCGGTCCGTACGGCACGGGCGGCTGACCGGTTACCCCGTAGATGAACCGGTACTTCTCCCACTCCTGCATTCGGTTGTCGGTGGCCGGGATGTCCAGCGCCTCGGCAAGCACGCCATGACCCGCACCGATCTCGATAGCGCTACGGCCGTCGATGATGCCACGCAGGTACTCGACCAGTTCCACCGTAGGGAAGCTGTACAACCCGCGCTGGTGGCCGAACAAAGCACGCTCCTCTAGCGTGGTAGTGGCCCAGTACGCTGCCGGCAGGACCCGTAGCCGTCCGCTGGTGTCGAGAACATCGGCGCTGATGTCGCGGATCTTTTGCGGCTCGAGGACAAACGTGTCCACCAACTGACCTCCAATGTTCGATAATGGTTCTTATGTAAGCCCGTCGACAATCATGAATCCGTCATGTCGACAGCCGGCCCGCATCACCGCGTCCGGGTCGATGTCCGGCTCGTCTACCATGATCGATGGCAGTCCACGATCCCAGTCGATTATGTAGTAGTCGGCGTTCGGGTCAGGGAGCCGGGTGACGACCGTGCCGTTGACGTCGAATTCGGCATGACGTACCCGCGTGCCCGGCGGGTGACTGCCGGCTGGCGCGATGTGTGCCAGGTGCGTCTCGACGCCGGCCGCTACCTGCACGCCCTTGAACAAACCGAACTGGCTGCCGATGAACGATGGCGCGTAGCCCTGCGCGATGAACGCCCGTGCCGCTTCGGGCGCGCAGTTCTCATGCTCGACCAGCCAACCGACGACGAGGTCGTCGGTGGCGTACACCGGCGAGATCGGTGACCCCTCGGACACCGTCTCCCAGACCTGATATCCCTCGCCGGCTGGTGGCTCCTCCGACTGGCAGTCGTCGCAACCCTCGCAGTCGTCGTCACCACACTCGCGCAGGTACCCTGGCCACGCGCCGGGTCCGGTGAACGCGAAGTCCAGCGGTACGCGCATGAGCTGTCGGCTCACGTCGTTACTCCCTCCCAATGTTCGATATCGGTGTTATGTCGGGTCGACGATGATCGTGAAACCGTCCTCCCGGCAGCCGGCCCGGATGACTGCGTCCGGCGATCCCGCCGAGTCAACCGTAAGGCTGGCATTGTGTCGGCTCGCGGCGTCGACCTGCGCAGCCAACTCGGTCACCTGTTGCCGCACATACGCGAAGTCGCGGTAGACCGAGCGCCACTCACTACGCTCAGTGCGGTTACTCTGCAACTCCGGCGGCATATGCGCCTCCATGGTGGGCCTGAGATCGAATGCGTGGGCACAGTCGAACCCGAGCCACCACACCTCAGCCGGCCGGCCCGGCTCCGGAACGTGGCAGACGCCGGGGCCGTCTTCGGCGCCCTCCTGGCAGGAGTCGGAGAAGGTCAGCCCACCGTGCACGTCCGCGTCTACGTCGTCGTAGCCGCGACCGTGCCACGGGTGACCGGGCGGCACACCGACGTAGCCGCACAGCGCGCCGGAATGTCGCGCCCGCACGATCAGGCAGTCCAGCCCGGTCGCGTCATCGATCCACTGCGCCTTGTCCGGCTCGTCGCTCCATGGGCCGACGCCCGGCGGGCGATGGTCGGGGAAGGTGTAGGTACGCACTGCGCCCCTCATTGATGTTCGTTAGCGGTGATCATGTCAACTAACTGTCGAACCACAGAACGACCCGAACGTCGGCCGGATCACCAAGTCGGCTGATGGCATCGAGATCGTCGAAAAACGATGCTCCAAGAAAGTCACGCACCGTTCTGTTCTTTCCTTCACCTTCATCGGCCAGCGCGGCACCGTTGCCGTCCTTGGTGACCCGTCGATCCCAGAAAACCTGGTCGTAGTCGTACGCTCTCAGTTCGGCGACCGTCAGGTATGAGGGGGTGTGGCCGTCCGGCGCGTGGTCCTGCCACCACGTTCGGGTTTCGACAGTGATGTCAGCGGGCAGGCCGCGCGGCTTTGCGATCACCGGTGAGTGCGAGTAGTTTCGTACGTCGGCAAGAAAGCCGAACACCCCGTAGTGACGCACGTCGAACGGACTCCGGTCGTGCTCATAGCACCAGCGACCGCCGCGGCGGACCTCAACGAAGGTATGGATGTCACAGCCCATCACCGTCACCTCCTTCCGTCAGTGTTCGACAAGGCTTTTCATATGAAGTCACGGTTTTCAAGTCAGTCGACGGTTGGCGGCGACCGTTGAACCGCACTCTCCGGGATGACCTGGCGAAATAAGCATCGCGCGGGCGGATGGTAGCCGCAGACCAGCATGATTGGTCGTGAGTCCGGCCCGATCGGACCACTCCATAGAACACGGACCCGGTGACCACAGTCGCAACGGGGGCGCAGTTCACCCGACATGCCGCCGACTCCCATCGATGTTCGATAACGGTGACCATGTCAGCCGACACGTGTTCCCGGTTCGGGGCAGCAGTCCGCCAACTCTGCATCGATGTGAGCCTTAGCCTTTCTTCCGGCCCCAAGGACAGGTGTCTGCGGTGACGATCACCGAGGCAACGGTGTCCACCTTGCGGTCCCCGGATGCGGTTGTCGTGTGCTGGCAGGGTTGAACGCATCGTGCACGCGTAGTCACGCATCTTCGCCTCCCCGGTGGCCGCGAGCCGGTCTGGCGGCCCGCGCGCGGGACGGTCTGGCGGTGGTAGCCGCCTGACGACGACGTTCGTCACGGAACGCGGCAAGCATCACCGCCACGTAGTCAAGCGCTTCGTCCGGCAGCGGTGGGAGCTTCGCGATCGCAGACTTAATCGCCGCGATGTCTGCCTGTGATAGGCCGATCACGCGGCACCGTCCGCGGTGCCGTTCTCCAGCGAGACCAGGCAAGTCACCACAACGTCTCGCGCGACCCGTTCAATCTTCACGGTGACGACGTACTTCTGATCAGTCACAACACTCCAGTCAGTTCACTCAATCGACAGGCTCGCCGGTCTTGAGGCGTGCTACCACCTCGGCGTGGCCGACCAGCGCCTCGGCCTTGGTGGCATACCCTCGGACTCGTTGCCAACAGCCCGGTGCGCCGACAGCGGTATCGAACACACTGCTATCGATGTCCATGTGACCGACCCACACGGTGATCACGCTGGTACGAAAACCATCGGGCTTGATCACTTCCTGTTCAGCCAGTACGCGGCGGGGGAAGTCCTCGAACAGTTCGGCCCACCGGCGCAGCGTCATCGGGTTACCGTCCATGTCCACCAGGTGGCGTCTTACCGCGTCCATGCTCGTGTAACCGGTCTGCGACCAGATAGCCTCGGCGAGCCCGAAGTCTTCCCGGACCCTGGTGTCGGTAAGCTCCAACACCTGCAACGCCATGGCGAGGCGCTCGATCTCAGTCATGTGGAACCTCCTTGCGGCCAGGTTTCCAGCATCTCGACCTCGCAAACGTGGACGCCGTCGTGGCCTTTCGGCCTTTCGCACACCGGCACGTCGCCGGTAGACCAGTTACCCGGCTTGATCTGGCCGCATTGCTTGGACACCTCAAAGACCAGCGGCGGGACGAACGTAATCCGGGCAGTGCCACAGGTCGGACACTCGTCGATCTCACTCTGTTGCTTCGTCATCACGCACCTCCACGTTCGACCGCCGGGTCAGATCGTCCTTGGTCAAGCCGGTAAGCGACTCTATGACGGCGAAGATTTCCTCGTTCTGTCGATCGACCTTGCGGTTGTGAAAGAGCATCCGCTGTCGGGCGTACCGTTTCAGCCCGCCGGTCAGAGCGTGCCGACCGAGCGGCACGAGTTTCAGATGCCGGATATACCGCTCCCACTTGCGCCAGCGGCAACGCTTGTCAGCCATGTTGTTCATGCCACCTCCGGTGTCATTACATCGACCTCCGGTACCTCAGTCGCTGCCACCATGTAGCAGGGCGCCACTTTAGCCCGTCAGGGTGATAGCCACCAGCCGGGCAACGTCCGCTGTGAGGACCCCAATTGCAGCTAGAACCGACCCGCCACAGACCGCCGCAAAAGCAGCGCCACAGATCGCCGTACTGACCGTCGACCTCGTCGCAACTGAACCCGAACGGACGCGCCGGCTCGCAGCCCTGCCAGCCGCCGATCGGTGGTGCCGGTGGGGGCACTTCGTAGACCACCTCGCGCATCGGTGGAGCGCAGACGTGCTCGCGCTTCGGTGCTGTTCGCCGCACCCAGGCGCCCGCGACCTCGGGCGTCTGTAGCCAGCTCGTGTCAGCCGGGGGTTTCGGCTCGTTGTCGGTCATGGAGTCTTTCCCGCATTGGCAACCCCGGCAAGTGTCCGCTGCGCCTGTTCGAACAGGTCGTCTTCATTGCAGTCGAAGCGCCATACCTCGCTGCCATCGCCCGACAAGTGCCAGCCGACCGTTTCGCCGTCGCGCATCGTCAGTGCCAGGGCATAGCCGCGGGGGTGAAAAACGACCCGGTTGATCAGCCACAGCAGGCCCGAGCTGCGTAGCTCGTCGAAGGACCGCATTTCGTCGTCGCCAGTCATTCATCACGCCCTAACATCCGTGTGGAGCGGTGACAAACACAGATACACGGTGCCTGACAGTGTTTGCACCGCGCTGGACTGCGAGGTACACCCGGCGCCAACTCCGTCGCCGAGCACGCGTCACAGTGGCCGTGCCGACAGTGCGTCGACCAGTACCGGTGGGTACCGCCGATGAAGACAACGTCCGCCTTCGCATCCAGCGGGAAAACCCATCGTCGCTCAGTCGCCTCGATCTCACCCATCAGGTTCCTCCGTTGTTTCTGCGATCACCCCTAGTCGTACGGTCACGGCGGTCCACCACCGTCACGCAAGATGGTGCGGAAGCCGCGGAAATGTCCATTGAGTACCTGGCCGGCCTTGGCGATCAGTGCGGCCTCGCTGAATGGTTTGTCGAGCAGTGCGACACCGGGTTCCAATCGGCCCTGAGACGCCAGGATCGGCCGGGCGTACCCGGACATGAACAAGACCTCGATGTTCGGGTGTGCTTCGCAGATGCGGCGGGCGACCTCTTTGCCGAGCATTCCGGGCATTACCACGTCGGTGACCAGCAGGTGGATCTCGCCCGGGTGCCGGCCGGCGACGGCGATGGCTTCCGGTCCGTTGGCGGCGGTGAGTACCTGGTAGCCGTTGCGGTGAAGGATGCGCCTGGTCACCTCGCGTAGCGCATCGTCATCCTCGACCACCAGCACCGTTTCCCCCTGGGGCGCCCGCCGGTAGGTCGGAGGCTCTTCGACGGTGACCGCGGCCTGATCGGTGACCGGAATGAGAATGGTGAACGTGGTGCCGGCACCAGGTTCGGACTGGACGGCGATGGTGGCGTCGGAGGTGGACACGATACGGTGCACGGTGGCCAGGCCCAAGCCGGTACCCGCGCCGACCATCTTGGTGGTGTAGAACGGCTCGAAGGCGTGGGCCAGCACCTCGGGGGCCATGCCGGTGCCGGTGTCGGCGACCCGTAGCTGCACGTACCGGCCGGGTGTGGCCGGACTGCCACCGGCGACCGACTCGGCGTCCACCTGGACATTGGCGGTATCCACCCGGATGGTGCCACCGTCGGGCATCGCGTCCCGGGCGTTGATGGCCAGGTTCACCAGCACCTGCTCGACCTGGCCGGGGTCGGCGAGGATGGGCCACAGTCCAGCCGACAGCACGGTGGACAGTTCCACGTTCTCGCCCAGCGTGCGGGTCAACAGTTTCTGCACCCGGACCACCGTCTCATTGAGGTCGAGCACCTGCGGCTGGATCACTTCCTGGCGGGCGAACGTCAGGAGCCGCCTGGTCAACTCGCTGGCCCGTTCGGCAGCGTGGGTGATCTGATCCAGGTCGGCCACGATATCGTGCGCGGCCAGCTCGGCGGCCCGACTCGTGGCCAGCCCGGTATAGCTGACGATCACCGCAAGATTGTTGTTGAAGTCGTGCGCGATTCCACCGGCCAGTTGGCCGAGCGCCTCCATGCGCTGCGTCTGTTCCGTGTCCGCGGGATCCGCACCGGCCGTCGTCATGCCGCACCGTCGGGTACCACGATCGGGGCGCCTTCGATTTCCCGGCCGAGTGGTTGAACGAACGCCGGAATGCCGGCCGCGGCGGCCATCTGGAGGCAGATCCAGGTACCTTTCGATGTCGGGCCGGGCAGGCCCACCACGAAGTCAGCGCCCAGGTTCACCATGTAGGCGTTACGTCGCGGCCCAGCCGCCGGCCACTGGCCGAAGTCCTGGCTGGGATGGCTGGCCGCCGGATGCGGCTCGACGCCCCAGTGCCAAGTGTCGGCGATGGCCGCGGAAATCCGGTCAGCGCCGGGGCAGTCGCCATGTACCAGGGTCGGCAACTCGGTCCATTCCTGTCCGGTGTTGCCTATGCTGCACAACAGCTCCTGGGCGTACCCCAGGGCGTCGCGGATCAGCACGTGATGGTCGGCCTCGGTGGCTAGCCGCCAGCCGGTGACGAGAATCCTCATGCCCCTACCGCCTCAGGTGGTGTGCAGAGCGGACAGGTCCGCGCGTACGGGTGGGGCCGACCATCGGCGGGGACCGGTACCACGGTGTGTCCGCGGCTGGCGAGTACCCGGGCCGCGGCCTCGATCCGGGCGGTCGCCAGACCCGGCCACAGTTCGTTACCGGGCACCGGCTGAATGTGCGCCACGCTCATCGACTGTTCCCTTTCCGTTTCGTGGTGCCGTTGGCCTGTTTGCTGCGTGCGTCGCGGCGGTCAACAAATTTATGGGCTCGATTGAACGCCGCTCGGGCCGCGTTGCCGTTGGGGCGGAAACCGGTGTCGACACCGCACGCGCAGACGACCCGCACCGCGCCGTCGTCACGGTGTGACCGCCGCCGCCGGTGCGTCACCCACGCAGTCATCTCCAGTGGCGCCGCAATGCCGGGGCGGCACGCCTGACAGTCGATCGTGCCCGGTGGCAGTTGCGCGGGTACCGGGCGTAGCCCCCGCGCCTTGCTCAGCGCACGCGCGCAGGTGGCTTGGTGGACCGTCCAGCCACCGCGGTTTCTCGGCCCGATCAGCGTGTCCACGGGTCCGGTGGCCTGCGCCTGTGTCAGTTCTATCGACGCGGCGGCCTGGCGGTGCCTGTGCCAGAGTCGCCCGCTCGCGGATTTACGACTGCCGGCCGTCACGGTGATGCCGCAGTCGCGACAAAACCCGGTCACCGTGGTGTCGGCGTGCTCGATGTAGACGAAGCGGTGCGGGTCGGAGTCGGGTCGGCAGAGCGTACACGGCACGGTGTCCGGATACGCCCTGGTCGGCGCCGGTTGTGCACGCGCTTTCGTCACGTAGTGACAGTCGTGTCTGTGCAGCGTCCAGCCGGCCCGGGTCGGTAGTCGGGAGTTGGTACGGATTCGTTGCCATTCCCGGGCGACCACCACGAACCCGTCAGCGTAGGCGCTCACGTCAGCGGGGGTGGCAGGAACGGCACCGCCGGAAACGCCTCCGTGGACCGGTGCCAAGTCAGTTCTTTCATCACCCGATCTCCCTTGGCGCCGGCCACATGGTTCCACGCCTTGATGATGAGTGCGGTCTGTTCCCAGACGTCGTAGCCATCACGGCCGGTGCCCGCGTTGAGCAACTTGCGCCGCAGGTGCCATACCGGGTCGGCCCGCGACACCCCTTCGCCGTACTCGAAGTCGCGTACGAACTGCGCGCCACGTGGATCGTTTTTCGGTAACCGGTCCGCGATCAGGTACACCGCGGCGGCGACGGATGCGGCGTTGGCGTACTTGATTTGGCGGCGCTTGATGCCGTACCCCAGGGCCACCGCGTCCCGCAGCGCGTCACCGTAGATGTTGACGATACTGGCGTCCACGGTGTCAATGGACAGCTTGTCGGTTCGTGACCGGATGTGCGCGTTCGGTCCGTGCCGATCGATCCAGATCAGCAGCCTGGCCGCGGAGGTCAGGATGCCCGGTGATACTTCCTTACGCATCCAGGCGGCGTCCCGTGCCGTGCGCCCAGCGCCCGTGTCGACCTTGCGGAAAGTCTCCGGGGGCATACCGACCGACCACATCATCTCTACCGTCTGGCCGGTTTCGACAATCGCGCGGAGCCGGTGCTGACCATCCAGCAAGACTCCGTTGGTGTCGAACGCCCCCCCCTGGTGGGTGCAGCCCCACTCGCCGTCTCGGATCACCTGCGCCAGTCGAAGCCATCGGGACTCCTGCAGTGGCCGGTTGTGGGTGTTGGCGGTGTCCAGGATCTTCTGTGCCACCTCGGGTGTCATCAGCAGGCACCGGGGCGGGTCCCTGAATTCGTGTGGCGTGAGCAGCCATCCGAGGTCGGCTGGTTGTGGTGTGTACGGTCCGGCCGCGGCGATCCGGGCCTGGGTCTGCTTGGCCAGCCGGGTCGTCTTCGTCGCCGCCGCGTCCCGGGCTGCTGCCGTCCGGGCCTCGGCGGCGGTCTTGTTGCGGGCCAGCAGGTCGGCCTCGGCCTGCTGGAATCCCGCCCTGTTGAGTTCAAACCAAACGATCTTTTCCCAGTTCGGGTCCGACGGGGAAGAATGCAGATAGATCGGTTTTTGTCCACGCGGCGGCACGATCTTATAGAGGTAGTTGCCTCCTTTCTCGGTCACCACCTCCCAGCCGATCTGTCGGCATTTCGCCGCGATGCCATTACTGATTGACCGACTGGTCGCCATGCGCCGGATGCCCTTTCCGCTAGTCCATCGTTCGTGCAAACCGAGACTGAATACTGACACAACGTGCATCTACTGCGGCGTGAGTCGTCACATTTAGCCGGAAGGTCTGCGTGCTATTCACCCGATCGTGGCATCCGAAGGTGGACCGCTCGACAGGCACGACAAAAAGCCGCCCCGCCGACCTGCACCCGGTGAACGCGGGTTGAGCAGGTTGGCGGGGCGGCGGGTGCGGTAACGAACCCGGCACCCCTGTGTTGACCCGAACGGCGTGCCAGTTTTCCCCCTGGTCTTTACAACGGCGGTGCGGGTGTTCTGGTTGCGGCCATCAGGCGGGTGACGCTCCTGGGCGACCAGACCCGACCTCGGCCGACCAGGACGGTCACCGGCGGTGCCAGTACGGCCAGCACGCCCAGCACCGCGGCTTGCTGGCCGTTGGTCAGCGGCACGCCGAACGCGACGAGCAGCGCCAGCAGCGCCACGGCGGCCGCGGCTATGACCCCTACCGTGAGCAACGGTTCAGCCGGCGCGGTGTCCGGGTCGGGTGCGGCGAGATTCATGGTCGACATTTTCACTGCCCTTACTTGAGTGCCAGGTACAAACTGACGATCGTGCCGAGAGCGGCGATGGCGCCGAGGAGGTAGATCCAGCCGGCGTTCAGTCCGAACGAGCGGCCTTCCCCGTTCACGATCCGGGCGGTCAGGTCAGCGGTCTGGGCGGTCATCTCGCGGAAACGCTTGTCGAGATCCTGGCCACTGTCTTTGCCTGCCTCCCGGTCGGCGCGGGTGGTCAGATCCCGAACCCGTTCGTGTATCGAATCCCGCAACTGATCATGTTCGAGCCGGGTGACGAACGCCTTAGTCTGGTCGCCGAGCTGCTGGCGAAACTCATTGACGGATTCGAACCTTTTCTCGTTGGCCACTTCGGCCTTGGACACTGCTTTGTCAGCGGCGTCCATCGCGGCTTCCATCGCGGCGCGTTGACCTTCGATGCGCTGCACATAGTCTGCGGACAGCCCCGTCATTCGCGCACCGCACTCGGTGCGGGGCATTGCGGTGGCGATCTGCTCCACCGTCTGGTGTTGTGACATGGCCATCTGCTCGAATCGCTTCTCGGTCGCGATTTCCGCTTTGCCGACAGCGTCTTTGGCCGCGAGTAACGCGGCCAGCACCGCCCGCTCGGCGGACGCGAGCGCGGTCGAGGTGGCGGTCTGTTGGGCGGCGAACGCGGCGTCAACCGCTTTGGTCTGTGCCTCGTAGCGCTGTTCGTAGCGCAGGTCCATCTCGGACAGTGACGATTTCGCACGGCTGTTCATTTCGTCGAGCAACGTGGTCTGGATCGCCTCACGCGCGTTGGCCAGAGCCGCTGACGTAGATGTCTGCTGGGCGGTCAACGCCGCGCGCAGTGCCTCGTTCTGCGCCTCGAACCGTTCCTGATAGCGGCGATCGGCTTCCCGGAACACTTCGAGCTGCGCGGCCATCGCAAGCTTCAGGGCGGTCGACTGCGCGTCGAACCGCTGCTGGTAGCGAAGGTCTCGTTCCGCCAGTTGCGCCTCGACGGCGATGGCGCCTTCCCGGTACCGGCGGTCGGCGTCCGCCATCCGGCGGTGAGTGTCGGTAAACCGGTCGGTGATGCTGTCCTTGAGATCTTGGTGCAGACTGTCAAACCGGCGGTCCAACGTGGACACCAGAGTGGTGATGTGTTCGATCAGCGTCACCTGGTTACTGTCTAACTGAGGCGTCGGATCGTGATGCGGGGGCGGTGGCTGCGGCGAGGTCATGATTTTCCCCTTGCGCCGACGCGGGATCGTTCAGGACGACGGGGCCGCCACCCATGCGGTGCCGTCCCAGATCTTCACGCTGACGCCGTGTCCGGCGGTCATCAACGCCGCCGGGTACGTTTTCGCGGTCCATTCGACCCGCGTGAGGTCGGCTCCGAGTCGCGTCGCGATGTCGAGCGGCGGGCGATAGGCATTGAATGTGGCCACGTCACACCGCCTGGTCGACCCAGAAGCCCGAGCCGGTAGTAGTCATGCATGTGTATGTTTTCGTTGCTCCGACCTGATCGGTGGTGGCGAGAATGTCGCCGTTGACCGAGGCTCCGATCGCACACCACAGCACGTCTTTGAACAGTCCCCGAATTGCCGGGTTGGCCGCCTGGTTGGCGCGGGCACTGAGCACCACGGCGCGAGCAGGCACATACTTGGCTTGATAAATGTCCGGAACCGGAACGGTTGGACCCCACGCCTGGGTGCTGTTGGTGGAGACCCCGAAGCAGGTCGTCCCGACCGAGGTCGTGGTATTGGGCTCACGGGTGGCCGCGCCCGCATTGGCCGCGATGTTCAAGGACACCACCACCAGCGGAAACGGACTGATCGCGACCGGCAAGAGATCGTCGTAGAGCCCGGCGTAGATCGCGGAGTCCGCCGCGCCCACCCGCGAGGCGACCACCAGTCGGTTCGGGTGCGCCGACACCCAATACTGGAAGCCGGCCGACGCGACGGTAACGGCCGACGATCTGCTGAGGCTTGCGCTGATCGGTAGCTGACCTGCGGAATCGTTGACAGCAAACGCGGCGGTAGGTGTCAGCGTGGCTGGCACCGGCGCGTAGTTCGTAAACTTTTTCGTCGCCGTGTTCCACGCCTCGGCCACGCTAAAACTGATGACGGTGGCGCTGTCAGACGTACGTGAAACACTCAGGTACCAGTCAGAGCCGAAACCGTTGGATGCTGCCGGCGACTTGTAAACGACCGCGGTCGGCGACGCCGCCGCTGTCGTCGTCGAGAATGCCCACGTACTGGTCGACGTGCCCGCAATCCATGGCGTTGCCCCGGTGGCGGTGACGTTCCACACCTGCCCGGCCAAGGTGGTGCCGGATGTGATCAGCAGCGTAAGACCGACGGACAGGGCGCCGTCGGCGGTGGCGTCGGCGGTCCGGGTCCAGGCCCCGGAGGCCACGCTGTAGATGCCGTTTTGGCTGGCTGTCGTCTGGTTTTTGACTAGAACGCGGTTGCCCGCGACGAGCGCCACCCCGTCCACGGTCTGCGGCCCCGACAGGCTGACAATGTTGGCGGTCGATGCGGCGAGGACGATCGCCGGGTACTGCTCGACGTTGGTGTAGCCGGCGGCTACCAGCAGCGTGTTCAGCGCGGTCATGAACGTGGACGCCGGGTTGGCGTTAGCGCCTTGCGTGGCGGCGGTGTAGGTCATCGCTCACCCTCCCGTCGTATCAATCCAGATGATGTTGACCGCTGGTATGGGGGGCGGGGTGGTGCCGGTGACGACTCGCACAGTGCCGGCTGGCCCAGCGGCGCCCGTCGATCCGGTAGCCCCGGCCGCTCCGGTAGCACCAGTAGCACCGGTAGCGCCGGCCGCTCCAGTGGCGCCGGTGGCGCCGGCAGGTCCGGTGGCCCCGGTGGCGCCCGCGCCGCCACCGAGTCCGAGTAGCGGTATCGGTTTCAGTGTCGCCTCTATCGGCAACAGGTGAAAGTCGACCGAACACGCGAACTGGGTAGGCGTAAAATCCATTCGCACGGACTTGACCGGGTACGAACCGAGCCCGCGCACCGGCAGGCGGTCCGGGATCGACCAGCCACTTTCCAGTATCGCGACATCGTTTGCGACGAGCGTCGCGTTCGCCTCGGTGGCCGTGCGTCCACCGAGAACCGCGAGTTGCTGTTCGGTCGCCTTGGCACCGACCGTCGACGAAACGTAGATGTCGTCCGCGTCGGCGTCCAGCATGTCGTTTGACGCCGCCGGGTCTACCATCGCGATCGTTGTCGCGTTGACGAAACGGATCGCCCGGCCGCACTGTGACGAGAATTCCCGGGCCAACGCCAGGACGGTCGCTGATCCGGGTGTCGACTTCGGTGTACCGGCCCCGGGCGACCGCGGTCCGCTCGGCCCGCCGGGCGGGTTGTCGGCAGGTGGCTCTATTGCGGGTGGCTCGTCGACGGGCGGCAGGGTGCCGGTGCCGGGGTTGAAGAGGTCGCCGTCGTTGGTGACGGTGAGGGCGGCCGGGTCGCTGTGTCTGCTTTCGGTCGCGTTGCTGGCGACCAGCCTGTACAGCATCCCGTCGAGCGTCGATGTCGCGGTGATGTCGACGCTGGTGGATGTGGCTGCCGGGATGTCCGTCCACACGTGGGAGCCGACGAACGAGTCCGGGCGATTGCTCTGCCACTGCAACGTTATTGGGGGTGTGCCCGACGCCGCCGCCGTGAATGTCACCGTGGCGCCACGGGCTGCCGTTTGGTTCGTCGGTTGGGTGACGATCGCCAGGTCGGTCGCTGCCGCGGACGCCGGTCCGGTGACGCCAAGTCGAATGATCTGGGGCGAGGTGTAATTGTGACTGACCTCTGGATCGAATGGATCATCGCCGATGAGGTCGCCGGGAACGAAAACCTGGATGTAGTAGGTTTCGCCAGCGGTGACGGCCAGATAGTGAATGCCGGACCAGAACGATTGCCAGCCACCGTTGGCCAAAAAGGGACCGATGGAGTTGCCGTCGATCCGGTTCGGGATGGCCGTCGGGTCCGCGTTTTCGCGGTAGAACGTGAAGCCGATCGCGCCGCCGTCGGCCGCGTAGGGGCTCGCGGTGGTGGAGACGTTGAGATAGCCCGAGCTAGCGGCCGTGTACCGCCACCACGCGGTCCGGTTGAGGTTGGCGCCCCCCACCGTCTCTTCCTGGCCGGGCACGGCGGGCGTCCAGTCGTGTATGGAGCCTGGAAGCAGTTCGATCGAATTGTCCATGAGGTCGAGATCGGGTGAGACGTAGGTGTCGCCGTCTGTCCCGATATCGACCGTCATGGCGTTGGCGAACAGATCGTTAACAGTCGCGGTCATGTCGGCCACCCCAATACGGTCAGCCAGCGTCGAATGCGCGTGATCGGCAGCTCATTCGGTAGCGCGGTCGTCCAGCTCACCATCGTGTCGGCCGCGCTGGCGTACGTGCCGACGGCCGACGCCGTCAGGTCGGTGCGGACCGTTTCGCCGTATCGGCACGCCTCGGGGTCGACGGTCGTCGTGGCCGACACGGCGTCCACGGTGAACGTGCCGATGGTGTTCCCGTCGTAGCTGACGCGGATCACGTCGAGCGCGGCGAGCAGCGTCGCGGTTCCCCATACGCTGTACGACACGGTGACGCCCTCACTGCCGATGATGAGGACCCCGTTCGCGTCCGGGTCGTACGCCGCCGCGTAAGAGACCGAGGCGGCCTCGATGGATACCCAGGACGCGCCGACCCGTTTCTCTACGGCGAAAAGCGTGAAGTCGTACGCGATCATAGTGCCGGCACCAGCCGGATTCGCCCGGTGCGCCGTTCGTGAGCTTCGATCGCCCCCACGACGGTCCGCCCGACGGCGGCAAGGTCAGCGGTCGGCGCCACGTTGACCGTGATGTGGAACGTGTTGTTGCCGGCCGACGCGCCCGCGCCGGCACCGGTGATACCGACGGCGATGGTGGCGGGTGTCGCCGCGATGCCGGTGATGGTGCTCGCCACCCCGCCGATTGTCTTTTTCAGCGCGGGGATCTGGTCGGCGATACCGCCGGCCAGGCCCTGCATGATGTTACGGCCCAGCCCGTGCATGACCTTGGACGGTGAGGAGATGCCCAGAACTTCCTTCAGCCAGCCGGGGAGCAAGTCACCAAGACCGCGGATCTTGTCTCTGACCCATTGCAGCCCGGCCGCGATACCGTCGAGCAGGCCCTGCATGATGTCCCGGCCGATCTGCACCAGTCGGCCGGGCAGGCCGACGAAGAAGCCGACCACGCCGGACACGAAGTTTCCAATAGTGATGTGGATGTTGCGGACGCCGTTGACGAAGAAGTCCGCGAACGGGCCGGCGAACCAGGCGCCCACCGACTTGATGAATGTCCAGGTCGCGTTGAGGGCGACCTTGACGGCGCTCCAGGTCGCCTCCCAGATGACCTGGAAAAACCGGGTCTTCGTGGCTACCAGCACGATGATCGCGACTAGTGCCACTACGACCAGGATCACTGCCCCGATGGGGTTGGCGCCCATCGCCACGTTCAGCAGCCACTGGGCCGCGGTCATCGCGCCGGTGGCGACCGTGCCGGCCACGAGGGCGATCTTCTGCCCGATCATGGCCAGGGTGGTCGACTCGGTGACGGCCAGCCAGGCGGCCTGTGTGCCAGCCGCGAGGCTGGTGACGGTGTTCATTGCCGCGGTGGCAACGGTGCCGGCAACCGTGGCGATCTTCTGTCCGATCATCGCGAAGGTGGAGGCGCTGGTGGCGACGGTCCAGGCCGCGACGATTCCCCGGCTGGTCGCCATCACTGCGTTGTTCGCGGCAGTAGCGATGGTGCTTCCGAGAGTGGCCAACTTCTGCGACACCAGAGCGAAATTCTGCGCGACGAGCGCCCGCAACTTCGCCGTGGACAATGCCAGCCATACCTTCTCGACCGCGTTGTACGCCGCTACCGCACCCTTGACAACGTTAAAGGCCACTGCCAGGCCGACGATCGCAACGCCGATGGCCTTGACGGTGCCGACGTTGCCGGCCGCCCAGGTGGAGAACGCCGTGATCAGCGGAACCACCGCGGTGACGGCCGCGGTCAGCGCCCCGGCGAACATGACCGCCAACTGCGACACCACCGGAATCAGCGGCGTGACAGCCGGCAAGATCTGGACCAGTGCTATTGCGAGCTGGGCCACCGACGGCATCAGCGCTACCAGGGCGGCGCCCAGGATCGGCAAGATCGGGGTCAGCGCGTCACGGAGTGCGGTGACGATCGGGAACACCACCGGCAGTAGCGACACCAGTACGCCGACCAGGTCCAGTAGCGGGCCGAGTAGTGGCGACAGTCCGGTGAGGACGTTGACGAACGCGTCCGCGATCTGGGTCACCAGCGGCAGTAGCCGAGGCATCAGCGCGACCAGTTGGCCGGACACGATGTCGGCGAACTTCGCGAACGCGGGTACCAGTACCGCGATGATTGGGGCCAGTGCCGGGATCAGCTTGCCGATATTCGCGACGAACCCGGCGATCTCCTTGCCGCCGAACGCGGTCTTGATGGTGCCGGCGATGTCAGACAGGGCCTGGAGCACCGGACCAGCCAACGGCGCCGCAGCCTTGATGATGTTGCCGATTGCGCCGCCGGTGTTGCCGAGCAGCTTCGACAGGACCGGCAGGAACGTGCCGGCCGAGGCCGCGAGTTTGTCGAAGTTGAGATTTTTCAGCCCAGCCGTCAGCGGACCAAGCTTGGCCAGGATGACGTTACCGAGCGGCGCGAACGCGGTGACCAGGTGGCCGACCGTCACCGCCACATTACCGATCACCGTGGCGAGTGTCTTGATCGCGGGTACACCCTGGCTGGTGATCAGATTGACGAACGGGCCGGTACTTTTCGCCAGTCCGTCGAAGGCGTCGCTACTGATGCTTTTGAGCGCGCCGCCGACCGCCGAGATGGCCGGGGTCAGTCTCGGGATGATCCCGGCCAGGGTCTTCGACGCGGTAGTCATGACGCCCAGCACGAGCGGGGCCTGTGACTGCGACAGCGTGTTCCATGCCTTGTTCATTGTGATCATGGTTTCGGCGGTGGCTCGCTGAGCTGGGCTGAGCGCGCCCAGCGAGGACCTCATCTGGTCCTGTGCCTTGGTCATCGCCTTGGCGTCGCCGATGGACTGCGCCCGGTCGAAGGCGTGGCTGGCCGTGTTGTACTCCCCGACCGCGGTGGTCACCGACTTGATGGTGGGCAGCGCGACCGCCGCGAACAGCCCCAGTCCGGCACCGGCGGCGAGAGTGGCCGCGCCGAACGCGACCGCGGCGCCGACCAGGGGGAGGGTTGCTGCGGTCAGCGCCAGCGCCGCTGCGGTGACCAGCGTCATTTTGTTGGCGATGCCGGTCAGCCCGAACGACAGGTCAGGTGCGCCTTTGCGGAGCCGATCGAGCGCGAGGTGGGCCAGCACGATTTGAGCGGTGCCTTGGGCGAACCCTTTGAGCGTCAGACTGACCTTGGCGTTGAGCCCGTTGACCGAACGAACGCCCCGCTCCAGCTCGGACATCTTCGCTTTGGCCCGCTGGGCCGCGCTGGTGGTTTGCTTCAGGCCCCGCACCGCGTTGAGAGCGTTGGCGAGGATCGATATACGGATGGTGGATGCCACCGGTTCAGCCCCTCGCGTGGTTGGCTGCGCGCGCGAACTCGTTGCGTTGGCGCACGGTCAGCGCGGAATAGATCGCAGGCGGAAAGCCGGTACCGATACACCACTGGGCGAGCCGGGTGTCGGCTACCCGCGCGGCGAGGATTCTTTTCCCAAGTCGCTGTCCGGGCTGTCCGGGTCGATGTCGTCGGGTTCGGGTTCGAAGTAGCCGGTCAGTGCCCGGATCGTCATCCCCTCGATGGCCCGCCAACTGGCCGGCTTGCCGTCGGAGGTGGTCCGGGACTCGTAGGCCCACACCGCGCCGATGAGAGTACCGATGGCACCGAGTTTGTCGAGGGTGGTCCGGTAGTGGGTCTCGATCCCGAGTACCTCGAAGCCGGTCAGCTCTTCGACGGCCACCGACATTGGCCACGGGCAGGTTGGCTTGATCGGCTCAAGCTCCTCGGTCACGACAGGCTCCTTTGTCGGATCAGTTTCTCGATCCCGTTTCGGACGGTGCGCAGCGCGCGGGGTCGGATTATCCGGTCGGCGCGCTGCATGAACAGCGACGGTTGGATGTTGTGTTTAGCCCAGCCGTAGTTGATCGCACCGGCGTATGGAATTCGTGCGCCACCGGCCTTGACCGTGGCGTAGTTCTTGGCGTGACTGCCCCTGATGCTCGCGGCCAGCCGGCCGGTTCCGTGTGGTGCCAGGCTGGCCGCGATCTGCGCCGCCTCCTGCGCCAGGGCGCCGAAGACTTCCTTCAGGTCGGTGATTTCGATGCCCATGGTTTGCAGGTCGCGGACCAGCTTGTTCAGGCCGTCGACTCTCACCCCGCCGGTGGTCGCCCGGGTGGTGCTCATAACCTAGGCGATCTGCTTTGCCGGCTTGGCCAGGAAGACCCAGGTGCACTCAGTCACGAAACGGGCCGATGTGGACGCGTCGGCGTCACCGCCCAGGAAGTCGCCGTCCGGTTCGGAGATGGTCACGTCGCCGGTGAACCACGGCGCGGCGGCGGATGCCGCGCCGGCACCGTACGGCTTGATGACGACCGGTACATCGGTCCCGGCCGCGGTCCACACCTTTGACCACAGGCTCGCCGTCGCGGCGTCCTGCACGAAGGTCAGCTTCAGTGCGTATTCGCGTCCACCTCCCGCCGCGGCCTGTGCGAAGGACACGAAGTCGGTTTTCGCCTCACCGGTGGTGATCTTGGCTGAGGAAACCTCGGCGGTAACTTCGTCGTCGTCGATGATCAGTTGCAGGAGTCGAGTACCGATCTGGGCCATGGGGTGGCCGCCCTTCTCTAGATTCGTACGGATTTGCTGAGGTGAAGGACGGTCGCCAGGTATTGCGCGCCGTTGTCGGTGATGGTGGTCGGCGCGGGTGGGTCGACCGCGCGCAGTGCCCAGTCCGCGGTGTGAACGAGCGCCAGTTCGAGCAGGTCCTCCAGCGCGACCAGTGCGATCTCGATAGCCGCGTGTTCCACCATGATCACGACGTCGACGAAGACGGTGTACTCACCGCCGAAGTTCGGTCCAGGTGTCACGTACTCGCCGGCCAGGGCCGGCGTGACGAACACGCACGGTGCGGCGATCTCGATCGGCCAGGCCGCGGCCGCCGGGACACCCAACACCGTCAGGTCGGCGGCAAGAGCTTCCCGCATAGTTTTCAGTGCACCCACTGTCGACTGTCCCCTCGTCGGTTTCAGGCCGGCCGAGTGACCAGCGACAGCGCGAACGTGTACCGGGCCACGTCGGGCATCTTGACGTCCGGCGCCCAGGTCATGCCGACGCTGTCGACGACGTCATAGAGCCGCAACCCGTGCCCGATGTAGCTGGCACGGGCGGCGAACACGGCGGCCCGTGCCGCCTCGGCCAAGTCCAGCGCCGCGCTTTTTCGATCGGCGCGGACGTCCACGCTGATCACCGCGTTGTCGACTTGCATCCACAAGGTGGGCATTCCGCCGGTGCGTTGCACCTGTACCCACCGGGCGCCGGCCCGGAAGCCGACCAGGTTGGTAGTGACGGTGACCCCGGACACCGCGATAATCGCGGCGTCGGCGCGGACAATGTCGATGACCGCGGCTTCCGCGTCGCCGAAGGTGACGTTACTGGCCATCAGCCCTCCACGCGGAGCAGGTCTATCTCCAGGTGGGCCAGCCGGCCGGTTGGTGATGGCCAGCGACGAACCTCGCCGTCGATCTCGTACACGACGCCTTGCCACCTGAGGCGGTCGCTGGCGAGCCAGTCGGCGTCGGGGGGGGCGAAGTACAACCAGCGCCGCACGATCTGCTCACGGTCGATTGTGTCCTCGGCGCTGACCATGGGGAGCAGTCGACCACCGGACACGGTGGTCTCGGTGGCGTTGTCCCAGTCGCGTACCTCGTCGCCGTACCGGTCGCCGTCGACGTACGGTGCCCGGATACGGGTGACGGTCTCAACGTGAAAGCTGATCCCGGTGCCGGCCATGGTCACGCCGCCGAAGGTAGGGAGATCCGCGACAGCATCGTTTTCTCCATGTCGAGGAGCACGATGGAGCCGGGCGGCGCGAGGTAGGGCGTGGCGTAGGTGACGGATTCACCGCCCGCGGACTCGGCCGCGATGCCTACCGAGGTGGTCATCGCCCGGCCGGCCAGCGCACAAATCATTGTGGCCAGCCAAGCGGGAGTGTCCGCGAAGCCGTGCCGGATCTCGGCCTGCACGCCGCGACGTCGGCTAGTCCACGACCCGCCGGTGCGTTTTTCCATCACCCCGTAGGTCGACCAGTCAATTTGGGTCACGTCCTGCGCCGCGCCGTTGTCGGTGACTGCGACCAGTTCGGCCAGACACAGTGTCGGCAGCGCCTGCACGACCAGCCCGGAGCCGTCCACGGTGATCGTCTCGGTCACCTCCGGGGCGATGTGCCATCCGGCGTACTCGACGACCGCCTCGGACGCGGCGGTCAGCAGCAAAAGCGCCGCGTACGCGTCAAGGTCGTCCAGATCGCGGCGCAGGAACGCGGCAAAGTCTTCCATGGTGACCAGCAGCATCGGGTTACCTCCGTGGCCGTAGGACTGCGAAGGAACGGGGACGGGTGATGGCGGTTCCGCTGGGGCGAATGACGGCGGTACCGCCGGGGCGGATAATGGCGCTACCGCCGGGTCGGATGACCGACGCCGGGGCGGTGGGACGCACCACCGGACCCGACACGCGGCCCCGGCTGACCACGGTGACGGTCACCCGTACCACACCACGACCGGACCGGGTGGCCTTACCCGCGGCGCCGGCACAGTCGATGGCCGTCACAACGTCGGCGTGGCCACGGTGGCCGGGTACCCCACCGGACATACACGCCGCGGTCACGGTGACCTCGGCAGCGCCCTTGGCCCGTTTACGGCCGGTCGTGGTGACGTCGGCGCCGACGGTCAGCGCGGCGGTACCGCCCCCGACTTGCGGGTGCTGGCCGCCATCCTGGGCCATCGCGGTGGCGGTGGCGGCGACCGTGGCGGTGCCCGTGGCCCACTTGCGGCCGGCGGCCATGGTGGTCGAAATGGCGGTGACCGTGGCGGTGCCCGTACCGGTCCGGGTGTCCGTACCGGTGACCATGACGGCGGCGGTGATGCCGGCCGTACCAGGGGCGGCCTTGGCGCCTACCGCGCTCGTCGTGGCCGTGGCGGCCACCGTGGCGGTACCGGACGCGGCCTTGGTGCCCGTACCGCTGACAGTGCCGGTGCCGGTGATGTCCGCGGCGGTTCCGGACATCGCTTGCGGCGATGCGGCAAACAGCAGCAACAGTGACACGTCGACGCTCCGGTTCGGCTAGCGATGGAACCGATCAGGTGATCTCGACGCCATTGAGGTGCAGGTCGACAGCGTTGTTGCTGGCGAACGCGGTGATCAGCTTCCCGGCGGTGATGACCTGGTGTGGTGTCAGCACGATCGACGCGCCGGCCGCTATGGCGACACCGGACAGGTATTCCACACCGTCAAGCGCGACGTTCACCGTGGACGGCGCGAGAAACCGGTTGGTGGCGACCAGGCCGGTGATGATGGCGGTGGTCGAGGCCGGAGTGGTGTACAGCACCGCAGGGACAATGGGCGCCGACGCGGCGACGTTACTGCTCGCGGTTACGGCGAACACGCCGTTGCCGTAGGCGACGGCACGCCAGGATGCCACAGACGGCAGAACCTTCTGGGTCCAGGTGACCCCGTCCGGTGACGTCGCGGCAATGGCGGTGGTCATCGCCACGACGACGAACGCGCCGTTTCCGAATCCAATCGACTGCCAGGTCGTCGAGGTCGGCAATACCCGCTGCGTCCAGGTGGCACCGTCGGGCGAGGTGGCGGCAATGGATGAACCGCTGGCTACCGCGGCGAACAGGCCGTTACCGAAGGTGACACTGACCCAGGTTCCCGAGGCCGGTAATGTCTGCGCGGTCCAGGTGATGCCGTCGGGCGAGCTGGAAGCGACGGTGGATGCCTGTGCCACTGCGACGAATATGCCGTTGCCCCAGGTGACCGCGTTCCAGGTCGTGGAGGCGGACAGTGCCTGCTGGGTCCAGGTGGCACCGTCCGGTGACGTGGCCGCGATGGCGCTGCCCTGGGTGATCGCGACGAATTTCCCGTTGCCGTAGGTGACCGCGATCCAGTTTGCCGAAACGGGTAACGCCCGCTGGGTCCAGGTGACCCCGTCAGGGGAGGTCGCGGCGATGGATGTGTTGCTGGCCACGGTGACGAACACACCATTGCCGAAGGTGACCGCGCCCCACGTCGCCGTCGCGGGCAGTGTTCGAGAAGTCCAGGTGGCTCCGTCGGGCGAAGTGGCTGCCGTGGCCGTGCCGTTGGAGGTAGAAACGAACACGCCGTTGCCGTAGGCGATGCACTTCCAGGTGCCCGTCGCCGGTAACACCCGCTGCGTCCACGTCCCGGCGTCGGGGCTAGCCAGTGCCCCGCGGTACAGCGCCTTCGCCGAGGTGGTCACGTAATCTCCACCCCGTTGATATGCAGCCTGACCGATGCGGGGCTGGCGTACCCGGTGATGGTCTTCGTGGCGACGAGTGCCTGCCGCATGGGCAGTGCGAGGTACGCCCGGCCGGCGACAGTGACGCCGGGAATCAGGTCCACGCCGTCCACCTGGAGTTCCACGACGGATGAGGTTGGCGACGCGTTGCTGACGTGTATGTCGGTGATGACGGTGGTGGTCGCGGCCGGCACCGTGTAGACGATTGATGACGACAGGGTCATCACTGCTCGGCACAACGACTTCGCGGTGACCGTCACGTGATCTCCACTCCGCTGACGTGGACGCTCGGCGTACCGGTGACCGCGTAAACCGCGAGGACCTTGGTGGTGGCGAGCGCCAGTCGGCCGACCGGGACCGGTGTGCAGCTACTGGCCGGGATCGTCGTCTGGCACACTCTGGCGCCGTCGGCGATTACGTTCACCAGCGCCGTGGTCGCGGCGCGGTTCACTACCTGCACGTCGGTGACGACGGTCGTGGTGGCCGCGGGCGTGGTGTAGGTGGCGGTGGGTACCGGGTCCGGGGCGGTGGCGACGATGGAGGTGGCCGTGGCTACGGCGACGAACGTGGCGTTGGCGTATGTGATGGCGATCCAGTTCGGTGCCACCGGCAGTGTCCGTTGGGTCCAGGTGATGCCGTCCGGGGATGTCGCGTACGCGCTGGTGTTGCCCGCGACCGCCACGAACATGCCGCTGCCGAAGGTGACCGCGTTCCAGGATTGCGAAGAAGGTAGGGCTCGCTGGGTCCAGGTGATGCCGTCCGGGGACGTCGCGGCGATAGCGGAGCCGGATGAGACGGTGACGAACAATCCGCTGCCATAGGCGACCGAAGTCCAGGACACCGCCACCGGTAGTGTTCTCGCGGTCCAGGTGATGCCGTCCGGGGATGTCGCGGCGACCGATGTGCCCGACGTGACGGCGACGAACACGCCGCCGCCGTAGGTGACGGCCTGGATCGCGTTCGGGGGTGTCCGCGAGGTCCAGGTAGTGCCATCCGCCGACGATGCGGCGGCCGTATTGCCCTGTGCCCCGGCGACAAAGACGCCAGCGCCGTAGGCGAGTGCGCCCCAGGTGGACGAGGCCGGAAGAACACGCTGGGTCCAGGTGACCCCGTCGGGTGACGTCGCGGCGATGCTGGAACCTGTGGCCACCGCGACGAACAGTCCGCCCCCGAAGGTGAGTCCGATCCACGAGGCGGACACGGGCAGCGTGCGAGGTGTCCAGGTGGTGCCGTCCGGGGAAGAGGCGGCGATAGCTGTCCCCTGCACCAGCGTGACGAAAACACCGTTGCCGTAGGCGATAGCCTGCCAGGCCGCTCCCGCGCCGATGGCCCGCTGGGTCCAGGTGGTCCCGTCAGGCGAGGTCGCGGCGATGGTCGTTCCCTGCGAAATCGCGACATAGACGCTGTTGCCGTAGGCGACTGACCGCCAGGGGGTGGACACGGGTAACACTCGCTGGGTCCAGGTGGTCCCGTCCGGCGAGGTCGCGGCGATGGTGCTGCTTCCCATGACCGCCACAAACGCCGTGCCCCCGTAGGTGACCGCAGTCCAGCCGCCCGTCGCCGGCAGCACCCGCTGGGTCCAGGTTTGCCCATCGGGAGAGGTCGCGGCAATAGAGCCACCGTTCGCGACCGCGCAGAACACGCCGTTGCCGTAGGTGAGGGCATACCAGGTCACGGAGGTAGGCAATACCCGCTGGGTCCAGGTGATGCCGTCCGGGGACGTCGCGGCGATGCTGCTGTTGACGCCAATCGCCGCGAAAACACCACCTCCGTAGGTGACCTGGAACCAGCCGGTCGACACCGGCATGGTGCGCTGGGTCCAGGTGACTCCGTCCGGCGACGACGCGGCGATGGTGGAACTGTTCACGATCGCGACGAAGACGCTGCCTCCGTAGGCGACCCCGGACCAGGATGCCGACACCGGCAGCACCCGTTGGGTCCACGTAATGCCATCCGGGGAGGTCGCGGCGATCGATGTACTGGTGGCGACGGCGACGAACACACCATTGCCGTAGGTCACCGACTGCCACGTCGTGGAGACCGGCATGACCCGCGGGGTCCAGGTGATGCCGTCCGTTGAGGTGGCAGCGACAGCGGCGCCGTTGACGATGGCGACGAAAGTGCCGTTACCGAACGCGACCGACTGCCAGCTACCTGGTTGCGGATTGGTCCGCTGGGTGAAGGTGGGTGCCGGTGCCACGCTCGCGGCGCCCCGGTACAGGAGCTTGGGAGTGGCGACCACTTCTAGTAGCCCCCCATGACAGCCATTACGACGTCGGCGGTGCTCCCACCGAGGGGCGCGACGGTAATCCGGGCATCGACCGCCGCGTTGAAGTCGCTGATCGTGGCGCTGACCTGGGTACCGGTGTGGTTGGCGCGAGCCACAAGAGCGGCGTCCGCACTGTTGGCCGTCGCAGCGGTGGCTATGCCGGTCAGTTTGGTGCGCTCGGTCGCCAAAAACGTCTTGTTTGTCGTGCCGTCCGTCAGTGTGTCGGCGGACTGCGTTCCGGTGTGGTTGGCGCGGGCTTTCGCCGCGGTGTCCGCGGCGGCCTGCGCGGTACTGACCGGCTTGTTGGCGTCGCTGGTGTTGTCGTTGTTGGCCAGACCGACGTCGGCGCTAGTGAGGACCACCACGCCGGCACGGCCGGCAACGCTGGTGACCGGTACGACCACCGGTGCGTGATGAAGTGGCATCAGCCCGCCACCTCGGTCACACGCGCGAACCCGTCAGCGCTGGCCCAGACCCCGGACAGTAGACCGGTATACGCCGGGGTTGGCAGCTCGTACAGGTCGCCCGGGGCGAGCGCCACGGTGTACGCGGTCACCGACGCCGTGCTTGCGAGCGCGAGGTACAGCACAGCGGTCGACTCGTTGTAGATGTACGCGCCGCGGCGCGACGGGTTGGCGGCCAGAACGGTGACGCTGGTGGCCGAACTGGTGACGTTGGAAAGCGTGGATGTGCCTGCCCGTTGGGTGACCGCGACAGTGCCGGTCACCGGCAGCGGGTCGGTCGCTGACACGTCCACGGCAGACCCGTCGACCCCGAACTCGACCTTCGTGCGCTGGTGGCGGATGCCGCCGATGTCGTCGGAGGCGATTGGAAGAACGCCAGGTCCGACAGCCGGCGCGAAAGTGGTGTCGTTGTCAGCCATCGGTGCCCCCTCTACGTCACAACGGTCACGGACAACGCATCCAGGTTGTAGGTGCCCTGCCCGTTGTAGGTTTCGGCCGAGGACAGCTCGGCCGACCCCTCGAACGTGCCAGCGGTAGCCGCCGACCACATGCCAACCCATCCGATGGTCGTAGCCGGTGGAATGTCGAAGGTGACGGCCGCGGCGATGACCGCGACACCGGCCACGGCGGGGGTCCAGGTGACTGGCTTGCGGGCGTATGCCGGAGTGCCGCCGGTTACCTCCGCCGTGCCGATGGCGTCGGGGTCGACGGTGTGCAGACTCAGGTACCCGGTGGCTGCCGCTACCCCGTCGGCAGCCTTGTTTTTTCCATTCGTGGACAGCGGCATAGTCGGCTCCCGTTTACTTGTCTTCGACGGTGCGAACCTTGTTGCGCACCACAACGCGTACCTTGGTGTCGTCCGGGTATTCGGTGCCGCCTACGGGTGGCGGTCCGACGGGGATGGCGGCGTCGCCGTAACTCTTCGCGTCCTCGTCGGACAGTTGCAGCACGGCTTTGTTGCCGTTGACGGTGACCGCGTATCTGCGCAATACACCCACGGAATGCCTCCACGTCAGATCAGAACAGCGTCGGCGCCGTACCGGGCGGCGTCGCTGTCGTTGAGTTGCATAATGGTGTCGGTGCCCCACGCGGTGACCAGGTACATTCGCAGCGGACCGCCGACCACGGCGGTTGGACTGGTTGCCGGGTCGAACGGGTGCGGGACCGGGCCACCCGCCCCCGCGGGACACGCGCCGTTTCGCGCCCCGCAGACGGGACAGCGGTCGTCGGGGTACGGATCTCGGTACATCGATCGTTAGGTGACGATGCCGGCCGCGCGAAGCGCCGTCAGGATCGCGTTCACCTTCACCGACAGCTCTTTGAAATTGTCGTTAAGGGTGCCCTGACTGAATGCTGCGCCGACATCGGCCATCGCGCCGTCCGCGGTGCCGGCGGTGCCGGTGAGATTAGCGACAGTCGCCGCCGTGGTACCGGCCTCGCGTCGCAGGCCGGCCGAAGGGTTGCTGTATGCCATGAATTCCGTCTCCCTGTGAGAACTAGCTGGTTCGCCTACAGAGCCCAGCGATTCACGCTCCGGCCCGGTGCGGCGAGCACCGGACCGAAGCGTGCGTGAAGACTTACGCGGTGAGGTCCACGGAAACGAACGCGGACGGCTGGATGACGCCGAACGCTGCGCGCATCTCCGCGAGGATTGCGACCAGGTTCTGCACGAAGAAGTTGGCGTGACTGTCGCTCATAAGGATGGATGACTGTTCGCGGTCCCACAAAATGCACTTGCGCCAGTCGCCGACGTAACCGGTACCGGCCGGGACCGCTTCGCTTTCGATGACCGGAAGATTCCACAGCGGGCTGTTGGCACCGACGCCGGCCTGCGTGGTGCCACCGGGGCCGCCGAAGTAGTACCGAGCCTCATTGTCGGTCAGGAGGTCCAGCGTTTCAACGTCGGCCGGGTTGAGTGCGTACCCGGTGGCGATACTCCGGCCGACCGTACGGACCTTGGTCTTGGCCTTGCGCAGCGTGGTCAGCATATTGGTGTCCCACGCCTGCGTCTGGATACCGGACGTCGCGGCCAGGCCGGTGAAGTTCTCACCGAGACCGTCACCGGCGATCATCTGGTCTTCCAGCTCCTCCTCCAATCCGTACTGGAGGAAGTTGTCGATCAGGGTCATCACCTGCGCGGCGTCGGACAGCGCCCGCTTGGTGATCGGAATCCAGTGCGCGATGGTGCGAACTGGCGTGGAGACCTTCAAGGTGGCGATACCCGACTCGGGCTTGACGCCAGTCGCGGTTGACGTCGCCTCAGCCACCGGTGCGGCAGCGTTGGTGGTGCCGGTCACCCGAACGTACTCCACCATATCGCTTGTGGTGGTGCCGTTGGTAACCAAGCTGCGCAGGGTCAATGGGCGCTGGAACAAATCCATGCCGACCTGGAGGCCCAGGTAATCGTTCTGCACGAACGCGCCGCCGGACGTGTCGGACGCGCCGGTGACCAGTGCCTTCTCGCCGCGGCCTGGCAAAAGCCGGTCGTAACCGACGGGCCGGGTCTGGATACGGTGCTGCTTGCTGAAGCTTCCGCCCGGTGCGGACTCCATCAGACCCTTGTACTCGGGCGACTCCACGAAAATGCCACCGAGGCTCTTGCCCGCGGTGACACGGGTACGGCCGACCGGTGCCTGCTTCGCGGGCGGTTCCGCGAGGTCGATGTCGTCGCCCAGGCCGGCCAGGGTGGCCCGCAGCTTGGCGTCGGCTTTGGCCTTTTCCAGATCCTTCTTCAGGCCGGCGGCCTCATTCATCTTGGCCATGACCTCGGCGCGCTCCGTGTCGCTGAAGTCGCGGTTTTCCTCGTCGGCCTTGGCTGCGATACCTTGGGCTGCCGTCAGTGCGGCCTTGAGCCGTTCGAGCAGCTTAGCGGTGTGGTCCATGATGGATCTCCTTCAGTCCTCAAGCGTGATGACATCGGCCGCGAGTGCGTCGATATCGGTGCGCAGGCGGGTGGAGGCGGGACTCGGCCGGGCTGGCTCGTCACCCTTGGCCTGATCAGGCGAGGGCACGGCGGGCTGGGTCGGACTGGCCTTACCTGATCCGTCTTTGCTTTCCAGGGAGTCAAGAACCGACTTGACATCGGTCGTGCCTCCGGTGATTTTGTCGAAGGCGCTACGTAGCGTCGCCTCATTCTTGGCCGACAGGGTTCGGCCAGCTTTGACCACCGCGACGTCGAGCGGCGTGACCGTGGGGCTGATGCCGGCGGTGTTGAAGGTGTAGCTAACAGCGACGGGTGGGACCGCCTTCACTTCCTGCACCACCGCGGCGTCATTGGCGGGAACCTGCACTACCGATACCTCATGGATCTTCAGCTTGCGCAGTTCGTACACCGGCACGCCGTCGCGCTCAGCCGGGGCCGCGTCGAGAACGTCATAGGCGAAGCTCATTTTCGAAACCCGGCGGCCTTTGAGTAGTTTGTAGACCTGCTCACCGGTCGGATTGTCGAGATCGAGCTGGGCGCGGACCAGTAACCCGGTCTCGGTTTCCTTGGCCTCGGTGATCGTCCCGATGTTCATGTGCGGGTCACTCATCTGATGGGACCAATAGACGCTTATCGCGTCGCCGGAGTCGGCCCACGCCTTGAGATCGTCAGCGAACGCGCCAGGCATGACCACGTCACCGACCGCGTCCACGTTGTTGAACACACTCGCCAGTGCGATGAACTGGCCGTCAGCGAGGGTGGTGTCGTCGGCGGCGGTGGCTTTGACCTGGACGGAGAAGCTTTTGGTCGGCATCGGGGTACGCCCTCCCATGGGGTTGATGCGAGGTGATGTGGGCGCACGGATGCCCGATGAGTGGTGCTGGATCGGCGCCGCGATTTACTCGGCGAGCAACGCGGACAGGGCCGCGGATAGCGCTTTCGGTGCGGGCTCGGCGGGTGCCGGTGCCGGCAGCGTTTCGGTCATACCTGCGATGACGTTGAGCGGCACGATCAGTTCGTCGCCGCCGTCTACCTGCGGCAGGTTCAGTCGGGCGCGCGCTTCGTTGCGGGTCATGTACGGGCCGCCAACGCCAGCCTGCAACTGAGCGGCCTGTTCTTCGAAGGAGCCGCGCAGTTTTTCGTTGATGTTGAACTCGACGTAGACCCGATCGCGGTCGGGGAGATCGGGCAACAGTTGCAGCTCGATTTCCTGTTGCATCATTTCCAGCCACGGCCCTAGGCAGTCCTGGTAGAGCTGCTTGTGCTGTTCAACGATGTTGCTGAATGTGGCGTGGTCGAGGATGCCGACCATGGGCAACGGCACGTGGTAGGACCGGGCCACTTCCTCGCGGGTCAGTTTGCGAGAGTTGTGCGTTACGAATCCAGCGGTGACATGAGTGTGAGTACCCGCGATTGTCACCGCATAGGTGTGCTCGACGCCGCCTGGCTCGACAGTTGTAACGCGAGACCACCTCTTGTCCGAACGAGATCCGTTGCTTCGCGGCATCTCGGCCGCCCACTGGAGCAGCTTGGCCGCCTTGCCCTCGTGTGCGGGGTTCAAGGCTGCGGCCAACGCATGTACCTGTGCGTGCCCGTTGACAGTGAGAGCGAAGAACGGCCGAGCCTCGCACGTTCGTCCATTCACTACCGCGGTACGTGCGGGTGTTACGGGTCGCACGACGCCGTCGATCCCCAGCAGAGTCAGCAGGTGCTGGGCGTCGTCGAGTAGGTCTCGGGAGACCGAACCCCATGTGACCATCGGTTGCGGCGCATTAATGTGTGTCACCGTGCCGTCGGTGTCAAGATAGCCAGCCAGGAAGGCGGCCCACGCTTTCGGTCCAGACCGCATGATCTGGCCCGGGACGAACTTGTCCCATGAATGCGTACCCAGCAGCCCCATCGGCTCCAGAATCTCGCGGACGTGGCGGGATCCATTGATCCAGGTGCAGTCCTTACGTCGCGGGTGATGCACCAGCGACGCACCAACCGACTCGCACCAGGCACCGAAGCGCTCGCAGACAGAATTCTCGACACTGCTGAATCCAATACTGTGATCGGCGCGCAGGTGGCCATTACCCACGAGGGCACCCACCGCCCACGCAGTCTCCGGATCGACCTCGCCAGTACTGGCGACGTCCGGCCCGAGCGCCACGCGCACGTAATCGCCAGGCCCGAGGTCTGACGCCGCGACCCACTCGGCGCGATCGTCAAGGGTGCCGAGCGTGCGCCCGCCCGGTGTCTTGTGTGGCCCACGGACAGCGAGATATGGATGGTTGCGCGATGTCCGCAACGACCGACCAGTCTGATCGGTCACCGTCACGGTATCCACCGGCACGGTCTTGTGGATAGCCTCGACCTCGGCTGTCATTAGGCCCTCAGCCCAGGAAACTACCCGGTCACCGGACACCATTTCGTCGGCCCGCCGCCGCGTGCCGTCGGCCAGCGTGATCAGCGTTTCGCCGACAACGCACTCGATGTACTGGGCATCGCGGGGACTGGTCGCGGCCGACACGAAGGTCATGCCGTCTTCCAGCATGGGCACACCGCCGGCCTTCTCCGAGTCACCAGTGTGTTCGGCGTGCCACATGGTCTTGAACTTCTCGCGGCCCTTGTCGCCCCACTCCGGGGCGTCCGTCGGCCGCTGAATGTAACCAGCGATGCGGGCGCCGTTGCGCCAGAGCTGTTCGCGGTAGGTGTTGGCCGCCCACTCCTCGGCCAACAGGTGGCGCAGGCTTTCGATGGGCGGTGCCCCTAGCCGGTCGTCGTCGGGGTTGTAGCCGCGAAAGTGGACGACCTGGTCGGCGTCCACGTGTATCCGACCGCGGGAACCGATGATCTCGTAACCACTGGATTCGATCCAGTCGTCGCTGTCCGGGGTTATCCGTTGTGGCCGGATGCGCCGAAGCCCGAGAGTGTTGGCACCGTCTCTGACCTTCAGCCAGTACCCGCTGTCGAAAATGCACATGTCGTGCACCAGGGCATTAATCAGCCGGTACGTGGTGGTACTGCCGTTGGGCTTGTCCAGCAGCCCGGCCAACGGATGATCGGTCAGTCGTACCCGGTCCACGTCTGACACCCTGCGGAACACGTGCAACCCAAGCTGCGCAATGTTGCGGGCCAGAAAATCGATCACGGTCCGCAACTCCGGCTGTGCCCGCCAGAGGGCGGGGTAGTCGCGGTAGTGGTTTTCTGCGATGCGCATGGTGTAGGACATCGGTGGCGCGGCGCGTTCGATCGCGAGCAGTGCACCGGAAGAGACTACGAAGGCCATGCCGTGCCTCCCTAGCCGGTGATCTGGATGAACTCGACCTGATCGCGCTCGATGACGATCTGGCCGTCCACGAAGGACGGTTCGGCGCCAGGTTCGTGCATAACGGCATTGCGCAGGATCAGCAGCGGACCGCGCTTGGCCCAGAGAATGCCAACGAACGCGCGGTCACTGTGTAGGTTGACGACAACTTTCTTGCGTACCAACGTGCGGCGGAAATCGAACACCTAGCCGACCTCCACCTCTGTGCCTGCTTCGTCGTCGTTATCCTCATACGCCGACCGGCGGGGTTTGCCGGTCACCATGGCGCGGGCCAACGCGGTTACCAGCGCGGCCACACCATCGATCTTGTCGACAGACCGGGCGCGGTCGGGTTTGACGTTGCCGGCCGGGTCCATCGCAACGGAGATGTTGTCGACCATCCAGCGCATGACCGGGTTGCCGCCGTGGCGCACCAACGGGCGCTCCGGTGTGCCCTGAAGCAGTAGCCGGTTGAGTTGTTTCATCGGCGGCGACAGCGACGCGTACCCCTGCCGGACGGTCACCATGGGCGCACCGTCGCTTTGCAGGTCGGTGACAAGTTGACTAGCATTCCACGGGTCGTATGCCAGCTCAATCACCTTGAAGGTGTCGAGGTCTTTGACGATCTGCTTGCGTACGAACGCGTAGTCGGTGACCTCGCCGGGAGTGAGCTTGAGGTATCCGAGCTTCACCCACGAGGTGGCGGCGCCACCGGTGCGGTCGTCGAGCTTGCGCAGGTTGGCCTCAGGTGTCCACATGCGCCAGATCGCGTCATAGCCGGCCTGCTGGTCAGGGAACAGCCAGCACAGCGCGGTGAGGTCGGACGTGGATGCCAGGTCGAGCCCGCCGAAAGCGTGCTTTTTTCGCAGTCGGGTCTCATCGACCAGGCCAGCGTTACGATCCCAGACCGGCAACTCGAAGTATTTCGTTTCCTGCCGGGTACGGATGCCAAGGTGTAGGCGCAGGAACCGAGCCAGGTTGACCGGGTTCTGTTGCGCCTTGGCGGCCTCATCGACCAGGAAGGCGCGAGTCGGGCTGATACCAAAGCCCGGGTTAGCCTTGCGCCACGTCGCCTCGATGAACGGGTCGTCGGTGGCGTCGGCGGCGAACACGACGCCGTACACGGTGGCCTGCTTGATGCCACCACGGGCCAGCCGCTCGATGTAATCGCGCTTGTGAGCGTAGACACTGTCCGGCCGGCCATCGTCGGCGGTGGTGATCGTGATGACCAGCGGTTGCGCGCGAGCGCCTGTGCCGGACTCGACCGCGTCCACCACGTCCGCGGTCTTGTGGACGTGTAACTCATCGATGCCGGCGGCGTGCACGTTGGCGCCGTGCAGCAGGTCGCCGATGCTGGCGGCAACCGCGAAATAGGAACCGGTGGACTGCTGCACGATCCGGGAGTTGAGCGCCCGCACGCCGGCCGACTTCAGTTCCGGTGACGACCGGGCGAGCTGCGCGGCCGGGTCGAAGCAGTGCCGCGCCTGTTCCTTGGAGCCGGCCACGGTGAGCACCTGCGCGCCGGGCTCGCCGTCGGCGAACGCGAGGACGAGAAGGAGACCCGAGAGCAGGGTCGTCTTCCCTCCCTTTCGAGCAATCTCGATATAGACACTGCGGATGATCCGCACGTACCCGTCGCCGTCTTCGGCCTTCTTCACCCAACCGAAGACCGGGGCCAGGATGTAGGCGACCTGCCACGGGTCGGGGTCGAGCGGCTTGCCGGCCCACTTGCCTTGGGTGTGGCGCAGGCACCGAAGCGCGGCAATGACCTTGTCGACCCGTTCAGCGTCGAACGTGGCGCCTCGGACGCGGTTGGGTTCCGGGGTGCGGACGGCCGGCGTGCAGTCGGGCAGCGGGTAGCCGCGGGACTCCAGGTACCACAGAACCTCGTCGGACAGTGCCGCGGCCGAGCGCGTTGCGATCTTCGCCATCAGCCCGGCCTTCCGTCGTGCAGGTCTGCGCTCCTACTAGTCAGCCGGTAGCGGCGAACGGGTTGGATGGGTGCTCGGCACCGGTGCGGCGCTCGGCGGTGATCCGTGACCGGCCCGACGGCGTAAGCCCGAACTCCTGCGCGAAGTTGCGGATGGTGGTTGCCGCGTCCCGCTGGATCTGGAGTGCGGGGTTGCGGACCAACCCGCCGTAGGCGCCCTTGATCAGAATCGAGCTTTTGGCGATGACCGCTGACGCCTTGCGGTGCGCCACGACCGCCTCGCAGTAACAGATCAGCGAGTCACGGTCGGCCGCGCTGGCAATCTTCATCGCGTCCAGCTCGCCAAGCGTGTAGTCCCAAATCTCGCGTACGTCCTGCGCGATATCCTTGGGCAGCACAGGCCGGATATCACGCGGGATCGGCTCGCTGGTGTTGATCCGGGATGTGCGGTCACCGTGCAGCAGCCGCAGCGCGGTTGGCTTCGGCGGCGGTCCGCTTCGACCTGGCATCAGTTACCCCCAAAATCATGCGGCTCGGTGCCGCCGTCGGCCAGCACCATCCACTCATCGGTGGTCGGATCGATCCGGACACCATCGGGTGGACTCTGGCCTACCTTGCGGCGCTCGGTGATGTCATCGAGCCGACCATGACCCGCAACCAGTCGACCGGTACGTTCATCGATGAGTGGCAACTCGCCGAGCCCGAATCGATCGATGGATATGCGGATGTCATCGGTGGCGTGGTGCTTCGGGTTGCGGGGTGCGGCCTGGATCGTGGCCAACGGCACGTACTCCACGCGTCGGTCGGCCAATGTCAAGACCTTTCCGCTATTGACTTCTGATCTTGGAGTCCGTCGCACAACCTGGCATCGGTCGTTTTTGGC
>Ga0070691_10000037_pt1 | contig 37778 bp, 29 predicted proteins | sample KBSK1101metaG_FD_64673 | JGI IMG/M metagenome (GOLD analysis project Ga0070691, IMG submission 64673) | Corn, switchgrass and miscanthus rhizosphere microbial communities from Kellogg Biological Station, Michigan, USA - KBS K1-10-1 metaG | ecosystem: Host-associated > Plants > Roots >... | reverse complement strand
CGGCACGCCCGGCACGCATGGATATCGGGTCAACGTGCTTTTCCTAGAGTGGACCCATCTGTTCTGAGGACGGTATGTACGAGGCGTTCTACAAATTCCAGGGAAAGCCGTTCCGGTTGACGCCGGATCCGTCCATGTTGTTCCCGAGCAAGGGTCACAAGCGCGCCATGTCGTACCTGACGTACGGGTTCGAGCAAGGCGAAGGATTCGTGATGGTCACCGGCGCCGTCGGCACCGGCAAGACCCTGCTGATCCAGAAATTGTTCGAGGACCTGGCGCATCGCAACGTCACAGTCGCCAGTATCGCCTCCGCCAACCTCGACAGCGAGGATGTCCTGCCGGCCGTCGCGTCCGAGTTGAACCTGCCGTTCGAGGGCCGCAGCAAGGAAGCCTTGCTGCACGACCTCAAGCAGCACCTGGTGGCGCGCAGCGCCCGCCATGCGCGAACCTTGCTGGTGGTCGACGAAGCGCAGACGCTCACCCCGGCAGCGCTCGAGATGTTGCGCATTCTCACCAATCTCGAACAGCGCGGACGCGCGCTGCTTCAGGTTTTCCTGGTTGGCCAAAGCGATCTGCGGGAAATCATCATCGCGAACAGGATGGAACAGTTGCGCCAGCGCATCATCGCGACGTTCAGGCTGGAACCCATGGAACCCGAGGAAAGCCGGGAATACATCCTGCACCGGTTGCACGCGGTCGGCTGGACGAATGATCCGCAGTTCGATCCTACGATCTTTGCGGGCGTCCACCACGCCAGCCGCGGCATTCCGCGCAAGATCAACCTGATCATGGACAGGCTGCTGCTGTTCGGCTACCTGGAAGACCGCCACGAACTGGATCATGCCGCGCTCACCACGGTCCTCGGCGAACTGCGCGAGGAAATGCCGGACGTGCCGCAGACGCTGGAGCCGACGATGCCATTGCGCGCCGTTGCACCGGCCGCGACCACCTCGGCAGTGGAACACGAAAACGAGTTGCTGGAGCTGGAGCTCAAGCGCAACAACATCCTGATGCAGTTGCTGCATGAAGAGGATCGGCTGAAAAAGATCCTGCAGGGCGGGACTGGCGTGCGCGAAGACGCTGCGGGCAAGGCCGAGCTGCGGCCGCTGGGCCTGGGCAGCGGGAGCAAATGAGCGTGTCTGCGCAACCCGGGCCGATCACCAATGCCATGACCGTCGACGTCGAAGATTATTTCCAGGTCGCGGCGTTCGATGGCTGCATAGCCCGCGAAGACTGGTCGCGATGGCCCGCGCGGGTCGAGGCCAACACCCGGCGCGTTCTCGAGCTGTTCGACGGAAGCGGCGTGCACGCGACTTTCTTCACGCTCGGCTGGGTAGCCGAACGCTGGCCAACGTTGGTGCGCGACATCGCGGCCTCGGGCCACGAGATTGCAAGTCATGGCTTCGGACACGAGCGCTTGACCGCACTGGATCGCAGCGCCTTTCGCGACGGCGTCGTGCGCACCAAGCACTTGCTGGAAGACATCAGCGGCACGCAAGTGTCCGGCTATCGTGCACCCAGTTGGTCGATCGGGCCCACCACCTTGTGGGCGCACGAGGAGCTCCGCGAGGCGGGCTACCGATACAGCTCCAGCATCGTTCCGATCCGGCACGACTTGTACGGGATGCCGGCGGCGCCCCGCTTCGCCTTCGTCGCGGGGCCTTCCGGACTGCTGGAAGTGCCGGCCACGACGGTGCGATTCTGGGGTCGCAACTGGCCTTGCGGCGGTGGCGGCTTTTTCCGCCTGCTGCCCTACCCGCTTTTCAGCCGCGGCCTCAAGCGCGTCAATCACAAGGAGCGGCGGCCGACGGTCTTCTATTTTCATCCGTGGGAAATCGACCCGGGTCAGCCGCGGGTACCGGGCGTGTCCCTCAAAAACCGCACGCGCCATTACTTGAATCTCAAGCACATGGCGCCGCGCGTGGGACGGTTGCTGCGCGATTTTCGATTCGACCGGATGGACCGGGTGTTTCCACTGGACGCCGGTGCGGAGTATCCAGTCGTGGCACTTGCGGCAGCCGGAACCGGCGCGCAATGAGGGGGATGTTTCATGCTGGACCACGTCAACGAAAAGCGCCCGGCCGGCGCCTGTGCCATCAAGCGTTACACCCCTGACGATGCCGATCGCTGGGACGCGTTTGTCGGCGCGGCGGACGGCGCGACGTTTTTCCATCGCGCGGCGTGGCGCGACATCATCGAACACGAGCTCGGGCACCGCGCGCATTATCTGTATGCGGAGCGCGACGGGGCGATCAGCGGCATCCTTCCGCTGGTCGAAATTCGCAGCCGGCTGTTCGGGCACGCACTGATTTCCACGCCGTTCTGCGTGTACGGCGGCGTGGTTGCAACGGACGCGGACAGCGAGGCGAACCTGACCCGATCTGCCGCGGCGCTTGCCGACAAGCTCCGGGTCGACTATCTGGAACTGCGCAATCGTGAGCCACGCGCGACGGATTGGCCGGTCAAGGATTTGTATGTCGGGTTCCGGAAAGCGATCTCGGAGGACCACGATGCGAACCTCAAGGCCATCCCGCGCAAGCAGCGGGCCATGGTCCGCAAGGGCATCGCGGCGGGACTCGAGGCGCGTTGCGGCAACGACGTCGATGCGTTTTATCGGGTCTATGCCGAAAGTGTGCGCAACCTCGGCACGCCGGTGCTGCCGCGCCGCTGGTATGCGCGGCTGCAGCAAACCTTCGGCGAGGATTGCGAAGTGACGGTGGTCACCCACGGCGGCAAGCCGATGGCGGCGGTCATGAGTTTCTATTTCCGCGACGAAGTGCATCCCTACTACGGCGGCAGCATCTGGCAGGGCCGTGACGTCGCCGCCAACGATTTCATGTACTGGTCGGTGATGCAGCGCGCCGCCGATCGTGGCGCACGCCTGTTCGATTTTGGCCGAAGCAAACAGGACACCGGTTCCTATCATTTCAAGAAACATTGGGGCTTCCAGCCCGAACCGTTGCCGTACGCCTACCACCTGGTGCGCGCCACGGAGATTCCGAACGTCAGTCCGACCAACCGCAAGTACAGCCTGTTCATCAAGGGATGGCAGCGGCTGCCCTTGCCCGTTGCCAACGCGCTGGGCCCTTGGCTCGCGCGCGATCTCGGTTAGACCCATGCAATCGGCGCTGTTCCTCTGCCACCGTCTTCCCTGGCCTCCCGACAAGGGCGACAAGATTCGTTCGTACCATGTCCTGCAGCGGTTGGGGCAACACTACAAGGTGTATCTCGGCGCATTCGTGGATGACCCGGCGGACTATCGGCATCTTGCTGCCGTGGAAGCCGTCTGTGCGGGCATGTGCATTCGGCCACTGCCGCGGTGGCGGGCGCGATGGCGCGCTTTCGCTTCGCTGCTGCGCGGCGAGCCCTTGACGGTCGGTTGCTACGGCGACGGAACCATGCGTCGGTGGGTCGATGGGGTTCTCGCCGAACAGCGGCCGGAGGTGGTGTTGTGCTTTTCATCCGGCGTGGCGCCGTTGGTGATGCGGGACACCGGCACACGTCGCGTGATGGATTTCGTGGATGCCGATTCCGACAAGTGGCACCAATATGCCGAAGCCCATCGCGGGTTGGCACGCATGATTTATCGACGCGAGGCCCGCACGCTGGCTCGCTTCGAGCGCGCGGTGGCCGCGCGTTTCGACGCGAGCTTGTTTGTTTCCGAAGCCGAGGCGGCCTTCTTTCGCGAGGCCAACCCGGAGGTGGCTGAAAGAGTTCATGGCGTACCCAACGGCGTCGACGCGACGTACTGGAATCCCGCGCAGGTGCATGTCAGCCCGTATCGACACAACGAACGGGCGGTGGTCTTTGCGGGCGCCATGGATTACCGCGCCAACGTGGACGCCGTGACATGGTTTGCGCATGCAGTGTGGCCGCGGGTGCGGGCCGGCTGCCCGCAGGCGCGCTTCTACATCGTGGGTTCGAAACCGACGCGCGAAGTCCAGGCGCTGGGCGAACGCGCGGGTGTCACGGTGACCGGTCGCGTCGAGGATGTGCGGCCGTATGTCGCGCATGCCCATGTGGTTGCCGCGCCGCTGCGCATCGCGCGCGGCATCCAGAACAAGGTGCTGGAAGCGCTCGCAATGGAAAAGGTGGTCGTGGCGACGCCCGAAGCATGGGAAGGCATCGAGGATTTTGCAGGCCGCGAGGGCTGCATCAGCGGCTCACCCGAAACCATGGCCGACACCGCGTTGCAATGGCTCGCCACGCCGCAGCCCGCGCGGGTGCCGGCCGCGCGCGCAATGGTGCAGACGCGCTTCGAGTGGACGCGCAATCTCGACGCCTATGAACGCGTGCTGCGCGGCTCGCAGCGCACCACGTTCACCGGATCGATACCCGCCTCGGCCCGCGCGAGGGCGTGTCCATGAATACCTTGCTCAGCACCGGTGATGGATTGTTCACGCGCGTCTCCGGCTGGAAACTCGCCGCGGGCGCCTTCGCGGTCGCAGTGATCGTGTTGCTCGCCTGCTACTGGCGAACGGCGGAATCGCTGGTCGGCATATGGGCCCACGACGGCACGTACCAATACGCATTCCTGATCTTCCCGCTGAGCGCGTGGGCGGCGTTCGATCTACGCGGCCGGGTGCAGGCGAATGCGCCGGTGCCGAGCACGTGGGGGTTGCTTGCCGTCGCGTTGCTGGTGGCGATCTGGTATGCCGGACGCATGCTGGCCATCAACCTGCCCCAGCATTTTGCGCTGGTCGCGATGTTTCCCGCGCTGGTGCTGGCTTGCTGGGGCTGGCGCGCGCTGTGGGTGTTGAAGTTTCCGCATGCCTATCTCGTGGCTTTCGCCGTGCCGTGGGGCGACGCGCTGGTCGGCCCGTTGCAGGACATCACCGCGCGCTTCGCCGTGCACGCGCTGAACCTGACCGGCGTGCCGGTACTGATGGACGGACGCGAACTCATCACGCCTTCCGCGACCTGGATGGTGGAGCAAGCCTGCAGCGGCGTGAAGTTTTTCATCGCCTGCACCGCGCTGGGTTGCATGTTCGCATGGTTGATGTATTCGCGCTGGTGGAAACGCGTGGGCTTCGTGATCCTGGCCACCGTCGCGCCGGTAATCGCCAACGGCCTTCGGGTGTATTTCACGATCCTGATCGGCGAAACGTGGGGTGTCGAGTACGCCAGCGGTACGGATCACATGATCTTCGGCTGGCAATTCTTCGGCACCGTGCTGGTGCTGCTGCTGCTGGTGGGCTGGTTCTTTCGTGATCGCCTGGTTCCCGGCGACAAACCGGTGTCCAGTCTTGCCACGGTTGCCGGACCCCGCATGCTGCTGTGGCCCGCCGCGCTGGCACTGCTGGTGGCCGGGCCGCTTGCCGCCGCGAACATCGCGAGTGCGCCAGCTCCTGAAGCGGTACGGCTCTCCCCGCCTTCGCTTGCCGGGTGGAGCAATCCCGAGGCTTTGCAAAGTGACTGGCGGCCAACGTTCCAGGGTGCAGCGGGGCAGTTCCGTTTCGGCTACCGGTCGCCTGCCGATGGTGCGACGGTCGAGGTGTTCCACGCCGTCTATACCGGCAAGCCGCGTCGCGGACACAACCTCATCACCTATGGCAACAATGTGTACGACCCGGAACAGTCGCAGATCCTCGCCGGCGTCACGCGGCGGGTCGAACTGGCCGGCGGCGCTACCGTCACGGCCCGTGAGCTGCGCTTGACCGGAACGACTATCCCGCCGCGCCTGGTGTGGTACTGGTATTGCGTGGATACGCGTTGCACCGCGTCGCCCGTATGGATCAAATTGGGCCAGGCCTGGGACACGCTGCGCGGGCGCTCACCGCGCTCGTCGGTATGGGCCCTGTCAATGCCGATCGATCGTGGCGACGTCGCGAAAGCGCGCCAGCATCTCGAAGCGTTCGCGCGCGGCTTGTCGCTGTCCGGCATGGAAGGAATGGCGCCGTGAGCGAGAAGCCGCTGATCGTGCACGTGCTTTACCGGCTGGACACCGGCGGGATGGAGCACATTGTCGTCTCGTTGATCAACGCAACCCGCGACCGCTACCGACACGCGGTGATTGCGTTGGCAGGCACGGGAACGCTGCGCCTCGAAATCGAAGGCACCGTCGAAGCATGCCTCTCGTTGGACAAAAAACCCGGCAAAGACTGGTCGTGTTATTTCCGACTTTGGCGTGCCTTGCGGAGGCTCAAGCCGGACGTGGTGCAGACCTACAACATCGGCGCGCTAGACCTGGCTCCAGTTGTCAGGTTGGCGGGAATACACCGGCTGGTGCACGCGGAACACGGGCGCGATGCAGCGGATCCTCGCGGAGAGAACCTCAAATACATCCGTTTACGGCGATGGATGGCAATTTTCATCGCGAAATACATCGTGGTATCGCCGGACTTGCAGCATTGGCTTGAAAACCGTGTGCGGATTCGGCCGTCAAAAGTACTGTATATCCCAAATGGCATTGATCCGGCGGTGTTCAAGGCGGCGCGCGCCTCAGCCGGTCCGCGCAAGCTGATGGGCGATCTTGCGCCGGCAGGCACGCTCCTGATCGGAAATGTCGCACGGCTTGACAAGGTCAAGGACCAAGCTGGCTTGATTTCCGCGTTCAAGCTCCTGCGGGAGATGGCTGGGGATGAGAATGTCGATTGTCGTTTGGCCATCGCCGGAGCCGGACCACAGCAGGTGGAATTGCAACACCGGATTGAGCAGCTTGGCCTGAGTGGAGTCGTGCGATTGCTCGGTAATCGCAGCGACGTGGCGGAGTTGCTGGCCGAATGCGATGTATTTGCCTTGTCTTCGATTGCCGAGGGCATGCCCGTTACCTTATTGGAGGCTATGGCCGCTGGCCTGCCGGTAGTCGCGACCGATGTCGGCGGCATCGCATCGGTAGTCCACGACGGCATAACCGGAACACTTGTACCTGCCGGCGACCCGCGCGCGTTGGCCTGTGTCCTGAAGACTTATGTCATGAATGAAAATCTGCGCCACCAGCACGGTGAGGCGGGGCGTGCCCGCGTCGCCACGGAATTTAGCCTGAGCGCGATGGTATCCGCCTATGCTGCCCTATATGACGAATTGCTGATGGATCTGCGGGTCCAGCGGACAAACCCGCCGGTAGGGCTGGCCGAACGCAGGGAGCACTGAGCATGTGCGGCGTTGCAGGCATCGTCAAGGCGCGGCTCGACGGAATGGCGAGCGAAAGGATACTCGTCGCCATGCGGGATGCCATGCGTCACCGCGGGCCGGATGAGGCCGGATTGTACCTCGGCAAGGGCGTGGGCCTGGGTCATCGGCGGCTGTCCATCATCGATCTTCGCCATGGCCAGCAACCGATGGTGGACGAGGCCGTAGGTCTGGTGCTCGTCTATAACGGCGAGCTGTACAACTTCGAAAAAATCCGGGTGGAACTCGAAGCGGCGGGCATGGCGTTCGCAACCCGCAGCGACACGGAAGTGCTGCTGCGGGCCTGGCAACATTGGGGCGAGGGTTGTCTCCAGCGACTGCGCGGCATGTTTGCCTTTGCGGTGTGGGATGTGCGCGCTTCGCGTATTTTCCTTGCCCGCGACCACGTTGGCGTCAAGCCGCTGTACTACGGCTTCACACGTGCAGGCGATCTGGTGTTCGCCTCCGAACTCAAGGGCCTGCTTGCGCACCCGGAAGTCGAGCGCACGCTCGATCCGCAGGCGCTGGAAGACTATCTCGCGTTGGGTTACGTGCCCGACCCCAAATGCATCTATCGGGGGATTTTCAAACTCCCCCCCGGTCACTGGTTGAGTTGGCGTGCAGGTGAATCCGCGCCGGTCGCGCGACGCTACTGGGACGTGCCGTTTGCCCTGCAAGGGTCGAGCGTCCAGGCCGCGGTGATGCAACTGCGCGGTCTGCTGGACGAGTCCGTCTCCAGCCAGATGGTTTCAGATGTACCCCTCGGCGCGTTCCTATCCGGCGGCGTGGACTCGAGTGCAGTGGTCGCCAGCATGTGTCGCGCGAAGCACGGCGCGGTCAATACCTGCGCCATCGGCTTCGACCATGCTGCCTTCGATGAAACCGCGCATGCACGCCGGGTCGCAGAGCATCTCGGCACAACGCATTTCGAGGAACGTGTCGATGCCGATGACCACGATCTGCTGGACACGCTGGCCGGCATCTACGATGAACCTTTCGCCGACAGTTCGGCCCTGCCAACGTATCGCGTGTGCGAACTGGCGCGCAGGCATGTCACCGTCGCGCTTTCGGGCGACGGCGGCGACGAGAATTTCGCCGGCTACCGGCGTTATCGACTGCATGCGTGGGAGAGCGGATTGCGGGCGGACTTGCCCATGGCCGTGCGCGGGCCGGTGTTTGGATTGCTGGGAAAACTTTACCCGAAAGCCGACTGGGCGCCGCGACTATTGCGTGCAAAGACGACGTTTCAAGCGTTGGCCCGCGACGATGTTGCTGCCTATTACCACAGCGTCAGCACCACACCCGCCGCCTTGCGCGCGGAACTCTACAGCCCCGCGTTCAAGCGCGAGCTGCAGGACTACACCGCGCTGTCCGTGTTTCGCGCGCACGCGGCCAACGCGCCGACGGAACATCCACTGTCGCTGGCGCAATACCTCGACTTCAAAACCTGGTTGCCCGGCGACATCCTGACCAAGGTCGATCGCGCCAGCATGGCCCACAGCCTGGAAGTGCGGGTGCCGGTGCTCGATCACAAACTCGTCGAATGGGCTTCCAGCCTGCCGCCCGATTTCAAGCTGCGGCATGGCGAAGGCAAGTATGTTTTCAAGAAGGCTCTCGAGCAGGATCTGCCGCACGAGGTGCTGTACCGGACCAAGATGGGATTCAGTGTGCCGTTGGCGGCGTGGTTTCGCGGACCGTTGCGCGGACGACTGCAGGGCTCATTGTGTACCGGTGCGCTGGCCGAATCGGGCTGGTTCGCAACGGACGTGCTTGATCGCCTTGTGCGACAGCACGTCGCTGGCAGGGCCGATCATAGCGCCACCCTGTGGAAACTGATGATGCTGGATGCATTCCTTCGACGTTCGCAGCATGCCGGGATCGATGCGACCGGCAGTGCGACCGTGGCAGCGTCAACGCCCTCGCCCGAGGTGACGACGTGACGAAAACGATTGCGCCAGCTGCCCGTGTTGCGGACACCGCCCACGGTAAGGGGATCACCGGCATGCCCACCGCGACAGTCGTGGATCGCGCGACCAGCGTCACGGCTGTCGGCCATGATCCGGGCCGCCCGGTACGCCTGCTGGTATTCACGAGTCTGTATCCCAATTCGGAGCAACTGCGCAACGGCATTTTCATCGAAGAGCGCCTGCGGCGCCTGGTCGCGACGGGCAGGGTTTCGGCCACCGTGGTCGCACCCGTTCCGTGGTTTCCGTTCCGGAACCGCCGCTTCGGTGCCTATGCAACTTATGCGCGGGTACCGGAGCGCGAGGAGCGCCACGGCATCCACATCCTGCATCCGCGCTATCCGGTGATTCCCAAAATCGGCATGAATGTCGGGGCTGGCTGGATGGCGCGTGCGGCGTTGCCGATCATGCGCGAACTGGTCGACCATGGGACGTTTGATTTGATCGATGCGCATTATTTCTATCCAGATGGCGTGGCGGCGGCGCGGCTGGGTTTCGTACTGCGCAAACCCGTCGTCATCTCGGCGCGGGGCAGCGACGTAAACGTGATCGCGCGCTACAAATCACCGCGACGACAAATGTGTTGGGCTGCGGGGAGGGCTGTCGCGATCATCGCCGTCTCGGAAACGTTGCGGCAAAAGATCGTGGCGCTGGGCGTGCCTTCGCAAAAGCTCACGACACTGCGCAATGGCGTGGACTTGGTGATGTTCCGACCCTTGGATCGCACGGCTATTCGTGCAGCATTGGATCTGCAGGGCCGGACTTGGCTGGCGGTCGGCAATCTCGTGGAGCCGAAGGGCGTTCATGTCGCCATCGCAGCGCTCGCGCAGGTGCTCGAGGCCACGCTGATGGTCATTGGCGCGGGCCCGGAACGGAACGCGCTGCAACGACTGGCGGAGCAGTTGGGCGTCGCCGGGCGCGTGCGCTTCATTGGCACGGTGGCACATGGCGATTTGTGCGCTTATTACAACGCGGCGGATGCGCTGGTATTGGCATCCAGTCGCGAAGGCATGCCTAACGTGGTGCTCGAGTCGTTGGCGTGTGGAACACCAGTCATTGCGGCCCCGTTCGACAGCGCCGCGGAATTGTTGAGCACGCCGGACGCCGGGGAAATCGCCGAAAGCCGTACGGCCCAGGCTGTCGTCGCGGCATGGCGGCGACTGGAATGCCGCCGGCCCGAACGCGCGGCCACACGCCGTTACGCAGAGAGCCTCGGGTGGGCCCCCGTCCTGGACGCGCAATGCGCGTTGTATGCACGCATGGTCCAGATAGACGCACAATCGAGGGGTGGCAAATGAAGCACGATGTGCCCGCAGTCGTTCTCGGGGCCGGCATGAATGGTCTTGGCGTTGCGCGCAGCTTGTCGCGTGCGCGGGTGCCGGTTTGGTTGCTGGATCCGGATGTACGGCGTCCGGAAATGCATACCCGAGCCGCGAGCCCGCTGAGGATCGCGGCGCTGCAAGGTGAGATGCTGATCGAGGAACTGGTGCGGCTTGCCACAACAACCTTTTCCAAACTGCGTCCGATCCTGCTGCTGACGCAGGAGGAAAGCGTCAGGACAGTTTCCCAGCAGCGCGATCGCTTGTCGCCGCTGTACCGCTTCAGTCTGCCGTCACGGGAAACCGTGGACGCCTTGCAGCACAAGCACCGATTCCAGCGTCTCGCTGAACATTTTGGATGTCCGATACCGCCGCTGGTGCGCATTGGTGGTCCCGCGGACCTGCCGGAACTTGAACGGCTTAAATACCCCGCGGTCGTCAAGCCTGGCGGACGCCACGAAGGATATGGGCAACAATTCAAGAAAGCGTACCGCGTAACAAGCGCAGCGGAGGCGACCGACCTCGTCCGTCGCATTCTCCCGGTGATGTCCGACGTGGTGGTGCAGGAGTGGACCGAAGGACCGGACTCGAACATCTACTTTTGCCTGCAATACATTGATCGGCACGCGTGCGTCACCGCATCGTTCACCGGCCGCAAGGTCCGTTCGTGGCCGCCGCAAGTGGGCGGCACGGCCAGTTGTGCGCCAGCGCCGGATGCGCACGCGGAGCTTTCCGCGCTGACGGCTGGGTTCTTCCAGAGCGCGGGCATGATCGGCATGGCCGGCATGGAGTACAAGCGTGACGCGCACAGCGGCCAGTTCCGGATGGTGGAACCCACGATTGGCCGCACGGACTACCAGGCGGAGATCGCGACGTTGAACGGAGTCAATTTGCCCTACGCCGCGTATTGCGCCGAACTCGGAGTGGCATGCCCTGCCTCCGCGGATGCGGTCCGGCCACAAGCCTGGCGCGTGCGCTCGGAAGATGAGCGCTCGGCGACCATGCAGCATCAGCAACCCACGGACGGATTCGAGGAGGTTTGGGCCGTCCGCGACGCGTTGTGGCGCGGCTCCGATCCGTTGCCGTACCTCGTGCACAATTGGCAACGTATCCGGCGCGCACTTCGCGTACGAACCACCCGAAGACTGGCGGGAGTACAGCCCGCGGGGAGCAAATCATGAATCTCGTTGCACGGCTGCTGTCCCGGCGACGGAGTGAACCCGCTGTGGATGCGCGGCACGGGCTGCAAGCCGCAGCCGAATGGTTAGCGCGTGCGCAGGATGTGGCCGGGGGCGGTGGCGTCAGCGCCTATTACGACGCGGCAAAGCGCAGATGGGCCGGTGCCTATCCTGAAACCACCGGTTACATTATCCCGACCTTGTTTCGTTATGCGGAATTCTCGGGCAACGACGAGTACCGCGAACGAGCCATCCGGATGGCGGCATGGGAATCGGACATCCAACTTTCGGACGGCGGCGTTCGCGCCGGCACCATGGATGCAAACGAAGAGGTTGCAACCATCTTCAATACCGGTCAGGTGTTGTTCGGCTGGCTGGCAGCGTGGCAACGGACGCACGAGTCCAAATTCCGAGATTCGCTGGTGCGCGCGGCCGACTGGCTGGTCGCCGCGCAGGATCCGGACGGCGCATGGCGGCGCTTTGCGTCGCCGTTTGCCAGTCACGCACTCAATACCTACAACACCCGGGTGGCCTTCGGTCTTGCCGAGGCAGGTCGAGGGTTGAACGAGCCGCGTTACCTTGATTCCGCCAAGCGCAATGTCGAGTGGGCGCTCACCCAGATGCATCCGAACGGCTGGTTGGAAAACAATGATCTCGAGGACAACATACGGCCGCTCACGCATACCATTGCCTACGCCGCGCGGGGAATCCTGGAGGTCGGGTTGATTACCGAGAACAGCGGCTTCGTCGACGCCGCGTCGCGCATCGCGCGTGCCGTGGCGGCGACCCAGCGCAGCGACGGCGCGCTTCCTGGCCGGCTGGATGCTGAATGGCGCACTGCCGCGGGCTGGAGTTGCCTGACGGGCAATGCGCAGATGGCGATCGTCTGGCAGCGTCTCGCCCACGAAACCGGCGATGGTTCCTGGTTGCCGGCAGCCCAACGCGCCAACCGCTTCAATTTGTCGGTTCAGAACGTTGCAGCGTCCAGCCGGGACATTCGCGGCGGCATCCCGGGTTCACATCCTCGCAGCGGTGGATACATGACCCATCGCTATCCCAACTGGGCCGCGAAGTTCTTCATGGACGCGCTGATGCTGCAACTGGAAGTGGGTTGACGGCATGCGCGACCTCGTCGTTGCCCTGATCATATTCGGGACGATCCCCTTCATCCTCGCGAGGCCCTACATCGGCCTGCTGGTGTGGTCATGGATCGGTTACATGAACCCGCACCGGCTCACCTTCGGGTTTGCCTACAACTTCCCGTGGGTCATGCTGATCGCTACCGTCACGCTCGTAAGCCTCGTGGTCAGCAAGGAACGCAAGCGGATCCCGATGTCGACTTTTACCGTATTGTTGTTCCTGTTTCTCGCTTGGTCCGCCGTGACCACCATGTTCGCCGTGCAGCCAGCATCGGCCGTCGACAAGCTCGAGGAGTTCGCCAAGGTCCTTGTCATGGTGTTCGTGACGTTGATGGTGGTCAACAGGCGCGAGCGCATGCACTGGCTGGTCTGGGTGATTGCCGTTTCGTTGGGCTTCTACGGGCTAAAAGGCGGGATTTTCACCCTGACCCATGGCGGTTCTTCGCATGCACTGGGCCCCGCGGGCAGCTTTATCTCCGACAACAATGCGTTCGCGATGGCGTTGTGCATGACACTGCCCCTGATGCGGTATCTGCAGCTCCATTCTGTGCGCAAGTGGGTCAAGGTGGGCCTCGGGATCACCATGGTGTTGACGGGTATCACCGTACTGGGAACGTATTCCCGTGGCGGACTGGTAGGCTTGGTAGTTGTGGGCGCGGCGTTGCTTCTGAAGGGAAGAGGGCGGATAGCGTTGATTCTGGCGCTTACCGTGGTCGGCTTCACGGCGTACCATTTCATGCCGGCCCAGTGGGCGGAACGGATGGGCACGCTCCACAATGCGTCGCAAACCGATTCGGGGCAAACCCGGATCGAATCCTGGGAGTTTGCAACGAATCTCGCGCTGCACCGTCCGCTCGTGGGCGGCGGTTTCGACGCGTACCAGAATGCTGGCATTTGGGCGCAGTACGCACCAAAGGAAGCCGTCCAGCGCGCGGTGCACAGCATCTACTTCCGGGTGCTCGGAGAACAGGGGTTCCCCGGATTGATCCTGTTCGTGGCGTTGCTGGCTACGAGCTATCGAAGCTGTCGGAAAGTACGGAAGAAGACGCGGGATTCGCCCGAACAGCGATGGGCTTTCGATCTCGCTTCGATGCTGCAGGTTTCGATGGTGGCATTCATGGCAGCAGGCGCGTTCCTGCCCATGACGTATTTCGACATGACCTATCAGTTGATGGCGTTGTCCGTGTTGCTTGAGCTGTATGTGCGGCAGGTGGTGGAACAGGAGTCGGATATACGCGCCGCTTTTCCACCTCGGATGCCTGCCTCGGCGTCCCATCCGCACCAGATCGTATCTGGATGAGCGCATGAGAAAGGTTCTCATGATTGCGTTCCACTTCCCGCCCGCTGCCATGGGCAGTGGCCATCTGCGAACGCTGGGGTTTGTCCGGCACCTGCCGTCGTTCGGGTGGCAACCGGTCGTGTTGTCGGCCAACGAGACCGCCTACCCTCGTGTGCAGGCGGCCAACAACCAGCTGATACCGGCAGATTGCGAGGTGCACCGGGCGCTCGCGCTGGACGTGCGCCGGCATCTTGCCGTGAACGGCAAGTACTTTGGATTTCTGGCGCAGCCAGATGGCTGGGCGAGCTGGTGGTTTGCAGCCGTTGCAAAAGGGCTGCTACTGATCCGCAGGCACCATATCGATGCCATCTGGTCGACCTACCCGATCATGACTGCGCATTCCATCGCGCACACGCTGAATCGGTGGACGCGGCGGCCGTGGCTGGCCGATTTCCGCGATCCGGTCAAGAGTTCCGTCGAGGCGGAGAATCCGTTTTCGGTGGCTGCCCAGCAGCGTGCCGAACAGCGGGTCATGGCGCGCGCGCAGCGCGTTGTTTTCACGACACCGGGGGCGATGCGCAGCTATGCGGAACGGTTCCCCTCCGCATTTCGCGACGGGCGGTTGAGCGTGATTCCGAACGGCTTTGAAGAGTCGGCGTTTGTCGATCTGCCGGCTGTTGCCATGCGCGAGCCCGGTCGGCCTCTGCGCATGGTGCATAGCGGACTGCTGTATTCCGATGGCCGCAATCCGGTACCGTTTTTCGAGGCGCTCGCGGGGCTCAAGAACTCCGGCGTGCTTGCCGATGGTGACGTGGAGATTGTGTTGCGCGCCTGTGGTTCCGAGTCACGCTACGCGGTCGATCTTCGGCGGCTGGGCCTGGACCGCATGGTGAAATTGGCGCCTCCCGTCTCCAACCGCGATGCCCTTTGTGAGCAGGCACAGGCTGATGCACTGTTGCTGTTCCAGGGTCGGAAGTTCGACGGGCAGATCCCTGCAAAGGTCTACGAGTACCTGCGGATCGGCCAGCCGATCTTTGCGCTGGTCAGCGAGTCGGGTGACACGGCCGCTCTTTTGCGCGAAACCGGCGCCGCCACCGCCGTGGCCATGGACGACACCAATGCCATCAGGGAACAGCTTGCGCGCTTCATAAACGCACTTCGCGAAGGACGGGCGTCGAAGATGGACCGAAACGCGGTACAGCGCTATTCGAGATTCGAGGGGGCCGCTGCATTGGCTGGGTTGCTGGATGCAACGGAGAAAATAGGGCGCGACAAAACGCAGGTTGCGATGGGTTGAGTCTGCCGTTCGGGACACGTTGGGGCGGGCATCCCTCCAGCTCGTTGCAAAGAATCGTAGTTTGTTGTCGCGGAATGCGGCCCTTTAGGTCGGCCGGCTCCGCGTACACGAGGTATCGCGGCACGCGCTCCCGCAGGGTGCCGTGCGTATGGAATCAGAAGCGCCGCCGGGTGTCGGCGGTGGACCGGGGTTCGGTAAGTCATGCCTGCCAAAAAGCTGAGCGTACGGAAATCGCTCGTCTATTCGTTCGCGCAAAAGTACACGACCTTCGTGTTCAGTTTTGCCGCGATCGTGATCGTGAGCCGTCTGCTCACCCCCAAGGAGATAGGCGTGTTTTCCGTGGCCGTTGGACTCACGGCCTTGGCGAACCTGCTGCGCACGTTCGGCATCAGCGACTATCTGGTGCAGGAGAAGACGCTCACCGAGCAGATGATCCGGACCTCCTTCACGATCAACCTGATGTTCGCGTGGTCGCTCGCAGTCACTCTGTACGGTATCAGTTGGCTCGTCGGTGACTTCTTCAACGATGCGGGCGTCGGGCAAGTGCTGAGGGTCATGAGTGGGTCTTTTATCCTGGTGCCGTTTGGCATCACGGCCATGGCCCTGTTGAGGCGCGACATGGCGTTCGGCGTTTTGTACAAGATCAACACAGGCGCCAGCGTGACCAGCGGCATCGTGACCATCGCTTTGGCTTACATGGGGTTCAGTTACATGAGTATGGCCTGGGCCTCGCTTGCGTCGATGGTCGTCATGGTGCTCGGTTGCGTGGTCTGGGGATTCGAACACCGAGTGCGTGGACTTAGCCTCGTGGGCTGGCGGAAGATCCTGCCGTTCGGCGCGAAGATGACGCTGTCGGACGTCGCCACGCAGTTGGGCCAGCAATCGGCCAATCTGGTGGTCGGCAAGATGCTTGGTCTTGTCGATGCCGGCCTGTACTCACGCGGCTACGGACCCGTGAACATGTTCCGCGAAAAGGTCGTTGCCGCGATCAGCGCGGTCGCCTACCCGGCGTTTGCCGCGGAGCATCGCGCAACGCAAACCGCGCCCCAGCTTTTCCTGAAGTCGCTCGTCTACCTGACCGGTATCAGTTGGCCGTTCTTTGCGTTTTCCACCCTCATGGCCTATCCGATGATCCGGATCATGTTCGGTGACCAGTGGGATGCGGCGGTGCCGTTGATGCGATGGTTGTGTCTCGCGGCAATCGTTGGAACCCTGATCTACCAATGCAATCAGTTTTTCGTTGCGGTTGGCAGGATCGGAGCGGCCACGTTGGTCGAAATCCAGTACCAGATCGCGCGCCTGCTGATCGCGATCCTTGCGGCATTCTGGAGCGTCGAGGCCGTTGCGGCGTCCCAGATCCTGGTTTATGTGATCGCGACGGTGCTCTATTACCGAAAGGTCCACGATTTCGAGGCCTTGAAAGTAGGCAAGTGTGCGCGCGCGCTGGCGCCGAGCGCCATCGTGACGCTCGGTTCAATCGCGGTGCCCGCAGTGGTGTTCTTCTGGCCCGCATTTTTGCGCGGACACTTGGTTGGCGGACTCGCGATCGCGGTTCTGGGCGCAAGTGCCGGTTGGCTACTCGCCGCAATTGCGGTCAGACACCCGTTATTGGAAGAGGTGCAAAGGGTCACGGGGCGCTTTCAAAGTTGGCTGGGTGCGGTGCAGAGGCGTTGAAGCCGCAGGCTTTCACGGCAGGCTATCGGCGCGCGAACATGTGAGCGCGAAACGGCAGACTGGGAATCAGCATGTTGAACCTGATGTCGGTGGCAGTGGAGGGTGCTGATCGTGTGCGAGTGGAGCGTGCGACCGAGTCTGTCCGCCGCCAGGGCTTCTTGCCTGCAACGAACTTCGAGTGGGAAGGCGGCGCGCTGACTGCATGGTCGCATCCATCTGGACAAGCTGCCGATCATGGCGAGGTGCGAACCCCCGCAGGCGTCGCTTGCTGCGCCGGGCCGATCTGGTATCGCGGCAAGTTCGGGCGCAACGCGCTGATCGCGATACTGGACGACATCGACGGTGCCGGGCATATCGATGAATCTCAGGTCCGCGGCAACTATGCGCTATTCATTCGCACGGATCGCTGTTGCCTGCTGATGAACGACGCTCTTGGGTTCGTGCGCATCCACGCCAGCGCGGATCGACGCTTCTACAGCACGAGCTGGCTCGCAAGCTGCGCGTATGCCGGACCGGTGGAGATCGACGAAGCGTCGGCAATCGAATACGTACTGCTTGGGGCGCCGCATTCCGATGCGAGCGTGGCAAGGGGCATCACCACCTTGCAGCTTGGCGGCGCTTATGACCTGGCGCGCAGGAGCATCCAGGCGCGGCTGAACCCCAATGACTGGTGCAGCTTGCCGGTGCTGCCGAGCTTTGATGAAGCGGTAGAGCAGATCGCGCATTACCTCAAAGCGGCGAGCTATGAAGTTGCGAGCGCATTTCCCGGACGCGTGCGCGCAGCCCTTTCCGGCGGGTTCGACTCACGTCTGATCGTCGCGAGCCTGCTCGCGTGCGGCAACCGGCCGCAGTTGTTCGTTTACGGCAGTTCCGATTCTTCGGACGTTCCCGTTGCGCGGGAAGCGGCCCGCGGTGTGGGCCTTCCGTTGCAGCATATCGACAAGCAGGCGCTGAGGCGGGGGCTTTCGGAGCCGGATCTCGGCTCCTTGGTGGAAAACGCTCTATTCTTCGATGGTTTGCCCAATGATGGCATCCACGATGCCGGTATCGATCGCCTGACACGCCTTGCGCAGACAGCCAGCGGGGGCATCGCGTTGAATGGCGGCGGCGGGGAAATCTTCCGCAACTATTTCCATCTTCCGGATCACCCGTTCCATGCCATGGACGTGGTGCAGGCGTTCTATCGCGGGTTCAGCAAGAAAGTTTTCCGGCGTGCCGGCGTGCTCGGTGCCTACTGCGACCGGCTGGTGGCGTCGATCGAGCGCAGCTTGGGCCTGGGTCAGGGGCGGTCGGACCGGAGGTTCACGCGCGGTCAGGTGGAACTACTCTATCCGCTGTTCCGCTGCCACTTCTGGATGGGCTTGAACAACAGCATTGCCACGCGTCATGGCTACTACATGACGCCGCTGATTGATCTCAACACGGTCCAGCTCACCTGGAATCTGCCGCTCGGCTGGAAAAACGCGGGCCGGCTCGAGAGCCGGCTTATCGCGGCGTTGCATGCGGAATTGGCCAACCAGCCTTCGTCCTACGGTTTCCGGTTCACCGATGGCCCGGACTGGCGGGCGCGTTTCTCCGATTGGTCGACGCGAATGCGGCCAGTGCGGGCCCGCCCGGTCATCAATGCCCTGCACCGCCACCTGGCAGATGCCGCCGTACCGATGGCGTTGGCAGAGCGTTGCCGTTCGCTGCTGCCGGGAGAGTGGCGACTGGACCCGATACTCGACTTGGCCAAACTGCCCGATGCCGGGGCATTTGCCCGGGCGCTCGCAATCGAGGTCGTGTGGCGCGAGCTTATCGACTGAATCCGCCGCAAGGCGGGTCGGTACATGCATACTTGCACCCGACGAGTATGGTTCCCTTTGAAACCTGGAGCTTCGCCGATGAACTGGAATCCCAACGAGCACTACAAACGCCATGATATTGCAGTTGCCTACGATGCCGCGCGCTTCTCGAGCCTGCCTGGCCGGGTCTTCAACCGTTGGGAGCAACGTGTCATCGAGAAGTGTTTCAGGGATATTCCGAAAGGCACCATACTCGTGGACGTGCCCTGCGGGACCGGACGACTTGCAGAGCGGTTGTTGTCAGCGGGATACCGGGTGCATGGCGTCGACATCTCCGACGAGATGCTGAAGGTGGCCAGGCAGCGGCTGGAGCGCTACGGCGACGCCTTCACTTGGGAAGTCGGCGATGCGCGCAACATGGCCGCGAACGGTATTGCCAGCGAGGGCACGTTGTGCGCGCGGGTGCTGATGCACTTCCCGCTCGACGAGCAGATCACCTTCCTCGCCGGCGTGGCCCGGCTTGGTGCCGGGACGGTCGTGATCAACCACAGCCTGGATTCGCCCTACCAGCGATTCAGGCGCGCGGTCAAACGGCTGCTCGGCCATCAACCCTCCGCGCGGTTTCCGATCGGCAACCGGGATATCCGCAAGCTGCTGCGTGAGGCCGGGTTGCGGGAAGTCAGGCGATACAGGCTGCTTCCCATGATCAGCGAAGCCGTTTACATCGTCGCGGCGAAGACTTGAAGGGACTCCGCAACGGGGCTGTTCCCGGCAGGTCGCCATGAAGATCAGCGCCCACGATGTTCGTTCCGGGCTCGGCAGGGAATTGCCATGCCCTGCGTGTGGCGCGCTGGCAGGGTGGCGTCGTGTAGGCGGCTTCAAGACCCGTTCGAATTCCTTTTTGAATCGATTCCGGTGCGGTGCATGCGAGGAGCAAGTCGTGGTAAAGCTCGCGCGCTCTGTTGATGCTGGCGCGGGCAATGGAATACGGCGTGAGTACGAGGCGTTGCGCAAGCTGCAAGGCCTGTTTTCATCAGAGGAGGGATTGGCAGCACTGACACCACTCGCCTGCTTCGAGGTAGCGGGTCACGCGGCGATGGCAACGCGCTGGTTCGAGGGCAAGAACGCGATTTACTGGAGTAGCACTGCCAGATTGCCCGAGTTGGCGGGCATCTACCGGTTGGCCGGGCTGCTGTTGCGGAAGTTGCATGACGCGTTCGCCCTGGATGATCGAATGCGTCCGCTTGACGCAGAATCGAAGGTTATCTACCTGCTGGACAGGTATGCCACGCGTCTACGCGGACACGCGGCCGGCGGCCGGGCGCTAGACGTTCTCCGGGACACGCTTCCCCAAGTGGCGACAACGAAACTCGAATGGTCGTGGACCCATGGCGACTTCAAGCCGGAAAACATTCTGTATGACGGACACCGGGTTGTGGTCTTGGATACCCAACTCAACGTCCGTGGTGCGGTTGTCTATGACATCGCGCCATTCCTGGACCATATGCTGCTGGCCGGCCGCACGTTCGGCAATCACGCAATCCGTACCGGGTACGCTTTGCTCGAGCAGGAATTCCTCGCGGGCTACGGTGGATTGGATCGGGGCAAACTGGCCGCGTTGCGCTGGGCACAGTTGTACTTCATGCTGTGTTACTTGGGCAGATATCGAAGCGCTGGCGTGGTCTCTTCAGCGTATGCGCAGTACAAGGTTGCGCCGCTGCTCGGGCGACTGTCGAAGGAACTCCAGAAGCTGCTCGGTGGCTGAATTAGGCAGGTGACATTACGGCCAGTTCCATCAACCATCGGCATCGAAGTTACAATCATGCGGCAAGAGGGATACAAAGAAGAACTTGATCGGCCCGGAGGTTCGGCCGGGGGGTCGCCCGAGCTAGAGGGTTCTGCCGGCAAGAGTGCAGGCAGCCCCTGAATGGCGAGCCGGGCATTGGCGCTGATCAGGAAGCAACAACCATAATTTCCTCCGAATTGCCGGGGTCATGATCAGAATTTGCCACCTGGCGTCCAACCACGAAGGGCTGGACACTCGCATCGCCTTGAAAGAATGCACGTCGCTGGCGAAGGCGGGCTACGAGACGCATCTCGTCATCACCGCATCTGCGGGCGACGTGAGAAGCGCAGCCGCGCGCGGATTCCAGGTGCACGCCCTGCCACCCGATTCGAGCCGGTTGGCGAGAATGCTCAAGCACACATGGCGCTGCTACCGCACGGCCAGCCGTATCGGCGCCAGTGTTTACCATTTTCACGACCCCGAGTTGATTCCACATGGAATGCTGCTCCGGTTGTCCGGGCGCCGAGTGATCTACGACGTACACGAGGATTACCCGCGCGACATTCTCGACAAGTACTGGTTGCCCAAATGGACCCGAAAACTTGTAGCGGGTGCCGTCGCCGCGCTGGAATATGCGGGAGCGCGCTGGTTCTTTCGCGTGGTGGCGGCGACCCCGCTGATCTGGAAGCGCTTCCACGACATCAACCCGTCCGCGGTCAACATCAACAATTATCCATGGCCCAGCGAGCTTGCGCCTGCCGAAACCGGGCGCGAGCGCAAGCCGCAGGTGTGCTACGTCGGCAACATCACCCGGGTGCGTGGCCTGCGCGCGATCGTCGAAGCACTGCCGCAGGTGCCGCAGATGAGTTTTGTGCTGTGCGGCGACTTTTCCGAACCAGGGTTCGAGGATGAATTGCGCGGCTTGCCGGGCTGGGCCCAGGTTCGATTCCTCGGCAAGGTCGATCGTGCGCAGGCGAGGCAGGTAATGGCCGAAAGCATCGCAGGCCTTGTCACCTTTCTTCCGATCCGCAGTCATCTCGATGCGCAGCCGAACAAGCTCTTCGAGTACATGTCAGCCGAACTCCCGGTGATCGCATCGGATTTTCCGTTGTGGCGGGAAATCGTGGCTGATACCGGTGCGGGCGTTTGCGTTGACCCGGAGTCACCCGACGCCATCGCGGCCGCAATCCGTGATTTGCTCCGTGATGAGTCGGCGATGGAGAGGATGGGCAACGCCGGCCGGCAGGCGGTGTTGAATACGTACAACTGGCCCGCCGAGGCCGCCAAACTGGTCCGGTTCTACAAGGAGCTTGCATGAAGGTGCTGACCGTTATCGGTGCGCGGCCGCAGTTCATCAAGGCTTCGGTGGTTTCGGATGAAATTGCGCGACGTGGGACGATCGAGGAAACCGTCGTCCACACCGGCCAGCACTTCGACCCCAACATGTCGTCGGTGTTTTTCTCCGAGCTCGGTATGGCCGAGCCTCGCCATCACCTTGGCATCCATGGCGGCCATCATGGCGAGATGACCGCGCGGATGCTGCAGGGTATCGAACAAATCCTGATTGAATCACCGCCGGACGTGTTGATGGTGTATGGCGACACCAACTCCACGCTCGCTGGTGCGCTCGCCGCGATCAAGCTCCACATTCCCGTGGCGCACGTGGAAGCGGGGCTGCGCTCGTTCAACATGCAGATGCCGGAGGAAGTCAACCGCATCCTGACCGATCGCGTGTCAACTTGGCTGTTCGCGCCTACCGCGGTGGCGGTGTCACACCTACGCCGGGAGGGGATGGATGCGGCACGCATTCATGAGGTGGGCGATGTCATGTACGACGTCGCCTTGAGGCACGGCGAGCGCGCGGGCGCACTGAAGGCGCATCGGCTGGAAGAATGGGATTTATCGCCGAAGCGCTACGTTTTGGCGACGGTTCATCGCGCTGAAAACACCGACGATCTACGACGCCTGCGTGCGATCGCGGAAGCTTTCGTGCGTGTGGCGAGCGAAATGCCGGTGCTCTGGCCGCTGCACCCACGCACGCGTGCGGCACTGGCTCGCGCCGGGTTGCTTGGTTCGTTCGCGGAAAAAATCAAGATCGTCGGGCCATTGGGTTATCTCGACATGGTAGCGGCTGAGCGCAATGCCGCGGTCATTGCGACCGATTCGGGTGGCGTGCAGAAGGAAGCCTTTTTCCACGAGGTGCCATGCGTCACCCTGCGCTACGAAACCGAGTGGGTCGAACTGGTGGACGCGGGATGGAACAGACTCGTTGCGCCGGCGGATTCAGGCTTGATTGCTGGTACGATCCTTGCTTCGGTCAATCACTTCGGCGAACGGATCCAGCCCTATGGCGACGGGCGTGCTGCGCGGAAGATCGTCGATTGCCTTGAGGCGAGATGAGCCGGTTGGGGATGAAAGCAGCCGGTCGGGAAACAACGATAATGAGCTGCAGAGTCGGCCCGTCGTGGAATCGTGGCTCGAGTTGAGCGACCGTTTGAATTGCAGGGCAAATGCGCGATGAAGAACTTCGGATTGATCGGGGCCGCGGGTTACATTGCTCCACGGCACATGAAGGCCATCAAGGATACTGGCAACCAGATGGTTGCCGCGCTGGATCCGAGCGATTCGGTGGGCATCATCGACAGCTATTTTCCGGAGGCCGATTTTTTCACCGAGTTCGAGCGATTCGATCGGCATGTCGATAAATTGCGTCGCGCCGGTGATGAGAAGCGTCTCGATTTCGTCTCCATCTGCTCGCCCAACTACCTGCACGACTCGCACATGCGTTTCGGCCTGCGTTCCGGCTGCGACGTCATCTGCGAAAAGCCCGTCGTTCTGAATCCGTGGAACATCGACGGCATCGGGGAAATCGAGCGCGAAAGCGGCCATCGCGTGTGCACGATCCTGCAGCTGCGCCTGCATCCCTCCATCATGGCGTTGCGCCAGAAGGTGCGGGAAGGCAACTCGAAAGCCCGCCACGAAGTGGACCTGACGTATATCACTTCGCGTGGCCATTGGTACCTGCGCTCGTGGAAAGGCGATCTGAAGAAGTCGGGCGGCATCGCCACCAACATCGGCGTGCATTTCTTCGACATGCTCCATTTCATCTTCGGCGACCTGCAGCTCAACGTCGTGCACCATGGCACCGAAACGCGGGCGGCGGGTTATCTTGAATACGAGCATGCCCGGGTGCGCTGGTTCCTGTCGGTGGACGCTGGGGACCTGCCCGCCGAGCAGCGGCTTGCGGGGCAGCGTACGTTTCGGTCGATTACCGTGGATGGCGAGGAGCTCGAGTTTTCCGGTGGCTTCACTGACCTGCACACCCGGGCCTACGAGGAAATCCTAGCCGGACGGGGCTACGGTCTGGAGGAAAATCGCACTGCGATCGCGGCGGTATCCAGCATCCGGAATGCAAAACCGATCGGTCTGAAGGGTGATTACCACCCGTTCCTCAGGAGGGTTGCCGCCTGAGATCGGGCGGATCGCCATGACATACTTCTCGCATCCTTCCGCCATCATCGATGAAGGCGCCGCGATCGGCGATGGCTGCCGCGTCTGGCATTTCGCGCACGTCTGCGCGGGCGCACGCATCGGCCGTGGCGTTTCGCTTGGCCAGAACGTATTTGTCGGCAATCGCGTGGTCGTGGGAGACGATTGCAAGATCCAGAACAACGTGTCCGTGTACGACAACGTCACGCTGGAAGACGGCGTGTTCTGCGGGCCCAGCATGGTTTTCACCAACGTCTACAACCCGCGATCGCTGGTCGAGCGCAAGCACGAGTATCGGGACACCCTTGTGCAGCGGGGCGCGACATTGGGGGCCAACTGCACCATCGTGTGTGGGGTCACCGTGGGCGAGTTTGCGTTCGTCGGTGCCGGGGCAGTGGTCACCCGCGATGTGCCGGCATACGCACTAGTCGTGGGAGTGCCCGCACGCCAGATCGGGTGGATGAGTGAATTTGGCGAGCAGTTGCAGCTGCCGGTCGAAGGCGACGGGCAGGCGGTGTGCGAACACACCGGTGCACGCTATGTTCTGAAGGATGGTGTATTGAACAAGGTGGGTGAGACGCCATGATCGAGTTCGTTGACCTGCAGGCCCAGCGTCGCCGTATCGATGACGGCATCAACGCCGCAATCAGGCGAGTGCTCGAACACGGCCGGTTCATCATGGGCCCGGAGGTCACCGAACTGGAAAGCGCCCTCGCGGCCTATTCCGGCGCCACGCATTGCATCGCGGTCGCCAATGGAACGGATGCGTTGCAGATCGCGCAGATGGCGCTGGGGATCGGCCCAGGCGACGAAGTCATCATGCCCGGCTTCACCTACATCGCCACCGCGGAAACCGCGGCGCTGCTCGGTGCCAAACCGGTCTACGTGGACATCAACCCGCGCACCTACAACATTGATCCGGCGTTGCTGGAGGCCGCAATCACACCGCGTACGAAGGCCATCATCGCGGTTTCGTTGTTCGGACAGTGCGCCGACTTCGATGCGATCAACCCGATTGCCGCACGCCACGGCATTCCCGTGATCGAGGACGCGGCGCAAAGCTTTGGCGGCAGCTACAAGGGGCGCAAGAGCTGCAATCTTAGTTTGATCGGCTGCACGAGTTTCTTTCCCAGCAAACCGCTCGGCTGCTATGGGGATGGCGGGGCCATTTTCACCAGCGACGGCGGGCTTGCCAAAACCATGCAGCAGATCGCGCGGCATGGCCAAGATCGCCGTTATCACCACGTGCGGGTCGGCGTGAACAGTCGCCTGGATACCCTGCAGGCTGCGATCCTGCTGGTGAAACTCGGCATCCTGGATGACGAGATTGCCGCTCGCCAGCGGATCGCGGCCGAATACGACCGTCTGCTGAAGTCAGCTGGCGGCGTCACGTCGACGCCTTTCATCGAGGCGCACAACGTCAGTGCATGGGCGCAGTACACGGTGCAGGTGGACCATCGCGAAAAGGTGCAGGCCGCACTCAAGGGCGTCGGCATTCCTACCGCCGTGCATTATCCGGTCCCGCTCAATCGGCAGCCTGCCGTGGCGTCCGGCGCAAGCCTGCCTATCGGCGATGCAGTGGCCGAACACGTCATGAGTCTGCCGATGCACCCCTATCTGACCCCGGAAAACCAGCAACGCATCGCCGCAAGCCTTAGCGACGCCTCGTTCGCACACGCGTAGAATCACGAAGTCGCCGGGCCGAATCCCGGCGGAGCTAACTTCCCCGGATGCTAGTGGGGCCGCATCCCGTCGGCGGGCGCCTCGATGCACGCGGGCGCGCGGCCCTTGGGTTTGACCGGCTGGACGCTGCTTTACAATCGCCCCCTTGTCGGGATCGTCCCTCTGGTATCGTTGCCTGGCATTCGACCGTGCAGCCGGTACCGGCGCCGATTCTTGGCGGAAATCCTTCCGAAGTGCCTGGACGGGAAGTGACGCATGCACGCAAAGCTCAAAAACCTGATCAGCGACCTTGCACCACCGATCATCCTGCGCGGTGCAAGCGCCATGTTCGCGTCAAGGCACCGCGCCACCGCCGGGACGGAGCAGGTGGGCGAGAAGGGCGCAGAATGGTACGACGCATCGTTTGATGCGTGTGAGCATTGGAGTCAACATTACAGCGAGTCGGAATACTACTTCCTGTGGTCGGTGATCGCTGACCGCATTGCACGCAGCAACGCGGGATCCATCCTCGAAATTGGTTGCGGGACCGGGCAGCTTGCATGTGTCATACGGGACAGAATTGGCTGTGGATACCGTGGGTTCGATTTCAGCGAAAAACGCATTGAATACGCGCAGAAAACGTACCCCGATATTTCGTTTGTCCGCCAAGATGCCTTCACCACGGATCTGTTCGAAACGTGCGACTACGATACGGTCGTATGCACCGAGTTTCTCGAACACGTCGAGTTGGATACGGTGGTGCTTGACAAGATCCGTACCGGGTCCAGGTTCTACGGCACCGTACCCAATTTTCCGTTCGTTTCGCACGTGCGGCATTTCGGTGATGAAGACGAGGTACGTGCGAGATACGAAAGCCATTTCCTCGACTTGCGCATCGATACGTTCCTCGCCGATGCTCATGGCAAGGCTTTCTACCTGTTGGATGGCGAAGTAAGGTGATCATCCGGCAGGGCGGGTCGTACAACTGCCACCCGGTTGCATGCGGCCGAAATCGGAGCCTGATCGCGTGATCACTGCAAACGTCGCAGCGGCTGCCAACAGGCGGAATGCGCCCGTGTTCATTGTGGGGGCGCCGCGCTCGGGAACGACGATGCTGCGCCTGATGCTCAACGCGCATTCGCATATCGCGATTCCTTTCGAATCCGATTTCATCCCGAAGTTCCATGATCGGCTCGCCGAATATGGTGATCTGCAAATACCGGCAAACCTGGCTCGCCTTCTGGACGACATTTGCGCACAAGCGTTCGTCATGCGCGGTGGCCTGATTCGTGACAGACAGGCGATATTGGCGCGCGGGCCCCGGGATTATGCGGGCCTTGTCGCGTCGATCTACGAGGTGTACGCAGCGTCAGAAGGCAAGGGCCGCTGGGGAGACAAAGATCCCGATAACACCGTCAAGATGGATGTGCTCTGGGAATTGTTTCCCGGTTGCCGGTTCGTCCACATCATGCGCGACGGCCGCGCTGTCGCCACCTCATTGAGAAAGCTGGAATGGGGATCGAAGAACCTGCTTGCGCTTGCCCGGGACTGGAGCTGGCGGGTGATGCTCGCTCACAAGATGGGCAGGATGCTTGGCCCGGGATATTACACGGAGGTGCGCTACGAGGATTTGGTGAGGGCGCCCGAGCAAGTACTCCGGAAGATCTGCGCCTTCCTTGAGGAACCGTTCGAGGCGGGCATGCTCCAATACCACGAGAACGCCGGCGCGGCCATGCCGCAGGACAGCTTGAAATATCACCAGAGCTCCGTGCACGCTCCGGATCCCAGCAAGGCCGATTCCTGGCGCCACGAAATGGTGGCCGCCGACCGGGCGCTTTTCGACGAGGTGGCCGGCGATACTTTGCGGGTATTCGGATACCCGCGGGATGATGTGCGAGGCGGCAGCTGGCGCAACCGCTTGATGCGGCTCAAATACACTTTGATTGATCGTTGGTAGCGATTGAGTAGATGTTGTCTCGAGGTGCACTGGTTGCACTGCCGCCGCGTGGCAGGGATATGCCACACTACGGATTTGGCATGTGCATGCGGCTGCTCGCGTGGAGCATGAGGTCGGTGTGCAGGGTGGAAGCCATTGATGGTTCTGACGTTGCAGATATTGGTGTTGATGACGTTGGCTGCAGCGGGGGTGGCTTGGCTGCGTGCTTTCCCTTACCCGTCACCGCTGGTGCGGCGCTTCCTCACGGCGCGAAAACGCTGGCCCGAGCGACAGATCCGGGGTTGGCTCAAGACCGGGCGGTTCCACTCGGGCTTTCTGACGTACTTTTATCGCGACCCCGAACGGATTGCGCCGCCCGGTGACGGCGTGCTCGCCTCCGCGGACGGCCTGATCACCAGCGCCGATGTGCAGGACGGCACCCGATATCTGGTGATCGCGCTGAGTTTCTGGGATATGCATGTGCAGCGCAGCCCGCTTGCCGGTCGCATCGTGAGCGTTGAAGCGCAAGGGCAGGATTTCATGGATGGCGAAGGCAGGGAGTTCGCGTTTCTGCGGGAAAAGCCCTGTCCCGTGCAAAAGCGCCTCGTGATCGAAACCCGGGCGGGACAGCTTGCGGTGCGCCTCATCACCAGCCTGGCGGCGAGGCGCATCGAGACGTGGGTAAAGGAAGGCGACCAGGTCAGGCGCGGCGAACGCATTGGGCGCATCCTGCTCGGCAGTACCGTCGTCATGGAATTGCCTGCCGCAGCGGCGCTGCGGATCGGGGTCGGCGACACCGTGCGCGCGGGCGAAACCGTGGTTGCTGAAATGGGTACCCCGGCATGAAGGACTTTTTCTGGGCGTCCGGTCACTTGGGCTGGGGAATTTTTTCTCTGGCAGTGTTCACCGTATTGTGGTGGTTGTTGGCCGACCTTGTATGGCGATTGAAGAATGTCCGGATCAGCCGCCTTGCAATCATGATGTCCGCGGGATGGATCCTCGGCGCAGGTCTGATCGTGCTCGGCAGCTGCCTCGGGAGCAGCTGAAGGGGCGTTACACGCCGCGCAGACGTTCACTGCGTCGCTGACCGCGGGAATACCGCGAAATTCGGATAGTTGTCATACGCGTGCGGCGCGGTCGGTTTGACGCTGCGCGATTCGAACAGTTGCCAAGCCTCGAGTGCTTTGGGCAAGCCGCTGTCCGCCGCGGCTGCGATGCCGATCTGGAAGTTTGCTGGGAAACCCGTCGCCGAATCGGGGTACCCGTGCATTTCACCCTTCTGCCACCGTCGCTTCTCCAGCTTGCCCATGGCAGCGACCATCTCCGGTGAATTGCAGGCAAGCCCCACAAGGCTCGGGAAGGTCGCAGCATACGCGGCCGTGAACGATGGCAACCATTTGCCGGATCCGTCCTTCACGACGATTGCGTAGGCCGAGGCCTCGAGCCAGCAGTAGCCTTGGGTCGGGTTCGATTGCCAATCGGTCATCAGGCTGATTTCGAATGGCGCCAGCCATTTGTGGAACTCGGTAGCGCCGGCAAAGCCCAGTTCGGCGGCGTGACCCGCCGACCATGTCAGGAAATTGTGTTGCCAAGAGGTGGTGGCATTATTCTTGCCGCCATTGACCGAATACCCAGCCCTGAAATCCATAGTGTGCAGCGGATTGGCCTGGGGATTATTGGTGTACTTCTGATTCCAATCCTTCAGCGAATTGTCCACGTCGGCGGTGAACTCGGCCTTGAGCGGATACCTGTCAGGTAGCAGCCATGCAGCTTCGGCCATGTTGCGGAGAACCCATGCCTTGCCCCGCACCTGACTGTGCGGTCTGTCGATGAGGCCCTTGGCGTACTCACGATAATCCGCGTTCGACCAAATTTCGTTGTACGACGCGTTGAAGGCCAGTTCGCTCATGTAGTAGTACGAGCCGGTCACCATGTAAGGCACGTAGGCCCAGGATGGCTGGTGCGCGTTGTCCCACAACCAGGGATTCCCGGTGCCGTACCACCCTTTGCAATCGGTGACGACCGCGCTGTTGACGCAACCGGGAAGCAGGTCGGCCTTGTAGCGTTGACCTTTGGTGCTCGATTGCCGAGAGGCATTGTTGGCGTACGCCCAGTTGGTGATGGTTACGTAGGGATGCTTCCGAATGCTGACGGGGTAACCCGTTGCCGCGTCGCGGTAGTGAACGCTGTAGGTGCCGAGCGCATCTGCGTTGGCCAGCATCCACCTGTACGCGCGGGCGTCCGGGTCGATGACGTACAAGGTGTCCCAGCGCGGCAATGGGCCAATGGCCTGTTGCGCGCCCGCGTTGGCCATGTGGTTGGTCTGGTCGCAGTGGTCCAGCGGCGCGCAGGATTGCCTCAGGCTCGCAAGAAACTTTTCGCTCGGCTTGAGCTTCATGTAACGCGATATTGCCAAGCTGTTTTGGATGTACTGCGTGTCCTGTTGCACATAGACCTTCGGTTGCGCGCTGTTCCACCACAGCACTTTGTGCCAGCGCGTTGCCGTGTACTGCGTGAGCGCAGGACTGGTGTAACGGGCCTTTCCTGAGGTAAGGGTTGCGGTGTATTGCGGCTGCGCCTGTGGTGCGAAGGCGCTGGAGTTTTCCACGATGATGTCGGTACGTATCTGCCCCACCGTGCCAGGGGAGGGCCCCGCGTATGCGCGCACGGCGAAGTAAATGCGCAAATTGGGACTGGTGGTGCCGTTCGAGGTCGCCACCGGGCCATTCACCACCCACTCGCCTGCCAGCGGGCCGGAAAGCCATATGTTGCAAGTCGTGCCCCATGGCTCGCAGGAATGGGTGGTGTTGGCGGTTTGCAGCAACTTGCGCGCGCTTGCCGTATACGGCGTACCTTCGAGGATCAGCGAAATTTCGGCGTCATAGCCGGTCGCGAGCAGTTGCGCGAGACTGACTGGCGCCCCCTTCGCTGCGGTACTGGTTGGCGATTGCGCTGAAAGGGCGAGCGGCGATTCTGTGTTGCCCGACAACGATGGCACCATCACCGTCAAGACGGCATGGCGCAGACTGCCATCGGGATTGGTGGCCTTCGGATCGACCTGCAACGCCACCGGTCGTCCATCGAGCGTCGCCATCAAAGAAGCGCCTCGAGGTACGTCGCCCTTCTTGAAAACCTGTCCGAAAGTAACCGGCACATCCGGTTGTGTTCTCGAAGATCCGCTGATCAGCTTGTCCGTGACCACCGCACCGTGTGCTTGCGCCAGGCCGATCCACAACAGCGCGGCCACGCACAGCATGTCACCGGCATGGCACGACCACCGGCCGGACAAATATCTGAAATTGCCCATGCGGGGTTTACCTCCCTGCTCGCGAAGTGAACCGGTGCGAGACGCGCGACATGGCCGCCGGACTTGGCAACCCATCACCATGTTTCCTGATGCCTGCGACACTCATCATACGCGCCCATGAAAAACCGTGTCGGGATGCTCCGGCGTGGCTGGCCGGGCTGATTCAATCGAGCGTGGACCCGCTCACGCACCCTCGCATCGTATCGGTCGCCACGGATCGAGTTGCCGCCGCTGAGGAATGGTACTGCGAGTGCGCGCGGGTCCAGCTTGGTGGAAGACTGCGATAAAAATCGGCGCTCCGTTTTTCGTCGAACGGGATCATCGCCACGCGGCCACGAGATCCTTCGAGAGCCCCGGCGTGAACGCGCGCGCGTGGTTCGCGCACGCCTTGAGCGGATTCATCGCGGTCCGGCTGCGGCTGCGGTTCTCGATCACGAAGCGCGCCAGGCTGGTCAAGGCTCATGTGAGACGATCTTGTTCGCGGAGACTATGCAACCAATCGCACTGGCAGCCTCCGCCAGCTGCTCGTCGCGTGACGGGAACAATCTTCAAAAAAATCTCCGACGCCCGACTCGGGCTGATGCGGCAACAACCGGCATTGCCACCGCACGATCCGATGCAGGTGCACGTCGAGCTGATGGGCCGGCTCTTCACCAGCCGCCTTCCTTGAAACAACGATCAGCGCGTCTCAAGCGACCGCATTGATGCAGCAACCGTGCAGCGCCTGTCGTGTATCGACGGAGGGAGAATCCGCCGGATCGAGGTGTGACTTCAAAGGCGCGCCGAAGTCACCTGCTTGCGCGGCGCCTGCGGGATCAGCGTCGTTCTGTGCGTGCAGCAAGACCACGAGCGGTTGCAGGCGTAGTGGAGACGCTCGGTGATAGCGCCGGCGCGACTGGCGAGATGATCGGCAAGCGCACCGGGGCCGCCGCGTCGCCGATGGCAGGACGTACGTTCTCATGCGCAGGCACATACAACGCCTGAGGGAGGTGGCGCGTGCACCAACTGTCGATTCGGGTGCACACCATACGAAGGAGGAAACGCGTGACGCGAGTTGGTGCCTGCACGGGATCCGATGCCGTTGCGGCGCCGCTTACGGTAGCGGAACCCCCGCGTCCAAGCCCCGTAATGCCTGCGGCAGGTTGCGCCGGAACCGCGGATTCGACGGAATGTACCGGCTCGGCCCGACTAGCGCCTGACTGAATCGTGTCGCCACATGCCGAGCGGGTGCACCGACGCGCGGGCAGTTCCTTCGGCACCGGTGGCGGCGTCGACGTCGACGGTGGCGGTTTCGTAGTTGTCGTCGGGTCCAACGTCGTCGGCATCGTTGGAGGCGGAATTGGGCCGGCCTGCACGGTGCGGGGAATAACCGCAAAGTTAGGGAAGTTGTTGTACGCGGTCGATCCGCTTGGCTTTACGCTGCGGGAATCGAAGATGCTCCAGGCGGTCTGCGCATTGGACAAGCCGCTGTCAGCCGCCGCGGCAATCCCGATCTGGAAGTTGGCGGGGAAGCCCGTGGCTGCATAGGGATAGCCGTGCATTTCACCAATCTGCCAAGCCTGTCCTTCAAGCTTGCCCATGGCACTGACCATTTCGGGTGAGTTACACGCGAGGCCCGCAAGTGTAGGAAAGGTTGCCGCATAGGCCGCACTAAAAGATGGCAGCCAGTTACCGGAGGCATCCTTGACGACGATCGCGTAGGCCGAGGCCTCGAGCCAGCAGTAGCCGTGGGTCAGGTTGGTCTGCCAATCGGTCATCAAGCTGATTTCGAACGGCGCCAGCCACTTGTAGAACTCCGTGGCACCAGAGAAGCCCAGTTCCGCGGCGTGCCCCACCGACCAGGTGAGGAAGTTATGCTGCCACGACGTGGTGGCGTTGTTCGTGCCACCGTTGACGGAATAGCCCGCCTGAAAATTCATTGTATGCAACGGGTTGGCATTGGGGTTGTTGGTGTACTTGGTGTTCCAGTCGGCGAGCGAGTTCTCAACATCAGCGTTGAATTCGGCCTTCAATGGATAATTATCCGGAAGCAACCATGCGGCTTCGGCCATATTGCGCAATACCCATGCCTTGCCGCGTACTTGGCTGTGCGCCTGATCAATGAGACCGTTCCCGTAGTCACGGTAATAGGCGTTCGACCAGATCTCGTTATATGAGGCGTTGAAGGCGAGTTCGGACATGTAGTAGTAATCGCCAGTCACCATGTAGGGCAGATACGCCCAAGATGGCTGGTGCGCGTTGTCCCACAGGTAAGGATTGCCGGTGCTGTACCAGCCCGAACACGAGGTAACGACCGCGTTGTTGACGCAGTTCGGCAGCAAGTCCGCTTTGTAGGCTCGACCAGTCGTGGTCGATTGGAGCGATGCGTTGTAGGCATATCCCCAGGCGGTGATGGTCACGTAAGGATGCCTCTGGATGCTGAGCGGGTGGCCCGTGGCATCATCCCGGTAATGGACACTGTAGGTGCCAAGCGCATCCGCGTTGGCCAGCATCCAGTTGTATGCGCGTACATCCGGATCAATGACGTACAAAGTATCCCAGCGTGCCAACGGCCCGATTGCCGGCTGTGCCCCCGTGTTGGCCATGTGGCTGGTCTGGTCGCAATTGTCCAGCGGCGCACACGACTGGCGCAGGCCCGCCAGGAAGCTTTCATCCGGCGTCAGCGGCATGTAGCGCGACACAGCCTTGCTGTCCTGGATGTATTGGGTGTCCTGCTGCAGATAGACCTGCGGCTCGTCGTTGTTCCACCACAGCACCTTGTGCCAGCGGGTGGCGGTGTACTGGGTCAGCGCTGGGCTGGTGTAGCTGGCGGTACCGGAGGTCAGGGTTGCGGTGTATTGCGGTTGCGCCTGGGGTGCGAAGGCGTCGGAGTTTTCGACGATGATGTCGGTGCGGACGCGGCCGATCGTGCCGGGCGTGCCGTTGGAATAGGCGCGCACTGCGAAATACACGCGCAGGTTCGGGCTGGTGCCGTTGGACGCGGTGACTGGTCCGTTCACCACCCATTCGCTGGCGAGCGGGCCCGAAAGCCACACGTTGCACTGCGGATCCCACGCCGCACAGGCGCCCGCCAGATTGGCGGCCTGCAGCAACGAACGCGCGCTGGCCGTGTACGACGTGCCGCCGATGTTCAACGAGATCTTGGCGTCGTAACCGGTGGCGAGCAGTTGCGACAACCCGATGGTCGGCCCGGTCAGCGCCGCGCCGGTGTACAGGGTCAAGGGCAGTTTGGCTCCGGCTGGCAACGAGGGCACCATCGCCGTCAGCACGGCATGGCGCAGGCTGCCGTCGGGGTTGGTGGCCTTCGGATTCACCTGCAGCGTGATCGGCTGGCCATCGAGCGTGGCTGCCAGTGTGGCGCCGCGCGGAACGTCTCCATCCTTGAAAACCTGACCGAAGGTCACGGCCACGTCGTGCTGGCCCTGGGTGGATCGGCTGAACACCGAGTCGGTCACGACGGTGCCGGCCACGGCTTGGGCAGTGCCCAGCAGTAGCGCGCCCGCGACGCACCCGTACAGTGCAGTCCGGAATTTTTGGCGAAAACCGCTTTTTGGCGCGGAAGCGCCAGAAATATCTTTGATGATGCCCATGCAAATACCCGAGATGCGCGTGGGCTTCCTTGCCAGAGAAAAAAACGCCCGCCTTGGGGCGGGTCGCAATACCGTTGCGTGCAATAGACGTGAGGCGCGGGGGCGGGTCAACGAGCAAATCGCAGGACTGTGGACTGGTGCACCTCGGAAGTTAAAAACTGTGAACTAGTGGGGAATCAGGTGCGTGCCGACGTCTGCTCGACAGCGACTGACGAGGTTCGATCTACAAGGGAATCGTTGCCGAACCCGCGGTATCGATCATGGGTTTCTCGGGCAGCATCGCTCGCGCTGCCGACGTGGGTTCGCCGGAACCGGGCGCTGTGGCCATGTTCGGTGTCGGTGTGGTGTTGCTGGAGCCCTGTTCACGGGGCTGCGCCGGCGGCTCGATTGAGGCGCGCGCCAATTCCGGACAATCCCGGCAATAGGCGTTCTGTTCCGATTCGAGCTGCGGGAATACAGATGCGGCCGCCACCTTGGCTGTTTCGCGATGTCCATCGCAGGCCGGCGCAATGCCTTCTCTGCTCCTGCAGCAGGAATGACGGTTCCAAAGCCTTCACGAAGTGTCGACAAAGCTTACAGTCGGTCGACCGTGTCGGCTCTCGTGAGTCGGTGAATGTATTTGTAATCAACAGCTTGTAATTTTGGCACGGGACGTGCTTTGTGTCGGCACCTGACCAGAAGCGCTGCAATCAAAAAACAGGAGCACGAATGAACGCAACCAAATATCTGGGCTTCGCTGGATTGGCCGCTGCCGGCCTGTTCGCGACCCAGGCTTTCGCAACCACCTGCCCGGCCGGCACGCAGGGCACGCACGTGTGCGTCGCCACGAGTGGCGGCGGCGGTGAACCCAGCCTGCAGGAACTGCTCAATCGCATTACTCAGGCAGGCACGCCGGAAATGAATGTCTATAACGACCAGGTCAGCCCCAGCGCCTATTGGTCAACCACTGCTTCGGGACTCAGCGAAAACCGCCTGATGTTCGAGATTGCTGGTAACGCAAATATCAACTCGTTCGGCATTTTCGATCCAGGCAATCCCGGCAATACGTTGCAATTGTTTGGCGGCCCCGCAGGTCACAATGCGGCGACCACGCTGATGTGGAATGGTGGTGGCAGCTACACGGCCGTGTATCTGCCCGGTAACGGCCAAGTTTTGAGTTCGGCAAGCGCTACATTTGGCGAAAGCGGCCTGTTCGGGTACTACCTCAATACGTCGAGTGGAACCTTCTACTCCGTCATCTCGATGAATGAGCCGGGTGGCAACACCTATCCGGACGGCATGCCGCACATGGTCGCCTTCCAAGGCAATGGCGAGACCAAGCTGGACAATGTGCAGAGTGGCAATTACAAGCTCTTCGGAACAGGTGATTACATCCTCGCTTGGGAAGATTCGCCTTTTGGAGCTTCGGATCTGGACTACAACGATTTCGTGGTGATGGTCGAATCCGTGCATCCGGTTCCGGAGCCCGCCACGCTCGGCATGTTCGGTCTCGGCGTGTTGCTGATCGGCGCCGCGGTAGGTTTCAATCGCCGCCGCCGCTTCAATATCGGCTGATCCACGCCGCGAGCTGTAAACGCTGCATCCATGGCCCGCCCCTTGGCGGGCCATTTTTTGTGCCCTCCAGGCGCGAAGCAGCCGGGGAACCGCTGTGCCGGGCGAGCGGGTTGGTGGCGAGCGCGCGTCGACCCCGCTGGTACACTCCTTGCATCTGTTAACGGCGTCACAGAATGGAAGGTGCCGGATTGGAAATGCAGCCACTTGGGATCGACCTGATTGCCGCCGCGCGGCCCAATTTCATGAAGGTCGCGCCGCTGTACCACGCGCTGCATGACCAGCCGTGGTGCCGCCTGCGACTGGTGCACACCGGCCAGCACTACGACGCGAACATGTCGGATGCGTTTTTCCGCGATCTCGGATTGCCGCAACCCGACCTGCATCTGGGCGTCGGCAGCGGCAGCCACGCGGAACAAACCGCCAACGTGATGATTGCCTACGAGGGCGCGTGCATCGCGGAACGACCCGACCTCTGCATCGTGGTCGGCGACGTCAATTCCACGGTGGCCTGCGCGCTGGTCGCGTCCAAGCTGTGGATACCGGTGGCGCACCTCGAAGCGGGTTTGCGCAGCGGCGATCGCAGCATGCCGGAGGAAATCAACCGCCTGGTTACCGACACCCTGGCCGACATCCTGTGGACGCCGTCGCCGGACGGCGACGAACACCTGGCGGCCGAAGGCGTGGCGCCGGAGAAAATCACGCGCGTCGGCAACATCATGATCGATTCGTACGAGCTGATGAAGGACCGCATCCACGCCAGCGGCGAGCGGCAACGGTTGCATCTCGACGGAACCGATTACGGCATGGTGACCCTGCACCGCCCCTCCAACGTGGATACGCGTGCGCCGCTGGCGGCGCTGGTCGCGCAGTTGACGCGCATTTCAGCCAAGGTGCCACTGGTGTTCCCGGTGCATCCGCGCACGCGCAAGAACCTCGAAATGTTCGACCTTTGGAAGGAACTGGCGGACGCGCCGGGCGTCCGGATCGTGGAGCCGCTGGGCTACGTGGATTTCATGAACCTCGTATGCAGCGCCCGGCTGGTCATCACTGATTCCGGCGGCGTGCAGGAGGAGACCACCTATCTCGGGATTCCATGCCTGACGCTGCGCCCGAACACCGAACGGCCCGTCACGGTCACCGAGGGCAGCAATCGGCTGGTGGCCGCGGCCAATCTCGCTGCGATGGCGGACGACATTCTGGCGGGCCATGGCGTGCATGGCCGCAAGCCCGCGTTGTGGGATGGCCACACCGCGCAGCGTGTGGTGGCCGACATCCGCAGGCGGCTGCTCGATGCCGCGCCGGCAGGGGCACAAGTTGATCCGATGTCGAGCGCCGGGGAGCGGCAGGCCGCGAATGCCTGACAGGAGGAGCGGGAACTGCTGATCCGTTCCGTTGGCGCCGGGCTGGTTGGCGCTGCGACCGAATCGAACTTGAAGATTACTTTGCTTGCCGGCACCAGCCCTGCCGGCCTCAGTCCGGCCGGCTGAAACCGGGCTTTCCCGTGCGAGCCACCCCAACATGCACGTCATCATTCTTGCCAGCTACATCACCGCGGCCGTCGCATTTCTTGCGGCGACGGGCGTGCTGGCGGCGGGTTGGCGCGGTCAGCGAACGGGCGCGCTGCTGGTCGTCGCCACCACGGTATCGATGCTTTGGGGTGTGTTGCTGGCGTGGGCGGAATGGAAGCACGCGCTGCCGATCTATTGGCTG
>Ga0070691_10000036_pt1 | contig 38327 bp, 38 predicted proteins | sample KBSK1101metaG_FD_64673 | JGI IMG/M metagenome (GOLD analysis project Ga0070691, IMG submission 64673) | Corn, switchgrass and miscanthus rhizosphere microbial communities from Kellogg Biological Station, Michigan, USA - KBS K1-10-1 metaG | ecosystem: Host-associated > Plants > Roots >... | reverse complement strand
ACGTAGCCCTCCTCCTGGGCCCGCTCGACCACCTGCTCGCGGAAGGCGCGCACGGCCGGGAAGCGCTCCAGGTAGCGGGCGACGAATTCCTCGCCCTCTTTGCGCGGGATGTTGAGGCGGTCGGCGAGGCCGAAGCCGGTGAGGCCGTAGACGATGCCGAAGTTGACCATCTTCGCTTTCGAGCGCTGGCCGACGTCGACCTCGTCGCGGCCGATCTCGAAGACCTCGGCGGCGGTGGCGGCGTGGACGTCTTCGCCGGCGCGGAAGATCTCCTTCAGCACCTCCTCGTCGGCGACGTGGGCGAGCACCCGCAGCTCGACCTGGCTGTAGTCGGCGGAGAGCAGGCTGGCGCCCTTCTCGGCGACGAAGCAGGCCCGCACCGGGCGCCCGATCTCGGTCCGGATCGGGATGTTCTGCAGGTTGGGGTTGGTGCTGGAGAGGCGGCCCGTGGTCGTCGCCGCCTGGTTGAAGGTGGTGTGGACGCGACCGGTCGCGGGGTCGATCAGGTCGGGCAGCGAGTCGAGGTAGGTGTTCTTGAGCTTGGTCAGCTCGCGCCAGGACTCGATCTTCTCGACGATCGGGTGCTCGTCGCGGATCTGGGCGAGGACGCGGGCGTCGGTCGAGAAGCCGGTTTTGCCGCGGCGCTTGCGGGTCAGCTCCAGCTTCTCGAAGAGGACGCGCCCGACCTGCTGGGGCGAGCCGATCGTGAACTCTTCCCCGGCCAGCTCGAAGATCTCCTTCTCCAGGGTCGCGATCCGCTCGCCGAAGCCCGCCCCGACCTCGGCCAGGCGCTCGGCGTCGAGCTTCAGCCCCTCCCGCTCCATCGCCGCCAGCACGTGGACAAGCGGCAGCTCGATCTCGCCCAGCAGGTGGCCGAGGCCGAGCTCCTCGATCCGCGGCCGTTGAACCTCGGCCAGGGCCGCGACCAGGCGCGCTTCCTCGGCCGGGTCGAGGCCGGCCTCGACCTCCTCGCCGAGCGCCATCTGCCCGTCCTCCTCCGCGGCGCTGGCCGCGGCCGCGCCCTCGGCCAGGCCGATGCCGGCGTCGGCGGCCAGCTCGACCAGATCGTAGGTGCGGCGCTGGGGCTCCAGCAGGTAGGCGGCGATCATCGTGTCGTGCTCGAGCGCCAGCTCGACCCCCTCGCGGACGGCGGCGGCCAGCAGCCCGTGGCGACCGCCGCCGAGCGACTTGAGGTCGTGCCCGGCGAGCGGCCGGCCGGCGAGCGCGATCGCGAGCTCGTCCTGGCTCGAGCTGCCGGCCAGGGTGCGGGCGGGGTCGGCGGCGGCCCAGCGCTCGCCGGCGATCGCCAGGGCCAGCGTCCCCTCTCCCCCTTCGAGGTCGGCGGCGACACCCTCGACCACCTCGATCTCGAGCTCGGTCTCGACCTTGCGGCCGGGCACCGCGTCCCCCTCGGGCAGCGCTTCTTCGAGCCGCTCCAGCACCGCCCGCAGCTCGAACTCGCGCATGAACTCGCGCAGAGCGCCGCGGTCGGGCTCGGATCCCATCGCCGCCGCCAGGTCGACCCCGGTCTCGATCTCGTACTGCAGCGTCGCCAGCGCCTTCGACATGCGGGCGTCGTCGGCGTGCTCGGTCAGGTTCTGCTTGCGTTTGGCGCCGGAGATCTCCTCGACGCTGGATAGCACCCCCTCCAGCGAGCCGAACCGCTGCAGCAGCTGGGTCGCGGTCTTCTCGCCGATCCCCGGCACCCCGGGGATGTTGTCGGAGGTGTCGCCGCGCAGGCCCATCATGTCGGTGATCAGCTCCGGCGGCACCCCATAGCGCTCCAGCACCGCCTCGCTGTCGTAGATCTTGGTCTCGGTGATCCCGCGCGAGGTGCTCATCACCCGCACGCCCTCGCCGACCAGCTGGTAGGCGTCGCGGTCGCCGGTCACGACCATCACCTCGATCCCCTGCTCACGCGCCTGACGGGTCAGCGAGGCGATCACGTCGTCGGCCTCGTAGCCCTCGACCTTGACATTGGTGTAGCCGAAGGCCTCGACCAGCGGCATCAGGTGCGGCCACTGCTCGCGCAGCAGGTCGGGGCGCGGTTTGCGCTGAGCCTTGTAGAGGTCATAGGTGACCTCGCGGCCCGACATGCCGGCGTCCCAGGCGACGACGACGCCCTGCGGGTGGTGCTCGTCGATGATTTTCACCAGCATCGAGGCGAGCCCGTAGATCGCGTTGGTCGGCCTCCCGTCGCTGGTCCCGATCGACTCCGGCAGGGCGAAGAAGGCGCGGTAGGCGAGCGAGTTGCCGTCGATCAGGAAGAGCTGGGGTGCGCCGGCGGCCATCGGCGCCCAACTCTATGAGGCGAGCGCCAGCGCGTCCCGCAGGTCTGCCGCAACCTCCGCCGGCCGCTCGTCGATCTGCTCCTGCTTCAACAGCGGAAGCGGCCCTCGCCTTCGTGGAAGCAGGAGTGGACGAGGGTGGCGCCGACGCCCGGGCCGGCCAGCGGGACGTGCGAGCGTCCCGGCAAGTCGACGGTCAGGTTCCCGCTCCAGCGGTTGGCGGGCGCGGCTCCACGGTGGAAGCCGGCCTGACCCGCGAACGGCGCCGGCGGGGCCAGGGTCGCGGTCCGCAGCAGCGGGTCGTAGTCGAAGGCATCGCTGCCGACCCAGACCCTGCGGCTGCGCAGGATCGAGATCCCATGCCGTCTTTCGTGCGTCTCGACTTCGATCCGGGTGCGGGCCCCGGGCCGGTTCTTGTTCGCCTGCAGGGCGAGATGGGAGGCACCGCGGTGGGCGCGCAGCCTCAGCCTTGCCCCGGAGACGTTTGGTCCAACGCCTTCCCCGCCGCCGGAGCCGCAAACGAGCTCGACGAAGAATCGGGTGAATTCCGGTGGCGCGGTCGAGGACGCCTCGGCGTAGCCCTCCTCGCCGTGAAATTCGAAGACGCCGCGAAACAGCGGCGGTTCGAACTTCGCGATCTCCGGTTCCCCACCGGGGCAGCGCAGCGACAGCGCCCGTCTCCTGCCCGACGGCATCACCTCCAGAGCCGCTTTGCCGAGGGCGCCCAGGTCCGCTTCGATCCGCGTCGCCGTCACCGTCGCCGCGGCGGCGTAGATCGCGGCGGCATCGTCCTTGGAGACGAACAGCACCAGCTCTCCGCGCCCGTCGGCGCGCTCCGACGCGGCAACGGCGGCGATCCTGTAGCCGTCGCTCGCCTCCAGCTTGAACGCGTAGGAGTGCTTCAGGTCCGAATCGACCGCGGCCGCCGTGGCGGGTGCGAGAGCCGCCGCCGAGAGCGCCAGCAGCACGACCACACCCGTCACGCCGCCTCTTCCCCTGCCCATCTCTCGACCGTACCCGAAGCGCCGGGCAGACAGGTGGGCGGCCGGGGGACCGAATCTGATTCGATAGCCGCGATGGCCGTCAGCGCTCAGTACAGCGTCACGATCCGGGTCGAGCTCGACGCCCGCCAGGAGCCCCTGGGCAAACTGACCGCGGCGATCGCCGAGGCAGGCGGGCAGCTGCAGGGCGTCGACCTGGTCCCGGGCGCCGGTCCCGAGGGCAAGCGGGTGCGCGAGTTCACGATCGACGCCCAGGACCGCGAGCACTGGGAGAAGATCCTGCGGGCGATCGGCTCGACCCGCGGCGCGCGGGTGCTCGACTACGTCGACCGCACGATGCAGATGCACCGCGGCGGCAAGATCGACATGCACAACAAGTACCCGGTGAAGACCCGCGACGACCTCTCGATGGCCTACACCCCGGGCGTCGCCCGCGTCTGCATGGACATCCACCACGACCGCGCCAAGGCCTTCGAGTACACGATCAAGAAGAACACGGTCGCGGTCGTCTCCGACGGCAGCGCCGTGCTCGGCCTCGGCAACATCGGCCCCGAGGCGGCGATGCCGGTGATGGAGGGCAAGTGCATGCTGTTCAAAGAGTTCGCCGGCGTCGACGCCTTCCCGATCTGCCTCGACACCCAGGACGCCGAGGAGATCATCAAGGCGGTCGAACTGATGGCGCCGACCTTCGGCGGCGTCAACCTCGAGGACATCTCCGCCCCGCGCTGCTTCGAGATCGAGGACCGACTGAAGGAGACCCTCGACATCCCCGTCTTCCACGACGACCAGCACGGCACCGCGGTGGTGACGATGGCGGCCCTCTTCAACGCCCTGAAAATCGTCCAGAAGCCGATCCAGGAGCTGCGGGTGCTGGTGGTCGGCCTCGGCGCCGCCGGGGTCGCGGTGACGAAGATGATGCTCGCCTCGGGGATCGCGAACATCGTCGGCTGCGACCGCCGGGGGGCGCTCTCGACCGCCCGCGAGGACTACGTCTCGGGCGAGATGAACGAGGCCAAGCGCTGGTACGCGGAGAACTCGAACCCGGAGCTGATCCAGGGCCAGCCCGACGACGTGATCGCCGGCATGGACATCTTCGTCGGCCTCTCCGGACCCGGGATCATCGAGGCCGAGTCGCTCGCCAAGATGAACGACGACGCGATCGTCTTCGCGATGGCCAACCCGACCCCCGAGGTGATGCCCGAGGAGGCCGCCCCCTACGTGCGGATCATGGCCACCGGCCGCTCCGACTACCCGAACCAGATCAACAACGTGCTCGCCTTCCCCGGCATCTTCCGCGGCGCCCTCGACGCCGGCGCCCCCAGCATCACCGAGGAGATGAAGCTGGCCGCCGCCAAGGGGATCGCGATGGCGGTCTCCGAGGCCGACCTGGCCGAGGACTACATCATCCCCAGCGTCTTCAACCGCGACGTGGCGCCGAAGGTGGCCGAAGCGGTCGTCGAGGAGGCCAAGCGCGACGGCATCGCCCGGCTCAACGAGGAGACCGGCACCTTCGCCACGGTGGAGGGCGGTTAGCGCCGTGAAGATCCTCGTCACCGGAGCCACCGGCCTGATCGGCTCGGCTCTGTGTGACGCGCTGCTGGCCCGCGGCGACGACGTCGCCGGCCTCACCCGCGACCCCGGCAAGGCCCGCCTCGCCCATCCCGCGATCGTCTGGCACCCCTGGGAGCCGACCCTGGAACGGCCGCCGACGGCCGCCTTCGACGGGGTCGACGGGGTCGTCAACCTGATCGGCGAGAAGATCGACCAGCGCTGGACCGACGAGGCGAAGAGGAAGATCATGGAGAGCCGGCGCACCGCCACCCACAACCTGGTGCAGGCGATCGCCGGCCTCGAGCGGCGCCCTGCGGTGCTGGTCAGCCAGTCGGCGGTCGGCTACTACGGCGATCGCGGCGACACGGTCCTCGAGGAGAGCGACGGCCCCGGCGGCGAGAGCTTCGACTCCGCGGTCGTGGTCGAGTGGGAGAAGGCCGCGCGCGAGGCCGACGCCACGGGCGTGCGGCTGGCGATCCTGCGCAGCGGCCAGATCCTCGACGCCGGCGGCGGCATGCTGGCCGAGCTGCTGCCGCCCTTCAAGCTCGGCCTCGGCGGCCCGCTCGCCGGTGGCGAGCAGTACATCTCCTGGATCCACGTCGACGACGAGGTCGGGCTGATCCTCTGGGCGCTCGACAGCGACGAGGTCAGCGGCGTCGTCAACGCGACCGCGCCGCGGCCGGCGACCAACCGCGAGCTCTCGAAGGCGCTGGGGCGGGCGCTGGGACGCCCGGCGGTGGTGCCGGTCCCCGGCTTCGTCCTCGACCTCAAATTCGGCACCGAGTTCGGCAGGGTGCTGCGCGGCGGCCAGCGGGTGGTGCCCAAGCGGGCGCTGGAGCTCGGGTACGAGTTCAAGCATCCCGACTTGGACGAGGCGCTGCGGGATCTCCTCTAGCTCAAGGTTTCGCGCACGGAATCCCGCAGGGAACCGGAATCGGCGTCGCGGATTGCGCTTAGGAGGCTGGACATCGCGGCCTCGCCGGAGTTCGAGCGGATGACGGGGATTTCGGCGGCTTCGAGGATCGGGCGGGAGAAGCTTGGGGTCGCCGGGGTTTCGAGGTAGGCGATCGAGGCGGCGTCCTCGGTCGCGCGGCGGGCGTTGGCGCCGACCGTGGCGAGGTCCTGGCGGGCGCCGTCGCGGCTGTCGGCCAGGCAGACGGCACGGACCCGGACCGAGCCCGCCTCGGCGCCCTCGCGCGCCAGGGCCTGCTGGGCCCCGGCACAGAGCGGCGCCTCGACGTAGGCGGTCACGGTCGCCCCGTCGGCGACCCCCCCGCTCTCGCCGCAGCCCGCGAGAAGGGCCACGGCCACGACCGTGCCCAGAACCGCCGCGGCCCTAGCCAAAGAAGACCTCTGCCTCGGAGTACAGCGACTCCGGCACCGTCTTCAGCTCGGCCGTCGCCTCGGTCAGCTCGACAAGCTCGATCTCGGTCCCGCGCAGCGCCGTCATCGTCCCCCAGCGGCCGGCGTCGGCGGCGTCGATCGCGTGCAGGCCGAAGCGGGTCGCGAGGACGCGGTCGAAGGCGGTCGGGGTGCCGCCGCGCTGGACGTGGCCGAGCACCGTCGCCCGCGTCTCTTTGCCGGTGCGGCGCTCGATCTCGCCCTCCAGCCAGTGCCCGACCCCGCCCAGCCGCACGTGGCCGAAGGCGTCGAGCTTGTCGTCCTCGGCGCTGGGGACCCCGCCGGCGGGCTGCGCCCCCTCGGCGACGACCACGATCGGGGCGAAGCGGTTGGCGAAGCGGCGGCCGACCAGCTCGCAGACACGCTCGACGTCGAACTCGCGCTCGGGGATGAGGATGATGTTGGCGCCGCCGGCGAGACCGGCGTGGAGGGCGATCCAGCCGGCGTGACGGCCCATCACCTCGACGATCAGCACCCGGTGGTGGCTGTCGGCGGTCGTGTGCAGACGGTCGATCGCCTCCATCGCGATGTTGACGGCGGTGTCGAAGCCGAAGGTGTAGTCGGTGGCGCCGAGGTCGTTGTCGATCGTCTTCGGGACGCCGACCACCGCCAGGCCGTGCTCGGAGTGCAGGCGCGAGGCGGCGCCCAGCGTGTCCTCGCCGCCGATCGCGATCAGGCCGTCGACCCCGGCCGCCTCGAGGTTGGCGGCGATCCGCTCCGGGCCGCCGTCCGCGGCGAAGGGGTTGGTCCGGGAGGAGCCGAGGATGGTGCCGCCGCGGGGCAGGATCCCCCGCACCTCGGGCACCCCGAGCGGGCCGCCGTCGCCCTCCAGCGGGCCGCGCCAGCCGTCGCGGTAGCCGACGAACTCGTGCCCGAACTCGCCCGCGCCCTTGCGGACGATCGCGCGGATGACCGCGTTGAGACCGGGACAGTCGCCGCCGCCGGTGAGCACTCCGATCCGCATCGGCTCAGCTTAGAAGCTGCCCAGGGCGAGCGTGAGGAGGTAAGTTCGGGGGAACCCCAGGAAGAGGAGAAGCGATGAACGACCGGCCCGACTTCGAAGCGGTAACCCAGGTCCAGCAGCAGATCTGGTCCAAAGGCGACTTCGCGATGGTCGCCAACCTCGTTTACCACCCCGCCGAGAGCCTGGCCGAAGCGCTGGACCTCGTGCCCGGCGAGCGCGTGCTCGACGTCGCCAGCGGCAGCGGCAACGCGGCGATCGCCGCGGCCCGCCGAACCTGGGGCAACGTGGTCAGCTCCGACTATGTCCCGGCCCTGCTCGAGCGCGGTCGCGAGCGCGCGGCGGCCGAGCGACTGGAGATCGAGTTCGTCGAGGCCGACGCCCAGGACCTGCCTTTCGAGGACTCCAGCTTCGACGTCGTCACCTCGATCTACGGAGCGATGTTCGCTCCCGACCAGCAGAAGACCGCCGATGAGCTGCTGCGGGTGGTCAAGCCGGGCGGCCGGATCGGGATGGGCAACTGGTGCCCCGAGGGCGCCGTCGGCACGATGTTCAAAACCATCTCCAAGCACGCCCCGCCCCCGCCCGGCATCGACTCGCCGCTGCTCTGGGGCACGGAGGAGCACCTGCGAAACCTGTTCGGCGATGGGGTTTCCGACCTGCGCGTCGAGCGCCGCATCTCGCGCCAGCCGTTCCGCTCTGCCGACCACTACATCGAGTTCTTCCGCACCTACTTCGGCCCGACCCAGACCGCCTACGAACGGGTCGGCCCCGAGGGGGAGCAGGCCCTGACCGACGATCTGCGCGGCTTCCTCGAAGCGGCGAACACCGCCGGCGACCGGGCGATGGTTCTGGAGGCCGAGTACCTCGAGGTGATCGCGACCCGCGCTAGCTAGCTGCGGTTGCGCTAGCCAAGCAGGTCAAGGACGCAGGGAGCGAAGTGTGCTCCGCACACGAGTGACCGAGGACGCAGAGATGCGCCGGTTAGCGCGGCTGCAGGATGCGGATCGCGGCGCCGATCAGCAGCACCGTGAAGAAGACCAGGCCGGCGACCGGGCCGCCCTGCCCGAAGGCGTAGGAGACCGTCATCGCGGCGAGGGCCAGAAATAGCGTTACGACCATTCCCATTGCGGCCGGGAGCCTATCGAGCGAGGGCGACGCGCGCCTCGCTGAGGAACCCGGCGACGGCGTCGGCCGCCCCCGCGGCTGAGCCGCCCTCGCCGGCGGCGCGAACGAGCCGGCTGCCGACGATCACGCCATCGGCGATGCGCCCCACCTCGGCCGCCTGCGCGGGCGTGCCGATCCCGAAGCCGACCGCGACCGGGACCTTCGAGTCGGCCTTGGTCGCGCCGACCAGCTCCGCCAGCGCCGGCGGGACCTCGGCCCGCTCGCCGGTCGTGCCGACGCTGGAGACGACGTAGACGAAGCCGCGGGCGGCGGCGCAGATCCGCGCCCGGCGCGCGGGCGCGGTGGTCGGCGCCACCAGCGGCACCAGCGCCAGGCTCGCGGCGGCGAACTCCTCGCGCACCTCCTCGGCCTCGCCCAAGGGCAGGTCGGGGACGATCGCGCCGGCGGCGCCGGCGGCGAGGGCGAGGCGGGCGAACTCGGCGGCGCCGCCGTGGGCGAGGACCATGTTCGCGTAGGCCATCAGCACCACCGGGACCCGCTCGGAGACCGCGCGGCAGACCTCGAGCGCGGTGGCGAAGGTGGCGCCGGCGTCGAGGGCGGCGGTGGCGGCGGCGTGGATGGTCGGCCCGTCGGCAAGCGGGTCCGAGAAAGGCACGCCCAACTCGATCAGATCGGCCCCGGAATCCACATAAGCCGCAGCTACGGCAAGCGATGACTCCCGATCCGGATACCCGGCCATCATGTACGGCATGAGAGCGGCGCGGCCTTCCTCCTTCGCGAGCTGAAAGGCCCGGAGGATTCGATCCTCTCCCGTCGTGTCCCCGTCATTGCCGGGCCCCCCCGTGGCGGGAGTCACCCCCCGGTCCCCCTCTCAGTGACCTCGGCCATGTCCTTGTCGCCGCGACCCGACAGACACAGAACGTCGAACCCCGACTCGCCTGGGTTCTCCAGCAGCCAGGCGATCGCGTGCGAGGACTCCAGCGCCGGGATGATCCCCTCCAACCGCGAGAGCTCGCCGAAGGCGGCCAGCGCCTGGCGATCGGAGATCGCCACGTAGCTGGCGCGGCCGGTGTCGCGCAGGTAGGCGTGCTCGGGGCCGACGCCCGGGTAGTCGAGGCCGGCCGAGACCGAGTGGGCCTCGAGGATCTGTCCCTCCTCGTCGGCGATCACGGCCGAGAGCGAGCCGTGCAGGACCCCGGTGCTGCCGGCGCCGAGCGAGGCGCCGTGACGGGCGGTGTCGAGCCCCTCGCCGGCCGCCTCGACCCCGACCAGCGCCACCTCGGCGTCGGCCACGAAGGGAGTGAAGATGCCGATCGCGTTGGAGCCGCCGCCGACGCAGGCGATCACCCGGCCCGGCAGCGCCCCCTCGGCCGCCAGGGCCTGCTCGCGCGCCTCTTCGCCGATCACCCGCTGCAGGTCGCGGACCAGGGCGGGATAGGGGGCCGGGCCGACCGCGGAGCCGATCACGTAGTGGGTCGTCTCGACGTTGGCGACCCAGTCGCGGATGGCGGCGCTGACCGCCTCCTTGAGGGTGCGGGCGCCGGCCTCGACCGGCGCCACCTCGGCCCCCAGCAGCTTCATCCGCTCGACGTTGGGCGCCTGGCGGCGGATGTCCTCGCTGCCCATGTAGACGAGGCACTCGAGCCCGAGCAGGGCGCAGGCGGTGGCGGTGGCGACGCCGTGCTGGCCGGCCCCGGTCTCGGCGATGATCCGGCTCTTGCCCATGCGCTGCGCCAGCAGGGTCTGGCCGACCGCGTTGTTGATCTTGTGGGCGCCGGTGTGGGCGAGGTCCTCGCGCTTCAGGTAGACCTTCGAGCCGACCTTCTCGGAGAGCCGCTGCGCCAGGTAGAGCGGCGTCGGCCGACCGATGAAGTCGCGCCGCAGCGATTCCAGGCGGGCCATGAACTCGGCGTCCTCGCGCGCCTCGCCCCAGGCGGCGGTGAGCTCGTCCAACGCCGCGATCAGCGTCTCCGGCACGTAGCGGCCCCCGTAGGGGCCGAAACGCTCCTCGACCGCGCTCATCGGGCGCTGGCGCCGGCCGGCTGGGCGGCCTCGAAGAAGGCGGCCATCGCCGCGTGGTCCTTGCGCCCGGGCTCGAGCTCGACGCCGCTGGCGACGTCGACCGCGTAGGGCTGGGCGGTGGCGACGGCGCGGGCGACGTTGTCGGGCCGCAGGCCGCCGGCGAGGATCTCGGGCACGTCGGAGCGGTGGCCGCGCAGCAGCTCCCAGTCGAAGCTCTCGCCGGTCCCCCCCCAGAGGCCCTTGCCGCGGCGGTCGAAGAGGTGGAAGTCGGTCCGGTAGGCCTCGGCGGCGTGGATGTCGGCGGCGCTGGCGACGTGGATCGCCTTGATCACCTTGACCCCGGTCCGGCGCGCCACCTCGGCGCAGAACTGGACCCCCTCGGCCCCGTTCAGCTGCACCATCGTCAGGCCGGCGTTCTCGACCGCCTTGTCGACTTCCTCCAGGCTGGGGTTGACGAAGACCCCGACCAGCTCGCACTTGCGCTTGAAGGCGGCGCCGATCTCCGCCGCCACGGCCGGCTCGGCGCAGCGCGGGCTGCCATCGAAATGGATCAGCCCGACCGCCCAGGCGCCGAGCCGCACCGCCTCGGCCGCATCGTCCAAATTGGTGATTCCGCAGAACTTGACCCGCATAACCTCAGACTACGCGAGCGCATCGACGAGGAGGGGCCATCGCCCTCTCCTCGCCTATTCGGCCGAACTTGGCCGGTTGCCCAGCGTCACGGTCGCCTTCTTGGTCGAGCCGTCGCGCAGGATCGTCAGTTCAAGCGATTCGCCGGCCTTTGCGGCGTTGACGATTTCGACGACTTCTTCCATGCTCGAGACCTTCTTGCCGTCGACCTCGGTGATGATGTCGCCGCCGAGGCTGACTTCGGCGCCGTCGATCGTCGCCGCGGTGTTGCCGCCTTCGATCCCGGCTTCGTCGGCGGGGCCGCCCTTGACCACGGTCTGGACGATCACGCCTTCCTTCACCGGCAGGTTGATCGCCTTGGCGAGGTCGGGGGTGATCGTGCCGCCGCTGATGCCGAGGAAGGCGTGGGACACTTCGCCCTTGGTCTCGAGCTGGTGGATCTCGGCGCGGACGGTGTCGATCGGGATCGCGAAGCCGATGCCGACGTTGCCGCCGCCCCCGCCGCCGGTCGCGATCTGGGAGTTGATCCCGATCACTGCGCCGGCCGCGTTGATCAGCGGGCCGCCGGAGTTGCCGGGGTTGATCGCGGCGTCGGTCTGGATCACGTCGGTGATCGAGAAGCCGTCCGGGGCTTCGATCTGGCGCTGCAGAGCGGAGACGATGCCGCTGGTGACGGTGCGGTCGAGCCCGAACGGGTTGCCGATCGCGACCACCGGGTCGCCGACTTCCATCTGGGAGGAGCGGCCGAGGGTGAGCGGGTGCAGCTGGTCGGCCGGCGCTTCGACGTCGAGCAGGGCGAGGTCGGTGGCCGGGTCGGTGCCGACGACCTTGGCCTTGTAGGTGGTATCGGAGGAGCCGAGTTTGACCTGGATCCGGTCCGCCCCTTCGACCACGTGGTTGTTGGTCAGCAGGTGGCCCTCGGAGTCGATCACGAAGCCCGAGCCGGTGGCGGTGCCGCCGCCTTCGGATTCGGGTTCGCCGAAGGGCGAGAAGGTCTGCGATTCCTGGGCCGGGATGTCGGATTCGATGAAGGCGACGCCGTCGCCGTCGCGCCTGTAGATCTGGTTGACGACGTTGCTGTCGCCTTCGGACTTGTCGGCCACGGGGGCCGACAGCGGCGCCGCCACGGTGGTCGTCGAACCGCCTTCGGACTGGATCCAACCGGCCGCGATCGCGATCCAGCCGAAGACGGCGACGACGGCGCCCCCGAGGAGCGCGGAGGCGAAGGGGCTGCGGAGGGTACGTCGTGCTCTGCTCATGGCGCGGATGATCGGCGCCCGCGGTGAGCCCTTCCTAAACGCGCCCGAAAGCTTTTCTAAATCTGAGTGGCCAGCGCGGCTAGAAGAGGTGCTCGCGGGTGCCTTCGTCGGCCCCGGTCAGCTCGCGCGTCTTCGCCTCCGGGTCGGCGGCGCTCATCAGGGCGCCGCCGATCAGGACCGCGTCGACGCCGACCCGCTCCAGCTCCTGCAGCTCGGCCCGGCCGGAGATGCCGCTCTCGGCGACCACCGTCTTGCCGGCCGGCACGTCGGGCATCAGCTCGAAGGTCCTCGCCAAATTCACGTCGCCCTGGTCGAGGTCGCGGTTGTTGATCCCGATCACCTCGGCGTCGGCCTCCAACGCCCGCTCCAGCTCCTCGCCGTCGTGGACCTCGACCAGGCAGTCGAGGTCCAGCGCCCGCGCCTCCTCGTAGAGCCGGCGCAGGTCCTCGTCGCCGAGAGCGCGGACGATCAGCAGCACCGCGTCGGCGCCGTTCACCGCCGCCTCGTAGAGCTGGTAGGTGTCGACGATGAAGTCCTTGCGGACGATCGGCAGGCCGCAGGCGGCGCGGGCCGCGCGCAGGTCCTCGAGCGAGCCGCCGAAGTGCGGTTCGTCGGTGAGGACCGAGAGCGCGGCGGCGCCGCCGCGCTCATAGGCGCCGACCTGGTCGGCGACGACCGCGGTGGCGGCGATGTCGCCGGCGCTCGGGGAGCGGCGCTTGAACTCGGCGATCAGCGAGAGCCCGGGACGCACCAGCGCCTCGTTGAAGGGGCGATCCTCGCCGCGGCTGGAGAGCTGCGACTCGAGGTCGGCCTGTGGGAGCTCGCGGCGACGCGCCTCGACTCCCCGCCTGGCCCCGGCGATCAGGTTCTCGATCATTCCCACTGGACTGCCAGAGCCTAGTCGGCGGCGGCGCCCGTCGCCGCGATCAGGCGCTCCAGCACGCTCGCCGCCGCGCCGGAGTCGATCGCCTCGGTGGCCTTGACGGCGCCCTCGCCGAGGTCCGTGGCGAGCCCGCCGACGTAGATCGCGGCGGCGGCGTTGAGCACGGTCAGGTCGCGGCGAGGGCCCGGCTCGCCGCTCAGCACCCCGCGCACCGCGGTCGCGTTCTCCGCCGGGGTCCCCCCCGCCACCGCCTCCAGCCCGGCCGGCGCGAGGCCGAGCTGCCCGGCCTCCACGAACCACTCCGAGGTGCCGCCGTCGGCGACCTCGATCACCCGCGTGCGGGCGGAGATCGAGAGCTCGTCGAGGCCGTCCTCGGCGGCGACGACGAGGGCGCGGACGCTGCCGAGGTTGACCAGGGCCTCGGCGATCGTCTCCTGGTAGTGGCGGTCGGCGACGCCGAGCAGTTGCCGGTTGGCGCCGGCGGGGTTGGTCAGCGGCCCGAGGAAGTTGAAGATCGTCCGCACCCCGAGCGCTTTGCGGGCGGGGATGACGTGGGCCATCGCGGCGTGGTGGCGGGGCGCGAACATGAAGCCGAAGCCGACCTCGTCGATGCAGCGCCCGACCTCGTCGGGGTCGAGCTCGATGTCGACGCCGAGCGCCTCCAGCAGATCGGCCGAGCCGCACTTGCTGGTGTTGGAGCGGTTGCCGTGCTTGGCGACGGCGCAGCCGGCGCCGGCCGCGACCAGCGCCGCCGCGGTGGAGACGTTGAAGGTCGAGGGGCCGCCGCCGGTGCCGGCGGTGTCGACCAGGTCGCTGCGGGTGCTGGAGACGGGGGCGGCGAGCGAGCGCATCGTCCGCGCCAGCCCGACCAGCTCGGGCACGGTCTCGCCCTTGGCCCGCAGGGCGATCAGGAAGGCGCCGGTCTGGACCGGGTCGGCCCGTCCCTCCATGATCTCGGCCAGCACCGCCGCCGCGTGGTCGGCGGTCAGGTGGTCGCCGGCGCAGACCGCGTCGATCGCCCGGCTGACAACGTCGTTAGGCATCGTCACCACCCCCTCCCTCCCCCTGGGTGGTCGAGGTTTGTGGCGCTATCCGCGGCAAACCTCGACCACCCGCGAGGAAGTTCTTCAGCAGGTGCTTGCCCTGCGGGGTCAGCACCGACTCGGGGTGGAACTGGACCCCCTCGGCCGGCAGCTCGCGGTGGCGAGCGGCCATCACCACCTCGCCCAGCGAGGCGCTCAGCTCGAGCTCGTCGGGGAGGTCGGGGTCGGCGACCAGCGAGTGGTAGCGGCCGGCGACCAGCGGGCTCGGCAGGCCGGCGAAGATCGTCCTCCCGTCGTGCTCGACCTCGGCGTCCTTGCCGTGGACCGGCTCGCCCTGGACCACCCTGCCGCCGAAGGCCTCGACCATCGCCTGGTGCCCGAGACAGACCCCCAGCACCGGCGTCCCCGCCTCGGCGAAGGCGCGGATCGCGGCGCCGGAGATCCCCGCCTCGGCCGGCGTGCAGGGGCCCGGCGAGACGACCAGGCGCTCGACGCCGCGCTCGAGCAGCTCGCCGACCTCGGCCCTGTCGTTGCGCACGACCTCGACCTCCGCCCCCAGCTCGCCCAGGTACTGGACCAGGTTGTAGGTGAAGGAGTCGTAGTTGTCGATCACCAGCACCCGCATCTCAGGCCCAGTCCGGCTGTTCGCAGGCGACCTCGACGGCGCGGAAGACCGCCTTCGCCTTGTTCACCGACTCGATGTACTCATAGGACGGCTTGGCGTCGGCGACGGTGCCGCCACCAGCCTGCACGTGCAGCTGCCCGTCCTTGACGACGACGGTGCGGATGTGGATCGCGGTGTCGAGGTCGCCGTCCCAGGAGAGGTAGCCGACGGCGCCGCCGTAGGAGCAGCGCTTGACCCGCTCGAGCTCGTCGATGATCTGCATCGCCCGCACCTTCGGCGCGCCGGAGAGGGTGCCGGCCGGCAGCGCCGAGCGCAGCACGTCCATCGCGCTCACCCCCTCGCGCAGGGTGCCGGAGACCTGGCTGACGATGTGGAGGACGTGCGAGTAGGTCTCGACCGTCATCAGCTCGTCGACCGAGACCGAGCCGTACTCGCAGACCCGGCCGAGGTCGTTGCGGCCGAGGTCTACCAGCATCACGTGCTCGGCCCGCTCCTTCGGGTCGTTGATCAGGCGCTCGGCGAAGCGCCGGTCCTCCTCCTCGCTGCGCCCGCGCGGCGAAGTGCCGGCGATCGGCCGCGTCTCCACCCGCCGGCCGCTGACCTTGACCAGCGGCTCGGGCGAGGCCCCGGCGATCTGGAAGTCGCCGAACTCGAGGAAGTACATGTAGGGAGAGGGGTTGACCGCGCGCAGGCCGCGATAGACCGAGAAGGCCTCGACCGGGGCCGGGGCCGAGAAACGCTGGGAGGGGACGACCTGGAAGGCGTCGCCGGCGTGCACGTACTCGACGATCCGCTCGACCGCCGCTTCGAACTCCTCGCGCTCCATGTTGGAGACGAACTCGGGGGGCTCGGTCAGCGCCGCGCGGGCCGGCGCCGGCACCGCGCCGCGCAGGCGCTCGCGCATCTCGGCGATTGTCTCGGCGGCGCGCTCGTAGGCGGCGTCGATCCCGCCCGCGGAATCGGCGAAGGCGCAGGCGAGGATCGTCAGCTCGTGGCGCAGATGATCGAAGGCGACCATCGCGTCGGTGACCATCAGCGCCATATCGGGCAGGCCGAGCGGGTCCGGGTTGGGCTCGCCCAGCGGCTCGACCGTTCGCACCAGGTCGTAGCCGAAGAAGCCGACGGCGCCGCCGGCGAACGGTGGCAGGCCCTCGACCGGGGCCGGGCTGAATTCGGCCAGGCGCGCGGCGACCGCCCCGTAGGGATCGGGCGCGGCGACGGCGCTGCTCGGCGGCGCGCCGGCCGCTGCCTCCTCCCCGCTCCACTCCGAGAGGACCCCGTCGCTCCAGCGCAGCAGCGCCCGCGGGCGCAGGCCGACGAACGAGTAGCGGCCGACCTGGCCCTGCTCGGCCGACTCCAGCAGGAAGCAGGGCGCCCCCTCGGCCTCGCCGGCGCGCAGCTTGAGGAAGGCCGAGACCGGGGTCTCGCAGTCGTCGACGAAGCGGGCGCGCACCGGCACCACGTTGCCCTCGCGGGCAAGCTCCCGCGCCCGCTCGAGGCTGGGCTCGAGCCGCAGCTCGGAGTCAGCCGCTACGGGCATTCAGCACTTCCATCACCGCCGACTGGGAGACGCCGCGCGAGACCAGCAGCACACTGAGGTGGTAGAGCAGGTCGGCGGCCTCTTCGGCGACGCGCTCGTTCGACTCCTCGCGGGCGGCGCGGATGACCTCCTCCGCCTCCTCCTCGACCTTGGCGCCGATCAGCTCGTGGTCGTCGAGCAGCTTCACCGTGTAGCTGCCGTCGGGGCGCTCGACGGCGCGGCTGCGCAGCGTCCGCTCCAGCGCCGGCAGCGCTTCGTAGGCGACCGGGAACGGCTCGCCGGGTGCCGGCGGCGCGTCCTTGCGGCTCGATCCGGAGCCCAGCACCTCGCGGTAGAAGCAGCTGCGCTGACCGGTGTGACAGGCGGGCCCGGCCGGGTCGACCATCGCCACCAGCGAGTCGCCGTCGCAGTCGTAGCGGAGCTGGCGCAGGTGCATGAAGCTGCCCGAGCTTTCGCCTTTTTTCCAGAGTTCGTCGCGGGAGCGGCTGTGGAAATGCAGGTCGCCGCTCTCCAGCGTCATTTCCAGGGATTCCGAGCTGACGTAGGCCAGCATCAGCACCTCGCCGGTGGTCCAGTCCTGGACCACGCAGGGTGCCAGGCCGCGCTGGTCGAATTCGATTTCGCCGAACATCGGTCCATCGTAGCCCGCGTGGCGGGCTACTCGATCCCGAGCCGGTCGAGCAGATCCTCGTCGCGGCGCCAGTGACGGCGGACGCGGACGCTGAGGTCGAGATGCACCTTGGCGTCGAGCTCGGCCTCCAGCGAGCGCCGGGCGGCGCTGCCGATCTCGCCGATCTTGGCGCCGCGCCTGCCGATCAGGATGCCCTTCTGGGACTCGGTCTCGGCCCAGATCTCGGCCCGGACCGTGACCAGGCCATCCTCGCGCGGCTCCACCTCCTTGACCGCGACCTCGACCGAGTGCGGGATCTCCTGGCGGGTGCGGTTGAGCACCTGCTCGCGGATCAGCTCGGCCAGCAGCAGCTCGCTCGACTGGTCGCTGCGGTCCTCCGGCGGATACATGTAGGGCCCCTCCGGCATCAGCTCGCCGAGCCGCTCGACCAGCGCGTCGAGGCCCTCGCCGGTGCGGGCGCTGATCGGGAAGACCTCGTCGACCCCGGGCAGCTCGGCGGCGTCGGCGAGGACCGGCACCAGCTCGTTCGGCCCCAACCGGTCGGCCTTGTTGACGGCGCAGATCACCGGCAGCGCCGCGCCGGCGCCGAGCAGGGAGCGGACGATGAAGCGGTCGCCGGGGCCGACCCCCTCCTCGCCGTTGACGACGACCAGGGCCACGTCGGAATCGGCCAGCTCGCGCCTGACCCGCTCTTGCATGCGCTCGGTGAGGACGTCACGCGGCCGCTGCACGCCGGGCAGGTCGACCAGGATCAGCTGCCGCTCGCTCTCGAGGTCGGTGGCGACGCCGCGGATCGCCCGCCGGGTCGTCTGCGGACGGACCGAGGCGATTGCGACGTGGGAGCCGACGATGGCGTTGACCAGAGTCGACTTGCCGGCGTTGGGGCGGCCGGCCAGCCCGATGAAGCCGGAGCGGGTCATCGCAGGCCGGCGAGGACGCGGCCCTGCAGGGCCAGCATCTCGCCATCGTCGGTCTCGTGGTCGTGACCGCAGAGGTGGAGGACGCCGTGGACAGCGGCCTCGGTCACGTCGGAGCAGTGCTCGGGGCAGATCGCGACGTCGCCGAGCTCACGCGGGCCGACGACCGGGCCGGCGCCGTCGAGCGGGAAGGCGAGCACGTCGGTCGCTTCGTCCTTGCCGCGGTGCTCGCGGTTGAGCTCGCGGATCCGTCCGGCGTCGACCAGCTCCACGGCGAGGTGGCCCTCGCCGACCCCGGTTGCATCCAGCGCGGCGGCGACCGCTTCGCGCAGCTCGACCGGGACGTCGGAGAGATCCAGGGTCAAGAGTGTTGATCGTAGGCGGCGACGATGCGCTGGACCAGCTTGTGGCGGACCACGTCCTCGCCGCCGAACTCGACGAAGGAGATGTCCTGGACGTCGTCGAGGATGTCGCGGACCGCGATCAGGCCCGAGCGCTGGTCCTGGGGCAGGTCGATCTGGGTGACGTCGCCGGTCACGACCATCCGCGAGTTGAAGCCGAGCCGGGTCAGGAACATCTTCATCTGCTCGGGGCTGGTGTTCTGCGCCTCGTCGAGGATGACGAAGGAGTCGTTGAGGGTGCGACCGCGCATGAAGGCGAGCGGCGCCACCTCGATCACGTCGCGCTCGAAGTAGCCGTTGACGCGGTCGGGGTCGATCATGTCGTAGAGGGCGTCGAAGAGCGGCCGCAGGTAGGGGTCGACCTTGGCCTGGATGTCGCCCGGCAGGAAGCCGAGCCGCTCGCCCGCCTCGACCGCGGGCCGGGTGAGGATGATCCGCTGAACTTTGCGTTCGGTCAGCGCCGCCGCGGCCATCGCCACCGCGAGGAAGGTCTTGCCGGTGCCGGCGGGGCCGATCCCGAAGGTGATCGTGTGGCGGCGGATCGAGTCGACGTAGCGTTTCTGGTTCAGCGTCTTCGGCGCGACCTTGGTGTTGCGGTGGCGCCAGACCACGTCGTCGAGGATCTCGGCCGGACTCTCTTCGGCGTCGAGGGCGCCGGTCACCGCCTCGATCGTGCCGGGGGCGACGTCGTGACCCTGCTCGATCAGCTCGACCATCTCGTCGACCACGATCGCCGCCTGGGCGACGTCGTCGGGCTCGCCCTCCAGGGTGAGCACGTTGCCGCGCAGATGCAGGTCGGCGTCGAGGCGCCCGCGCAGCGCCCGCAGGACGGTGTCCTCCGAACCGGCCAGCTCGGCGGCGACGGTGTTGTCGAGGGTCAGCTGCCTACGCGCCAAGCCGCTCACGCACCGCCGCGCTGACCCGCTTGCCGTCGGCGCGCCCGCCCAGCTTGGGCATCAGCGCCGACATCACCTGACCCATCTGCTTCTGTTCGCTGGCCCCGGTCTCGGTCACGGCGGCGTCGACCAGGCTCGCCAGCTCCTCGTCGGAGAGCTGCTGGGGCAGGTAGCCCTCGATCAGCTCCGCCTCGAAGCGCTCGGCGGCGGCCTGCTCGGCGCGGCCGGCGTTCTCGTAGGCCTCCGCGGCCTCGACCCGCTTCTTGCGCTCGCGCTGCAGCACCGCGACCTCGTCGCCCTTGCCCAGCTTCGCGTCCTGCTGCAGCACGTCGACGATCAGGCGCAGCGCGCCCGCGCGCCCGCGATCGCGCGCTTTCATCGCCGTCCGCACGTCGCCCTGCACCTGCTCCAAAACGCTCATCGGGCTAAGGGTAGTCGGCGCGGTCGGGCGTCACCGCGAGGCCCTTGGAGACGAGGTCGCGGATGTCGGTGCTGACCAGCGTCCAGCCGTGACGCCGCGCCGCTGCGACATAGGCGGCGTCGTAGGCGCTGAGGCCGTGCTCGGCCACCGCCCTGAGCCCCGCGTCGATGAGCTCGGGATCGATCGAGATGATCCGCTCCTCGCAGCGAACGGCCAAGGTCCGGCAGAGGCTGGCGGCGATCGTCGGCTTCCCCCAGCAGGCCCCGACGACGTTGGCCACCTCGTACAAGGTGAGATCCAGCGCCGCGGCTGGACGGTCCGTATCGAAGACCAGCCCGCGCGCGGCATCCGCATAGGGATCCCCGTCGTCTTTGGCGGCGATCCAGACGCCGGCGTCGAGCAGAAGCATGGTCAGCGCGAATCGCGGCTCTGGCGGATCAGCTCGGCTGCGTTCCCACCCAGATCGACGGGGGGGCCGAGCAGCTCTTCGAGCTCCCTGCGGCGGGAGGCAGCGTCCTCCGCGATCGCGCGCTCAGCCAGCCGCTGCAAAAAGCCGCTGCGGGTTTCAGCGCGTTTCTTCGCATATGCGTCGACCCGCTCCAAGAGCTCGTCAGGCATTGAGATCATCACCTTTGCCATTGAATGAGTATATACGGTATTGCCGGTGGAGATGGGGAGTAGAGAAGCTCATCGAGACGATGGTCCCAGCCCGGGGCGTACGCGGGGCACGCCAATCCGGTTAGATCAGAGCCATCCGGCGCACGAAAGCGTCACTTCGGGTCGATCGCGATCCGCTCGACCTCGCCCAGCGGCATCTGCAGGAAACGGGTGCCGAGATCGCGGAAGGAGTCGGTGTCGCCGGTGCAGAGGAAGCTGTAGTCGCCCTCGCCGTCGCGCCCGCGATCGAGACCGGCCCGCTCGAGCGTGCGCTGGACGGCGGCGGCGACCGCGTGGCCGCCGCTGACCAGGCGCACGTCGCGGCCGAGGATCCGCTGCAGCATCGGCGCCACCAGCGGGTAGTGGGTGCAGCCGAGGATCAGGGTGTCGACCTCGGCCCGCTGCAGCGGCGCGCAGTAGGCGCGGGCCATCGCCATCACGTCGTCGTCGAAGGGCGACCCGTCCTGGATGAACGGCGCCAGCTCCGGCGCCTCGACCTCGGTCACCTCGAGCGCCCGGCCCTCGGCTTCGAGGGCGCGGCGGTAGGCGCCGCTGGCGACCGTGTTCGGCGTCGCCAGCACCCCGACCCTGCCGCTGTCGGTGATCGCGGCGGCGATCTCGGCCTGCGGCCCGACCACCGGCACCACCTCCACCCCGCGCTCGGCCGCCGTCTCGCGCGCCACCTCGGCGCCGATCGAGGTGGCGGTGTTGCAGGCGATCACCAGCAGCTTGGCGCCGCGGTCGAGCAGCAATTCGGAGATGCGGCGGATGCGCTCGCGCAGAGCGTCGGGGTCGCGCGTCCCGTAGGGGAACATCGCCGTGTCGCCGAGGTAGACGAAGTCCTCTTCGGGGAAGGAGACGAGGCACTCGTGCAGCACGGTGAGACCGCCGACGCCGGAGTCGAACATCGCCACCGGCAGCGAGGGGTCGAGCTTGTCCACCCGGGCGCCCCCTAGAGGAAGGGCTTGTAAGTCATGAAGAAGATCGTCACGACGACGAGCAGCCCGGCCAGGCCACCGACTTTGCTGAGCCGCTGCGAGACCGCTTCGAACTCCGGCCCGAGCGTGTCCCCCGCCTCCAGGTCGCGCTCGGCCAGCTCTTTCGCCCTGCGGGTCTGCGGCTGGAAGAAGGCGTGCTGGAGGGCGAAGAGGGCGACGATCGCGAAGAAGCCGACGCTGACGAAGACGTCGTTGACGTCCCAGACGCTGTCGCTGGCGGAGAGCAGCCAGAGGCCCGCCACCAGCAGCACGATCATCCCCGGGGTGACCAGGTACTTGTCGACCTTCTGCACGCCGGCCAGGATGGCCGGCGTCGCCCGCGGGTACTGCGGCGCGACCGAGAAGAAGAAGGCGTAGCCGAAGGTCGGGCCGAAGGCCAGCACCACCGCGAGGATGTGCAGGAACAGCGCGATCTTGTAGCCGGGATCGACTATCGAGCCGAAGAGCATCGGGCGAACCCTATAGCTCAGTCCCGACGCAGCAGCAGAGCGGCCCAATCGCCCTCCCGGCGGCGCTCGACCTCGGCCAGGCCGGATACCGCGAAGCCGGCGGCGACCTCGTCGAGCTCGGCCGGGAGGATGCCCGAGCAGACGAGCCTGGCGGGCGCGGCATCGAGCCGCTCGGCGACCGCCAGCAGGATCGGCGCGGTCATGTTGGCGACGACGGTCGGGGCGAGGTCGGGCAGCCGTTCGCGGAGGTTGACCCGCTCCAGGGTCAGCTCGACGCCGTTGGCCTCGGCGTTGACGGCCGCCGCCTCCAGAGCGGGTGGCTCCTGGTCGTAGGCGTGGATCGGTTCCCAGCCGAGCTTGGCGGCGGCGATCGCGAGGACGCCGGAGCCGGTGCCGAGGTCGGTCAGCGGGCCGGTGGCGCCGGCGTCCGCCAGCTCGATCAGGAGCTCGAGGCAGAGGCGGGTGGTCGGGTGCGCGCCGGTGCCGAAGGCCTGGCCGGGATCGACGACGACGTCGACCGCGCCCTCGCGCGGCGGCTCCCAGGAGGGTCGCAGCCAGAGACGCTCGCCGACCAGCAGCGGCTTGTGGAAGTCGCGCCAGCGGTCGGCCCAGTCGTCGGGAATCTCGGTCGAGCTGACCTCGATCCTCCCCTCGCCCACCACGGCGTCGAGCTCGCCCAGCTCCGGCAGCTCGCCCGCGCCGCCGTAGATCGCGAACTCGACGTAGCCCGGGCCGCGCTCCTCCTCGACTCCGTTCGGAGCCAGGACAGTCAGCTCCGCCAGGACCAGGTCAGCCTGCTCGGGCGGGCAGCGGACCGCCAGCCGGATCAAGGGCCAGGCCTCAACCGAAGGCCCGGCGCACGCGGCTGAACAGGCCCTCGCCGTGGCGCCGGCCGAGGTTCTCCTCCTCCAGCGACTCGTCGAGCCGCTCGACCAGCTCGCGCTGCTCCTCGCTGAGGTTGGTCGGGACGATCACCTCGAGGATCACCCGCTGGTTGCCGCGGCGGCGCGAGCCCAGGCGCGGCAGGCCGGCGCCGCGCAGGACCTCTTCGTGGCCGGGCTGGGTGCCGGGCGCGAGCTCGATCTCGCGCTCCCCGTCCAGCGTGGGGACGGTGACCGCGGTGCCGAGCATCGCCTCGGTGGCGGGGATCGAGACGACGCTGATCAGGTCGGTGCCGTCGCGCTCGAAGCGCTCGTCCTCGGCGACCGTCACCTCTACGTAGAGGTCGCCGGCCGGCGCCCCCGCGTCGCCGGCGTGGGCGGCGCCCGCGACCCGCAGCCGCTGGCCGCTTTCGATCCCGGGCGGGACCTCGATCGCCTGCGTTTTCCGGCCCCGCGTGCGGCCGCTGCCCCGGCACTCCGCGCACGGGGTCTCGGGGATTTTGCCGGCGCCGCCGCAGGCGTCGCAGACGACGCCCCGGACCATCTGGCCGAAGGGGGTGCGGCTGACCTGGCGCAGCTGGCCGGCGCCGCCGCAGCGCTCGCAGGTGGCGATCGGGGTGCCCGGCTCGGCGCCGTTGCCGTGGCAGTGCTCGCAGGCGCCGACGGCGTCGTAGGAGATCTCGCGGCGCACGCCGGTGGCGACCTCGGCCAGCTCGACCTCGGCCTCGACCAGGATGTCGCCGCCGGCCGCGCGGCCGCTGCCGCCGCCGAAGCCGAAGGCGTCGCCGCCGCCCCCGAAGAAGGCTTGGAAGATGTCGTCGATCGAGCCGAAGGAGGCGCTGCGCGGGTCGAAGCCGCCGGAGCGCAGCCCCTCGTGCCCGTAGGCGTCATAGGTGTGGCGCCGCTCCCGGTCGGAGAGCACCTCGTAGGCCTCGGCGGCGGCCTTGAACTTCTCCTCGGCCTCGGGGTCGTGGTCGTTGACGTCGGGGTGCAATTCGCGGGCGAGGCCGCGGAAGGCCTTCTTGATCTCGGTCTCGCCGGCGTCGCGGTCGACGCCGAGCACCTCGTAGTAGTCGCGGCTCATCTCACTAGTTGTCGTAGACGGTCTCGAAGTAGCGCGAGAGCTCGCGGGCGGCGCCGCGGACCGAGGCGATCGCGGTCGCGTAGTCCATCCGCAACGGCCCCACCACCCCGACCGAGCCGAGGTTGCGGTGGCCGAGGCCGTAGTTGGCGCCGATCACGCTGACCGAGCGCAGCTCCGGCTGCGGGTTCTCGTCGCCGATCCAGAGGAAGACCGAGCGCTCCGCCAGCGAGGAGCGCAGCATCTGCAGGACGCCGGCGCGGCGCTCCAGCGCCGTCATCAGCTCGTCCGCCCGCGGCAGGTCGGCCAGGTGCGCTTCGGAGAGCAGCCGTGAGGCGCCGTCCATGTAGAGGCCGGCGTCGGCCTCCCCCTCCAGCTCGGAGAACGCCGACGCCAGGGAGGCGACGAACTCGGCCTCGACCGGGTCCAGATCGGGATGGGCGAGCCGACCGGCGATCATCCGCGAGCCCAGCGCCAGCCCGGTCAGGGACTCGTTCAGGTAGCTGGAGGCCCACTCGACCAGGCCGGGGTCGACGGGGCGGTCGAACTCGATTACGCGGCGGGCGACGTCGCCGGTCGAGGCGATCGCGATCACCACCACCTTGCGCGGCTGCAGGCACAGGACCTCGACCCGGTGGATCGTCGCCGCGGCGAGCCGCGGCGCGGTCGCCATCGCGACCAGATCGGTGACCTGGGCCAGCGCCGCGGTCGTCTCCCGCATCGCCTCGTCGACCTCGCGGCGCAGCCGCGAGAGCTCCAGCTCGACCTCGGTCTCGGCCGGCAGCGCTCCCGACTCCATCAGCAGGTCGACGTAGCGGCGGTAGCCGACGTCGGTCGGCACCCGCCCGGCCGAGGTGTGCGGGTGGGTCAGGTAGCCCCCGGCCTCGAGCAGCGCCAGCTCGGCGCGGACGGTCGAGGGGCCGCAGGCGACCTCGGGCCGCTCGGCGACCTCCTTCGAGGGCACCGGCTTCGCCGACGCCAGGTAGGCGTCGACGACCAACTGCAGGATCAGCTCTTGCCGCGCGGAAAGCATCGGCCTTCCATTGTAGGAACCGCCCCTGCGGGGGCCGCCCTCCTAGAGCTGGACTTCGGCTTCGGCGTTCTTGATGATCGCGGTGTCGCCTTGCTGGGCGACGGTGTCGATGGCCACGCGGCCCTCGTCGGCCTCGATGACGGTGCCGGAGACGACGATCTCCTGCTCGGGCATGCCCATGCCGCGGAACTGGACCGAGAGGCGCTTCAGCGCCCGCGGGTCGCCGCCGGCGATGGCGGCGTTGGCCCTGGCGACCAGGCCCATCGAGTAGAGGCCGTGGAGGATGTTGCGCGGCAGCCCGACGGCTTTCGCGAACTCGTCGTCGATGTGGATCGGGTTGAAGTCCCCGGAGGCGCCGGCGTAGCGGTGCGGCAGGTACTTGTCCGGCGTCACCTTCAGCTCGGGGACCGCGTCGCCCACGTTCAAATCGGCCATCTCAAACCCCCCTGACGATGTTGGTCCAGGTGCCGCGCACGACCTCGGCGCCGTCCTGGTTGACGGAGACGGTCTCGAAGACGTAGAAGCCCTTGCCGTCCTTCTCCTCGATCGAGAGGCACTTCGGGGTGGTGACGATCTCGTCGCCGGAGCAGACGGGCTCGCCCCACTCGAAGACCTGGCCGCCGTGGACCATGGCGGCGAAGTTCATCCCCACCTCGGGGTCGAACAGCACCGGACCCAGGGCCGGGCCGCTGTAGACGACCGCGAACATCGGCGGCGCGGGGACGTCGCGGAAGCCGGCGGCGCGGGCCGCCTCGAGGTCGAAGTGGACGGGGTTGTCGAGCCCCAGCGCGTTCGCGTACTCCTTGATCTTCTCCCGCCCGACCTGGTAGGTCGTCGCGGGCCATTCCTTACCGACCGCATCAGTTTTCAGCGTCATGGTCGCGCACTCTACTGGCTGTTCAGCCAGGGGTCGGGCACCCTCTACTCGTCGATCTGCAGGACGGCGAGGAAGGCCTCCTGCGGCACTTCCACCCGGCCCACCGACTTCATCCGCTTCTTGCCCGCTTTCTGCTTCTTCAGCAGCTTGTTCTTGCGGGTGACGTCGCCGCCGTAGAGCTTCGCGGTGACGTCCTTGCGCAGCGCCTTGACGGTCTCGCGGGCGAGGATGTTGGAGCCGATCGCCGCCTGCACCGGCACGTCGAAGAGCTGGCGCGGGATCGTCTTGCGCAGCCGCTCGACCAGCCGCTTGCCCTGCTCGTAGGCGAAGTCGCGGTGGACGATGATCGAGAGCGCGTCGACCTTGTCGCCGGCGAGCAGGATGTCGACCTTGACCAGGTCGGAGGCGCGGTTGCCGATCGGCTCGTAGTCGAGCGAGGCGTAGCCGCGGGTCGAGGACTTCAGGAGGTCGAAGAAGTCGAGGACGATCTCCGCCAGCGGCATGTCGTAGCGGATCTGCACCCGCACCGGGCTCAGGTAGTGCATGTCGACGTGGGTGCCGCGGCGCTGCTGGCAGAGCTCCATCACGGCGCCGACCTGCTCGGAGGGGCAGATGATCGTGGCGCGGATGTAGGGCTCTTCGACCGACTCGATCGTCCCCGGGTCGGGGAGGTCGGTGGGGCTGCGGACTTCTTTGGAGGTGCCGTTGGTGAGGTGCACCTCGTAGCGCACGTTGGGCGTCGTCGAGAGCAGGTCGAGCCCGTACTCGCGTTCGAGCCGCTCGCGCACGATCTCCATGTGCAGAAGGCCAAGGAAGCCGCAGCGGAAGCCGAACCCGAGCGCCTCCGAGGTCTCCGGCTCCCAGGAGAGGGCGGCGTCGTTGAGGGCCAGCTTCTCGAGCGCGTCGCGCAGGTCTTCGTAGCGGTCGGTGTCGATCGGGAAGACGCCGCAGAAGACCATCGGGCGGACCTCGCGGTAGCCCTCCAGCGGCTCCGCGGCGGGGCGCTCCTGGGTCGTCAGGGTGTCGCCGACGCGCAGCTTGGTCACGTCCTTGATCCCCGTGATCAGATAGCCGACGTCGCCGGCCTCCATCCCGCCGACCGCGGTCATCGCCGGCCGGAAGAAGCCGATGTCGTCGATCTCCGCCTCGGTCCCGTTCTGCATCGCCAGGATCCGCTGCTGCTTGCGGAAGGAGCCGTCGACCATCCGCACGTAGGCGATCACGCCGCGGTACTGGTCGAACTCGGAGTCGAAGATCAGCGCCCGCGCCGGCGCCTCGGGCTCGCCCCTGGGGGCGGGGATGCGCTCGACGATCGCCTCCAGCACCTCCGGCACCCCGACCCCGGTCTTGGCCGAGATCCAGAGCGCTTCCTCGGGGTCGCCGCCGGTCAGGTCGGCGATTTCGGCCGCGACCCGCTCCGGCTCGGCGCCGGGCAGATCGACCTTGTTGATGACCGGGATCAGCTCCAGCCCGGCGTCGATCGCCAGGTAGGTGTTGGCGACGGTCTGCGCCTCGACCCCCTGGGCGGCGTCGACGACCAGCAGCGCCCCCTCGCAGGCGGCGAGGCTGCGCGAGACCTCGTAGGAGAAGTCGACGTGACCGGGGGTGTCGATCAGGTGCAGGTCGTAGGCCCGCCCGTCGGCGGCGGTGTACTCGACCCGCACCGCCTGCGCCTTGATCGTGATCCCGCGCTCGCGCTCGAGGTCCATCGAGTCGAGCATCTGGGCCTGCATTTTGGTCGGATCGACGGCGCCGGTGACCTCGAGGATGCGGTCGGCCAGGGTCGACTTGCCGTGGTCGATGTGGGCGATGATCGAGAAGTTGCGGATGCGGTCCATGGGCCGGCGGAAGTATGAGGGACCGGGGCGGTTGGCCGGCGGGTCCTGTCGCGGCGGCATCCCCCGCCACCGCGCCACCCGCCGGAGAAGCCGGTCAGCTCAAGGGCACGCGGATGGATCCAGCTTTTCCTTCAGCTGGAAAACGACCGTCGGGGGCTTGCGCAGGATCACCTCTGCTCCGGGGCCTTCGGTCCAGCGCGCTTGCGCGGGATAGGGGGGCTTGCCGGATTCGATCCGGTCGCGGGTGGCGACTACGTAGTCGTAGTCGCCGGCGTTCAGGGCTTCGCGCCAGGCGCGGCAGGTGGTGAGGGGCTCGAAGCCGCCATGGGGGGTCTCCGCGCCGACGAACTGGACCTGGTTGGAGAGGTCGGTGCCGAAGAGGGGGTACTGGCGGGTGCTGGTGGTGGCGATGCGGGAACCGGAGACGTCGTCGGCCCAGGCGAAGGCGGCATTGAGCCCGGGCGTGGTGAAGGTGGGGTCCGAGTAGCGGCTCTGCAGGTAGTGGCGCTGGACCGGGTAGCCGGCGCCCACGGCGAGCACCATGATCAGCGCAATCAAGCCGGTGATCAGTCCCGACCGCCGCCGCCAGGGGTGGTCGAGGTTTGTGGCGCTATCCGCCACAAACCTCGACCACCCCGGTAGAGGGATGGGGCGAGATCTCCACGCGGGCGCGGTGGGAAGCAGGGCGAGGCCGAGGACGAGGGCTGGGGCGAGGTAGCGGAGGCCGGACTCGAAGCCGCGGGGCATGCCCTCGGGACCGGAGGCCGAGGTCGGGGCGAGGAGCCAGGCGAGCGCGGTGGCGAGGCCGACCAGACCGGCCAGCGGCAAGATCGGATCGGTCCGCGGCCAACCATTGCGCGGTTCCATTTCCTCGCCATCGGTGGGTTTGGAATGGCGGTGCGGGGGCCAGATGCAGAGCACGAGGCCGGCGAGGGCGGCGCCGCCGAGCAGGGGCCAGGCGATCCACAGACCCCCGTGCAGCCCGGGCAGCAACCAGTCCGACCAGACGGCGCCGTCGCCCAGGTAGCCGAGGACGCTGTGCGCTTCGCGGCCGCCGAGCGCCTGATCGGGCGCCGGCAGCGAGATCGGCCCGATGCTGTCGATCCAGGGCAGCGGGTTGCCGCTGTGGATGAGGTTGCGCAGGTACCAGTAGCCGCCTCCGGCCAGCGCCGCGAGCCCGGCCGCCGCGAGCGCGCGCCCCCTCCCCCCTCGCGGAGCCACCGCGACGAGCCCGACGACCAGCACCGCGGCCGGCAGCAGAAAGTTGAGCTTGGTCCCGGCGGCCAGGCCGGCGGCGAGGCCGACCACGATCAGCGGCCCCGCCGGCAGGCCGCGCTCGCCCTCATCCCGAGTCGCCCACGCGTTCAAAGCCAAGGCAACCGCAGCGAGCAGGAAGAAGATCCCGACGACGTCGTTCCGCGCCTCCCCGGCCTGGTCGGCGAGGGTGGGAACGCTGAGCGCAATCGCCCCGAGCGACAGCGACCAGGGAGCGACCCGATACGGCCTGCCGATGCACCAGCAGGCCACCAGGCAGCCCACGAACCACCCGAGATTCAGCAGCGGCGAAAGAACGTCGCGCCCGAACGCCAGCATCCCGACCGCGTGGAAGATTTCCCCGTTGGCGGGGTAGAACCAAGCGAGGAACTGGGGCGCGATGAAGTGCAGATCGAACGTGTTCCCGCTCTGGAAGAACCCCGCCGCGAACGGCCCGTGGTACCAGGTGCTGTCGAACCCGGTCATCCCGGTCGACAGCCGGGTCTTCGCCCCAGCGGCGAAGTGCACGACCGCCACCGCGGCGATCACCAGTGCGATCGCGGTCGCACCCGAATCTCGCCACCGGCGACCTGTGGCGTGGGGGGAGATCCCCAGCACCCCACCCAGCAGGTATGGGTGCGGGGGATCTCCCTCCAGGCGCTGCCACAACGACCACCAAAGGCCCCCGCCGGTCAGGGCGACGAGGACGAGGTACGGGACCGGCTCCAGCCAACCGAAGCTGCCGAGCAGCTCCGCCACCAAGATCAGCAGCGCCAGCGCGATCACCGCGGCAGCAAGATGGGCGGGGGCTCCCTCGAACCTCGGCAGCAGCCGCACCCGCAACCGAGTCGCCCCCAGCCAGGCGAACCCGACCAGCAGGGCGATCTCGAGGACTCCCAGCAGGTAGCGACCGGGGCCGAGCATCTAGCGGCGGCGGAGCAGCCGCATGATCTGCTCCAGCTCGGCGATCCGCAGCAGCCGGGCCGCCGCCAGGTAGACGAGGGCGCCTATGCCGAGCCCGGCGCCGAGAGCGACGATCTGCCCCGTCAGGCCCTCCCCCAGCGCCCCGTCGAGCAGGCTCCAGACGCCGTAGCTGGCCGCGGCCAGGGCCAGCGAGGCGATCAGGATCCGCACCGTCGTCCCCACCAGGCGGGTGACCTCGAGGCCGCCGAGCTCGCGGCGCAGCACCACCGCCTGGGCGATCGCCGCGGCACTGGTGCCGATCCCCGTGCCGGCGACGATGCCGCCGGTCCCGAACGGCTTGTAGAGGGCCCAGGCGGCGCCGGTCGAGACCAGCAGGTCGAAGCCGGCCAGACCGGTCGCCATCCAGGGCCGCTGCAGGCTGAAGAAGGTGCGGGTCTGGAGCAGGTAGAGGCCGTTGGTCGGCAGCGAGAAGGCGAACCAGAAGAGCGCCGTCGCGACCAGGGTCGTCTCCGCCGCGTCGAAGGCGCCGCGCTGGTAGACGAGCCGGATCATCGGCTCCGAGAGCGCCAGCACGGCGGCCGCCGCGGGCAGGAGGACGAAGAGGATCTGGCGCATCCCGTTGGCCAGGGTCGCTCGCAGGTCGTCGATCGCGCCGCGACTGGCGTAGCGGGCCAGGGTCGGGAACAGCACCGTCGCGATCGCCACCGAGAAGATCCCCTGCGGCAGCTGGTAGATGCGGAAGGCCTTGTCGATCGCCGCCGGCGCCTCGTCGCTGACGAGGCTGCCGAAGAAGCTGTTGATCAGCAGGTTGAAGTTGATCAGGCCGAGGCTGATCGTCACCGGCAGCATCAGCAGCAGCACCCGCCGCACGCCCGGGTTGCGCCACTCGAAGCTCCAGTTGAACTTGAACGGCGTGTTGCGGAGGTCGAAGACGGGGATCAGCAGCTGCACCAGGGTGCCGGCGAGGATCCCGATCGCGTAGGCGTAGATCCGGTTCTGGCCGTGGAAGAGCGGCTCGACGAGGACCAGCACGGCGATGATCGTCAGGTTCCAGAACAGCGGCGCGATCGCGAAGGCGCCGAAGCGGTCGTAGCTGTTGAGGATGCCGACGACGATGCCGCTGATCCCGAGCAGCACCAGGATCGGGAAGAGGACCTGGGAGAGGGTGACGGTGAGGTCGAGGATCTCGCCCTCGAAGCCGGGCGCGAACACGGGCATGATCACCGGCGCGGCGAGGATGAAGAGGGCGGTGATCGCGCCCAGGACCATGGTCACGATCAGCAGCAGGGTCGAGGCGAGGCGGAAGGCCTCGCGGTAGTTCTTCTGCTCGAGCTGCTCGGTGAAGACGGGGACGAAGGCGGGCTGCAGGGCGGCGTCGGCGAAGAGGCTGCGGATCAGGTTCGGGACCTGGAAGGCGATCGTGAAGGCCGACATCGGGCCGCTGATCCCGTAGAAGCTGGCGGCGACGACCTCGCGCACCAGCCCCACCACCCGCGAGGCGGCGGTGGCGATCGAGAAGAAGGCGGTCGAGCGGGCGATCCGCCCGGCCTGGCGCCCGGGCGCCGGCTCTCCCTCGAAGTCCTCGCCGGGGTCGAAGGCCTCGGCGGCGCGCAGGGCGGCGTCCGCGTCGATCCGCGCTCGCTCCTCGCCTTCGGGGGTGTCGGGTGCCTTCGGCGTCTCCAAGCTAGATCCGAGTGTCAGTCGCTATAGTCGGCGGCCGCCTGGAGCTGGCACGGCGTCGGCTCAGGCACTTGACTCATGGCCAACATAGCCTCACAGAAGAAGCGGATCCTACGCAGCGAGCGCGAGCGCTCGGAGAACCGGCTGCTCACCAGCACCGTGAAGACCCATTTCCGCCGCCTCGAGAGCGCGGTCGAGGGCGGCGAGGCCGAGGCGATCGCCAACGAGCAGCGCGACCTCGTCTCGAAGATCGACAAGGCCGTGCAGAAGGGCGCCATGCACAAGAACACCGGCGCTCGCAAGAAGTCCAAAGCCGCCCGCATGGCCGCCCGCTAGGGCGCTGCAAACCGGCGCCTGCCGGCGTCCTCGTTCGGTCGTGTGCGGAGCACACTCCCTCTCTCGTCCTTGGCATGCTTGGTTTTCGCTGCCCTAGTGGGCGGCACAACGCTGGAGGGTGAGCGTAAAAGCCAGCTCGTCGCCGTAGTCGGCGCCGCCGCGGCACCAGAGCTCGAGGTCCGCCAGCGCCTCGGTCGCCGCGCGCAGGTCGGCGACGTCGGTGTTGCGGAGGCGGCCGACCAGCTGCTTGGCCGCATATGGGTGCATCTTCAGCGACCCTTCGACCTGCTTCGGCGGGACGCCCTCGGCCAGCTTGCCGGCCGCGGCGCAGGCGCCGCGCAGGCGCGAGGCAAGGCCGTAGATCAGGCCGGTCACGTTCTCCCCCTGGTCGATCAGCCGCTCGCCGATCCGCAGCGCCGCCGCCGCGTCGCCTTCGAGCAGGGCGTCGGAGAGCGACCAGACCGCGGCCTCGGAGGTGTCGGCGATCATCGCCTCGAGGTCGGCGGCGCCCACCTCCCCGCCCTCCCCCGCCCATAGCGCCAGCCGCTCGAGCTCGTTCTGGAGGCGCACCGGGCTGGCGCCCATGCGGTCGACCAGGACCCGAGCCGCCGCGGGCTGTAGGCGGAAGCCGAGCCGCTGCGCCTCGGCGACCAGCAGCCGTGGCAGCTCGCGCGCTTTGGGTGCCTCGAATTCGTGGATCTCGCCCTGCGCCGCCTTGACGGCTTTGGCCAGCTTCGCCGGCGCCTTGGCGCGGGAGATCAGAACAAGGGTGAGGTCGGGCGGCAGGTCGCCGACCGCGGCGACGACGGCCTCTAGCTGACGATCGCGCCAGCGCTCGACGCCGTCGGCCAGCAGGTAGCGGCGCGAGTCCATCAGCGACAGCGCCGGGATCGAGGCCAGCAGCGCCTCGTGGTCGGGCATCCCCTTGCCCTCGCCCGGCTCGAAGACCTCGAGCGCGTCGGAGCCGGCCTCGCGCTCGGCGCGGGCGCGCAGACGAGCCCGGGTCGAGTCGATTTTCGCCGCGTCGGTGCCGGCGATCAGGTACAGCGCTCGCATCTCCTCGGCCACGGGCCGAGTGTAGATGCCTGGCCAGCCGTCCCGCGCCTACTTCGAGTGGCCGTAGGCGTGACCGCGCCCGTTGCCGGGGCTGTCTTCGGCGGTGGGGACGGGGGCCGGAGGAGCCTTTTCGGCCGGCGCAGAGGCGGAGGCGGGGGGCGGCGACGGCGCGGAACGGGAAGGCTTCGAGACGGGGGCCGCCGGGGCCTTCTGTTTCCCGTAGGCGTGACCTTTGCCCGGCGAGCTGGACGCGACCGCGGCCGGCGTCGCAGGCTGCGCCGGAGCGCCGCCGGGTGCAGGCGGCGGCGAGGGCGCCTGCGTGGGCTGGGACGCGGGCACAGGCGGGGGTGAGACCGTCGGAGCGGGTGCCGGCGGCGGGGCCGGCGAGGGCGGCGGCGCGGCGACTCCCAACCCGCCCGGGGCGGTCCCGGGGTCTGACTGACTCGACGGATGCCGGGAACCCGCAGGGGACGAGCCACCGCGCCGCCCTCCGCTCCCCGAGCCACCCCTCTCCCCGGTGGAGATCTCACCCGCGATCCTCGCGCCGCGGCGGCCCGGCGGCAGCGACACCAGGGGGACCGCGTTGTCGAGATCCCCGCTCTTCGCCCCGTAGTCGATGATCGGGGCGGCCGGCAGATAGGGCCAGCTCTGGTGGGAGACGAGCGCGACGAGCCCCAGGGCCATCGCCGTGGTCACCCCGAGCAGGGCGAACGCCGTGCTGCGCATACGCTCGACCACGCTGCGGCCGGCGAAGCTGAACCGTGCTGGCGGTCGCGGCAGCGAGTGTCCTCTCCGGAAGAGCATTCGCTCCCCCATCGGTCACGAGCGGCCAGGCCACCAGCCCCGGGGCGAGAACTCCCAGTTTCGATTGGGTCATCCGTTGAGGGTCAGCCGGCCTCGACGACGAACCCACGGCGCCCGACGTCGATGAGGACGTCGCCGTCGAGATCGGTCCTCAGCGTGCGCACCCCGTGAGCGGCCAGGGTCGCGATAGCCGCGGCAGTGGGATGGCCGTAGGGATTCCCCTCCCCCACCGAGATCACCGCCAGCCGGGGCCGGGTCCGATCGAGCAGCTCCCCGAGGCCGGCGTCCTCGCTGCCGTGGTGGGCGACCTTGAGCACGTCGATCGGGCCGGGGTCGAGCGGGACCGCCTCCGCCTCGGCGTCGGCGCTGAGCAGCATCGCGAAGCCGCGCCAGCGGGCGAGGATCACCAGCGCGAGCTGATTGGGGTCCTCGCCGGGCGCCGGTTCGGCGAGCAGCTCCGGCGGCGGCCAGAGCACCCGCAGCCTGAGCTTGCCGGATCGCAGCTCGGCGCCCTCGCCGACCCGGAGCGGCGCGACCCCGGCGGCGCGGGCGGCCGCGATCGAGGCGCCGCGGAGGCGGCCGTAGACGAGGCGCCCGAGCGGGAGCCTCCCGAACAGCTCCTCGACGCCGCCGGCGTGATCGGACTGGTCGTGCGTGATCACGGCCGCAGCAAGGCGCTCGACGCCGGCCGCGTCGAGCTTGGCGGCGAGGTCGTCGCCGGGCGGGCCGCCGTCGACCAGGATCGCGGGGGCACCGGCCGGCTGCAGCAGGATCGCGTCGCCCTGGCCGACGTCGAGGACGGTGACGCGCAACCCGAATACCGGAGAAAGCGACCCCCCACGATCCACCCCCAACCCCACAAACACAAGGCCAACGACCGCAGCCATCGCGAAGACCCACCGAGGGGCCGAAATGTCGCTCCTGACTCGACTAATCGGCCCATCGGCGGGGTGGTGGTGGAGGATGGCGGCGATGGGGGCGAGGGCTGAGTAGCAGGCTGCGAGCTCGAGGCCGTCGAGGTGGATGTGGGCCTCTGCCCAATCCGGCTGCGCGCACCAGGACGCGACCTGGGCGATATAGGCGAGCAGCAGCGCGTTGGGCCAGTTCAGGACCTCGACCGGCAGGCCCGGCACCTGGGAGACGGCGGCGCTCGCCATCCCCAGCCACATCGCCGGTGCCACCGCCGGCAGGGCCAGCAGGTTGGCGGCCAGGGTCGTCGTCGAGAGCGTCCCGAAGTGGAAGGCGATCAGCGGCGCCGTCGCCAGGGTGGCGGCGATCGTCACCGCCGCGCCCTCGGCCAGGGCGCCGCGCAGGGCGCCGCGGCCGAGGCGGGCGGCGATCGCGCGCCGCAGCGGCGCCGCCAGCAGCAGGATGCCCACGACCGCGGCGAAGCTGAGCTGCCAGCCAACATCGGCGGCGATCCCGGGATCGAGCGCCAGCGTCACTCCCAGCGCCAGCGCGATCGCGTAGAGGCGCGACGCCCGTCGCCCCGCCACCGTCGCCAGCACCCCGGCGGCTCCCATCACCCCCGCCCGCTGGATCGAGGGCCCGGCACCGGCCAGCGGCACGTAGACCGCGATCAGGCCGAGGACCCAGAGCAGGCGCTCGCGCAGCGGGATCCCGAACGCGGCCAGGACCGGCATCGCCAGCAGGGCCAGCAGGGTCACGTTCTGGCCGCTGACCGCGAGCAGGTGGCTGAGACCGGCGCGCCGGAAGTCCTCCTCGGTGCGGGCGTCGATGCCCTCGTCCTCGCCGAGCGCGAAGCCCCGTGCCAGCTCCGCCTCGCGGGTGGGCACGCCCTTGCCCAGGCCGGCGCTCGCCACCGCCCGGATCTCCTCGCCGCGGACCAGCCCGAGCGCGACCAGGGCGGCGATCCCGATCAGGACCGGCAGCGAAGGTCGCGGCGAGCGCACCTCGGCCTCAGGGCTGCAGCCGAGCCCGCAGCGACTCCATCGTCGCCGGCCCGATCCCCGTGACCCGGTCGAGCTGGTCGACCGAGGCGAGGCCGCCGTGTTCGTCGCGGAACTCGACGATGTCCGCCGCCGTCACCGGGCCGATCCCCTCGATCGTGTCGAGCTGCTCGACGGTGGCGGTGCCGAGGCTGATCGGGCCCTCTTCGTCGCCGCCGGTCGCGGGCGCCGTCCCGCCGGGCCCGCGCTCGGGCACGACCACCTGCTGCCCGTCCGCCAGCCGGGCGGCGCGGTTGACCGCTTCCAGCATCGCCGCCGCGCTGGGACCGCCGGCGCGGCCGATCGCGTCCTCGACCCGGCTGCCGGCGGGAAGGCGGTAGACGCCCGGCCGCCGCACCGCCCCCGCCACGTCCACGACCAGGTCGCCCGCCTCGCCGCTGAGGCTGAACTTCGCTTCCCCGGCCCCGCCGCCGGCCTCCGCCGAGGCGGCCGCGAACGAGGGTCTGGGAGCGCTCTCGGCGCGGATCGCCCGCGCCCCGACCAGCAGCAGCGCCACGGCGACGGCGCCGTAGACGACGACCTGGGAGCGGCTCAGCTCGGGCATGGCCCAAGCCTGGACCGCGACGGCGCACGCGTGGTGCGCACGGGGGAACGAGTTAGCTAAGCCTTCTCGAAGACTTCGTCATCGTCGTCGTAGCCGGCGACCTCGGCGAGCTGGTCGCTGTAGAGCTCGGCGGCGGCGACGGGCGGCGACTGGATCGAGACGAGAGAGAGCTCGGCTTCGCCGTCGTTGGCGACCGAGTGCTCGGTCGCCGGCGGGACCAGGATCAGGTCGCCCTCCCCCACCCGCTGCGTGTCCCCGGCGACCGACATCGTGCCGGCCCCGCGCACGACCACGTAGGCCTGCTCGGACTCCTCTTGGGAGCGCAGCGTCTGCTCGGCCCCGGCCGGCAGCGAGAGCCAGTTGACGGAGAGGTTGCGGGCGCCCAGTTCGCCCGCGTCCATGAGGACGTGGGCGCGCAGCCGGTGCCATTCCTCCACTGGTGCGTCCTCGAGACGCCTGACGAGCATCGGCGCGCTTTGTACCAGATAGCGCCTCGCCCCCGTGCACCCGGGGCAACCGGCTCAGCGTACGACCAGGTTGACCAGCTTGCCGGGAACGACGATCTCCTTGACCACGTCCTTGCCGTCGACGTGGCGGGCGACCTTCTCGCTCTCCCGGGCCAGGCGCAGGAGCTCGTCCCTGGGAGCGTCGGCGGCGGCCTCGATGCGGTCGCGCAGCTTGCCGTTGACCTGGACGATCAGGGTGACGGTGTCGCTGGCCAGCAGCGCCGGGTCGGCCTGCGGCCAGGACCGCTCCCAGACGCGCCCACCGGCGAGGCGCTCGAACACCTCGCTGCCGAGGTGGGGGGCGAAGGGGAAGATCAGCGAGGCGGCGGTGGCGGTGGCGAAGCGGACGGCGGCGTCCCCCGCGGGGTCGCCGTAGAGGCCGTCCTTGAGCCGGTAGGTCTCGTTGACCAGCTCCATCACCGCCGAGATCGCGGTGTTGAACTGGAAGCCGCGCTGGAAGTCGCGGGTCGCCTTGTCGATCGCCCAGTGGGCCTTGGCCGCCAGCTCGCGCGCCTCGCCCGTGGCGGCCGCGTCGGGCTCGCCGGCGGCGGTGCGCTCCTCGACCTCCTCGCAGAGCCGCCAGAGCCGCGAGAGGAAGCGGTTGACGCCCTCGACGCCCTCGTCGGACCAGTCGCCGCCGCGCTCGGGCGGGCCCATGAAGCAGACGTAGGTGCGGGCGGTGTCGGCGCCGTAGCGCTCGACGTAATCGCCGGGGCTGACCGTGTTGCCCTTCGACTTCGACATCTTCGCCCCGTCGCGGGTGATCATCCCCTGCGCGAAGAGGTTGGCGAACGGCTCCTGCACGTCGAGCTCGCCGACGTCGGCCAGCGCCTTGGTGAAGAAGCGCGCGTACATCAGGTGCAGGATCGCGTGCTCGACGCCGCCGATGTACTGGTCGACCGGGAGCCAGTGGTCGGCGGCGGCGCGGTCCCAGGCGGCCTCGCCGTTGCGCGGATCGAGGTAGCGGATGAAGTACCAGGAGGAGTCGACGAAGGTGTCCATGGTGTCCGTCTCGCGGCGGGCGGCGGCGCCGCAGCGCGGGCACTCGGTGGCGACCCAGTCCTCGGCCGCGGCCAGCGGGCTCTTGCCCTGCGGCGCGTAGTCCTCGACCTCGGGCAGCTCGACCGGGAGCTGGTCGTCGGGGACCGGGACCATCCCGCATTGCTCGCAGTAGACGATCGGGATCGGCGCCCCCCAGTAGCGCTGGCGCGAGACCAGCCAGTCGCGCAGGCGGTAGTTGACCGCGGGCTCGCCGCGCCCCTCCTCCTGCAGCCAGGCGACGATCTCGTCGTATGCGTCGCGGTTGCCCCTGCCGTCGAAGCGGCCGGAGCCGGTCATCGGCCCGTCGCCCGGGTAGGGCAGGCCCTGCTCGTCGCGGGCCGTCTCGGGGTCCTCGCCCTCGATCACCCGCACCACCGGCAGGCCGAACTTCTGGGCGAACTCGTAGTCGCGGGAGTCGTGGCCGGGGACGGCCATGATCGCCCCGGTGCCGTACTCCATCAGCACGTAGTCGGCGACGAACATCGGGATCTCCTCGCCGTTGACCGGGTTGACGACGCTGCGCCCGAGCGGCACGCCGGTCTTCTCGCGGTCCTCGGCGCCGCGCTCCTCGGCCGACTCGCGGGCGACGCGGTTGACGTACTCGCGCACCTCGGCCTCGGCCGCGGTGCCGGCGACGAGCCGCTCCAGCTCGGGGTGCTCGGGGGCGAGGACGAAGAAGGTGGCGCCGAAGAGGGTGTCGGGGCGGGTGGTGAAGACGGGAAAGTCGAGATCGACTTCGTCGCAGCGGAAGACGACCTCGGCGCCCTCGGAGCGGCCGATCCAGTTCCGCTGCATCGTCA
>Ga0070691_10000035_pt1 | contig 38331 bp, 53 predicted proteins | sample KBSK1101metaG_FD_64673 | JGI IMG/M metagenome (GOLD analysis project Ga0070691, IMG submission 64673) | Corn, switchgrass and miscanthus rhizosphere microbial communities from Kellogg Biological Station, Michigan, USA - KBS K1-10-1 metaG | ecosystem: Host-associated > Plants > Roots >... | reverse complement strand
TCGCCAACGCCAGCGCCGCGAGCGAGATTGCGATTTGCTGCTCGGTCATGGGAACTTCGATCCGGCGATGAAAACCTCGTCCTGGCCTGCGCCGCAGTCCCAGATGCTTTTCAGCTCACCGATCTCGACCAGTCGATGCACGCAAGCCATGAGGGTCCAGCTGCTTCCGGTCCCGATCATCAGCTTCCCCATCGTCGCCGCGCCGCTCGCCTTGATAATACGATGCGCGTTGTCGCGAATCTTCAGGAACGCGATCTGCCCAGATTCGGTGAATATCTCCGCGCGCTCCGCTGCATACACGTAGCTCACGAAGCACCGCCTTCCGCGCCAGTCGCCGGCACCTGCCGCAGCACGCGCAGAATCTCCTCGCGCGAGACTCCAGCGTCGAAGCTCGGGTTATCGACACCCGGAGCCGTGAGCAACAGCGTAGCCGCCGTCGCCACGCCGAGCCCGCGATCGCCACCGCCCAGGTGACACGCCCACCCCGCGACGCAACACGGTGTCCCGCATGTGGGGTCGGGCTTTCCGTCGCCCCATTCGCTCTGGTCATGCAGCTCCGGGTGAGCTTCGATGTGGGCCGCGACCTTGGCGCGTAGCTCGATAGCATCGGGCGCGTCGCCCCCAAGCATCGAATTTCGCAGATCGCCCAGGTCCGCGCCGCCCAGGTCCGCGCCGCGCAGGTTCGCGCCGTACAGGTCCGCGCCGCGCAGGTCCGCGCCGCGCAGGTTCGCGCCGTACAGGTCCGCGCCGCGCAGGTCCGCGCCGCGCAGGTTCGCGCCGCGCAGGTCCGCGCCGCCCAGGTCCGCGTCGTACAGGTTCGCGTCGTACAGGTTCGCGCCGCGCAGGTTCGCGCCGCGCAGGTTCGCGTCGCCCAGGTTCGCGCCGCGCAGGTCCGCGCCGCCCAGGTTCGCGTCGGATCTGACCGCCTCCGCCACTGCATCCTTCACGGATTCAGCAGCTTCAGCCTTGTACAAAACCGCCTTCGTGTACCGGTGCAAAATCTCGATCATCACTCCGCCTTTCAAGCCGCCTTCAGCCCCAAAAACGCCGCCAACATGCGCCCATCTCCGATTCCAGCTTCCCAGTGGCGAATCGTGCGCGGCGCCACGCCCCACCGCAGCGCGGCCTCGTCTTGCGTCAGCCCGAGTTCGAGCCGCCGCGCGCGGATTGCGACCGACCAGGCAGGCAGCGACCTGTTGCAGGGAGGCACGATGCGCAGCTTCATTTCGCAGCCTCCCCATGGTTATGAACGCAAAGCTCCTCGCGGAACCGCTCGCGCAACTGCGGACACGCCAGAACGATTTCGACATTCACCGGCGTGCGCAGGTGCGACCAGGCGTGCATCGTCCGCTCGGAAATGCCGAGCCATCGCGCCGCCTCAGCGTTCGTCGCCTTCGCGGCAGACACGGCGCGCAAAAGTGCAACAGCAATAATCTGCCGCTCTTTTTTCCGACCGGACATTCTACGGCCGACCCCGTGTGGCATTTCTGCGCTACGTTTCGCAGCCATGTCACGCCTCCGATTCGGGTTCGGCGCCGGGGTCACGCTTTTTCCGATGATCGGTGGGAGGGCCCCACGATTCGGCGGGTACCTTCCCCCGCGTCCAAGCAGCGATTTCCTCGCGCACCGCCTGTCCCGGGGCTGTCTCTCCGGTCAGCCAGTAATAGAGCGCTGTGCGGCTCACCCGCAGGCGCTCTGCGCAGTCGTTCCTGGAGACCGCCTCGGCGGTCAAAAACTCTGTCAGAAGTTCGGGGCCAGTCATTGTTGTGACAGGTTAATGAACCTGAACCGATCTGCAACCGAAATCGTCATCCCCGTTAAAGAACCTGAACGGTATGATCGTCGCATGACTGACCCGGAAGACGACCGGGGGGAAGCATTGGCCTGGTATTTCAGGCTGTTGGTGCAGCAGGAACTGGCGCGCGGCACATCGCGCGCGGAGCTGCTCGACCGCCTCGGCATCCAGAAGGGGCACCTCTGGCAGATCGAGAACGGTCGCTTGGGCGTAGGCCTTTTGAAGCTTCTCCAATTTGCCCCGGTCTTTGGCTACACGCCGGGCGTCATGCTCGACCGCGCGCTCAGCTGGTGGGAGGCAAGCGGGCGCGCCGAGCGCGAGCGGGTACTACTCGAGCAAGCGCGCGAGCGGCTCAATAAGGCAAAAAAGAAGAGCGAGTCGGGCGAGCATCCCAGCCAGAGCCCGCAAAAAGCCGCGCGCTGACAGAAATCGACCCGGCCAAGTACGATTTGCCATTGCCAAGTGGTTCAGGTTCATTAACCTGTACCTGTATGAAGCAACTGAGTATCGAGCTGCTCGCGATTCGCGCAGTGCTCGAGGTACCCGACTCCCCCCGTTCCGCTGCCGAGACCGAGCAGGCGAACGCATTCACCCGCGACGTGCTGGCGGCGTTCCGCCCGCGCCCGCTCGCGTCGACCCGCGCCAGTAGCAGCAACGTCGTGCCGTTCCGGAAGGTCGGTGCACGGTGAGCGATGAGCCCGGCGGCGGCGGCAACGAGCGCAGGCTAATTCTCGAACTTACCTGCTCGTGCGGCGCTGCTCTGCTTATTGACTATCGCCCACCGATCCAGATCGGTACAGAGCTTGTACAACTAGCGGAGGTATGGGTTAAGGCTCATCAACACCCGCTGCCGCAAGCTTCCAGGGTGACAGCGTGACCATCGCCCGCGAGCCGGTCTGCTGCGAATGCGGCTGCGCGATATTCGACCACGGCGCGGAGCAATCCGACGCCTGGCTGAAGTCGATGTGTGGCGACTGCCACGCGGCTGAAGCGAAGGCACTGGCCGCGTACGAGGCCGAGATGCAGGCCGGCGTGGATGCCGAGGATGCGGACGACCGCGCGCGGGCTCGATGGGACGCGGAGCATGCGGGTGACTTTTTGCCGAGAGGAGCTTTCTTGTGAATAAACCAATCAGACTCGCATTCCCGGGTGGCGCCACGACATTGCCGAAGCCGTCACGCGACGCGCTGCTGCAATCAGCCAAGCAATGGACGACGGCAGCCCGCGAGCGCGCGCATGACGCGATTGCCGCGGGCACGACGGAGGGCAAGGACATGACCTACATCATCGGTGCGCTCGGCCATGTGCTGCGCATTCTCGAGGAGGCTGGAAAGTGACGCGATTCATCTGCTGGCTAATCACGCTCACGTACCTGATGGGCGCACTGGGTTTCGCTGCGGGCTCGGTGGGACAATGAGCCGCTTCACTCGTCCCGAGCTGCTCAATCAGCTCACGTCCGCCAACGAAGAAATCGCCCGCGGCCTCGCAAGAACATCGCCCGACGACCGTCCCGCATTCTCGCAGATGGCGGAAGCCCTGCGCGAGATGGCGTACGCCGCCGAGGTGCTTGCCGTCGAGGAGGAATACGAGGGCCCGGTGACGGAGCCGCATGTCACCGACTTGAAGCATGGGCTCGACGTGGACCGGTCACCGTTTTTCATGCCCGATTCGATGCTGGCCTACTCGCGCGGGCGTGAGTGCCTGGCGCGCGGGCGCGGCGAGTTCGAGCAGGCGGTGTTGTGGCAGCAGTTGGCTGACCACTGCGAGGAGCGGCAATGACCACCATCATCAGCGCAAGCGTCGAGCTGACGCTGTATCGCTGCGGTGAGTGTAAGCGATATTACCAGATCGAGACCGACGCGAATTCCGGCTGCAGCTGGTGCCTCAAGCGGAGATGCGAATCGCTGAACGCACGGAACAGCGAACTGCGTTTCGAGCGAGATGGGCTGGTTCAAAAATACGAACGGACTATCGCTGGTCTACGTGGCGCGCTGACCAAATCGAAAGGCAAAAAGCGATGACCGCCGCGAAGTCCGGCCCAGCGTGGCCCGATCGCCCGAAGTCGCTAGCTGAACAGCTGGCCGCGAGCCTGCTGATTCGCCCGCCGCGCGAGCTGCCGACCGAAGAGCAGCTCGACCGCGTGCACGGCGAGATTGAGGCCCTGTTGCTCGGTGCTGCGCCCGATGTTTGGCGCGAAGGAGATGATGAGTCATGAAGATGATCGCCGCGTACTTGTCGCTTGCCTGGTGGCTTCTGCCGCCCGCGATTCTGCTCTGGTGGGCGCGCCGATGGCTGCTCACACCGTGGGCTCGTTACGTGTCGCACACCACGGAACCAGGGCAAGAGGCGAAGGTTGTAAACTACGTGATGCGCGAGGCGACGCGGACGAATTGGTTTCTTACCGTGCGCCACGTGCATTGGTGGCCTCCGTTCTCTGATTACGATGTCACCTACCGATCCTTCATAAGCAGCGACCTCTATACGACACGGTACTGGTGGGCCAGCGAGAATACCGGGGAGACCGTATCAGAGCAGCGCGACAATATGCTCACGTCGATGGCTAAAATAGCGGACTACCGAGCCAGGGAAACCGAAGAGATGCTCAAAGGTGTAAAATGAACGACCGCGCTCTAGCCAAAGTCGACCCCGCGCATATCGAGCGCGACCCCATGCGCGACTGGGAGGTGATGCGCCAGCAAGCCGAGGCGCTGGTCAAGTCTCGCCTGCTCCCGCGCGCCGTTGACACGCCCGAGAAGGCCATCGCGATCATCCAAACGGGCCGCGAGCTCGGCATCGGGCCCATGCAGGCTCTCCGTTCGATTCACGTCATCGAGGGCAAGCCGACCATGTCCGCAGAGCTCATGGCCGGCCTCGTGCTCGCTCGCCTTCCTGGCTCGCTGCTCCGAGTCGCGTCAACATCGAACGAGGAGTGTACCGTTGAAGCCGGGCGGCAGGGCCAACAGGCGACGCTCTTCCGGTTCTCGATGGCGGACGCGCGCGCGGCGGGACTCGTTGGCAAGGACAATTGGAAGAAGTACCCGGCGGCGATGCTGCGCGCCCGTTGCCTCGCGATGGCTTCGCGCGCCGTGTTCCCGGACGCAACAATGGGCATGCTCGACCCGGACGAGGTCGGCGCGATCACGACGGAGGGCGGCGAGGTGGTGAGTTTCGAGCCGCAGGTCCGCGCCATCTCGCCGCATTCGCACCCGGACGAAGACGAGATGCCGAGCGCGGCTGACCCCGACGTGGCCGCCGAACTGCTCCGCCGCATGGAAGCCGCGAAGGCATTCCTACAAGTCGTCGACAGTTACGACAAGGCGCTACAGCTGCGCGAAATCCTCGGCAGCGCCGGCAAGCAAAGCCAGCTGACGCGCGACGTGCAGGCCGCGAAGGAAGCGCGCGCCATCACGCCGGAGCAGCACAAGGAGCTGAGCAAGATTTGGCAGCATTGCAATCGCCAGTGCGCGAAGCTCGAGAAGGAGCTGGCGCCGAGTGCGGAGGGTGTGGCGCACGCCAGCGGCGACTTTGCCGGCGCCAATCGCGAGGAGCATGACCATGACCCAGCGGACGATTTCGACCGATGACTGACGAAGCTCTCGCGATGCAGCTGCTGCAGGCGCTCGGCCTGTCGACCTGGAATGACGAGACGCAAACAGACGACGTGGATTCATCACAGGTCACTGAGGTGCTGGCGGTTTTTGATGCCGTCCGCGCAGCTGAGCAGCTCAAGCCCGAGCGCCGAACCGGCGATGCCCATACCAGCGAGTGTCAGTGCGAGGCGTGCATGCCGAACTGGCCGCTGCGGACGCTGACTGGAGGCGCGCGAGCGATGACTGACGACATTGAGCGAGAGGCGCGCGACGCCTTCGCGAGGGACAATTTCGAGCCTGATTGGTTGATGCGTCGCCCCGGTTACGAAGACGGCTATCTCTATGGTTATCGCGCCCGCGCAGCTGAGGCACCGCGGCCGTGTTTGAGCGGAGGCTGCTCGCGGCCTGCGACGCTTTGCGAGTCCTGCGCGGCCCGCGCAGCTGAGCAGGCCAAGCCCGAAGCTCTGACGGAGGCGCCGTATCTGCTCGAGGCGTTGCGCGCTTGGGCTGACCGGGATTCTGAAGAATACCCCGCGGGCGCACTGGCCTGCGACTTTGCGCTTGTTCAGGCACTAGAGCGTGCTGGCATCATTCCGCCGCTTTCCACTGACGACCTACTGCCGCCGTCCGCGCCCCAGCAGCCGAGCACGCGGGAGCTGGTTGCGACGATGCGACAGGGCATCGGTAACATGCAACATGACGCATGGTCGAAAGCCAACGAGGCCCTCACCGAACTCGAGAAGCGGATCGGTGGCGAGTGATGGCTGACGAATACGCACCCAGCGAAGTGGACGCGGCGCTTGAGACAAACGCAACCTGCGCCAACTGCGGACGCGACTTTCGCGCCCATTGCTTTGAGCGCGGAGCTGATTGTGGGATGTACACGCCCGTCATCGAGACCACTGGCGAAATCGTCGAGCCAGCTACTGACGCCGATTCTCAATCGTAGAAACGCGCTCGCGAACCCGGTCCTGCGAATCCTGCAAGCGGTCGACCTTCGTCTCGATACCGTCGATTCGATGCGTCAGCGCCTCCTCGAGCTTGCGAATCTCCTCGGTCTGACGCGCCAGCTGCTCGCGAACGTCATGCGCGATTCCGGTCGGATCCTCGGGCTGCCGCCGGCTCGCAAAGTAGATGTTGCCGCCAATCAGGCCCGCGACCAGCACGGCAACGAATGCCCACGCTGGCCCCGAGAACCTGGCCTTGCCGTAGCTGGCGTGCACGCCATCGCCCAGCGAATCCGCGAGCTCGCGCGGCGGCGGGTTCGACACCGGCGGGCGATGCTCGCGCGGCGGGAGCCGCATGCCGGGGATTCCGGGGACAGCCATCACCCGAGCCGGAACGCCACCCAGAGCGCGGTAACGAAGGAGATGCCGAGCGCGGCGCCCGCAATCGCGAGCGGTAGCAGCTGCCGGCTTCGCTCGAGCGCGGTGACGCGGGTCGCGAGGCTGCGCACCTCCGTCAGCACGGAGAGCTGATTGGTCGCAACGTCGCGTACGGCGGCGAGCACTTGGTCGAGCTTGCGGTCGACTGCCTGAAGACTCAGCGGGCTAGCGAGCGGCGTGCGCTCCTCTTCGGTCATGAATCGCTCCATTTGGCTCCTAATGCGTCGATGAGTTCGCCCGTGACCTCGGCGCCGGTCAGGTCCGGCGGCTTCCTGGCGAGGCGTATAGCGTCGGCAAGCCGCACGACGCGCTGCACGTGCCGCGAGCCGAGTATCCACCCGGTCGGCGTGTGCACGAGCGGGCTGTCCGCGACCTTGGCGCCCGGCGTCGCCGCCGCCGACATGCCGCCTGCGCCGTAGTTGCCGGTGCGCAGTCGGCCGGGTAGCGAGCCGTCGAGCGCCACGCAGACGTGCGCGTCGGAGCCGGTGGCCGCGTTCCAGATTTCGATGATGTCACCGGGTTCCGGCTGCCAGTCCGCGCCGCCCGGCAGCGAATGAATGGGGCAGCTGGCGAGGGAAGCGACGTTCGCGCCGATGCGATAATGCCCGAGGCTCGCACGGTTCACCCAGGGCTCATCGAGGCCAAGGCGCTCGAGCAGCCAATGCGCGAGGTCGCCGCAGCTCGAGTAGTGCGCGCGCCACGGCGGCACATCGCGACGCTCGACGACGGCGAGGTACACGGGGTCATCTTTGCTGCGCCCGGCAGACCAGCCGCATGCGTATTCAACCAGCGCCACCGCGGCGTCTTGCCAGAGGTAGAGTGCGGGTTCGGGCTTGATGTTGTCGGGCATTGCGTTTACCTTTGAATCGCGATTCGGAGGACAGGAGTAGCGTCCGTAAAGGTCTTTGAGCCTCATGGTGTAAAGCGCATTCCGGATCGCGTTTCGCTGAACAATAGCGGCTAGAGGCGTCTGGATGGTCCGGGCGCCTTTGGCTTATTTGCTGCCCGCTTCGCCGCCGTCGGGAGCCGGCGCGACCGGGTTGAGCCCGTATTCGCTCTCGAGCACGCGCGCCCGCGCTACCGCTCGGCAGAACTTGTCTTCGTCCGCCTCGATGCTCGCGCGCGTTGGGACCGCGCCGCCGCAATGAGCCAGACCGCCAAGGCAGCCCGCCAGTACCAAGGCGCGGAGGACATGGCGCCTCACGGCGTTTCCCTCTTGTTTACGCTGAACTTCGCCGTGGCGAGCCCGACGCGCGCGAAGAACTCGGAGACGCGAGCGGGCAGCGGCAAGTGCGAAAGCGCCGTGCTGAGCAGCGACACCGCGCCGAGTAACGCCGCGCCGTCTTGTGCGATTTGCTTGATGGTTTCGATCACTGTGGTTTCCTTTCAGGACGAAATAATGACTACCGTTGCTAGCTTCGTCTGAAGCGCTGCAGCCTCGGTCTGTAGCGTCGGGCTGAGCGCGTTGACATTCGCGGGCACGGCAATCTTCGCGTTCACGGTTGCGTCGACGGACAGCGATCCGTCCGGCTCGAGGTGAGCATACGAGCACCCCGGCACCTCTTGCCCGGCAGCGATGCGCGTCTGCCAGTCCGCGGGGATCACAATATGTATTCCGCCACCCGCGTGGCACCCCTTCGTCGGCGGCGAAAGCGCGTTGCACACGTCAGCATCGCCCTGCACGGCGCTCGTTACGCTCTTGGTCATAGCAACACCGCCCCAACGCCGTAGCCGGCCGCGCTGTTCACCGCCGCGCGGAACGCGACCCAGTCAGGTAGGTTCGGCGTGTGCACGAGCAGCAGGAGCTCGATGTTGCCGAAGCTCGTTCCGGTAGCTGAGCCGATCTCCATCCCGGTGGTCGCGTTGTTGCCCGAGCTGCCCGTCACGGTGGTTGCGCCGAACTTGTGCGTGTCGCCTGCGGCGTTGCTGCGCTTGATCTCGGCGTCCACCCAGGTTCCGAGCGGCGCGCCTGTGTTGCCGGTGATTCCGGTGCCCGAATAGCTGGTGAGGTTCGGGCTTGGGCCGCCCGTGCTCTGGAACACAGTCTCCCCGAGCCCGGATGTGCGCCCCCACATCGTGAGGCTCGAGCCCCAGCTCAGCTGCCTGAACACGGCGGCCGTGTAGTACGGCGTTGTTCCTGGTACCGGCAGGTTGAGTAGAGAGACGAGCGAGCTACCACTATGGATTAGCGAGACCCTGCCGTTGAGCCCGGGGCCAACGATCGGCTGTTTGCTGGCCGTTGCCTGCGAATACCCGAGGCCGTTGCCAGACTGATCGCCTAGCGCCGAGCAAGTAGCTCGATATAGGTCACCGGGCGCGCACGTTCCCGCGCTCCACGTTAGCGAGAGCCCAGTCCCGGCGCCGGTCAACGGAACCGCTACCCCAGCCGACGCAGGAGTGACGTTCATCGCCACCGTGGTGCCGATGCCGTCATAGTAAATGTTGTAGTTAGCGCCGCTGCCTATGGCCGCAGAATTGGTGCCGACGGCCCAAACCGGCACTGGGACGCTCGACAGCGAGCCGGTAAGCGTCACAACGGTGGTGCCCGCGTTGCCCACTGCGGCCAGTAGCGTGCCGCCGTACGTGAGCCCGAGGTCGGTCTGCGCGACCTGATAGGCGCCGGGGAAAAGCGTGGCGAAGTTGCCAGAGAATGCGGAGCCGGCGGCGACCGCGAACGCCTCGCCCGGAATGCGCACCCCGCCGCCACCAATGTACATCGCGCGCCGATGTTCCGGTCGGCGCGAACGAATGGAGCGAGGGGCATTGTACGGCCGGATCCGCCGCACCTCTTCGGGTGTCGGCAGATGAATCACCAAAACACCATCACGTTTGTTGCGGTGCTGCCCGAAGCCAGTAGCTTGATGGCTTGGATGTCCAGCACCGTGCCGGCTGGTAACGAAGGCGTCGTAACCTGCACGCCATCCAGGCCGTTATAGGCGAGCGCGCCCGCGCCGAATACCATAATGCGTCTACACGGGCGCCCCTCGCTCGGCATGGCGAGACCAGGCTGCGCGCCTTTGATCGGGTCGTTCGCTCCGATATCGTAGTCAGCTGGCGTCGTTGTCCATGCGACCCGCTGCGAATCAGACGATTCAGTATTGGTAACCTTGAGCATCTTTCATTCTCCTAGAACTGTCGCCGAACCCGCTTGGCGGGATGCCGAAATCTTGCCGAGGGCCGCGCCGGATCCGTGCGGCTTCTGCTGCGCCTCTTGCTGTTGCTTCGCCGCCATGGTTGCAGTGACGCGATCGACGAATTCGCCGGCCAACGTCGGTTCGCCAGCGCCGTTCAGGTCGAGGAATAGGTCAAGCTGCAGCCGGTCATTGAAGGGCATGCGCTTGCCCTTGGCGTCTAGGTCGCGGATCTTTTCGAGCGCCTTGGTCTGAATCTCCGCGTACATCTGCGGGTATACGTTTTTGATCGCATCGATTTGCGCGTGCGTGACCGTGCCGCGGCGCAGGTCATCGACTACGCTCAGCGGGTTCGCAACCGCCGCCCACTTCTGTGCGAACTCGCGGATCTGCAAATCACTCGGCGAAATCTTGCGCGTCGGCTGGAACATGGTCGGCGCGTTCGTCCCGCTCGGCAGCTGCGTCTGCAGGTACTGCGCGCCGCGCGTCGCCGTGACGGTTGCCGCCTGCGTCAGGCGCGGCATCGACTCGTAGGCGCTCCCCATCGCTGTTTGCATGTGCGCGCGCACACCGGCTCCCATGTCCCGGTTCGCGTTCGAAAGCTCGGCTACGCGCTTGTCGTAGGCCGCAGCGAGGTCTTTCGACCGACCCATGAACGCCTCGACGGCGGCCGGCGTCGCGATGCGCCGAATCGGTACCGCTCCGGAAAGCTTCCCCGCCTGGTCCAAGCCAACCGAAGCGCGCGCCGTTGACTCGCGGAAGAATGCGCCGAGGCCGGATTCGAGCTTGCCGTCGAGGTTGTTGGCGAGCTTGTCGGCCAGCACCGCGAGCACCGCGCTCGAGTGCTCCCGGGCCGCCTTGTGAGCGATGCCCGAAGCGAGTGCGCCAACGGGGCCGCCGCCGAGGATCCCGCCGATCGCGCTCGCGCCGTAATCGCTCGGGGACACGACGCGGTTGCCTAGGTTTTGCAGTTCGGCCGCGCCCGCAATGTCGGAAGCGAGCGAGAGGTGGCGGTATTGGGTTTTCAGCTCTTTGTAGGAAAGCGCCGCCTTCTTGTCGAAGAACGTCGCGGCCTTGTCCTGCGCGGCCTCAATCGACTCCTCGAGGATACCGCGCGCCTGCTCCAGGTCCTTCAGGTTTGGCGGCGCGCCCTGCTGCGAGAGGTTCACCCCGCGTTTGGCTTGGTAGATCTGCTCGTCGAGCGACTGCCGCAACTTCGTCAGGTCCGACACCTTGGTCGGGAACGGCTCGCTGCCGCCGATCGCCGGCGAGGCGAGCTCGCGGAGGTCGTTCGCCACTTGCCGAATCGGCCCAGCCTGCGCGCGCGCAACCGAGCTCGGGTGCGTCTCGAGCGGCTCCACCACTTGCTTCTGGATGCGCTCGGCAATCGCTTGAGCGTCCGGCGCGATCTCGGGGTGAGCCTCGAAAATCTTGTCGGCCTCTTCGCGGAACGCGCCGAGCTTTGCGCCAGTTTCCTGCTTGGCCTGCGCCACGCGCTCAGCAAGGTCGGACTGGGAATCGAGAGCGCGAAAAACAGGGGTACCGTCGTCGAGCGTCACGCCGCGAACCGTCTGCGCCATGTCGTGCATGGTCGATTCGGCGGCATCCGCCGTGCGGCCGAGCTTCTTCAGGGTCGAGCCGCGCGCACCCAGCGCCTTGGCCGTGCGCTCGTCGGCGAAATCGCGGACTGCGCTCGAGAACGCGCCGGGCTCCGTCTCTGCCGCAACAGCTGGCCCGTCGGCAGCGTCGAGCGGTGCGCCGGCCCCCTCGGCAGCGCCCAGCCCGTTGTCTGGCAGCCGCGGCGAATCGAGCGGAGTCGCCCCGCGCGAACCGCTCCGCAGCAGCGCGCCCGCGCCGTGCGTGGCTAGCGAAACGCCGCCGCCGAGTAGCGCGCCCCATCCCATGGCGGCGATGAGCTTTTCACCAGAGAGCGGGATGTTGTGGAGATACGCCTCCTCGCCAGCCTGCGCCTGCCCGTACGCGGCCCCCTCGAGCGCCCCGCCCGCGAATGCCCCCGCCGCCCGCGCCGCAACGCCGCCTCCGAGCGCTTTGGCCGCGGTCCCGCCGATTGCCCCGGCTCCCCCCGAAAGCGCGCCACCGCCGATTATTGAGCCCGCAACGTTGCCCGCCGTGGCCGTTCCCGGGTTCGCCTCTGCGCGCGCCCGCGCGTTCTCGCCATACTCGCGGGCGTAGGCTTCGCCGGTCTTGCCGGTCGCGCCTTCGCGCGCGTCGCCGAATATGCCAGCTAGATTCTCGACGGTCTGCCGGCCGCCGATGTTTTTGAGCGGATCCTCGTCGCCCCAAAGCGCCGCGTTCGCGCGCAGCGGGAGCGCGAGCGGGGCCTGAGCGGCGTCGATGGCCCCGGCCGCCGCGGACTCGCCAAAGGTTTTCGCCTTGGCTTTGAGGGTAGAATTGGCAGCGAGCTTGTCGGCTGCTGCCTTGTCGGCCGCGGTCGCGGGCAGATAATCGCCGCTCTCGAGCTTCGCGCGGACCTCGTCCTTCGGGACCTCGATGACATCGCCGTCCCGCGTCTGGACGTAGGCTTTCGCGGCGCCGCTCATGGGCCACCGCCGGTGTCAGTGTCGGGCTCGGGTGCGCCGACGATGTTCTCCGATGGCGTCGGACGCGGGCCTTCCAGGGGTTCCCCGGTAGCGCGCGAAGCGTTCACGTCTTTCTGCGCGCGTGTGCGCTCGTTCACCATCCGCGGGTCGATGGTCGCCGCCGTCGAGTCGAGCTGGTAGTCGTATTGCGAGAGCTCGTGCAAGCGCTGCTTCAGGCTGCGAAGCGCGTCGCCGGGCGTCTTGCCCATGACGGTGGGTATCTCGTGCTCGGCCTCCTCGGCAGTGATCGACTTGTCGTAAATCGTCTGCGCGTGGAGGCGAGCGCTGTTCGCTCGAGCGCGCCGCAGCGCGCGCCCTTCTTCGCCGGCAAGAGAGTCGGGCAGGTGCCCAGCGACGTAACCGATGCCCGGGGACTGCGGCAGCTCGGTAGCCGGGCGCCCCGTCTTCGGGTCGATGACGGTCCCGGTCGCCTTGTCGATAGCGACACCCTGCAGCTTCGCTTCCTCTTCGAGAGCTGAATAGAGGCGCGCAATCTGCTCTTTCTTTGTGCCGTAGGTCGCCTTCTGGCGCGCGAGCGCTTGCGGCGTGAGACCGAGTGCGCCTTGGTCCTTACCGGCCTTCGGGAGCAGCTTGAGTCGAGCCTCGGTCTCGGCCGGCGTGAGCGGGCGCGGTCCGCCGCCCTCCGCCTGGTGAAACTTGTCCTCGGTCGCCGTCGTTGTCTTGCCGAGCGCGAGCTCCGCCTTTTGCTGCTCGCGCATGAGCGAGTCCTTCTGGAATTGCGCGGCCAGTGCGGCGGCGTTCGCCGAAATCGTCCGGCTCTGCGCCTGCGCGGCGAATTGGCTCACCTCGGTTTCAGCGACCTTGTTCATGGCCTGCTGGAGCCCGGCTTTCGCCATATCGATATCGCCGTGGTAGTAGTTGGCGAATCGCGCGAGAGCGTTGTTTCGGTCTGCGCGCCCGGCCTCGTACGCCTGCTGCTGCGCCGCTATATCGTTTCGGATCTGCTGCTGCACATACTCGAAGGCGAAGTTCTGCGAGTGCCCGAGGCTCGCGCCGGCCGCGCCGAGCGCCTGGCCGATCACGCTCATGATGTTCGCGATCGGCTCGCGCCGAGAAAAGAACCGATTCGGGTCAGGCTGCGCGGACTGCGAATAGTCAGCGAGCTCGCGCTCCATGTGCTGATTTTGCTGCTGATACGCCTGCTGTTTGCGCTGGATCTCCGCCTGTTGCTTGGCAAGCTGCTGCTGCGCCGCGAGATGGTCGGCGGCGGCTTTCGCGGCCTGCGCGTCGGCGATTTGCTTCGCCGTTGCCTGCTGACCGAGCTGCGCATCAAGCACCGATTGGTCAGCGGCGAGGCGTTCGCGTGCGGCTTGCGGGTCGTACGCCGGGCCCGCCTCGATCGTCGTCCGCTGCGATACCGGCGCGTAGCCGGCCGGGCGAGCTGGCCCGCCGCCGGTGGTGCCGCGGATGAGCTCGGCTGCGGCGCGCTGCGCGACCACGTCACGCGCTTGCTGTACGGTGTCCTGTGGAGCGGGCTCCGGTTGCGCGGGCGCAGGCGGCAGCGGAGTTCCCCCGGGCGGTGCCGGCGCAGGCTGGGAGGGCGCTGCGGCGGGCGCCGCGGGGGTCGGGGCAGGCGGCGGCGGAGCGTCGGGGCCAAATAGACCCTTCGCGATCGCCACGTTCGGACCAGCCGCAAGGTGAGCGATGGTGCCAAGCGTTGGGTGCCGCTCGAAGAATCCGCCGCCCGCGTCGGTGCGGGTGTCGCCCGGCGGCTTGTCGTTCGCCGCGAGCCGATCGTCCGACTGGCCTAGCTGTTCGCGGTAGTGCCCTGCGATCTCCGGCAGCGCCATCAGCGGCGGTCGCCCGTCGTCGAAATGGAGCATGCCGGCGCCGGGCAGCTCCGGAACGTCGGTCACATCGATGACCTTCGCCATCAGCGTGCAGCCCTCTGGTACGGCGGATTGCTCGGGTATGGGTCGGAACCGGTAGGCCGAAAGGTGACGCGCCCGGCGTACCGGCTCGCGTCGGCGATCGGCTGATAGGGCGACTGCTTGGCGGGCGCGTAGTCCGGATACGGCGCGCCGCGCGGGGTCGCGCTTAGCTTGACGGTGTCGCGCTTGTAGCGCTCGTCGGATGTAGCCTCCGCGCCGGGCTCTTGCGGCTCGGGGTACTTGCTCGAGCCTTTGAGCAGGCCTTCTAGTTCAGCGAGCTTCGCGTCAAGCGCGTCGAGCTGGTTCTGCTGTGCGTGATTCTGCGCGGTATTCACCGTGGCGAGTCGCGCGCCGTTGACCTGCAGCTTCCCGGTACCGGGCTCCGCTGTGACCGCGCCGCGCGTGACCGGGTGCGCAGCGAGGTCCTGCGCCATCGGCCCGACGTAGGTGCCCGCGCCGTCCTTCGGGTCTTTGTACTGGTAGATGCTGCCTGGAGCATTGCGCGCCGAGTCGGCCAGCAGCGCGTCCCCTTCGCTCAAAATCGGGTGAGAGTTGTCGCGGGCGAAGCGCTGATATGCGCGCGCGCTCGGCGGCCCCGACGTGAGCGATTGTCCGGCCGCCGACAGACCGGCGCCGAGCGCCTTGCTGGCGTCAGGCCCAGTGCCCGTCATCGAATTGGTCCCGTCGTCCGCCTTCGGTATCTTGTCCGCTGGAATTTTGGCGTACTTCGCTACGTCCTTCTGGTCAGCCGCGGTCGAAAGCCCATGCTGGTCAGCGATCGAGAGCAGCGCGTGGTAGGCGCTCTTCGAGCCGCCCGCGCCGCGCGAGGCGTCCGAGATTGGCTGATACGAGGAGATGAGGCGGCTCGGGTTGTGCGGATCCCGCTGCGTCGCCGCCGGCTGCTGAGGCTCGTCGGCGTCGTCGTAGTCCACCGGGATGCCGCGCAGCCGCGCATAGTGCATCAGCGGGTCCTCGCCGTCACTGTCGACAAGCGGCGCCCCGCGCGTGTAGCTCAGCGGCTGAATGTTGTCCTTCGCACGAATGTCGGACGCGAGTTTGCCGAGCGCCTTGCCGGCGAAGTTACCGGCCATGCTCCCGAGCACTCCGCCAACGGGACCGCCAACTGCTGAGCCGATCACGCCTCCCGCGACGCTGCCCGCCGTGCCGCCGATCGCGCTGCCTTCCGCCGCGTGCGCCGCCGAATCCTGACTTGCCTTCGACGGTCCGAGCGAGTCGGTCGACTGCGCCGGAGCTTGGTTAGGAAGCGGGGCCGGACCCTGATTGCTCAGCGGCTGGATGTTCGTTTTGTAGCGCTCGTCGGAAGTCGCGGCGATGACGCCGGCCGCCCCGGAGAGGGCCGCGCCGGTGTACGCCTGCTGACGGTTCGCGTCGGCGATGCCGGCTTGCGTCGCGTTGCCGGTGTCGATGCCGTGCGTCTGGTTCGCCGATGCCCACTCGGACTCACGACCCGCGAGCGCCGTCGCGTTGAGGTTCAGTTGCTGCGTCTGAGCGCCCATCTCCGCGCCCAGTCCCGCTTGCTGCCCGGCCATCTGCTGCTGCGCCCATGCCTGCGAGGTGGCGTCGTTGAGCTGCGTTCCCTGCAGAGCGGTGTTCGTCGCGTACTGCGCCCCCGCGAGCCCGAGTTGCCCTGTCCCCTGGTCGCCCGTGACGACCTGGCCGGCGACGTTCCCTGCTTGGCCCATGGCGCTGAGGCGCTGCGCTTGAAATGCCGTATTCTCGTTCGCGCGGAGCTCCGCCGCCTGCGCGTTCGCGCCTTGCTGCGTGAGGGCATTTTGCGCGACCGCTCCCCGAAGCGCCGCCGCGCTGCCGCCCATGCCACGGCCGGAGCGTGCCATCGCGAGTGCGTTCGCGGTGTTCGCGTTCGTTGCCTGCTGCAGTTGCGCCTGAGCCGCGCTCGGCCCTGGGCCCTGATTCGAAAAGTTCATCAGCGCGTTGTAGGCGCCGGTCTGTAGCGCGCGGTCGTTCGCCGCGTTCGCGGTCGCCGCGTCGTATGCGCCAGTGTCGCCCTGAAACCTGCCGAGCCCGCGCGCGCCCGCGGCTGCCGACAAGTCGCCCGCTCGGCTGGCGTCGGTGCCGAACTGTCCGCTGTACTTGTCCCCCGTCGCCTGCGCGTTGCCGAGCATGGCAGCGGTCGGAGCGTTGTTGTTCGTGCCGAGCCCGAAATCGCCCTGCCGCTTTGCGAGCGCTTCGGCGTCGCTGAGGTTACCGAAGAGCGAGCTCTGAACGCCGAGGCCGTAATCGTATTGGTGACTCCCGCCCAATTCGGAGCCGCGCGCCACAGCCTGGTCTACCCCGAGCTGCGTCTCGTGCCGGCCGCCGGCCTCGCCGAGATGCGTATACCCAGGATTGACCGGCGTTTGCTGCGCGCTCAGCAGCGCGCGCTGCCGCTCTTCGGGCGTCATCGTTCCGTCAGGGTTCGGCATCAGGCTTTCCTCGCTGCGGCAAGCCGCTTCGTCTTTCCGATCGTCTCGCTCTCGATGAACAGCGCCTGCGCGATGAAGCCCTCGGTCGGTCCGGAACTCGTCGCGTCGACCACCGTCACGCGGATGGACGACCCGAGCCGGACCTTCGGTGTCACGTCGAGATACACGGAGCCGTCCGGCGCGTCCGCCGCGGTGACTTGGAACGGGTAAACGTCGGCCGTCGCGCCATCTACGGACACGGACACATTCACGTTCGCGGCGCCTCGGAATTCTCCGACGAGCACCACGTGGTCAAAGCCGCCATACCCGGCGACACCGAATGGCCGAATATCACCCGTACCGAGCTTCGTCGGAATGAACGTCGAGCTGATCGCGTACGTCGTGCGATCTTCTGCGAAGAGCAGGTTGAGCGAGCCGGTGTTGGCGCCCGACTGAACGAAGGTATCGAGCCACGTGCCGCCCGGGCCCTGTGAGCCGACACCGATATTGGTGTCTACGCTCCACCCTTGAGTCTTCAGGTCGTACACCAGGCAGGCGGTATTCACGCCGTTTTCCGTATCGGTCATCACGAACCGAACGGTGATTTCGCCCTGTCCGGAAGCATTTGCCGGAGCCGAGACAAGTGTCGCCGACTTGCAGATCGGGAACGACGCGAGCGTGTCCTCTACCTCGGCGCCAATGAAAACAGGCGCGTTGAACCCGCGCGGAAGCAGATAAATCCCGCGCTTCGACTGGAAGAACACGCCGATCGATGTCTCGACTACCGAGCGCCAATCGATGCACCCCACGTCGCACGGGAGCTTTTGCGGAGGATTGTAGCCACCGACGCCCTGGTCGTCCGGTCCGTCGCCGGTCACCAGGTAGATGGCCTCGCGGGCGAAAGCGACGAGTGTGCCGTCGAGCGACGCGAGCCCGGTGTTATTCTCGGGAAGGAACACCTCGAATTCGAAGTCGCTCGGGTCGCCGAATTGTGTCGGCTCGCCATCGACGAGCAGCTTGCTTGACGTGAGCACGCACCGATCGAGCTGCCCCCCGAGCCACAGCCGCCCATTGCAGAGGCACATGAACGTGCAGGGCGGGGGGAGCTGATTGGGGATGACGCCGCCGTCCGTGTAGATGAACTCGTTTGCGGCCGCGGCGGTGTCGCCCATCAAGTCGACGTACGTGACGAAGGTGCCAGAGAAGGCGTTCGGGGCGCCGACGTTCGGCGTCACGCGATGGTAGGTCGTGCCGCCGACCAGCGTGCGGTACACGTGCACCGATACGTTTGCCGCCTTGCTTTGCGCGATGAGCGTTTCGATTTGGAGCGTGGCCGAGGTATTGGCACCGCTCGCGAACGTAAACGGATCGCTCGGAGCCGACCGGTGTCTGCGTCCCTGCGTATCGAGGTATTCGAACACAGCGACGTAGAGGTAAGTGCCACTCGAGAGGGCGCCGCCGCCGCCGCCAACGACGCTGAAGATGACGGGGAAGTTACTGAACCCGGTCTCCTCGCAAAGTCCATTGAACTCCGCGAGCGCGCCGCCTGAGATTTGGAGCGCCCGCCCTGCTTGCACGGTCGAGCGCGCGGCAAAGCGCTGCGTCACGAACAGCGAGAAAAATGAGAGGCTCTCGACGCTGTAACACTCGGCTGCCGCATTTCCGAAGCGCACCGTGTTCAGCAGCACCGTGAAGAACCCGGTATTCGTGCCGAATCCTGTTGACGTGTTCACTACGTCGACCAAATGCGACGTGAATGAGCCCGTCGAGCCGACCATGTTTGGCGTGTGCAGCTGGCGACGAAACGTCACGTCCGTTGCGCCGCGGCTCATGCGCATCAAGTAGAAGGTGCGCTGCGTGTCCCACAGCGTTCCTGAGTTCGTTGCGTCGCTATTGTGCGTGTGCACCCACACGTATCGCCCGTCTTGGCTGCCGAGCGTGCCCTGCGCTGGCCCATTGAATGGCTTACTGGCGAGCCGGCAAAACTGGTGAACAGCGATCGTTCCGACGCTGCCCGAGTCGCTGATGTTGACGACTGAGACGAAGCTCAGGTTCGCGCCGCCGCCCGACAGCCCACCGTAGTACAGGCCGGCGTTGTTCGCGTCGTCGATGACCACGCCGGGCTGGTCGACGTTGTTTACCGTCGCTGCGCCGACCGTGGTGCGCGTGAGCGAAACGGAGGTGACCGCGTTCGCCAGCGCCGCGTAGCAGACTGTGCCGAGCGTCGTTTCGAGCCACGCAACAAACACGGAGCTCGAGCTCGTGCCGGCGATCGTCATCTTCGTATGCTGGACACCAACATCGGCCGACGCGATCGTCTGCGTCTGCGTCACAGCCGGCGAAGATACGGCAGTGAGCAGCTTGACCGTCAGTGTGTTGACGGCGCTCTGGTACACGACCACAAAATCGCTGCCACGGCCGACCGCGTCGAAATAGTCCCCCGCGTTGTTCAGTGTCCCGATTGCGACTGTCGCTCCCGGGAGACCCGTTGTCGGGTCGAACGTAGTACAGTTGAGCGTCGTCCCGTTCCTGGTCAACAGGTAGAGAAAGGAGCTCGTGCTCACCACGCGCGGGTAGGTGGCCGTCGCGAATGCCGTGGTCGAAATGACCACCGACCCGCTCGGGGTGCGCGCGCAGGTGTACGTTACTGTCCCGTCATCCCAGGCGTAGAGCAGCAGCCCGCTCGAGTATCCGACCGACGCGTTCGCAAACGTTTTCTGGTCGGAGATGGCCACGGGCGAACGTTCGCCTGGGCCCCAATGCGATATCTCGTTGCGAGACGCGATGTCCGCGTCTGTCCAAGTCGTTCCGTTCAGCTGGCGAGCTCCGGAGCCGAGCAGCAGCAGCGGCGCGCCGCTCCATTGCGTGATGGCGTTGACCGGCGAAGACGTGTATTGCGGGCCGCCGCTCACTGAATTCAGCCCGCTCAAGCTGATTGAGCGCAAGCCGTAGCGCTTCGCGGGGCGGCCATCTTTGCGCCAGCGCACGTTCTGTGCGACGACATGCACGTCGGGCGGCGCGACGCGCGGGTCGATTCCCTCGTTCTGCCCGCGGGTGAACAAGATCGGGAGCAGATCGCTCACTTGTAGTACCCCGCTGCGTCGCAGTAGAAAACTGTGACTCCGGTCGCTGTGATGGCCAGTGGAAACGCGCTGCCATTGAGCCGCACCGCTGAGTCCTGGCAAATCACGTTCAGCGTGTTGCGCGCCGTGCGCATGATCACTACGAAGCGCCGACCGAAGTTCTTTGCCGACAGAGGCGGCAAAATCGCGGTGAGGTTGCCCCGGGTGGTGTCGAATACCGCTTGCTGATCAGGCAGTAAAGCGAAGGCAGTCGGCGCTGGCGCAGGGAGCGCGACGCGCGACACATCGTCGAGCACCGGCGCGAAGTTCAAGCGGATATCGGAGCACTCGGCGTGCACATTGTCCTCGAACGCGGACAGCTGGCGCCCGAGCTTTTCGGCGTCACCCGTCGCGAACTGATTGATCTGCTTCAGCGTCACAGCATCGTCCTTCGGTTGCGCATGTTGCGCATGTCGATGCGTCGCGTGACGCTCGGGCGGTCCTGTCGCAGTCGCTGTTCGAACTCGGCCTTAAGCCGGTCGCGCTCCGAAGTGGCCAGCGCGTAAATGCCGCCCTCGCGGTCACGCACGAGGATTTTCACGAGCACGTCCCAGTTCAGCCACTCCTCCCATCCGGCAATGCCATCGAAGGTATCGGTGCCCGCGACGAGGTCCGGGAAAAGACCCATGAACCAGCCCGTGTATGGATACGCGGACTGCGGCGGCGGCACGATGCCAAGCTTGTTGCCGAATCGAAAGAAGCCGACCGGGATGCTCTGCGTCGCGCCGGTCGGCACCGGGCCGAAGATGCCCTGGTATTGATTGCGCTGCTCGAATGGGATCTGTGGAATGTCGAGCACCTGGCCGTTCACCGTGCACTCGAGCTGGTAGACGTGCAGCACCGGTCCGCCCGTCCAACCGGACATGTCGAGCGTACCGAAGGCGTACGGCGCCGTGGGGCCGACGGTGAGAGTGCTGGAAAATGGGGTGAGATACAGGGGCCAACCCTGTTCACTCACCCACTCACGCCAGCGCTGGATCGACTGGTTGATTGCGCGCGTGAGGTCGGGATCCGTGTGACGCAACGTGGCCCCGATCTGATCTGCCTGCCAGCGCACGTCCGCCAGCATTTGGGTCAGGGTTCGGGTTCTTGCCACGTTGCATCACTCCGGTGGGTTAGTAATCGTCGCTGTCGCTCATGCATGTCCCGATGAGGCGCTTCATCGCCGCCATCTTTTCCTGGTCCCCGGCCATGTCCGGGAACACCTCGGAGAACGCCGCCTCGAACCCGGGAGGCAGCGCGCCGCCCCGGTCCTCCGCTGGTTTACCGTCTCCCAGCTTTGGCTTGTCACCCATGATGACGGCGATGTCCAAGCCCTTGCCTTTGCTCTTGCCCTTCGGCTCATCGCCGTCGGGCTCCATGCCTGGCATGCCGGCCATCAGAATTGCTTCGTCCGGTTCAGCACGAAGGCGAATGTGACGGTGTCGCCGCTTGCGGGATCGGTGGCCGTTCCGCCACCGTTGCCGAACGTGACGGACGCGGTCCCTGTCGTTGGCGAGAACGCCGTGACCCACGCCGTCTTGATCGTCCCTGCAGCGGAAATGAACGTCACATCGAGTTCCCCATCTGCGTCTGCAGCAGGCGGGAACGTGAGCGCGTACACGCCGACCGTGCCGTGTGTGACGCTCATGTTCTGGTCGTCCTGCGAAGTGAGCGGCGAGGGCACGGCGCCGGCCGCGCCGATCGTCGCTCGCATCCTCATGTGTACGCGATCGAACCTGCCCGACTTCAGGTCGTAGGCAGGAACGTCGCCAGCGCTTGCACTCATGGTTACACCTCAGGTCGTTGCGACGCGACCGCAGAAGCCCGGGGCAGCAACCACGAAAGCCGGGTACGCGACCAGGCGGTATTCGTAGTCGTTGCTCGCGACCTTGCGGAGCATTTCGAGCCCGTCACCATTGACGACCTCGGGGATTTTGCTGAGGCCACCGAGCTTGACGGTGTCCATCTTCAGCGCGAACGCGGTACCGATCGGGCAGAACGGATCCGCGTAGAGCTTGACCGTCTTGCCGCCGGCCTTGAACGTGATGTTCTCGTAGCCGAACTCGGCATTCGCGCCGATCTCTCGGTAGCCGCGCGACTCGAGCGAGTCGGCCACGTTTTGCCACTTCTCGGGGTTCAGGAACACCGCGTCCGGGCCGGGACCGAAGTTGCGGCCACGCATGCGCGTCACCAGGCGCTTGAGGCGCTGCTCGAGCGTCACGCTCGCGATTTCCGCGCTCGTCAGGCGGATGCCGGACATGCGCGCGGAGTCGACCGTGCGGTTGATGTTCTCGAACGTCGTCGAGGTCGGGGCCGCCGCGGGGATCCATGCGCCGAGCCCGAGCAAGATGCGCGTCGCGCCCGAGCCGCCGAAGTCGCCGTCGCGGAAGCCGAACATCGTGCCAGTCCAGTTGGTCGGCGTTGCCACCGATCCTCCAGAAGTCGCCGAAACGCTGAACGTGCCCGCGTTGCGGTCGACGCTGACCACGAAGCCCTGAGCAGAGCTGGCAATCAGGATGTGCGAGGAATCGGAGCCGTCGTTCGCGGAAACGACGAGGATTTGCCCGACCTCGAAGTTGACGATGTCATCGGCGTTGACGAGCGTGCACACGCCGCTCGAGATGGTGAACGAGCCGAGCGCCTGGCCGCCGTTGCCGTACAGGTACGTCGAGAAGGTGTCGCCGAAACCGTTGTACAGGCCGTTGATTTCCGTCTCTTGGTCACGGAGGAATGCGCCGACGTTCGAGCGCGATGCTTTGATGACCTTGTCGCCGATTTCGACTGACGCGCTGTAGTCGCCGTACGCGACCTTCCATTTGCGGCCCTGCAAGTTGCCGTTGCCGGATCCTTGCTGTGAACCTTGCTGCGCCTTGGCGAGCGTCGCGCCGAAGCCTTGCGGATTCTGGAAGATGAAGGGGTGGACGTACTGATCGCCGCCGAGATCTTCCTCACGCGTGACCATGCCGAAGAATGGTCGGTCCTTCTTGGTCAGGTCGTCGATCTTGTCTTTGGTGTAGTAGTCTTTGAGAAATGCGTCGAATTGCGCCAGAGTTGAGGCCATTGGGATTGTCCCTGGCCGCGTGAAGGCGTGCTATTCGGCTGCTTCGTCGGACTGTTCCATCATGCGTCGGTAGCGTTCCCGCACCTCTGCTGACGTTTCTTTCCGCGGCTTGCCGGTCGCCTCTGCGGCTTGCGATTGCTTGAGAGCGCGCGCCGGTGCTTTCGCAGCGGGCGGTTTCTCGGGCGGTGCGCTGGCCCGGACAGCATTCGCGGGGGCAGCCCCGGCAGTAGCAGCGGGCGCCCATGAGCGGGCCTCCGCGACAGAGACTTGATTGGCGCGCACATACTCGACCACGTCGGCCAGGTCGGCTTCTACGCCTTGCGTCTGGTAGACGCGCTGCATCACTGCGAAGCAGCGCTGAATAAATTGCGGCTTGGTTGCGTACGCCGCGATCTCGGGGTCTTCCGACTTGACGAGCTGCCCTTGCATCTCGGACATGTAGGCGCGCTGCGCTTCGGCTTGCTCAGCCGCGGCGCGCGCTTCGGCCTGCTCGCGCTCCTTCGCTGCGATACGCTTGTCGCGCTCCTCGAGCTCAGCGCGAAGCTTTTCGATCTCGGGATTCTTGCCGACCCGCTGCGAGATGATCTTGCGCTGGTAGTCGGCCGCGTCCTCGCCGAACGCAGCCTTGAACGCCGCATCGTAATCTCCGGCCTCGTAAGCCGCGCGCGCCTGGTGGAGCGGGGCATACTCGGCTTTGAGCCGCTCGACGACGCCGGAGAGTTCTTGTTCGCGCGCCGCGAGCTTGCGCTTGGCGCCCTGCTCGTACTTGCGGATTTCTTCCCACTGCTTCGAGCTCACGCCGAGCTTTCGCCCGAGCGCCTCTCGCACAGCATCGGGGATGCCTTCCGCGTTCATGTCGCCGACGACGGTGTCGATGAACTTGGCGACGTTGCCGTGCTGCAGGTGGAAGCGAGCCTTCGCGATGATGCTCGCGTCGTCTTCGGGCTCCGGCGCGGCCGTGGGAGCCTCGGTGGGCTTCGCTGTGGCTTCGAGCTTTTCGACGCGGCGCGCGGGCTCGGTCGGCTTCGCGGCGGCGACGAACTTGCCCTTCGCGTCCTTCGCGGGAGTCTCGGGCGCCGTGACTTTCGCGATCACCTCGGCTGCGGTCTTGATGCCGCCTCCGGAGGGGGCAGCAACAGGGGCAACGGTGGTGCTTGCGGCTGTGGATTCGGTTGCTTCTTCGCCTGGCATCACTGCACCAATTGGAGTGGGGGTGGGGCGCCAGCGCCGGGCGGACCGGGCGGCGGCATCGGACCGGCCGGAGCGCCGGGCGCGCCCATGTCAGCTTGCGGCGCCATCGGTTTGCCGGCGGCGTTCGCGGCGGCGCGCGCTTCCTTCTTTTGGATCTCGAGGTCGACCTCCTGCATGAAGCGCAGGAAGAAGTCCTTATTGAAATCCGGCACGTCGTCCATCTCGGCCTCGAGGTACGCTTGCGCGACCTGCACGAGCGCATCGGGCAGCGATGGCATCCACGGGATCGGCGGGCGGTAGCGGAACGTGCCCTCTTGCTCGGCCTCGGGCGTCGCGTCGAGCCATTGGTCTACGTAGCTCTCGACGAGCTCGCGCTGGCGGCTGACCGATTCGAGCTCCTTCGAGGAGTCGAGGTACTTGATGACCTCGATGAGGCTCTCGTCGCTGACCTTGCCCGCCGCGTTCATCTCTTGGATGAGCTGCAGGCGATCGGCCGGCGTGTTCTTCACCTCGCCGACCGGGTAGATCTGGATGACGTAGCGGTCATCCTCGAGGTCCACGTCACGCCACTTCAGGGTCTTGAGAAAACCCTTTCCGGTCCAGCGTGATTCGAAGTTCTTGTTTTGTGCGTACAGCTCGCGAGTGCAAGCCACAGTGTGACGAGCCAGCGACACGAAGCTCTCTTCGTACGAGCGATAAATGACGCTGAAGCGTTTGCTCTGGACATCTTCGGTTGCTCGAATCGCAACGGCGGCCGTGAGCCCCGCTGGCTTGTCGCCGCTCGTCAGCATCTCGGACACGCCGGAAATGTCGTGGAGCTCGGCCTGATTCATCTGCAGGAATTGCACGTTGGCCGGGCCGAACGGGATGGGCTGCTGATACGTCGGCGGCGCCTTGCCCGGCGCGCTGCGCAGATTGATGCCATCCTCATTCGTGCGGAGATCCTCCTCACGCAGCGAGCCCTCCTCGTAGCAGAGCACGCCCATGCTCGTGCGCTTGTGCGAGTCCTGCATCCGCTGAACGGTGTCGTTCACCACGTCGGCGATGCTCGCGACTTCCTCGACAAGCGATGTGCCATCGGAGCCGACGAGGTGTTTCGACCAATGGATCTCGATGAAGGGGAACTCGTTGCGGGTCCAATCCTCGTCGACGAGCACGGCATCATTCACCGCGATCACGTGGCGCCCAGGCTTGTTCTTGCTGAACGGCAGTCGCCACGCCTCGCACACGCGGATCTGATTCGAGATGCGCTTCGTGCCGGTCCACTCGGCTTCGCCCTCCTCGACGTATTCGGGGGCGCGCTCGAGCGCGTCTTTCTGCTCGGGGAACTTTTCGATCAGCTCGTCGCGGTCGTACGGGTAGACGTGAAACTTGTTACGCGGCTGGCCATAGCGCGCTTCGAGCGGGTCAACGAAGAGCTCCCAGGTGAACACGCGCTCATAGCTGACGCGCCCGTCCTCCTCGTCGGCAAACACCTTGACGGCGCCGCCGGTCGGGAACACGCAGGCATCGAGGAACACGCGGAGCATGAGCTGCCACACGTCGGCGTAGCTGCCGATCGCCTGCATGAACTGCCCCTCGACGAACCGGTCGAGCTTCTTGCTCTTGCGCTTGGTCTGCCAGTCCGAATCGCTGGTGACGAATTGGACCTTCGGCTTTTGCTGTCCAGCGAGCTTGGCCTGCGCGGCGTTCGCGATGCTGCGCTCCTCGGGCCAAACTAGCGATGCCCCGCCATCGGAGCCCGAGTAGGCGCCGGAACGGTAGTACGCGCCCGGCGATAGGCCGCCCAGCCGACGCATCTCGTATCGGCTCGCTGCGTCGCGGCAGCGCGTCTTGCGCGGCTTCTGCTCGGTCTGCAGCGCAATGCACAGTGCGACAAGTTCGCGAGCCATTTCGGCTCCCTTGTCGAGCTGATGCCATTTCAGCTGGCCGGTCTGTGCCATTCTTGCGTGACACACTCTGGCGCAGGTAATCCAGAAACGCCACGCAAATCCGCGTGACAAGTTGTGCCACTCGTGATAGCCCTATCGAAACATGGCACATATCCGCGCGATTCAGGACAATGTGGTGATTCGATTTTTGCCACCGAAAAAGGTGTCTGACGGCGGATGCATCTTCCTCCCGGACACGGCGAAGCCCGAGAAGACGCTGAAGGCCGAGGTGATCGCGGTCGGCCCGGGGCACTACCGCGACAACGGGCATGGGCATTTCGTGCCGACAACGCTCAAGCCCGGGGAAATCGTGCTCGTCGACCGGCAGGCGGGGCAGGATTACTGCCTGGATGTGAACGTGCCGCGGCAGAACAAGGCGGCGGATTGGGCCGATAAGCACGGGAATTTCCGCGTGGTGCGGGAGGAAGAGGTGCTCGCGGTGGTCGAGAGCGACGAGGCGGCCGAGTAATGGGCTCGGTATCGCGACGGCTCACGAAGCACCTGAGCTTCGCCAACAAAACGATGGCTGCTCGGCTCGCGTCGCGGCGTGCCGGGATGAGCCTGGCTGCCGCTGCTGCCGCGGTGGCGCCGTCGATGAGCGAGGGCGTGCTGCTCTCGCGACGACTCGAGCGCGCGGCACGGCAGAACAACGCGGCGGACCCGCTGCACTTCCTCGAGTTCCTGAAGCGCATGCGTCGGGGCTATGACCCCGATGTCGATGGGCCGAGCCTGCTCATGGACTTGGTCGACGAGATCAAGAAGTTCGAAGTCGAGGAGCTGGCGCGGCGCGCCGCAGCGGCTGAGGGCGCGAAGGGCTGATGGCACGAGCAAGCGCGGAGCAGCGCGCGGAGCTGATTGAGTTGACCGAAGAGTTGGCTGGTCTGCTCGATGTCCGCCGTTGGCGCGGGCAGCGCGGAGAGGACTGCGTTCGGCTCGATGCGCTGATCAAGTCGCGGCGCGCCCGAATCCGGAGATTGAGGGTGAACCGTGGGTAGGCGTTCGCTCAAGCCCGGCAGCGGCGGCGCCGAAGGCTCGACGCTCGCCAAAGACAAAATCGTGGAGGAGATCGCGCACACAATGAGCAAGGGCGAGTGGTTACCCTACCGCTCGGTCCGCCAGCTCGCGGTGACGCACGGGCTCTCGCTCGAGAACGCGCAGAAGTATTGCGCCGAGGCCGGGAGGCTGCTGCGCCTGTCGTGGGGCGGCGAAGAGGCGAAGATGGCGGTCGTCGAGCGCATCGCGCAGATTGGCCGCGCCGCCGAAACGCGCACCGAAGAGACGGTCGACGCGAAGGGCAACGTCGTCGAAATCCGCAAGCCCGACCACCGCACCGCGCTCACTGCCGCCAAGCACCTGGCCGACATTCTCGGCCTGAGCGGGGCGAACAGCGAAGTGGTGATTCGATACCAGCAGATGAGCGACTCAGACCTAGCGCGGGAGGCATCCCGCTTCCTGGCCCAACTCAGCGGAGAAAGCAGCAATGGACGAAGCTACGAAACAAGCGGCGAGGAAATCGAATCTGGCGGCGGGCACGCAAGCGCCAGCGGTGCCGAAGACGAAGGTGATCTTTCTCGCCTTGTCGCTACAGCACAACCTCGACGGTGAGCCTGTGATCACCGCCACCAACGAGCGCCCAATCGAGCGCTACTCGGGCGGGTTCGCTTACCACAGTCCGAACACGGGCGAGACCTATTGGGTGCCCGACGCCGCGGTGACGCGCGCATCCGTCAAAATCGTGAGCGAGTGACCCCCGCGCAAATCGCCCAGCTGCCGCCGGAGCTTCGCGGGGAGCTCGAGCGCCGAATCAACACGGCGAACGATGTCCGCAAGGCCCGCCGGTTCCTGGGCGATTTGCACCCAAAGCAGCGCGCGTTCGTCTGTGACCCGTCACGCCGCAAGGTCGCCGTCTGCTCCCGCCGCGCCGGCAAGTCGCACGGCATCCTCGCGTGGCTCATCGACGGAGCGCTCTCCGACCCGGCCGGGCTCAGCGTGTACATCGCGCGCTCGAAGGGTGACGCGCGCCGCATTCTGCAGCCGGCCATCGACTACTTCGCGCAGCGCTACCCCGAGCTGCAGCTGCGGCTTCGCGAGGTCGACGGGCAGCTGCTGCTCATGGTCGGCCTGACGCGGCACACTATTTGGCTCGCGGGCTGCAAAGACAAGTCCGAGGTCGGCAAGTTCCGCGGCAGCAAGTACAAGCGCGCGGCAATCGACGAGGCGCAGGAGTACGGCGTCTGGCTGCGCGAGCTCATCACGGACAGCATCGAGCCGGCGCTCATCGACAAGGCCGGGCACCTGCTGCTCGCGGGCACACCGAGCCCCATCCCGGCCGGCCTATTCTACGAGGTGAGCACGGGCGACGGTTCGCCTGCATGGCCCACGCACCACTGGACCATCCTCGACAACCCGCATATCCCGGACGCGAAGCACGAGATCGCGCTGTTCTGTGAGACGTACGGGCTCGACCAGAGCTCGGCGACGTTCCGTCGTGAGTACCTCGGTGAATGGGTGCGCGACGAGGGCGCGCTCGTGTACCCGTATTCGGCGGCGCTGAACGCGGTTACGCCCGACCAAGTCCCCGACGGCTTGCGCCACATCCTGAGCATCGACTTCGGATTCACTGACGCGACGGCGTTTACCATCCTCGGCACGAAGAGCGGCATGCCCGAGGTGTATGTGCTCCGCAGTTGGAGCATGACCGGGCTGATTCCGTCCGCGGTCGCGGCGCACACGGAGCGCCTGCGCGTCGAGTTCGGCGCTGGGCTGCAAATTATCGGTGACGAGGGCGGGCTCGGCAAGGGCTACGCCGAGGAGATGCGCCAACGCTACGGGATTGGCATCGTCGCGGCCGAGAAGACAAAGAAACGCGCGTTCCAGGAAATCGTCCAGGGCGAGCTCAGGAGTGGCACGGTCAAAATCGTGGCGCGCGATTGCGGTCAGCTACTCGACGAGATGTGCCTGCTGCAGTGGGGGCCGGGGCGCGTCGCCGAGGATCCGCGCTTCGAGAACCACTGCTGCGACTCGCTGCTCTACGGGGTGCGAGCTGCGCGTACATGGTACAAACCGGAGCTCGAGGCGCCCAAGCCCGGCTCACCGGACTGGTACGCGGCCGAGGCCAAGGCGACGCGCGAGACCATCAAGAAGCGGGCCGAGCAGCGGGCGCGGAAGCTCGGCGCATACCGGCCGGCGCGCTGAGTCGGTTGCGCTGGGCCGGCGACTGCGTATGCTGGCTCGATGGGAACCATTGGGGCTATTGCCGCGCTCGCGCTTCTGACGGTGTGCTCGTGCTCGAGCGGGGCGGCCTCGGCGGGCGATGACACCGCCGGTGCCCCGAGCGGCGGCGCAGCTGGCGCGAGTGACGGTGGCAGCACGAACGGCGGAGCCTCAGGCCGACTCGGCTCGGGTGGCGGCGGCGCGGGCGGCGCGCATCATGCGGGCGGAGCAGCTGGGAAGGGAGGCAGCGTTGCGGCAGAGGCGGGTGCGGCCGGCTCGCCAGACTCGACGGCGGGCGCCGCGGGCACTGGGCCGGAGCCTGGTAGCCTGTTCGCCCCGTGCGACCCCGAGCCAAGCCCGACGCAGCGCATGTGTGATGCCGATTGGTCTTGCGGCCCGTGGGCACCAGTGGCCGGGCAGCCGCAGGAGTGGCTCTGCTCGTTCGGCTGCTGGTCGCTGCAGATGGGCCCGAATCACGTGTCGGCCATGGCGCCGGACGCTGCGCTGATTGCTCGCTGTGGTGACCTCGGCGGCATCTGCTCTGAGAGTGGCGGTGATACCTACCCGGTGTGCGTCCCCGAGCAGTAGGCTCGCTAGGGCCCCTGGCTGCCACTCTGAGCGCGTTTGCGTTTCTGTGGCGTCTCGGGGCTCCGAGCTGCCACGGGCTCTCCTGAGTCCTCGTAGAGAGAGTGCGACTATCCACGGCATGAACCTCTGGAAGATCGCGACAATCGTCCTAGCCGGGGCGTGCGGGCTCGAGGCCTGGAAGCTCTACCAGGCTGATATTGACGAGGCGCATTGGATAGGGATGTTCAACGAATGCGGCCACAGACTCGGCGCCGCGTGCATCCCTCTAAGGTTTTGCCCTGACCCACGATGCCAAGCTCCGGCCGGGGCTTGCGACGATTCTGGTCAACCTACTGAGTAGGCGTGTCTACCGCGCGCGCACGCGCGAGGGGGTGGTGGATCATCGCTTTCTCGACGTTTCCTCCGTGCCCCTCTGTAACGCTGCTTATTCATTCGGTTAATCGCCATAATCCAGATTTAGGGGCACCCTGGGGCACTCAGTTCCCGGAAAACCCCTATAGAGAATTAGACTACCTACTTCTGGAGATCAGGGTGCCCCATCATGCCCCATACTCCAATGATACCTGGTCGACACTCTTCTCCCACTCCCCCTTTGTTCGGACCCCCTTCACGACTCTTTTGCCTAATACTTTCACGTACCTACCGCCTCGGTCGGTGACCGCTTTCTGGAGCTGTTTTCGACCCAGCGGGCGCACTACGCCCTCCTCCTTCGCCCATGCCCCATAGAGCCGACGGAGCTCACCCTGATCGATTTGTTCGCCCTCCGCGAAGACCAAATTGTCTTCAAAGAAGTCGCCGACCGGATCCATCTCTGCCTGGTACGCCTTGTTGCTTTTTTCAACCGCAGCGGACGAGCCGAGCCCGTTGATTTGCCACAGGAGACACCCGGCCACGGCCCAGGCGAGCACCGCCGAGCGGCAGCCGGCGTCGTGCTTGAGGCGGCCCTTGATGCTGGCGTCCTGGCGGTCCTTGGGGATGACGTGGTCGAAGGGCATGCGCCGCATCCTCGCCCACATGCCGGCGTCGTCTGAGCGGATGCTGGGGGCGTCGTTGGCGGCAAACCAGAGCGTGAACGTCGGACGGATGGTAACCTCGGCTTCGTACTTGGCGGCGGCCGTGATTTCGTCGCCACCCGTGACCGCCTTGATGAGCGCCTCGTCGAAGCGCGCGCCCGCTTTGAATTCGACGGCCGTGACCAGCCGTGCGCCCGCGAGGCGTACGAGGTCACCGCGGTTGCCACCGGTCTGCGCCTGGACGAGCCACGTGTCGGGCGAGCTCGAGACGTGATAGTCGCCGAGCATGGCCCCGAGCGCGTCGATGAGCGTCGACTTGGCCGAGCCGGGAGGGCCGAATGTGAAGAAGAGAGCTCGCTCGGTGGCGTCACCCTGAATGGCGTAGCCGGCTGCGCGCTGGATGTAGGCCTGCAGGTCCAGATCGCCCGCGGTCGCGTCGGCGAGGAATTTCGCCCACACGCCGCTGATGGCGCCCGGGTCGAAGTTGCATGGGCACATCTTCGTGATGAGGTCGGCCGGGTCGTGCGGGCGCAACTTGCCCGTGCTGAGGTCGATGGTGCCGTTCTGGCAATTGAGCAGGAGCGAATCGGCATCGAGGTCCTCCAACGCGACCGGGACGCCTTCCTCGGACTGCGCGGCGCGGAGCATGTTGGCAATGGCGCTGGTCTTTTCGCTCGCGCGCGCGTGCTGAGCAATCTGGTAGCGCTCGGTCGTGTCGCGGCAGGCGGCCGCTTCGCGATACAGGTCGCGCACGACATTCTTGGCTAGGCGCTCGACGCGGCCGTTCACGTCCCACGACCACCGGCACTTGTCCCAGATGAGCCAGCGCTTGCGGCCGTGGCAGTAGCGGACCTTGCCGCGGTACCGGCGGACGAAGCGCTCGGCGTTGCCGAGGTCGGTGAGTAGCAACCCCATGAGCTGCTCGGCGGAGTTGGGGACGTTGCGTTTCTTCCGCGCCTTAGCCTGCTCGAAATCGGTAGACTCGCTCATTGGTTCCTTTTCCACGTGTAGGGCCCGCGTTGCGGCGAAGTGGCAGTCAGCATCCGAGCGAGAGCGCGCGCGTCGCCTTCGGTGCGGCGAGCTCCGCAGACAGCGCCGCTCCCGTCGATGACGGTCCACTCGAATTCATCAGGCATCGGGCCTCAGCAGCGCGTGCGAATGTCGTCGTACCGGCGGAGCTCGATCTCGGGCGGCGCCTCTTCGGCGAAGGCGAGCCCGCAGCGGCGGCAGCGCTTGCCCTCGACGCGGTGGGGCATCGACCCGCAGAGCAGGCAGATTTTCCCAGTCTTGCAGGCGCCGACGCGCTCACCGCTGCGGCCTCTGCCGCGGTTAGCCGAACGCAGCGCGTCGCACGCCTTGCACATGCCCTGGTGGCCATCTGCGGTCTTTTTGCTGCGGTAGAAGTCGGTGAGCGGCTTCGGCGTGTGGCAGCCGTTGCACGGCTTTTCCTGCGCGGGCGCAGCGCGTGGGACCGCTACCGGCGGGCACTTCCTTAGCTCGGCCCTTCGCGCCTTTCGCCGTGTGTTCACGGTTCCGGGCTTGCGTTTACTGCTGCCGTTGCACCGCACGCAATGCGACTGGCGCTTGATGTCCCATGGCCAGCCGACGCGGCGATACTCGTCACCGCATTCGGTGCACTGTACGCGGTAAATCGGGCATCCAGAGCTCGGGGACGTGCCGGCGCTGCCGAGGATTTTCAGGGGCATGCGAACCTCGCAAGACGCACGAGATACTCAGCGAATAGCGGGGGCGTTGCGCGCGCAGCGAACGCTGAGCAGCGAGGCAGCTCCGTGCGCCCTCGGGAGGCGTTTGTTACCCGGTGCGTGGCAACAGCGTCAGGGAACGGCGGCGCTTCGAGCGCCTCACGCGGCACGCCCACGAGGTAAAGCCACGTGAGCTTTTCGCAGCAGTGCCCCCACCACACTTGCCGCATCTCTACCGTGTAACCCCCGAAGGCGTCGGGCAGCTCGCCAGGGCGCGGCAACCCGCACGCGTGCCAAAGGCTCGAGTGTTGCGGGTGCTCGAGAACGCCGCCGAACGCACGAACCTGCTCTACCGCTCGGAGCCCACACGCGGGATCCTGCTTATTGCAGAGGAATTTGAGCCGACCCCACGGGCCACACGGCGGGTGCGCAACAACAGGGTGCGGGCCGGCGTACTTGCGCGCGTCGCGGGACTCGTCCCAGCAGTCGACGTGGAGCGGATCAAAAGCGCTAACGAGACCATCCGCGAGGAACAGCTCCTCAGGCCCATATGCCATCTTCGGATACGGCCCCCGCGGGTCGATGTAGAGCGCCGCTACCAAGCGGCAATCTGCGACCTGTCGCGCGGCCCGCGGCGTGCGCATGTCAGCGGTCATGGTTGATTCACCAGCCAGGACCAGACCGTATCGATCCAATCGCGCTCGATTGTCAGCCACGCGCAGTGCACGTGCACGATGTCCAACCATTCGCTTTCGGTCACGCAACCCTCACTTTCGCAAACTCAATTTCATCCAACACGCGCTCTTCGAACGTCGACCCTCGCGGCTCGTTCCGCGGCTCCCCGACAATGTCCACCGCCATGCGCTGCACGTTTTCCCTCAGCTGCTCCTGCACGGCGCGCTCGCAAAACACGCGATACGCCCGGCGCGGGTCATTGCAGCAGGCGAGCGCGTGCCCGTACGCGACGACGATCGCAGCGTCGTACAGCTTCAGCCACACGAGCAGCAGCTCCTGCATCTGGGCGCCGTCGTACGCGGTGGCGCGCAGCAGCTCCGCGAGCGCGAGGCATGCGCGGCGCATCGCATAGAAGCGACACGCGCGGTACCCGGCGAGGAGCGGGTCGCGGTGGACGATGGGGGCGTTCACGGGTTTCCCGGAGTTCTCCCGTCACGCGGATTGGCCTCGAGATTGCGCGCGTCGCGAATCTTCAGCGCGAGCCGGTTGACGATTCCGACCTGCGACAGTTTGACGCCCGACGCCTCGAGGCGAACGGCATCGACGTAGCGGGCATAGCGCGCGTCCTCGCCGGAGTGACGTTGCCCAATGTTGCCGCGGTTCTGTCCACGCGGGCGTGATTGAACGTGTTTGGCTTTATTGCTTCTTTTCATGGTTCGCTTTCATCGGTTTCCCAAGGGTGAGGCAACGCCAGCATGCGGCTCTCCGCCGTGGCTGGCGGCTTGGCTTTGCGCTCTGCTGCGGCTAGACGCGCGCGGGCCTGCTTGTCGGCGTCGAGCCCATTCGTGTACAGCAGCACGTGAGCCGTCGCGGCTTCACGGCGCCTATACCGAGGCGGCTCGCCTTCGATTCGCTTGTTCGCTCCCTGTAGCGCGTGGTCGCAATACACGCACAGTTCCCCATGCGTCGCGGCAATCGGGCGCTCGGGTCGGCTGCACTCGCGGCACTCGGGCACGAGCGGCGGCGCGGGGATGGTGTCACGCGGCTCGTCGCCAACTACCCGCATCAGGTATCCAGGATGATTGGATATCATGCTGTAGGCCCGGACACGGTACTCGTAGTCTTGCTGCTTAGAGTGCTCTTGCTGGAGCGTCGCTTGACCCTGAAAAGACCCGCCGTCCATCAACCTGTGATTACTGAACGTGTCCCGGATGCTGGCTTGGTACTGTCGCATTACCGCTTCTTCCATCGCCCGCTGAAACGCATTTTCGCCATCACGCGCTCTCCTTCACTTCGGCTTTCGCCTTCTCGTTGAGTCTCTTCCATTCGCGCAGCATGATTCGCTCGACGAACAGCGACGCATTGCGCGCGTCGCCGCACAGCATCGTCGGGATGTTCCAGTCGCTACCAAACTTGATGATGGTACCGAGCACTGACATCGGGTTGATGGCGCTGCGATTGAGCCCGAGCACCACGTCATCCATCGTGCACTCGATGACGAGCCACCTGACCGGGTATTCGCGCATGCGCTCGATCTGCGCGATGAAGCGATCACGGTCCGTGCCGCAGCACGATTGCAACTCACCGTTGCGCTTGCGCTCGATGGCGACGGTATCGGTCGCGCCGGCAAGCGAGTAGTCGCCGACGGGGAGCAGCACGCGCTCGACGGTGAAGGTGTCGCAAAAGGTGAGCGGCGCCTGCTCGCGAGAATCGACCAAAATTCTCGGCTTTTCACCTGGTTTACGTGACATGGCGCCACCTCTGATTAGTGACCACCAAGAAAGCGACGGTGGGGCCTACGCCATATCTTTTTGCGAGATCTCGAGTCGTAACTCCGCCAGCCGAATAGTCGGCGCGCATGGCGCGGACACTCTCCTCAGTGAGCTTCGACAAGCGGCACTGAGAGCCTCTTTTGTTCCTCCTCTTCATTCGCATATCGATGATGTTTTCGCGCTGCGTTCCCAGAAAGAGGTGCCTTATGTTTATGCATCTAGGCGTGTCGCATCTGTGGCAAACCTTAAGCCCTGCAGCGATTGGTCCGCGCTCATACGCCCATAGAATCCGCGTGATCACCCTCTCCCCAAGCACACGGCGCTTGTCTATGACGCCGTACCCGTCTGGGCTAGTGGCTCCAGTCCAGAGGTGACACCCGGTGTTCGGCTCAGGGCAGTAGTTGTCGAGAATATCTTGCAAGCTTCTGCGCCTCATTCGCCCAGTACCTTTCCGAAATCACTCCGGTCGCTCTCGTTCGCCCATCCCTGCTTGCGCTCCCACTCGGCGGCGAGCTCGCGGCGCATCTGCGCAATGTCTTTCGGGTCCGCGAACTGCAGCAGGTAATCGCGCTCGCGCTTCACGATGGCGAGCTCAGCGCGCAGCTCGAGCGAGTCGTCGCAATTGCACGGCGCGCTCACCGGGACTCCTCCGGTGCGTACCGCGTCAACCGATACTCGCAGTCGGCAATCAGCCGGTTGTATTGGCGGACCTTTTCGCGGCCCTCCCGCTCAGTGAGCGGCCACTCGATCGCGCGCCAGTTGCGACCGCCACGCAGCGGGCGGCGCTCGATCATCCACACCACTCGGAATGCCCTCTGTAACGGCATCACACGTCCCTCCACACGCCGTCAGCGCGCAGCGATTGCCATCGACCACGCATCCGTCGCAGCCGCGGCGATGACGCGACTACGAGGCGGCAGGCGAGCTCGTGACGCTCGCGTCGGGCTGCCGTGGCGGCAATGTGCGCGGCGAACTTACGTTCAGTATTTTTGGCCAAAAAAAAGCGAGTCGTCATCGCCCCACCTGAGCAAGCGCCAGACGACACTCCTCACGAAGCGCCGCTTGTCGCTGAGGGTCAGTGCGAATGGCCTCGAGATCGGCGGTCCACGACTTGAGCGCCTCCGCTACCGATTCGCGCTCCCGCTTCGCGCGCGCCCGCAAGGCGTCGGGGCACGCCACCAGCTCAGCGAGCTGCCCTTCCTTTAGAAACCACTCTCGCCGGTGACGCAGCCCGGCGAACCGCGCATGTAGCTCTCGCTCGAGGTCCCTGGTGCCCTCGAGCACCACCAGAATCTCCAAATCGTGCGGCGTCGAATTCTGCAGCTCAGCGAACCGGGCCGCTAGCCGGTCACTGAATCCAATCTTTACGAACCCGTCGCAGCCGATGAAGTAGACCCGGCTGACGGAGTCCCATTCGGCGCGCGGAAGGATCGCCGCGACGAGGTCCTGAACTGAATCTGAACTGTAACCAGCGCGATTAGCCGCGCCCGGCGCGACCTGTGGAGAGTCGACGCCGGGGGTTTCTGCGGGATTTAGGGGTGAGTGACGGGGATCGAACCCGCGACAACCGGAGCCACAATCCAGTGCTTCTCGCTTATTCATGGCTGTTTTTACCTGGTTTTGCGCTTAAAGAGCCGCCGCTGGACTGAATTTGGCCTGTCCTTTTCGCCAATTCGTCTCGCAATTCGCTTGGTTCCAAGCGTCCGTAGACGCGCTCGGTCATGCGGCTATCGGCGTGGCCGAGCACCGGGCCGATGAGTGACGGCGGGGCGCCGCTGGCCCGAAGCCAATGCGCGTGCGTTCGGCGGAGGTCGTTCGGGGTGACGCGCGGCACGCCGGCTAGCTTGCAGGCCAGGGCCAGGTCACGGGTCGGATTGTGCCACCGGCCGAAGAGCAGTCCGTCGCGGCGCTCAGGGGCCATCAGGGCGCCAATCAGGAACCGGCGGCAGTCCGGGAGCACCACCGGGGCTACGCGCTTGGACAGGCGCGTCTTGGTGCCTCGGATCGTCACCAGCCAATTGGACAGGTCGATGTCCTCGCGGCGGGCCCGGGCGAGCTCGCCGTCCCGGCAGGCCGTGGCAAGAAAGAACGCGGTGCGCGCGGCGAGCAGGATGCCGTCCGCCAACGAAGCCCCCTTGCGCTTCTGCACGAACAGGCCGAGCAACGCCCACGCCTGATCCGGGCTGAGAAAGGTTTTTCGCGGCTCGTACTCGTGATCGAACCCGATCGGCATCACGGCGTCGATGTCACCGACGAAGTCCCCGCGCTGCCTCGCGTACTTGAGCACCTGCCGTAGCGCGATGAGCTCCTTGTTCATCGAGCTCGCGTGCGCGCCTTCGCCCGCGCGCTTCTTCAGGTAACCGCTCACCGCCGCCGAGTTGACCTCGAACATCGGGCGGTCAGCTCCCAGCAAGCGCACCAGATGAGCGAGCTTGTACGAGTAGAAGTCGACGGTGGCCGCCGAGCGCTTGCCCATCGTCACCCGCAATTGGAGCTCCTCTTTGAAGAGCTGGCAGGCCGTGCCGAAACTGGTTTCGTGCGCGGCTTTATACTTTGGGTCCACTGCTGCTCGCTCGAGCTCGGACGCCTCGCTCTGCGCAGCCTTCTCGTCGCGGCATCCCGTAGAGACGCGCTTGCCGAGGATCCATGTGTAATAGATCCCGTTGCGTTTCCAGAGCTTGTGCTTGGGCATTTGTGCGCGGCTTTCCAGTCGTCGAAATCAGAGCGTGAGACGCGGCGGAGGCGGCCGAAGCGGAAGGAGCCAATCTCACCCATGACCGAGTAGGCATACGAGCGCGAGCAGCCGAGCTCACGCGCGATGGATTTCGCATCGAGATCGCGCGTCGCGATATCCTCGGGGGTGAGCGGGGTCACGTGCGCTCCTTCAGCGCGCGCTCTGCCAGGTACCAATCGCAAAATTCTCTGCTCACGTCTCGGCTGCCTCGTTCCATGTCGCTGATGTACGAGACCGTTTTGCCAATCGCGCGCGCCGCTTCGGACTGACGAATTCCGTGCGCCAAGCGAAGCTCGCGAATCATGCCGCCAGTGACCAGCGGATAAATCACGTGTCCGCATGCGGGGCAGCTGACGGGAATCGCTTTCACTCCTCCCCCAACGCCATCAGCGCCATGCCGAATACCGCGATCGCCAACGCCAGCGCCGCGAGCGAGATTGCGATTTGCTGCTCGGTCATGGGAACTTCGATCCGGCGATGAAAACCTCGTCCTGGCCTGCGCCGCAGTCCCAGATGCTTTTCAGCTCACC
>Ga0070691_10000032_pt1 | contig 39570 bp, 37 predicted proteins | sample KBSK1101metaG_FD_64673 | JGI IMG/M metagenome (GOLD analysis project Ga0070691, IMG submission 64673) | Corn, switchgrass and miscanthus rhizosphere microbial communities from Kellogg Biological Station, Michigan, USA - KBS K1-10-1 metaG | ecosystem: Host-associated > Plants > Roots >... | reverse complement strand
CCGAGCCGGGTGACTCCGAGGCGCCGGACGGGTTCTCGGCGTCGAGCCGACTTGGCTATCGCAGGCTTGTCGAACGGGTCCGCTCCGCCGTGCTCAGCGCTGTCCCGCCCGGCTCCACGGTGCTCGTCATCAGCCGCGGAGATCGCGATCTGGTCGACCTCGACGGGATCGACGGGCATCACTTCCCCCAGGACCGCAGTGGTGCGTATCTCGGTCATCACCCTCACGACAGCGCCGAGGCAGTGGAGCATCTGGAGGCATTGCGTGTCGCGGGCGCCCAGTACCTCGTCATGCCGTCCACCGCCTACTGGTGGCTCGACCATTACGGCGGCTTTGCCGAGCACTTGGACGAGCTCTACGCGAGGACCGACACGGGGGTCTGCGCAATCTTCGGCCTGGAGCGCAAGGCGGTCGAGGGCATTGCGGAGGTGAGAACGGTTTGAGCACCAACGGCGGTCCTCTCGGCCAGGCCGAGTACGCGGACCTCGTCGCGCGCATCCAGGCGGTTGTCGCCGGCGTCGTGCCGCCGGGCTCATCTGCGCTGGTCGTCAGCAAGGGGGACGCAGGGCTGCTGGCGATGCCGGGAATCAACGCGACTCACTTCCCCCAGGACAGCGCCGGGGAGTACGAGGGCCACCATCCGCTCGACAGCGCCGCGGCGACGGCTGCGCTCGAGCAACTGAGGCGGCGCGGCGCGGAATACCTGGTGATCCCGGCGACGGCACGCTGGTGGCTCGAGTACTACGGCGAGTTCGCAACACATCTTGCGACCCACGGTGACGTTGTGGCCGATGAGCCCGACAGCTGCCTGATCTATGGGCTTGGGAAATTCGGTGGCGCCAAGGCAGCGCTAGACCATGCCGATCCGAGGGGGTCAATCGATCAAATGCGCGACTACCTCGAACATTTCGTCTCGGCAGGGGACAACCTCCTAGTCCTGGAGGAAGATGCCGATGGCCTCGCCGCGGGCCTTGCACCCCTGCCGGCGACCCGTCTCCGCGCCGGGGAGGAGGCGGGAGAAGAGGAGGTCCTGCTTGCCGAATTGAAGCGCCTCGCTGTGGCCGGGGCCGACTACCTGGTCGTCCCAAGGAGCCTGGACGAGTGGTTCGATCGGCGCTCCGGTCTTTCGACCCGGATCGAGGGCACATGCCGGAAACTTGCCGACCAGCGCCATCTCTGTCGTGTCTTCGACCTCGCCGACATGCGAGGCTTGCCCCGATGAGCCCGCTCCGCGTCCTCTACGTCGCCCACAACCATCCGACCCTGCATCCAGGAGGAGCCGAGGCGTATGCGCTGGAGTTGTATGAGGCGATGCGGGGGGAGCCGGGGGTTGAGCCCGTGCTGCTCGCCCGGATCGGCTCCAACGTCGCCCGCCGTCGCGTCGCCCATCCAGGCACCCCGTTCAGCTCGGTCAACGGCGATCCCAACCAGTACTTCGTCTTCACGGAGACCGAGCATTTCGACTTCTTCACGCTCACCTCGCGCGACAAGTCGCTGTACTCGCAGCACCTGACCAACTTCCTCCTCGCCCACCGACCCGACGTCGTCCACCTTCAGCACACGCACTTCATCGGCCTCGACCTGCTGAGTCAGATCCGGCGTGTACTGCCGGAAGCGGCGATCGTCTACACGCTTCACGAGTTCCTGCCGATCTGCCACCGCGACGGCCAGATGGTGCGCAGGTTCAGCACAGAGCTGTGCGGTGAAGCTTCGCCGCGGCGCTGCCATGAATGCTTCCCCGAGATCAGCGAGCAGTCCTTCTTCCTGCGGCAGCGGTTCGTCAAGGGACAGTTGGACAACGTCGACCGGTTCCTTGCCCCCAGCGCGCAGCTGATGGAGAAGTACCTCGACTGGGGCATCGAGCCGGAGCGGATCGAGGTAGAGGAGTACGGGCGGCGAGAGCCCTCGGTACGCGCCCCGGACCCGGTCAAGACCAGGGCCCCCGGGAACATCGGCTTCTTCGGCCAGCTCAGCTCCTTCAAGGGAGCAAAGGTGATGCTCGAAGCCATGTCCCTGCTCGACGACGATGTCGATGCGCACCTCTGGCTACACGGCGCCAACCTCGAGCTGCAGTCGGAGGAGTTCCAGGCCGAGTTCGCGGCGATGCACGACTCGATCAAGGATCGCGTTACCTTCCGCGGGCCGTACGAGCACCGCGAGCTGCCCAAGCTGATGGCCGAATTGCACTGGGTCGTCGTGCCGTCGATCTGGTGGGAGAACTCGCCGCTGGTGATCCAGGAGGCCTTCTTCCACGGGCGTCCGGTGATCTGCAGCGACGTGGGGGGGATGGCCGAGAAAGTCAGAGACGGCGTCGACGGAATCCACTTCCGGGTCGGCGATCCGTTTGCCCTGGCGAAGGCCTTCGAGACCGCGGCGACGAGCCCGAAGCTATGGAGCTCGTTGCGCAGCGGCATCCGGGAGCCCTACGCGATGGACGCTCACGTGTCGCGGCTGCGGGGGATGTATGGCCAGTTGCTCGACCAGCGGCGGGGGGTGACGGTCGGTGGCTGAGGCGAAGACGAGGAAGAAAGCCGCTGTCCGATCGCCGGCGAGGAAGCTCACCGTGCACCGAGCCGCTGAGCTGGCGCCGGAGGTCGCGATCGTGGTGCGGGGCTCCACCGGATCGAGCTCTGCAAGGCCCGCTATCGAGGTGGCGCGGCTGAAGGGTGGCGCCTCGCCTGGCGAGGGCGTCGAGCTCCTGCTCGGGGCCGGCGATCGAATCGAGCTTGCCGGCGAGCAGTGGGAGGAGGTCCGGGGCGAGCTCAAGGCGCTGGTTCGCGACGAGCTGGCTCCCCTCGACGTCGCCGACCGCGAAGCGATCCTCACGACTCTGGCCGAGGGGGCGACGCTCGACGGGCACTCCTCCTTCGAGCTCAGCAGGTCTCTGCACGCGATCCGCGAGGTGCTGCGCGAACGGCTTCCGCGTTGCGCCGTGAACGAGGAGCAGCCGCTCGGCCTCGCGGTCGAAGAGATCCTCTCGATCGACGATTCGACCTTCTGGATCAACGGCTGGATGCACGACGAAGACGGCGGTGGCGAGGTCAGCATCGTCTCGCCCGAGGGGGCCCGCGCCAGGGTGACCGATCATGCCTTCCGCTACGAGCGCCCCGACGTGGTTCAGTTCTATTCCGGCCTCGGCGGCGACCCGACCCGCGAGCACGGGTTTACCGCGCACGTTTCGCTGCCTGCTGCCAGTCGTCTCGCCGACGGTTGGATCGCCGAGCTGCGGACCTCCGACGGGACCCAGCTGGAGATCCAGTGCCCGTCCGTCGTCGGTGACCTGCAGACGGTGCGCTCGAAAATCCTCGGCGAGCTGGGCAACAGAGGGGCAGTGGGCGGTGCCTTGGCAGAGGACCATGGGCGACCGGCGCTGACCCGTCTGCAGGAGCAGATAGTCGCCGAATCGGAGGTCGAGTCGGTGGACGACTACGGACAGCCGCCCAGCGAACCGACGGTCTCCGTCGTGGTCCCCCTCTACAAACGCCTCGACTTCATCGAGCACCAGTTGCTGCAGTTCGCCGGCGATCACGACTTCGCCGAGGCCGAGCTGATCTACGTGCTCGATTCGACCGAGCAGAAAGAGGAGCTCGCTAAGCAGGCCCGGCAGCTGTTCGCGCTCTACGGCCTGCCGTTCCGGGTGATCAACCTCTCCTCGGGGGCGGGCTTCGCCGGCGCCAACAACCACGGGATCAGGCTCGCGCAAGCGAAGCGGCTCCTGCTCCTCAACTCCGATGTCATCCCCGACCAGTCGGGCTGGATCGGCGCGATGAACGACTTCTACGAGCGGACGCCGGATATCGGCGCGCTCGGCCCAAAGCTGCTCTACGAGGACGACTCGCTGCAGCACGCCGGCCTCTACTTCCACCGCCCGGCGGGCTCGGAGCTCTGGGAGAATGCCCACTGCTTCAAGGGCCTGCACAGGACCTTCGCGGCGGCGAACGTGAGCCGGCCGGTACCGGCGGTGACGGCGGCCTGCATGATGATCGACCGCGAACTCTACGACGACGTAGGCGGCCTCCCCCTCCACTTCGTGCAGGGTGACTACGAGGACTCCGAGCTTTGCCTGCGCCTCGCCGAAGCGGGGCGAGAGAACTGGTACCTGCCCTCTGTCGAGCTCTACCACCTCGAGGGCCAGTCATACGCGCCAGGCGTCCGCCGCATCCCCAGTGAGTACAACATGTGGCTCCACAGCCGGCTCCACGGTAAGCAAATCGAGGGGCTGATGGCTGACTTCGACCCGAATTCCCCGTTTTCAAAGGGCATTTCCGAGTCCCTCTAGACCGGGATCGATAACTTGGACATCGTCAAGATCACCCATGTTGAGATCGAGTCCTCCGGGGAGGGGCTCCTCGGGGCTCATATCGACTTTCCGGTCGCCGGCGCTGTCTCTGACGCTTACGCAGTCGAAGTCAGGGGTTGGGCGATCGGCGAGCGTGGCCCGGTGCAGAGCGTTGAGGTGGCGCTTGGCGCACGGCGAGCGACTGTCAGCGCCGTTCCAGACGAAATAAGGCCTGATGTCGCAGGTGGGTTCCCCGACATTTCGCATGCCGAGCGGAGCGGTTTTCGGATGTTGGTCGGAGTCCTCGAGAATCGGGCTAAATTCGGACTTGAGGTCCACGCCACGCTTGCCGACGGATCGAGAGCCCGCATCGGTCGCATCGAGGGCGAGCGTCGACCATTGGCCGCTGGCCTGGATTCGAACATCCAGCCCCTCATGCTCAACACCATTGGCCGCAGCGGATCGACTTGGCTGGCCTGGGTGCTCAGTTGTCACCCGGAAGTCATTGGCTACCGGCCGATGCAATTCGAGACGCGCGTCGCTACCTACTGGACTTCTGTGTTCCAGGCGCTCGCACAGCCCCCCAGCTACCTGAGCCAGCTCGTCACGACGAATCTGGAGAGCGATCGCAGGTGGTGGCTTGGAGATGGTGCTACGGGATCGCCGGATCTTGCCGATCCAACTCTCGATGCCTGGTTGGGGAAAGACGCCGTCGAGCAGACTGCCGAAATCTGTCAGGCTCGAATCGAGGCGTTCTTTCAACAGGCGGCCGCCGCCCAGGGCAAGCCCGGCGCCCGTTTCTTCCTAGAGAAGTTCCTGCTTGAGCCTGTCGTCCTCGATCTGCTGTCGGAGATCTATGGGGGGACGCGAGAGGTCATCCTGGTGCGGGACTTCCGCGACGTCGCCAGCTCCGTGCTCGCCTTCAACGCGAAGCGTGGATTCAAGGCGTTCGGCAGGGAGCATGTGGAGAGCGACGTGGAGTACATCCGCTCTATCGCTCGCAAGCAGGCGATTGGGGTCCTCAAGCGCTGGGAAGAGAGAAAGGATGCCGCCCACCTCGTGCGTTACGAGGATTTGCTGGCCGAGCCTGAGCAGACCCTGGAGGGGATTTTCGAGTTCGTGGGAGTCGCTGCCTCCTCCGAGGTGGTGCAGGAGACCTTGGAGCGGGCGAGGAGTGAGGCGCCGAGCATGGACCACCACCGGACGGCCAGGGATCCCGCATCGACCATCGGTCGCTGGCGTGAGGATCTCTCGGCCGATCTGATCGCAGCGTGCGCCGAGTGCCTCGACCCCGTCTTGGACGCATTCGGCTACGAGGCCACGGAATCAAGCCTGCGGGCCCTCAGCGACGGTTGAAATGGCCTCGATCGCGGTGGCGGGCTCGATCGCGCAACGTCCCAAGCGTGGCGGACATGCCTGGGTCTTCCTGAACTACCTGATCGGCCTGCGGCGCCTGAATCACGATGTTCTCTTTATAGATCGGCTCACAGCTGGAATGCTGGGGAATCATCGTCGCATGGTGGACGTCACCCGCTCGCCGGAGGCCAAATGGCTGCATACGGTGATGGGCAGAGCCGGCTGCTCAGATGACTACTTCCTCCTAACCGACGAGAGCGAGAGCGATGGATCCAAGGCGCGGCTGCTGGATCGGTTGCGGGGAATCGATCTACTGATCAACGTCAACGGGTTTCTCGACGATGCGGAACTTCTCGACGCCCCCCTCAGCACGGCCTTTCTCGATATCGATCCGGCCATCCAGCAGATGTGGGTCGACCTTGGGCTAACCGATCTCTTCGCGGGACATGACCTCTACTTCACTGTGGGAGAGAACATCGGAAAGTCATTCTGTGAGGTCCCAACCTGCGGTCTGGAGTGGCTTGCGACGCGGCCGCCAGTCGTCTTGGACGAGTGGCCTGAGTGGGGGAACGGCAAGGCCTTCACGACGATCGCCAGCTGGCGCGGCCCCTACGGATCGATCGAGTACAGAGATGAGAGCTATGGCCTGCGAGTACACGAGTTCCGACGGTTCATGAACCTGCCGACTCTGATCGAGCCAGCCTGCTCTATCGCGTTGGACATCGATGCCGCGGATTACTCGGATACGGCGGCGCTTCGGCAGGCCGGGTGGAACCTGCTCGATCCGGCCGTCGTTGGGGGCGATCCAGACGCCTACAGATCGTTCATTCGAGGTTCTGCGGCAGAGCTTTCGATTGCGAAGAACGTCTATGTTCGGTCCCGGTGCGGTTGGTTCAGCGATCGCAGCGCTTGCTACCTGGCAAGCGGTAAGCCGGTGTTGGCCCAGGAGACGGGATACTCCTCGAACCTTCCGACTGGTGAGGGCCTGCTGTCTTTCGCCGATGTCGATGAGGCTGTCAGCGGCGCGCAGGAGATTCATTCGAACAGGCGTCTGCATGCCATGGCGGCCAAAGCGCTTGCCCACGAGTACTTCGATTCCAAAAAAGTGCTAGGAGATCTGGTTCATGCCGCAGGCGTCTAAGCCCGAAGAAGGTCGCGAGCCCTCTGGTGTTCGGCGCCTGAACTGGGGTTGCGGGTCCCATGTGCGTCCCGGTTGGATCAACACCGATATCAAGGAGACACCAGAGGTTGATCTGGTTGCCGACATCAGGCAAGGCCTCTCCCTCGATGAGAACAGCATCGACTACGCGGTTAGCGTTCATGCGTTTCCAGAGCTTCGCTACGACGAGGTCATGCCGGCGCTTCGCGAGTTGAGGCGGGTGCTGAAACCGAACGGGGTATTGCGACTTGTCCTGCCTGACTTCCAGAAAGCCATCGACGCATACATTCGTGATGATCAGGGGTATTTCCACCTCGTCGGAGATGACGCATCGACGGCTGGCGGAAGGCTGATCACGCAAATTCTCTGGTACGGATATTCGCGCACTCTGTTCACGTCAGATTTCATCGCCGAACTTATGACCAAGGCAGGGTTTGTCGATCTGGCGCTGTGCAGGCCACACGAGACGACGAGCAAGTTCAACGAGATCGTCCAACTGGACAATCGCGAGGATGAGAGCTTGTATATAGAGGGGACGAAGGCGCCCGCAAAACGGCGACGGCCAAGTCGTCTCTATAATCGCTGGCCTTCGATGACGGCGAATCTTGAAGTTCTAGATGTCGCGGCCACGCCGCAGCGGGAGGGGCCGCTCAAGGCCGCACACCTGGACGGCCCTGTCACGGGGCATCGCGTGGAGGGCCACTCGTTGAGGATCGTCGGTTGGGTGGTCGGAGACGAGTCATCGGCCCAGGAAGTCGAGATAGTCTCGGATCACGCCGTGGTAGGTCGAGCGCCCGTGGATGTACCACGGCCGGGTGTAGCGGATCAATTTGCCGGCGTTCCGGGAGCGGACCAGGCGGGATTCGACATGATGCTTGCCGCAAAAGGCAAGGGGGTCAGCGAGTTGCTGGTCTCCGCAGTCCTCGAGGACGGAACGCGTGCCGCCGTGGGTACGATTCGGGTCGAGGTCACCAAGCACGGAATGTTCTCGCGCCTATTTCAATAGTGGAGAAACCGCTCGTCTCGGTCGTAATTCCGTGTTGGAACCAGGCACATTTCCTGGACGAGGCGGTAGAGAGTGTGCTCGCTCAGACCTACGAGCGAATCGAGACGATTGTCGTGGACGACGGATCGATCGACAACACCGAGCAGGTAGCGCGGCGTTATCCCGGAATCCGCTACCACCACCAACCGAACCGGGGTGCTGCAGCGGCACGCAACGCAGGGCTAAGGGAATGCCACGGAGAGCTCGTCGCCTTCTTGGATGCGGATGATCGCCTGTTCGAATGGGCGATCGAGACTGGCGTGGCTTCCCTGCGGCAAAATCCCCATCTCGCGTTCACCGTAGGGGCATGCCGCGACATAGATCCCGCTGGCGGCATCCTCGGTACGCCAGCGCAGCCATTGATACATCGTGAGCACTATCTAGCGCTGCTGAAGAGCTGCTTCATCCTCTCGGGGTCTTCGGTGGTCTTCACGAAGAGGTGCCTGGATGCTGTAGGGGGATTCGATGAAAGCCTTCGGACCGGGGATGACTACGACCTCTACCTCCGGCTCGCGCGTCACTATCCCCTGGAATGTCACGGAAGAGTGGTCACGGAGTACCGGCGCCATGCCTCCAGTCTGACGGCGGATCCCGCGAGGACGCTGACCGGAGAGCTCGATGCTCTCCGAGGGCAACGGACGGTCCTGCGCGATCGACAAGAGCGACTTGCTCTCAGGTCAGGGCGGCGGCGAGCCCGGCAGGTTCACGGAAGCATGTTGAGCCAGCAGCTCTCCGAACAGGTGCAGCTTCGCGAGTGGCGGGATGCGATCCACAGCTTCGGGGCTCTTGTCCGTCATTACCCCCGCGGTCTGGTGCAATCGCTGCGGGTATTTCCGGCTGGCACCGCGGTCCTTTCGTATGACTCAAGCCGCCAGCGCCGCCATTAACATGGTCGACGGTTCCGAAGCCGCACCGACCGTCAGTGTCGTTCTGCGCACCTACGACCACGAGCCCTTCATCGCCCAGGCGATAGAGAGCGTGCTGATCAAGCGGGCCGGTTTTCCATTCGAGCTGGTGATCGCCGAGGACTGCTCGACCGACGGCACGAGGGAGGTCGTCAGGGAATATGCCGAGCGCAACCCGCAACTGATCAAGACCGTCCTTCCCGAGCGCAATGTGGGCCACGGCGAGATCTTTCGCATGGCCCTGGAGCAGGCTGACGGGGATTTCATCGCTTACCTCGACGGCGACGACTACTGGACCTCGACCGCAAAGTTGGCGCGCCAGGTGGAGTTCCTCGAACAAGATCGGGAGTGCGCGAGCTGCTTCCATGACGTCAGCCTGGTCTACGACGAGGCGGGCCTTCCCTCGGGAAGCCTCAGCCCTCGACTGGGCGGGACGAGGTTCGCGCTCGAGCAGATCCTCATGGAGTGCTTCGTGCCCGCTCCCTCGATGATGTTCCGCAAGGAGATTTCAGACGAGCTGCCGGCCTGGGTGTTCGAGTCCGCTTGGATCGATTGGCTGATCCATATCCGTGCGGCGCAGCGCGGCCCGCTCGGCTACATCCCCGAGGCACTCGCCACGTACCGTGTGCATCGGGGCGGGATGTTCTCGGCGCTCGACCGGGTCAGTCAGCTGGAGGAGGACGTCCGCTTCTACGACAGGCTTCTCCTCGAGCTGCCGGGACAGCGGGATCTGATCGCGCGCTGCAGCGGCTACCGCCGTGCCCAGCTCGCGATCGAGCGGTTGGGCGTGCCGTTCGATGCCTGTGTAGTCCTCGTCGATCCGAGGCGCGAGTTTCGCCCGTACTTCAACGGACGGCATGCTCGCAATTTGCCCCGCCGCGAGGGCCATGAGGTGACTGAGCTGGACGCGATTCGCGAGGCTGCCGCCGACCTGCCGAGGGCGGTTCGCGACTACGGGCCGGCGGGTCAGGCCGACGATGGCCATGGAGGGTGCTACGTGGTCTTGCAGCGTTGGGATGCGGCGTGGCTGCAGAAGTGCCCCGAGCTCGTTGCGTATCTAGGCAGCCATGGGGAGATCGCATCGCGGGACGATTGGACGACGATCTATGAGCTGGCAGCGGTTGGCGAGGGCGAGAGCGGACGGGCGCCACGGGGGGCACGGCGGGTCGACGTCCGAATGCTTCTACCCGGGGGCGGACTGCCCGCCGCCTACTTCGACTCTCCAGTCGACGGCACATTGCTGCCCGGTCACGCGATCTCGGTGGTTGGCTGGATCGTCGGCCAGAACGGCGCCGCCGGGGCGGTCGAGTTCGAGGCGGATGGAGCGGTGGTCTGGCGAGCTCCGGTGCGAGTCGAGCGCCCGGATGTTGCCAGTGCGTTCCCGGGGCTCGAGGTCGGCAGGCCGGGTTTCCAAACCACCTTGAACGCCCAGGCGATCTCGGCGGACAGGGTCACCGCCTGGGCGGTCTTCGGCGACGGCAGCCGTTTGCCGGTTGCGGAGCTGAGCTTCGGGGGCGCCGGTGACGGCGAGCCGGCCTCGCGTCGCTAGGCCGTCGCGGTCCGAGGGTGCCGCGGGCCAGTCCCCGCCGCCAAAGGTGAGCGTCTTCGTCCTCACCTGCAACCACTCCGCCTGGATCGCCAAGGCGCTCGACAGCGCCTTGGCCCAGCAGGCGCCCTTCGATTTCGAGTTGCTCGTCGCCGACGACTGTTCGAGCGACGGGACCCGCGAGGTTGTGCGGGAGTACGCCCAGCGCCACCCAGACCGATTGCGGACGTTCCTGCCCGAGCGAAACCTCGGCGTCGAGGGAATCTGGCTGCGAGCGGCGCGCCAGTGCCGGGGTGAGTACATCGCCATTCTCGAGGGCGACGACTACTGGACCTCACCGCACAAGCTCGCTCGGCAGGCGGCGCTGCTCGACTCCAGGCCGGGGTGGAGCAGCAGCTTTCACCGCGCGACCCTTTTCTTCGACGACGGCAGCCGGCCCTCGCGGCCCGCCACCCCGGCCTTCGATCGAGAGGTCTTCGAGCTCGACGACCTGATCAAGGCCTGCTTCATCCCGTTCCTCACCGTGATGTTCCGTCGCGACGTCTTGGCGAGCGTGCCCGAGTGGACCTTCTCCTACCGTTGGTTCGACTGGCTCTTTCATCTCGCCTGCGCCCGTCGTGGCCCAGTCGGCTTTCTCGACGAGGACATGGCCGCCTATCGCGTCCACGACCGCGGGAACTGGTCGGCACGTGACCGCGAGGCGCAGCTCGAGGAGGACCTGCGTGTCTACGATCGCCTCGCCCGTGAGTTGCCCGAGCGGCAGAGGCTGATCGAGCGCTGCGCAGAGAACCGTCGCTGCCAGCTTGCCGTCGAGGAGTGCGGCCTCGCCGCGGGCGTCCCGGTCGCGCTGATCGATGCGACCGGAGACATGCCGGTCTACTTCAACGGCCGATCCGCCGTCTCTCTAATACCCGGGGCGGGAGGGAACGCCGAGCGGCTGAGGGCGCTGGTCGAGGTCGCGGCCGGGGAGGAGGAGGCAGAACTTCACTATCCGTCGCGGCAGGCGAAGCTCGAGCCCACGGCAGGGCACTGCGCCTGCGTAGTCCCCAATTCGACGATGGCCGCTTTCGATCGGGACCCGGTCCTTTCCAGGTTGCTGGCAGAGCGCGGCGAAATCAACTGGAGCGACGACTGGTGTCGCATATGGGACCTGGATATAGATTCCGCCGGCAGAGTCGGTGAAACGGAAGGGGAAGCGGCTGCGCAGATGGGCGCCTTGGTGGAAATCGCGGAGGTTTCGGTAGAGAACCCGCTCCCTGTGGAGTTGCACGGGGGATTCCTCGACGAGCCGCGCGCCGGCGCGGTCGTCGATGCCAAGGCGGTGGACATGCTGGGTTGGGCCATTGGCACTGACCGCCGGGCCGTCGCGGCAGAGTTCGCGATCGGCGAGAGGGTCTTTTGGCGGGCGCCCATACGGGCGGAACGCCCCGACCTCAGCGAGGCTTTCCCCGATCGTCCTGAGGCCGGTAGGGCGGGCTTCAAGGCCAGCCTCAACCTACTTGGGACGCCGCCCGAGTTCGAGCTCGGGGTGTCGATCGTGCTCAAGAGCCAGCGTCGGGTGCGTTTGGCGACCATACGTGGGCATCACCGTTGGCGCCGCGACAGCTCACCCGCCTTCGCTGAGCTCGTCTCGGTGATCATCCCCTGCTATGGCCAGGCGCACTTCCTCAGCGAGGCGATCGAGAGCGTGCTGGCGCAGACCTATCCCCACCTCGAGATAGTCATCGTCGACGACGAGTCGATGGACAACGCCTCGCAGATCGCCTCGCGTTACCCAGGGGTCCGCTGCGTGCGCGAACGGAACTCGGGCATGGCTGGGGCCCGTAACGTCGGCATCCGTTTCACGAACGGTGATTTCCTCGTCTTCCTCGACGCCGACGACCGCCTTCTCCCCGAGGCGGTGGAGACCGGCCTGCGCGAGCTCGAACGGCATCCCGAGTGCGCCTGCGCGGTTGGTGCCTACCGGCGCACCTCGCACGACGGCAAGCCGCTCGCCACCCACGACCAACCCGCGGTGGAGCGGGATCAGTACGCGCAGCTGATGCGCGACAACTGGGCCGGCTTCCCGGCGCGGGCGATCTACCGCCGCTCGTTGTTCGAGCACGTTCGGGGCTTCGAGCTCGACCTCGATGCTGCCGCCGATTTCGGTTTCAACTTGGCGGTGGCGAGAGAGTTCCCGATCCGCAGCCACACGGCGTTGGTGGCAGAGCATCGCGAGCACGGGCGCAACGTCAGCGCCAATGCCGCGACGATGCTGACTCAGACGCTCGCGGCGATGCGGGAGCAGCGCCCGTACGTCAAAGGGAGCCCGGAGCTGAAGCGCGCTTACCGGGAGGGAATTCGATACTGGCGGGTGTACTGGGGCGAGCTACTGCGCGTTCAGGCACGGCAGTCGCTGCGCGAGCGCCGCTTTCGCGACGCTCTCCGCGAGTTGGCTCTGTTGGCCCGACGTCGCCCCACCGCCCTACCTCGCCTGCTCGCCCCCGATCGCACCACCTCGGGCTGAGGCGTCCGCATATGGCGACCGCGATCGTCGGCGGGGCCCTTGCGAACAAGCCGTTCAACGGGGGCGAGGCCTGGGTGCGGCTCTCCTGGATCCTCGGCCTGCAACGCCTGGGGTTCGAGGTCTACTTCGTCGAGGAGCTGGCGAGCGCCGCCTGCGTCGACGAGGCGGGGGAGCCGGCGGAGTTCGGTGTCTCGGCCAATCGTGCCTACTTCGAGTCGGTGGTCGGCGATTTCGGCATCGAGGACCGTGCTGGCCTGCTCTGCGACGGCGGCGATCAGGGCAGCGGGCTTGGCCTGGACCAGCTGGCCGAGGTTGCCGCACACGCGGACGTGCTCTTCAACGTCAGCGGAAACCTTGGCCTGGGCGAGCTTGGGCGGGCGCGCACGACGGTCTACGTCGATCTGGACCCCGGGTTCACCCAGGCCTGGCACGCAGACAGATCAGTGCCTTTCCAGATTGCCGAACACGACCGCTATGTGACCGTCGGGCTGAACGTCGGCGCGGCGAGGTGTCCGATCCCGGATTGCGGCCTGGAGTGGATCGCCACTCTGCCACCGGTGCTGCTCGACCAATGGCCGGCGCGCTCGCAGCCCCGAGGCCCGCTGCGCTTCACGACCGTGGCGACCTGGCGAAGCCCGTACGGGGCGCTCGAGCTCGATGGCAAGACGATGGGGTTGAAGCACCACGAGTTTCGCCGCTTGATCGAGTTGCCAGAACGAGTGGAAGGCGTCACCTTTGAGATCGCCCTCGCCATCGACGGGGACGACTTCGCCGACCGGGAGGCGCTGGTTGCTCACGGTTGGCGGCTCGTCGACCCCCGCGCGGTCGCGAGCACGCCGCAGGGCTTTCGCGACTACATCGGCGACTCGGGCGCCGAGTTCTCGGTTGCCCAGAGTGTCTACGCGGAGACGGCCAGTGGCTGGTTCAGCGATCGCACCGGCGCCTACCTCGCCTCGGGGCGACCGGCCCTCGTTCAGGACACCGGGATCGGGGACTCGCTATCTCTCGACGAGGGTCTTCTCACCTTTTCCACTCCCGAGCAAGCGGCGGTGGCGGCGGAGCGCATCGCCGCAAATCGCGCTCGGCAGGAAGTTGTTGCCCGCGAGTGGGCGGGGCGACACCTCGACTCCGATGTCGTCCTCGAACGGCTCCTCTCATCCGTCGGCGTTGCCGACTAGGGCATCCAGTGGAACGCCTGAAGATCCTGCTGAGCGGCATGGTCGCCGGTGACCCTCATCAGGGGGGCGCCACCTGGGCGGTGCTGCAGTACCTCGCGAGCTTGAGGTCGCTCGGCCACGACGTGATGCTGGTCGAGCCGCTTGCCTCTGGTACAGACCCCGGTGCCGACGGCGACATCGTGAGCTACTTTCGCTCGCTACCGCTGCTCGACGACCGAGCCGCTCTGTTGGTTCAGGGAACCGATGAGACCGTCGGTCTCCCGTTCGCCGAGATAAGCGAGTTCGCCGCGAGCGCGGATCTGCTGCTGAACATTTCCGGGATGCTGCGCGACGAACGGCTGCTCGGTGCGATCCCCATCCGAGCGTTTCTCGACCTGGATCCCGGCTTCAACCAGGTATGGCAGATGACCGGCGAGGACATGGGGTTCGAGTCGCACACCCACCATGTGACCGTCGGGATGGCGCTGGGAAGCGATAGCTGTCCGATCCCAACGTGTGGAGTCGAGTGGATCCATACGCTGCCACCCGTGGCCCTCGATCTGTGGCCGGCGGCGGGCACGCCACCAGATGACGCCGCTTTCACCACCGTTGGCAACTGGCGCAGCTACGGGTCGATCTACCACGACGGTCTCCATTACGGCCAGCGGGCCCACTCGTTGCGCGAGCTGATCGAGCTGCCTACGGTCAGCGATGGCCGTTTCCAGTTGGCTCTCGGCATACACCGGGATGAGGAGGGAGACCTGGCGGCGCTTCGGTCCAACGACTGGGAGCTGCTCGATCCCCTCCTCGTAGCCGGTACTCCCCACGCCTACCAGGGGTTCATCCGCGGCTCGAAGGCCGAGCTCTCGATCGCCAAGAGCGGCTACGTCGCCTCGCGCAGCGGCTGGTTCAGTGATCGCAGCGCTTGCTACCTGGCAAGCGGCCGCCCAGTCGTCGCTCAGGACACCGGTTTCGGCGACTTTCTGCCGACCGGTGAAGGCCTGCTCACCTTCCGCGACACCGAGGAGGCAGCCGGAGCCATCGCCATGGTCGAGTCGGATCTCGATCGGCATGCTCTTGCGGCGCGCTCGATCGCCGAGGATTACCTCAATGGCCGCAAGGTGCTGCCCTCGTTGATCGAGCGACTGAGAAGTGGAGAGACGGGAAACTAGTCTGTCGCGATGGAGGAGATCCCCTTCACCCGCCCGTTTCTCGCCGGAACCGAGCTCGAGTACGTGCGGCAGGTGGTGGAGGAGGGGAATCTCGCCAGCGGCAATGCCTTCACGGCTCGGTGTGAGCGGTGGCTGGCCGAGCGGACCGGGGCGAGTCGCGCCTTGCTCTCGCATTCTGGCACTGGAGCGCTGGAGGCGGCGATGATTCTCGCCCGACTCGGGCCCGGCGACGAGGCGATCATGCCCTCCTTCGCTTATCCCACGATGGCGACTGCCGTAATCAGGCAGGGGGCGACACCGGTCTTCGTCGACATCGATCCCGAGACGATGAATCTCGATCCGCGAGCTGTCGAGGCAGCCATAGGGCCACGGACGCGAGCAATCGTCGCCGTTCACTACGGCGGCGTCGGCTGCGAGATGGATGACCTGTTGGCGATTTCCTGGGAGGGTCGGGTGACTCTGATCGAGGACGCTGCCCACTGCCTGCTCGCCGACTACAAGGGCCGTCCGCTCGGCGGGATCGGCGATCTCGGCACCCTCAGCTTCCATCACACCAAGAGCGTCACCAGCGGCGAGGGCGGTGCCCTGCTGGTCAACGATCCCGATCTCCGCGAGCGAGCGGAAATCGCTTGGGAGAAGGGAACCGACCGCTGCCGCTTCGAGCGTGGGGAGGTCGACCGCTACACCTGGGTCGACGTGGGCTCCTCCTTCACAGCCAGTGAGATCACCGCCGCCTTCCTCTGGGGGCAGCTGGAGATCGCAGAGGAGATAACCGCCCAGCGCCTAGCGATCTGGAGCCGCTACCACGACGCGTTCGCCGAGCTCGAAGCCGACGGTCTCCTGCGGCGGCCGGCGGTAAAGCCCGGACACGCACACAACGGCCATCTCTATTACCTAGTTCTCCACTCGTCGGCCGCTCGCGGCTCTTTCATCGAGGGCCTCCGCGACAAGGGAATCCACACCGCCTTCCACTACGTGCCTCTCCACAGCTCACCGGCTGGCCTCGCCTTCGGCCGAACGACTGGACGGCTTCCTCACACCGAGGAGCTCAGCGAGAGGCTCGTGCGCCTGCCGCTTTGGGCAGCCCTCGACGAGGAGTCCGTCAGCCGCGTAATCGACGAGGCCCGCTTGGCGGTGCGCCGTGGCGCGAAGTCCGAGGTCTAACCCCCAGGCGCCAGTCGGCGGAGTGAGAGCTTCCGATCTGGAGCTCCGCGATGTCCTCGAGAGTGCCCTCGCCGGGCGGCTGCGGGAGATCCGCCGTCGACCCTCCGAGTACCGCACCAGCTTTCCGCTCGAGGAGCTGGACCTGACGCTGGAGGACGGAACCGAGCTGCGCCTGATCTTCAAGGATCTCGCCTGGTCGGCGCTCGACGACGAGGCCCGCCTCGCCAAGCCTGACTTCCTATACGACCCTCAGCGTGAGCCCGCGGTTTATGCCTCCGTGCTTGCGCCTCGGTGCCTCGGCCCCCATTATTACGGTGCGGCGATTGACCCGGACGCCGAGCGATACTGGCTCTTCGTCGAGCGTGTCGACGGGCGCGAGCTGTACCAGGTTGGGGATCTTGGGCTCTGGCAGGCGGTGGCGAGGTGGCTGGGAGAGATGCACACGAGACTCGCTGACGATCTCGAGGACCATGTCGAGCGCGGTCGCCTGATCGAGTACGACGAGTCCTATTACCGGCGCTGGATCGAGAGGGCTGAGGAGTTCGCTGCCGCGCCCGGTCAGCCACGGTCGCGCTCCGAGGCGGTCGCCTGGATCGCCGCGCGCTATCGCCCGGTTCTCGAGGGTCTCCTCAGCCTTCCCAAGACGGTCGTCCATGGCGAGTTCTACGCCTCCAACGTTCTTGTCGCAGGTGTGGCGCCGGCCTTGCGCGTCTGCCCGGTGGATTGGGAGCTGGCCGGTGTGGGCCCGGGGCTCGTCGACCTGGCGGCTCTGGTCAGCGGCGGTTGGGGGAAGGAGGAGCGGGAGGCGATCGTCTCGGCCTATCGCGGGGCCGCCGGGACCGACAGCTTCTCGGCTGAGCAGCTCGACTTGGCCCGGCTCCACCTCGCCATCCAATGGCTGGGCTGGGCGCCGCCGAGCTGGGTCCCGCCAGAGGGGCAGCGGCACGATTGGTTGGGCGAGGCACTCGAGTTGGCGGAGGGGCTCGATCTCTGAGATGGCCAAGCGGCGTCTGATCGTCAACGCCGATGACTTCGGCCTCTCCGCGGGCGTCAACGCGGGCATCGCACAGGCGCACGAGCAAGGCATCGTCACCAGCGCCAGCCTGATGGTGCGCCAGGCGGCGGCTCGAGAGGCGGCGACTTATGCCAGGCGACATCCCTCGCTCGCGGTCGGCCTGCACATCGACATCGGCCAGTGGGACTACGAGAGCGGGGATTGGGTGGTGGCGTACCAACACTGCTCTCTCGAGGACGCGGCAGCGGTGGAGACCGAGTGCCGGCGGCAGCTGGAGGCGTTCCGGGACCTGCTCGATCGCAACCCCACCCATCTCGACTCCCACCAGCACACTCATATGGAGGAACCGACGGAATCGATCGCTGAGGAGCTGGCGGTCGAGCTCGCCGTTCCCCTCCGCGGGCGCGCCATCCCCTACGAGGGGGGCTTCTACGGTCAGGCGGGCAGAGGGGAGCCCTGGCCGGAGGGAATAACCGTCGAGCACCTGATCGAGCTGATCGAGGCACTGCCAGGGGGTTGGACGGAGCTCGGTTGCCATCCCGGTGTCGGTGTGGCGAAGGGCGAATCGTCCTACGGCCCTGAGCGCGAACGCGAGCTCGACGCTCTCTGTGACCGGCGAGTCAAGACGACGATCGAGGAAAACGAGGTGGAGTTGCGCTCGTTCGCCGAGGTCGAGTGATCGACGCAGACGCTACGGCGCGTCGCAGTGCGAGCCGAAGTGCTGGGTCCAGACGCGGGTCCCCGGCTGCCCGTCCAGGCTGCCCACCCGCAGGCTGAGGCCGGTCTGGGCGAACTCGCCGAGGATGTTCGCCCGGTGTTCGGGGGAGCTCATCCAGGCGCGGAAGATCGAGCGCACCGTGCCGTAATCGCCGGTTCCCCAGGCGAGGTTCTCGCCGACCCGCCAGCACTTGGAGGACATGTAGCCGGTCTCCTGCATCCAGTAGGTGAACTCGCGGCCGCAGGCGAAGTGGCTGAAGCTGTCGCAGCGGAGGATGTCGGCGCCCTTCTCCTCGGCCGACTGTTCGAGCTCCGGCGTCGGAGTCAAGGCCGGTAGCCCGGCCTGAGTGCGGGCGAAGTCGGTCATGCAGAGCATCGTCGACTGCTGCGCTGCGGCGGGGGCGCGCAGCACTCCCTGCCCGGGGCAGGCCGAGACCGGCGCGATCAGGCCGCCGGCGGCGCCGGCCTGCGACGCGATCGCCAGCCCCGCCAGCGAGGCCAGGGCGAGGAGAAGTGAGAGCTTGCGTACCACAGCTCTCTTCTCGCCAGGCTGGGTGCCTTTCTCGCCACGCACCAGGACAAACTAGACGTACGTATGAACGTTTGCAACGAATTTTGGTGGCGTTTCTCAGCGCGTAGGGAGATGCCAGATCGGAGCCAAGTTGAGCTTTGGGCGCAGACTTTCACTACCGCTAACGCCCGCAAAACACACTTTTTGGCAGGGGCTTGAGCAAAAGTACTTAGCTTGGCCATATGTATGACCCGATTGATTGGTCAAACGTCGAGTGAGTGTGTACTTTGGATCGCCGATCGATGCCCGCGCGGATTCGATGTAGCGGGCCCCAAAGGGCTTCAAATACCAGTAAGGGAGATTCATTCGATGACTGCCCCAAGGTTCGCTATTTCAAAGATTCGACCCCCGGTGATCGCCATCGCGGCGATCCTCGCCTTCACCGGTCTGCTCGCGTTTGCGGCGTCCTCGCAAGCGGCTCAGAGCACGATCAACCTTTGCATCGTGAAGAGCGGACCCGACAAGGGCAGCGTCCGCTTCGTTCAGGAGAAACTCAAATGCAAGCGCGGTGAGCTGCGCGTCCAGGTGCTTGGTGGCTCGGGCGAGCAGGGCGTGCTGGGCGTTCAGGAAAGCAGCGGCGCAGCCGGCCCCGCCGGCCCCACTGGCCCGCAGGGCGAGAAAGGCGCCAAGGGCGACCAGGGCATCCAAGGCCTGCAGGGCGATCAGGGCGTGGCCGGGGCAACTGGCGCGACGGGTGCGACGGGTGCAACCGGGGCGACGGGTGCAACCGGGGCCACGGGTGCGGCCGGGGCAACTGGTGCAACTGGCGCCACGGGAGCCACGGGCGCCACCGGGGCTCAGGGCGAGCAAGGTCCGCCAGGGCTGCAGGGTCCGGCCGGCAAAGACGGCACCAACGGCACCGATGGCAAAGACGGCACGAACGGCATCGATGGGACGAACGGCGTCGACGGCAAAGATGGCGCGGCCGGGAAAGACGGCGCCAACGGCCTCGACGGTAAAGACGGTGCTCAGGGCCTGGACGGCAAAGGGCGTCAATGGACTGGATGGCAAAGACGGAACCAACGGCATCGACGGCACCAACGGCAAAGACGGTGCCAACGGTCTAGACGGCAAAGACGGAGCGAATGGTCTGGACGGCGCGGCCGGTAAAGACGGCGCCGACGGCAAAGACGGCGTCAATGGAACCAACGGCACTGACGGAAAAGACGGTGCCAACGGTGTCGACGGCAAAGACGGAGAGCAAGGTCCTCCGGGCATTCAGGGGCCGGCGGGGACCAACGGCAAAGACGGAGCCGACGGCCTTGACGGCAAAGACGGCGCGGCCGGCAAAGACGGAGCCGACGGCAAAGACGGCACCAGCGGTCTCGACGGCAAAGACGGGACCAACGGCATCGATGGCACCAGCGGTCTCGACGGGAAAGACGGCGCCAATGGTCTAGACGGCAAAGACGGGACCAACGGCATCGATGGCACCAACGGCCTCGACGGCAAAGACGGCACTAACGGCCTGGACGGCAAAGACGGAACGAACGGAGCCGACGGCAAAGACGGCGCCCAAGGCCCCCCGGGGGTTCAGGGTCCGGCCGGTGTCGACGGTAAAGACGGCACCAACGGCAAAGATGGCATCGACGGTCTAAACGGCCTCGATGGCGCCGATGGCGCGGATGGCCGCACCGTCCTGAGCGGATCGGGTGCGCCCGATCCGGACCTGGGCTCCGATGGCGACTTCTACGTCGACACCGATACCTACGACATCTACGGGCCCAAGCAGGCCGGCGTCTGGAGCACCGCCACGACCCTGATCGGCCCGGAAGGCAAAGCGGGCAAAGACGGTGAAGACGGCCTCGACGGCGAAAACGGCACCAACGGCCTCGATGGCAAAGACGGGATCAACGGCACCAACGGTCTCGACGGCAAAGACGGCACCAACGGTCTCGACGGCAAAGATGGTTCTGAAGGAAAAGAAGGCAAACAGGGCCTTCAGGGCATCGAAGGAAAAGAAGGCAAACAGGGGCCCGAAGGCAAAGAAGGGCCTCAGGGTAAAGAAGGTCCGCAGGGTCCCGCGGGCCCGAACGGCGCAACCGGATACGTCCGGGTCGAAACCACCTCGGCCAGCGGCTCCGGTAGCCCGGAGGTTGCGAGCACGACCGCCACTTGTACCGGAGGACGGAAAGTGATTGGTGGCGGCGCTCAGGTAAACGCGGGCACGGTGTCCGGCAGCAACAATCCGGCGGAGGTCACGGTGACGCAGAATCGCGCCACCTCGGACACGGTATGGAGCGTGTCAGCGATCACCGACGACAGAAACGACGTCGGGAGCTGGACGGTCACCGCCTACGCGATCTGCGCCAACGTGGGCAGCTAGCAGCCGGCAAATAGAACGACCTGGCACGACGGCGGCGTCCCTCCCTAAGGGGAGTGGCGCCGCCGCTTGCCTGGATAGGGTTCTCCGACCTCTCCATGTCCCGTCGCCTGCCGACCATCCTTCTCGTCGTCCTCTCCGTCGCGCTTATCGCGGCGGTCGCGGTCTGGGTGTTTGGCGACGACGACTCGTCGTTCTCACCCGCGCCGGGCGAACCGGAGGTCGCGACCGCGTCCGAGCTTTCTGAATTCGCGGCTGAGCACGGTTCGCCGATCTACTGGCTCGGCGAGCGCTCCGGCGCTACCTACGAGCTGACCGACAACCCGTCGGGTCCGGTCTACGTCCGCTATCTCACCGGCGGTGCGGAAGCCGGCGACGAACGGGCGAAGTTCATCACCGTGGCCACCTACCCGGCCGACAACGGGGTCGCGGCGCTGCGCAAAGCGGCACGCGAACAGAAGGGCGCGAAGCTTGGCAAGAGCGATGACGGCGCCGTGCTGCTGATCGACCCGAGCTCCCCCGACAACGCGCATCTCGCCTATCGGGGTGCCAACCTCCAGATCGAGGTCTTCAGCCCGGTACCCGGCGAAGCCCTGCGCCTCGCCGCAAAGGGCGAAGTGCGGCCGGTTCCGTAGCGTCCCTTCCTCGATTGCTCCCAGGGCCGCAGGGATTTGGGGCCCGCCGCCGTACATTGAGGGATGGACGACCATCAGCCTGACGGCGCCGGGGACTGGCGCCTGCCGGAGCATCGCCGCCCGCCCCTGCTCGGCGAGCTGGTCGAGCGGATCGACGAGGCGCTGGCGACCGCCCGTGCCTCCGAGGCGGCCGTGATGACCGTCGGCGCCGCCGCGCTGGACGCCGCTGAGCAGGCGCGGCGCGCGGCCGAGCTCGCCGAGCGCGCGAGCGCATCGATGAATCGCAACGGAGCGCCGACTGCCCCAGCGGCAAAGCCCGCAGCCGCCGCGATGGACGACTTCTCAGCTCGCGCCGATCGGGTCGCCGAGCGCCTCAGTCGCCTGCAGCGGCTGCCGCTGCCTGCCTGAGGCCCGGGCGCCGATATCCTTGGCCCCGTCCAGCAACCGACCGGATCAGGAGCCATGGCCGTAGACACCGTCGCCTTCAGCGAGCAGACCGACATCCAGCGCGACATCACCGAGATGGTGCGCCAGTTCGTCGACGAGCAGATCATCCCCAACGCCGAGCACTACGACCACGAGGACTCCTTCCCGGAGCCGATCGTCGAGCAGATGAAAGAGCTGGGCCTGTTCGGGGTGACGATCCCCGAGGAGTACGGCGGCATGGGCCTCGACCTGACGACCTACGCGATGATCGTCGAAGAGCTCTCGCGCGGCTGGATCTCGATCTCCGGTGTCGTCAACACCCACTTCATCGGCTCCTACCTGTTGATGAAGTTCGGCACTGACGAGCAGAAAGAGCACTTCCTGCCGAGGATGGCGACCGGCGAGATCCGTGCCGCTTTCTCGCTCTCGGAGCCCGAGGTCGGCTCCGACGTGCAGGGGATCAAGTCGACCGCGAAGAAGGGCGAGGACGGGGCCTGGGAGCTGAACGGGCAGAAGATGTGGGTCACCAACGGGCTCGGCTCCAGCGTCGTCTTCGTGCTGATGAAGACCGACACCAAGGCCGACCCCCCATATAAGGGGATGACCTGCTTCATCACCGAGAAGGAGCCGTGGGTGGAAGTCAACGAGGGCGACTACGCCGGCCTCACCGTCCCGCCCAAGATCAAGAAGATGGGCTACAAGGGCGTCGAGTCGACCGAGCTCGTCTACGACGGCTACAAGTGCCCGCCCGAACGCGTCCTCGGCGGCGAGGAGGGGGGAGTGGGCCAGGGCTTCGTGCAGATGATGGACGCGCTCGAGGTCGGCCGGGTCAACGTCGCCGCCCGCGGCGTCGGGATCGCCCAGCGCGCCCTCGAGCTGGCCCTCCGCTACAGCCAGGAGCGCAAGACCTTCGGCAAGCCAATCGCCCAGCACCAGGCGATCCAGTTCAAGCTCGCCGATATGGCGACCAAGGTCGAGGCGGCGCGCCTCCTCACCCGCAAGGCCGCACGGCTCAAGGACGCCGGCGTGCGCTCCGACCTCGAGGCGGGAATGGCCAAGTTGCTCGCCTCGGAGACCGGCAAGGAGTGCGTCGAGGACTGCTTCCGCATCCACGGCGGCTACGGCTACTCGAAGGAGTACGAGATCGAGCGCCTCTACCGCGACGCGCCGTTGCTCCTGATCGGCGAGGGGACCTCGGAGATCCAGCGCATGGTGATCGGCAAGAAGCTCCTGCAGAGGCACAAGATCTAGGTTGGCCTCCACCCCCGACCTGATCCGGACCGCGGTCGAGCGATTCCAGGCGGAAGTCCCCGCCCTGCAGAAGCTGAAACTGGTCTTCGGGTTGGAGCTGAAAGGCCGGGGGGACGTCCAGCTCTACCGGGTCGAGCTGCCGGGGCCGAAGATCAGCAAGGACCTCGCCCAGGACGAGCGCGTGCTGGTCCAGGTCGACCGGCCGCAGTTCAACGAGCTGGCCGAGAAAGGCAACCTGAAGAGCTACCGCAAGGCGGTCGAGACCGGCCACATCAAGGCGAGCGGCGATTCCAACGTGAAGAAGCTGGTCGCTCAGGTCGTCGAACGCCAGGAGCAGCGCGCCCGGTTGAAAAAAGCCCACTGATCCCGTCAGGGCGCTGCATGCCCTGATATACATTGTTCAGAGCGGGTTAAGGTACCGCTGAGACGGTGGAGGGGGCGGGAAGTGGAAATATTTACCCTGGCGTCCATGCGCCGGCGCTGATCGCTTGGCAACTCTGATGAAGAGATCAGTCGGGGTTCACCTGAGCGAGCTCTCGCTGAAGGCCCTGGAAGGGGATGTCAACGGCGTTCGCGGCGATCTTTCCGCAAGGCTGGAGAGGGCCGTTGGGGTGTACCTGAGCGACAGCGGCTCGGACAAGCCCGGTTGGCGCTATCCCGATGCTCTGCGCGAAGCGAGCCCAGACGAGGTCGAGCTGGAGCTCTCCCTCGACCAGGGGCTGTGGCGTGCGCTGAAGGCGGAGGCGGGCGAGCAGGGGGTCTCGGTATCGCAGCTGGCGGGCCATGCGGCCCTCTACTACGCGGCGGAGCTCGATGCGGGGCGAATCACGCGGCGCATCCTCGACGCCGTCGAAGCCGAAGACGCCGCAGCCGAGTAGGGCCTAGGCGAACCGCGGCGCCACCACAGGAGCGGCGTCGAGCTCGATCAAGCTCTGCTTGAGGGTCCGCCGGCCGCGATGGTGGAGGCCGTGAACGGAGCTCTCGGTCTTGTCGAGCGTGGCGGCGATCTCCACCGGCGAGAGACCCACGATGTGCCGCAGGACGAGGACCTCACGCTGATCCTCTGGAAGCGCTCCCAGTGCTTCCCGCAGGGCCTGGCTGCGATCCACGCTGACCTGTCCCTGGCCGTTGTCGGCGATTCGTACGTCCTCGGTCGGGATGGCGCGTCTGGCGCGCATGTGGTCGAGGGCGGCGTTACGGGCCACACGCAGGATCCAGGCGGTGAACGGGACCTCGCGCTGCTCGTACTTGCGGATCGTGGTGATCAGCTTGGCGAACACGTTCTGGGTGATGTCTTCGGCCTCGTGGAGATCGTGCACGACGCTGTTGACGTAGCGGGTTACGTCGGCCCCGTAGCGCAGGTAGAGGAAATGCAAGCCCTCTGGGTCGCCGGCCTTTGCGTGCGCCACGGCCTCCTGGACCAGCTTGCTGTCAGAGGTTCCCGGGGGGTTGCCCAGTTCGAGCTTCTTCACTCGCTGGGTGGGCAGGCCGTTGGAGCGCTGCCTGCTCGATTGCGTTGGTTGACTGGGCAACTCGTTACTCCCCCCCATGGCTTTCTGTCGGTCAGGTTTGCGGGAAACGAGTTGGGAGCATTGATGGAAATTGGTCCAATGTCAATGCCAGATATTCGTCCAAATCTCAGACTTTCACTCAAGTACCCAGAATCGGGGGTTGAATTTAGGAGGATTTTGCCAATAGAGGTGAAAATATTGGAACTTTGGGTAGTTCTTTCGACGTGAAGAAACCGTGAAGGTCGCCCTCGGCACATTCGCTTGCTCCGGAATCCGGGCCTTTTTGGGTGTGGATATCGCCACTGGTGTGCAGATGGCGCTGGGTCGTTACGCCGAGCGTACGGTGTGTGCCGAGGGCACCGGGCCAGAGGAGCTCGAATCGATGCGGAAGGCGATCCCCTGTCCCTCCGAGGACTGGATGGCCCACGATGGCGTGCCGGTCGAGCTGGCGCTCGATCCCGAGCTGGAAGCCGCTCTGGAACGTGAGTCCCGGTCGGGCGGTGCATCGGTGGACCGGATCGTGGCCCACGCGGTTCTCGCCTACCTGGCCGACCTCGACAGGGTCTCGGAGCCTGACGCCCGCACGTTGACGTTGATCTGAGGGAGCCCTATCAGCCGGCCGCCAGCTCGTGCCGGCGACTCCCCGCCAGCACGTCCTCGACCGCTCGAACCGGAGTCGACATGCCGCTCGAACGCAGGGACTTTTCCAGCGCCTCGAGCCCGAGCACGATCTCGAGCCCGAGCCGTGCGTTGGATACCGGCGTGCTCCCGTCGCGGATAGCGGCGGCGAAGTCCTTCAACTCCAGGCCGAGCGGCTCGGCCGCCTCGATCCGGGGGGCCACCATGTCCCCGGTTCTGTAGGTGAGCCGGTACTCGCCGAAGTTGGCGGGCGGCTCGGAGAACTCGAGCCCGCGGTCGTAGATTCGCACCGAGTCGTCGGACGCCATGTCGGAGTACTGGACCATGCGGCGGCTGCCGACGACGACCATCTGGCGCATCTTGCGCGGCGCCAGCCAGGAAAGCTGCACGTTTGCCTGGGCGCCCCCCTCGAACCGCAGGGTCAGGAAGGCCGTCTCGGGGATCCCCTCCTGGTAGACGCTGCGACCGTTCGCCGAGACCTCCACCAGCGGCCGGCCGAGCCAGTGCAGCAGGATCGAGAGGTCGTGTGGCGCCAGGTCGAGTACCACCCCGTCCTTCTGGTAGAGGCCGAGGTTCATCCGCGATGAGGTGATGAAGTAGATCTCACCCAGCTCGTCACCCTGGATCAGGTCGCGGACCTTGTTCACCGCCGGGCTGTAGAGGAAGGTGTGGCCCGGCATCAGGACCAATTCCAACTCCTCGGCGAGGGTGGTCAGCCTCGCGGCCTCCTCGGCCACCGGTGCCAGCGGCTTCTCGACCATCACGTGCTTTCCCGCCTCGAGGGCGCGCCGGACCAGGCTGTAGTGGGTGTGCGGCGGCGTCGCGATCGCCACTGCCTCGATCCGGGGGTCGGCGAGCGCGGAGTCGAGGTCGGGCTCGACCCAGACGCCGGGGTGGCGGCGGCGGAAGTCTTCGATGCGGCCGTCGTCGAGCTCGCAGAGGCCCATCAAGCGGAACTCCGGCCGCTCGACCACGTTGCGCACGACGTTGGGCCCCCAGTACCCGTAGCCGACGACCAGCGTGCCAATTTGCCGGCTCACTCGGCGCCTTTCCTGCCGACTACGACCCATGGCGTCCTGGCGAGGATCGAGAGGTCGAGGAGCAGCGAGCGGCTCTCCGCGTACTCGATGTCGAGGCGGACCATTTCCTCGTAGGTGCGCTCGCTGCGGCCGCTGACCTGCCAGAGGCCGGTCAGGCCGGGCTTGACGGTGAACCGCCGCAGGTACCAGCTCGGGTACTCGGCGACCTCGTAGGGAATCGCCGGCCGGGGACCGACCAGGGTCATGTCGCCGACGACGACGTTGATCAACTGCGGAAGCTCGTCGAGGCTCCAGCGCCTGATCCAGCGCCCGACTCCCGTGATGCGGTCGTCGACCGCGAGCTTGAAGAGGTTCTCGCGCCCCCCGTTGGGATTCTCACCCTGGATCAGCGCCGTGACGTACTCCCGGTGGCCACGCGGATCGGCGTCGAGCCGCATGCTGCGGAACTTGAAGAGGGTGAACTCACGGCCGCGATGGCCGACGCGCCGCTGGCGAAAGAGCGCCGAGCCGCGGCTGTCGAGACGGATCGCGAGGCCCAGGGCGAGCAAGAAAGGGCTGAGCAGCAGGATCAGCACGGTCGCGACGACGAGGTCGACGCCGCGGCGCAGCGCGGCGGTCCCAACGGGCTCGCTTGCCTCGCGGGGAACGCTGCGGGTAAGTCGGTGTGCCTCCATATCGTCGGGGAACAAACGGGCAGAGGTGGCCTGACCTTGCAAGGCCCCGGTCGGAGGACGGGCCGAAAAAAGAATGAACTTACTCACGAAGAAATTCCTCCCCTGCGCAAACCCTGGCCCGTCCCGCCCGTTGGTCTCTCGATGCCGCACAAGATCGTCTCCATCATCGGGTCGAGGCCGGAGATCGTCCAGGCCGCTCCCCTTTCGCTCGCCTACAGGGATTGCGTCGAGGAGGTGCTGATCCACACCGGCCAGCACTACGACCCGGGGATGTCGGAGCTGCAGATCGCCGACCTGCGGTTGCCGGTGCCCGACTACAACCTCGGTGTCGGCTCGCTGCCCAACCGGGCGGGGGTGGATCTCGCCCAGAAGCGGATCGCCGAGGTGCTCGAGCGCGAGCGGCCCGACGCGGTGCTGGTCCGCGGCGACACTAACGCGACGATCGCCGGCGCCCGCGCCGCGGTGGCCGCGAAGGCGCCCCTGCTGCACGTTGAGGCGGGCCTGCGCAGCCATCGGCTCGACATGCCCGAGGAGCACAACCGGATCGAGACCGACCGGCTCTCCGACATCCTCTTCGCACCCTGCGAGCACGCGCGCGACACCCTGCTGCGCGAGCGGGTCCGCGGTGGCGTCCATGTGACGGGCGACGTCCTCGCCGACGTCCTGCTGGCCAGCCGCAGCCGGTTGCCGCAGAGCGGCGAGCGGGGCGAGTACTTGTTGGCAACGGTCCATCGCAACTACAACACCGACACCCCCGAGCGCCTGGGCTCGGTCCTCGAGTGCCTCGGGGAGGCCGATTGTCGCGTCATCCTGCCCCTGCACCCGCGAACCCAGAAGGCGATCGCCACTTGGAACCTGGCTGTTCCGGAGAACGTCGAGTCGCGCGGCCCGGTCACCTATACGGAGATGATCGCGCTAGAGCGCGACGCGGTCGCGATCGCCACCGATTCCGGTGGAGTTCAGCGCGAGGCCTACCTCTGGGGGGTCCCCTGCATCACGTTGCGCGAGGAGACCGAGTGGATCGAGACGGTCTCGACCGGCTGGAACACGCTGATCGGCGCCGACCCGGAGCGGTTCCGGGCAGCCCTCGAGAAGCCGCGGCCCGCCGCGAGGCCGCCGATCTTCGGCGACGGCAACGCCGCCGAGCGTATCGCCGAGCTGACGGTTGCTGTCCTCGGCGAGACCCGGGAGGTCTCGGTTGTCTGAGCGACTCAACGTCGGCGTGGTCGGCTGCGGCCGCATGGGCGCCTTCCACGTGCGCAACCTCCTCCAGCTCGACTGCGCGCGGTTGGTAGCGGTAGCCGATCCGGACGAGGCGGCCCGCCGTCGCGCCGTGGGGGGGATGAGCATCCCCGAGTACGGCGATTGGCGGGCGATGATCGAATGCGAGTCCGGTGAGCTCGACGCGATCACGGTCGCCTGCAACTCCGAGAGGCACGCCGAGGTCGCGCTCGAGGCGCTCGACGCCGGCCTGCACGTGCTGGTCGAGAAGCCGATCGCGACGACGGTGCCCGACGCTCTGCGCATGCGCAGCGCCGCGATGGAGGCCGATCGCAAGCTGATGGTCGGCCACATCGAGCGCTTCAACCCAGCGGTGGCGAAGTTGCGTGAGCTCGTGGCCGAGGGGCGCCTCGGCTCCGTCTATCGGGCGCAGGCGACGCGGGTCGGACCGCTGCCGGCGAGGATCCAGGACGCCGGCGTGGCGATCGATCTCGCGACCCATGACCTCGACATCCTCCAGCACGTGCTCGGCGCCGGCATCGGCGAGATCTACGCCGACGGCCGCCGTTTCGTCCACGAGACGCAGGAGGACCTGCTGACCTGCCTCGTACGCTTCAACGGGCACGCCAGCGACGTGCTCGGCCTGCTCGACGTCAACTGGCTGACGCCGGAGAAGAAGCGCGAGGTCGCGCTGATCGGCGAGAACGGCCTGCTCCGGGCCAGCTACATCACCCAGGACGTCTGGTTCGTCGAGTCGCCCCAGGCGCCGTTGAAGTGGGAGGGACTCTCGATGCTGCGCGGCGAGGGCGAGGGCACCGCGGTGCGTTTCTCGCTCGCCAAGGCGGAGCCCCTGGCAGCCGAGCTGGAAGCCTTCTGTCGCTGCGTTCTCGACGACACGCCGGAGCCGGTCAGCGCGCATGACGGCGTCAAGGCTTTGGCCGCGGCCCTGGCGATGCGCGAGTCCGCCGCCGTCCGCCGCCCGGTCGAGCTGCTCGACATCCCCGCCCCCCGGCCGCTGGAGGTGCTCGCATGATCCGCTTCGTGATCCCCGCCTACAACGAGGCGGAGAACATCCCCCGCCTGCTCGCCGACCTGGCGCCGGTCGCACGCGAGCTCGGCGCTCGCGTGATCGTCGTCGACGACGGCTCCACCGACGGCACCGCCGAGGTGATCCGCGCGCACGCTCGCGACATGCACCTGGCGATCGTCAGCCACACCGTCAACCGCGGCCTCGGCACGGCGATCAACACCGGGATCAGGGCCGCGCTCGGCGAGTCCTCCGACGACGACGCGATCGTCACCCTCGAGGCCGACACGACCTCCGACCTCTCCGATCTGCCGAAGATGCTCGAGCTGTTCGACCGCGGGGTCGATGTCGTGCTCGCCTCGGTCTACGCCCCCGGCGGCAAGATCGTCGGCGTCGCCGGCTGGCGCCTCGCGGCCAGCAAAGCGGTCTCGAACACGTTCCGCTACTTGGGCGGCCTGCGCGAGATGCACACGCTCTCCTCGCTCTACCGCGTCTACCGCGCGGGCACCTTGCGTCGCGCCGCCGATACCTACGGCTACCTGCTCGTGCGCGAGCCCGGCTTCGCCGCCAACGTCGAGCTGCTGCTGAAGCTCTACAACGCCGGCGCCACGGTCGCCGAGGTGCCCACGGTTAACGACTGGACGACGCGCAAAGGCCAGTCGAAGATGCAGCTCAAACCGACCGTGCTCGCCTACGGCCGGGTGATGGCCGCGCACCTCGTCGGCCGCATCCAGCCGCCGCCCGTCTCGCCGCTGGCCGAGGCCGTCGGTCCGAAACCCGAGGCGGTCGAGCCCTCGCAGGTCACCGGCACGCCGGCTTCCGTGGCGCAGCCGGTCGCGCAGGGCGGATGAGCGCCGCACCCAGGATCGGCATCGTCGGCGGCGGCGTCCTCGGCGTCACCCTCGCCCTGCGCCTGGCCCAGGCCGGCGCCCGGGTGACCGTGCTGGAGCGCGGGGCCGGCCTCGGTGGGCTCGCCGGGACGATGGACTTCGGCGGCCACGAGGTCGACCGCTTCTACCACGTCATCACCCCCGCCGACTCGCGCATGATCGCGATGGCGGAGGAGGTCGGGCTCGGCGACGCGCTGCGCTTCCGGCCGGTCGGCGCAGGTTTCTTCGCCGATGGCGAGATGCACGACTTCGACGGCATCGGCGACCTCTTGCGCTTCTCGCCGCTCGGTCCACTCGCTCGGCTGCGACTCGGTTGGTTCGTCGCGCAGTGCCAGCTGCGTGGCTCCTACGACCGGCTCGACCGGTTGCCGCTCGAGAAGTGGCTGCGCCGCCACTGCGGCAGACAGGTGGTCGAGCGGATCTGGAGGCCGCTGCTCGACTCGCGCTTCGACGGCGACCCCGCGGGGCTGCCGGCGACGTACCTCTGGGCGCGAACGCGGCGCATGTCCGGCGCGCGCAGCGATCGTGGGCGAGGGGGGGAGGAGATGGGCCACATAGTCGGTGGCCATCAGCGGCTGATCGACGCGATGGTCGCGCGGGCGCGGGAGCTCGGCGTCGAAGCGCTCACCGACGCCCCTGTCAGCGGCCTGGCGACCGCGGAGGACGGCTCGGTCACCGGCGTCGAGCTCGACGGCGAGACGCTCGAGTTCGACCTGACGATCCCCACCCTGCAGCCGCCGGCCCTGCGCTTCCTCCTGCCGCGACGGCATCGCTCGCTGCTGCTGCCCTACCCGGCTCGTTGGCTCGGCGTGGTCTGCGTGATCGTCAAGGTGCCGCGCTCGCTGCTCCCGTACTACGCGGTGAACATCACCGAGCCGACGCCGCTGACCAGCGCGGTCGAGACGACCCAGGTCCTCGGGACCGACCACACCGACGGGCTGCATCTCGTCTACATGCCGAAATACTGCGCCCCCGACGCGCCCGAGCAGAGCGAGGACGACGAGTCGATCTACAGGCGCTTCACCGACTACCTCGGTCGGCTCTCGCCCGGGTTCAGCCGCGAGGAGGTCGTCGATTGGACGGTGCAGCGGGCAAAGCTGGTCGAGCCCGTGCACACGCTCTGCCGGGGAGGGGTGCGGTTGGCGCCCGTCTGGCCGGGGGTCGACGGGCTGGCGCTCGCCTCGAACGCGCAGATCTACCCCGAGCTGCTCAACGGAGATTCGGTGATGGGCTTCGCCGAAGGGGTGGCCGGCGAAGTCGTCGAGCGACTTGGGCTTCCCGGGGTCCCGGCGGAGAAAAGTGCGAGAAAAGGACTAGTCGGAACGTTGCATTAGCTGACGGGCCACATGCAGCAGAGCGAGGCTCGCCCCGGATCGAAGCCATGTATCAGGTCGAAGCCTCCAAAGCACTGCTCAAGCCAAGTCTCTGGGCCCGCCACTCGGCTCGCATCCGGGTGCCGCGCAACGTCGTCCTGCTCGGCCTGGTCAGCCTCCTCACCGACGTCTCGTCGGAGATGGTGGCGACGATCCTGCCGCTCTACCTGGTCTTCTCGCTCGGCGCCTCGCCGCTGGTGCTCGGCGCGATCGACGGCACCTACCGGGGGGCCGCGGCGCTGGTCCAGGTGGCGAGCGGGCTCTTCTCGGATCGCTGGCAACGCCACAAGGAGACCGCCGGCGCCGGCTACGGGCTCTCCGCGATCTGCAAGGTCGGCCTGGTCGCCTTCGGCAACTCGATCGGCGCGATCGGCGCGATCGTCGCCGTCGACCGGGTCGGCAAGGGGATCCGCACGGCTCCCCGCGACGCGCTGATCTCGCTCTCCAGCACGAAGGCGGGGCTGGCCACCTCTTTCGGCGTCCACCGGGCGATGGACAGCGCCGGTGCGATGCTGGGCCCGCTGGTCGCCTTCGGCATCCTGCTTGCGGCGCCGGCTCGCTTTGACGCGGTTTTTGTCGTCAGCACGCTGTTTGCCTTCCTCGGTCTCGCCGTGCTCGTTCTCACCGTGCAGGGAAAGCCGCAGCGGGCGGCAGCCCTCGCCCCGCAGCCCGCCCCCGAGGAGGAGAGCGCCAAACGGCCTTCGCTGAGCTCCGCGGCGAGCCTGCTCCGCGATCGCCGCTTCGCCCCGATGCTGCTGGCTGTCGGCGCCCTTGCATTGGCCAGCGTCTCGGACTCCTTGATCTACGTCGGCCTGCAGCGGCGCATCGACTTCGAGCCCGCGGTCTTCCCCCTTCTCTTCGTCATCACCGCGGTTGCCTTCATGGCGCTGGCGATCCCGGCCGGAAGGCTCGCCGACCGGGTCGGGCGGGTTCCCGTCTTGATCGGCGGCCACGTGCTCCTCTTCCTCGTCTACGGCGCCCTGATGCTGCCCTCGCTCGGCTACACCGAGCTGATGGTCTGCCTGCTGGCGCTGGGCGCCTATTTCGCCGCCACCGACGGGGTCACGACCGCGATCGCGGGGGCGCTCTTGCCGGACGAGCTGCAGGCCAGCGGCATCGGCATCCTGATAACCGTGGTCAGCATCGGCCGGCTGCTTTCCTCGCTTGCCTTCGGCGCCCTCTGGTTCGCGATCGGGTTGCAACAGGCGCTGGTCTTCTTCGTTGCCCTCCTGGCGCTGGCGATCCTGCTCGCCACGCCCCTTCTGCTTCGCGCCCAGCGGGAGCCTCTGAGTGAGTAGTGGGCGGGGCAAGCTGTTGCTCGTCGTCACCGCACTCTGCCTGATTGCGGGTGTCGGCTATGTGATCGCCGCGGCGATCGGATCCGACGGCCTGACCACCGACGCGCGCCCGAGTGCGGCGGCGGGGTCGCTGCCGAGGGCCGCGGTGATGGTCCGGGCGGTCGATCCCCGCGACCCGCGCCTCAACGGCCACGTCTTTGTCGTGCGCGATGGCAGGGTCGAGCGCAATCCGAGCGACGATCTCGCCTGCGAGCGCGTCTACTTCGCCGCCGGCCGTGGCCTGTGCCTCGCGATCGGTGCCTCGGGGGTGGACTACGTGGCGACGATCTTCGACTCGCAGATGCGCCCGGTTCACGACTTCCCCCTCACCGGCCTTCCTTCGCGGGCCCGGGTCTCGCCCGACGGGCGCTACGGCGCGACCACGGTGTTCGTCGCCGGCCACGCGTATCTCGGCTCGAGCGGCGGTTTCTCCACCACGACGACGATCGTCGACATGAAGACCGGCGAGACCCTGGCCCAGCTCGAGCAGTTCGACGTGCTCAAGGACGGCAGGCCTTTCGACGCAGTCGACTTCAACTTCTGGGGCATCACCTTCGCTCGCGATTCGGACCGCTTCTACGCGACCCTGGGAACCGGCGGTCACCACTACCTGGTCGAGGGCAGCGTTCGCGATCGGTCGCTGCGGGTGTTGCGCGACGGTGTCGAGTGCCCGTCGCTCTCGCCCGACGGCACTCGCATCGCTTACAAGAGTCGCATCGGCGACGAAACCCGCTGGCGGCTGCGCGTGCTCGACCTGGCGACGCTCGACGACCACGGCGTTGCGGAGACGCGCTCGATCGACGATCAGGTCGAGTGGCTGGACGATCGCAACCTCGCCTACTCCGACGGGCACGACGTCTACACCGTGCCGGCCGACGGCGGGGGAGAGGCGGGGCTGCTGATCGCCGATGCGACCTCTCCGGCAGGCCTGCGAGGGGCTCAGTAGGTAAAGGGCAGCTCCGCCTCGACCTCGGAGAGGCGGGGGGCGCCGGCATCGCGCTCGGAAGGGATCAGCTCGATGTCCTGTGGCCATTCGATGCCGACGTCGGGGTCGTTGTAGGCGATGCCCCGCTCGATCGACTCGTCGTAGTAGCCCGAGCACTTGTACATCACGTCGGCTATGTCCCCGGTTACGCAAAAGCCGTGGGCGAAGCCGACCGGCACGTAGAGCTGGTGAAGGTTTTCGTCGTCGAGCTCGAAGCCCTCCCACTCGCCGAAGGTGGGGGACCCCCGGCGCAGGTCGACCACCACGTCGAGGATCGAGCCGTACGCGCAGCGCACCAGCTTGGCCATCCCGTCGCCGACCTGGAAGTGCATGCCCCTGACGATCCCCTTGCCCGAGCGGGAGTGATTGTCCTGGACGAACTCGTCCTCGATGCCGAGACCCTCGTAGACGTTGCGTCGGTAGGTCTCGTGGAAGAAGCCGCGATGGTCGCCGTGGACCGTTGGGCGGACCAGGACGGGACCGTCGATTCGACTATCGAGGCGTTCCATTGCGGGGAATCTAACGACTGGCGCGCGCGCTTACTTGCAGCCGTGTGGACGCAAGTTGCCCGCTGCCTGAGCCGTTTCGTTTGATGGATGGCCACGACGACCCTCGACGCCTTCGCGGGCGGGCGTGAGAACAACTTCGACGTGCTCAGATTGCTGGGAGCATCCCTGGTGCTCGTCTCGCACGCGTTCGTGGTCAGCGGTGCCGCCGAGCCGACGATCGGTCGTTGGCCGCTGGGCACCTTCGGGGTCGAGATCTTCTTCGCGATCAGCGGCTTCCTGATCGCGATGAGCTGGTTGAGCCGCCCGAACCTGCGCGGCTTCGCCGTGCGCCGCGGGCTGCGCATCCTGCCGGCGCTGGCCGTGGCGGTGGTCGCCTCCGCCCTGTTGCTGGGAACCGCGATCACCACGCTCAGCCCGTCCGCCTACCTGACCGATCCGGAGACGCCGGGCTACGTCGCCGACAACCTGCTCTCGATCGCCACCGGAGGGTTCGCCCACGGCATCGCCCTCGACCTGCCCGGTGTGTTTCAGAGCCAGCCCGATCACGCCGTGAACCTCTCGCTCTGGACGCTGCCGATCGAGGTCCGCGCCTACGGCATCCTGGCGCTGCTCGGGGTCGTCGGCTTGCTCCGAGGCACCTTCGCCCTGACCGCAGCTGCCTTCTTTGCCCTCTCGGTCGCGCCCGCCGGCGTCGTCGACCTGCCGCTCGTCGGCGCGCCTCTGGACTTCCTCCGGGGCGCCGACGGGTTGGCCGCGCACCTGACGGCGATGTTCTTCGTCTCCGCTGCCTTCTACAGGTACCGCACTCGGCTGCCGCTGCGGCTCGATTTCGCCCTGCTCGCGGTGGCGGCAGCCGTGCTCTCGCTCGGGACCCCGCTCGAGCGCCCGATCCTGCTGATCGCGGTCCCGTACCTCGTGCTCAGCGCCGCCTATCTCTCCCCGGCCGGCCTGCGCCGATTGACTTGGCCGGGCGACGTCTCGTACGGGATCTACCTCGCGGCCTTCCCGGTCCAGCAGACGATCGTCGAGCTGTGGGGTGGCGGCAGACCGGGTCCGCTGACCATCGCCTTCATCGCCTTCCCGATCTCCTACCTGCTCGCGCTGGCCTCGTGGCACGGCGTGGAGAAGCGGGCGCTCGGCCTCAAGCACAGGCTGGCGCCCGCGCGGAGATCGCGCTCGCCCAGAACCAACCGGCCGGACGTCGTCGATTCGGCGCCGGTGCCGAGTCAACCCTGAACCCCCGAACGGAGGTCCGATCATGACCAAGAACGAAGAGAAGAAGCCGACCCCGCGCCTTCCTGGCCAAGACACCCGCTCCAACGGGTTGCTGCCGGAGGCGCCCGAACCCGGCCAGACGATCCTCGTCGCCGGCGGAGCCGGCTACATCGGCTCGGTGCTCGTCCCCCGCCTGCTCGACCGCGGCTACAACGTGCGCGTGCTCGACCGCATGTACTGGGGCGAGCAGCCGCTGATCGACGTGATCGACCGCATCGAGCTGGTCCTCGCCGACGTGCGCGAGATGCCGGCCACCGCGCTCGACGGCGTCGACGCCGTCATCAACCTCTCCGGCCTCTCCAACGACCCGACCGCCGAGTACGACCCGGAGGCGAACTGGCAGATGAACGCGATCGCCACCGAGACGCTCGGCCAGGCCTGCGTCGACCGGGGGATCGAGCGCATGATCTTCGCCTCCTCCTGCTCGCTCTACGACGGCCTGCCCCCGGGCATGCACGACGAGACGGCGCCGATCGAACCACGCGGCGCCTACGCCACCTCGAAGCGCTACGGCGAGGAAAAGCTGCTCGAGCTCGTCGACTCCGGCCTCTGCCCGACGATCATGCGCAACGGCACGGTCTACGGCTACAGCCCGCGGATGCGCTTCGACCTCGTCGTCAACACGTTCGTCAAGGACGCGCTCGTCAGCGGCAGCCTCTTCCTGCACGGCGGCGGCTGGATGTGGCGCCCGCTGGTCGACGTGCGCGACTGCGCGGAGGCGATGATCGCCGCGCTGGAGGCTCCCGCGGACCTGGTCCGGGGCGAGATCTTCAACGTCCTGCAGTCGAATTATCAGATCCGAGAGCTGGCGATGCTGGTTGCCGGCTCGGTGCAGCTGCTGGGCCGCGAAGTCGACCTGACCGAGCAGCCTGCGCCGAAGCTGACCCGCGACTACGAGTGCTCGAACGCGAAGCTGGCGAGTCGCATCGGCTTCATCCCGAGCCGCTCGGTGGTGCAGGCGGTCTCCGATCTGCTCGATCGGGTCGTCGACTCGAACCCCGCCGAGCTGACCGATCCGCGCCACTACAACATCCGCTGGCTGGAGCTCCTCAACGAGGTTCGCCCGCGGATGGAGCAGTTCGAGGGGGTCCTGTGAGCGAATTCGAGCGGGCGCTGGCCACTGGAGGAGATGGCCAGCTCGCCTCCGACCTGCAGGCGCTGCTCGACGGGGAGTGCGACTTTCGCGCGCTCTCGCACGCCGAGCTCGACGTCACCGATGCCGAGGCGGTCGAGCGGGCGATCGTCGAGTCGCGCCCCGAAGTCCTCTTCAACTGCGCCGCCTTCCACAACGTCGAGGTCTGCGAGGGCGAGGAGCAGCGCTCCTTCGAGGTCAACGCCACCGCGGTGAAGCGGATGGGTGAGCTGTGCGAGGCGCACGGCGTGCGGCTTGTCCACCTGAGCACCAACTACGTCTTCGACGGCCGGGCTGAGATGCCCTACCGCGAGGATGACGCGCCTTCGCCGGAGAGCATTTACGCGCTTTCCAAGCTGGGCGGAGAGTACGCGGCCCTCACCTTTGCCCCGGGCGCCCTGGTGGTGCGCACGGGCGGTCTCTACGGCCAGTACGGCAGCGCCTCCAAGGGGGGCAACTTCGTCACCCGGATGCTGGCGCGAGCGCGTGAGCAGGGCGAGCTGGCGGTCGTCGCCGACCAGCGCCTTAGCCCCACTCCGACCGCCGATCTGGCCGCGGCCGTGATCGAGGCTGTGCGGGCCGGTGCCGGCGGTCTGCTGCACCTGACGGCGTCGGGAAGCTGCTCGTGGCACGAGTTCACCGAGGCGATCGTCGAGCTGGCCGGCGTCGATGTCGAGGTGCGGCCCACCGAGACGACCCGTCAGCCCGGCGGCGCCCGCCGCCCCCTCAACGGGGTGCTGGCCAGGCCCCGTGCCGACGCGTTGGGCCTGACCCCGCTGCCGCACTGGCGCGACGGGCTCGAGTCCTACATGGAGGCGGCGGGCTTGTCGGCCGTCTCCGGGGCGCGGCTCTGATCTGAGATGAGGCGAGGGAACAGAGTTGCGGCGGTCGCGCTGATCGCCGCCGGCATTTCCCTCTTCCTGGTCTGGATCGGTTCGAACGAGGGCCAGAGCGGCGCCCACGGTGCGACGAGCACGAGCTCGGTCCGCGGGGGATCGCGGCCGTTCAGCCGCTGCTCGACTGTGAAGACGGCGCTGCCGGCGCTGCGCTCCGCCGTCGCCACTGCGGCACCCGGCACCGCGATCTGCCTCGCCGACGGCTCCTACGGCGAGCTCGGGCTGAGCGCCCAGATTCCCTCTCCCGGGGTGGTCGTACGCGCCGAGCATCCTGGGAAGGCGACCATCGCCGGTGCCGGTTTGGCTGGATCGCACCTCTCCCTGCGTCGCTTCGACATCGCCGGCGAAGTGGAGGTCGAGCCCGGGTCGGTCGGGATCGCCATCGCCCACAACAGGATCGCCGGCGGCTACTTCGGGATCGACGCCGGGCCGACGACCACGACGCCGGTCAGCGACGTGGCGATCGTCGGCAACCGCTTCGTCGGCCCCTTCGGAGAGGACGCGATCCGGCTCAACCGTTACCACGACCGCGACGGCGATGGGGTGGGGGCGCTGGTCGCGGGCAACGAGTTCACCAATGTCAGAGAGAACGGCAACCACTCCGATTGTCTGCAAACGGTGTGGGTTGGAGACCACCTCGTCTTCAAGGGGAACTACCTGCACGACAATCGCTGCCAAGGGTTCTTCGTCAAGGACCAGGCGGCTCCGGTGGTGAAGATCGTCATCGAAGACAATCTCTTCCTTCGCAACAACGCCCCCTGCGATCCGCCGCAGGAGTCGTGCGGTCAGCCCGGCGACTTTCAGCTCTTCGGGCCGTACGCAGGTTTGTCAATGAGGCGGAACACGATCTGGGGGAACGGCGCGATCGCGGCATTCCAGAACGGTGCCGGCCCGCGATCGACGATCGCGGGAAACGTGATCTTCAAGTTCTGGACTTCGACGGACCTCTCATCGCTCACCTACCGCGACAACACGCGCTGCCAGCGCCAGGCTTCACCCGGCGGCGCCTGGCCGGCGGCGAGGCCGGGTGAGGTGGTGGACTGCGATCCCGCTTTTGCGGCGCCGGGGAGAGACGACTACCGGCTCGGCAACGGCCGCGGAGTCACCTGGGCCCCGGCCAAGCGCCACTTCGGCTTCTAATCGCCCCGCCCAGCCGTGGGCTGTGAATAGAACATCCGTCGGGGGTGGAGAGGCGCCGGTCCACTATTGGCCGGGCCGGGCCGACCTTACGGCAGATGATCGGAAGGAAGGGAATTCTTGCCGGGTCAGGTCGCCTACGGTCGCTGCGCTCGGCCCTGATCCTCGCGGTCGCCGCCTCGGCGTTGGTCTGTGCCGGCGCCGGATGGGCCTTCGCGCAGTCGGCCGGCTGGCTGGGGAAGAGCCCGCGACGGGCCGGCGGGCTCCACGCAAGGGGATCTGCGAGCGCGAAGCGCGCCAGTACCTCAAAGGGGATCTCTCTCAGCTACCGCTGGCCGGTCAGGTCTGGCCGAGGCCACAATGCCGTGCCTCTGTTGCCTCCGCCTCCTCCCCCGGCCGACACCACCCCGCCACCTCCGACCGACACCACCGCGCCGGAGACCTCGATCGCTGCCCAGCCAACTTCACCGACCACCTCGACCGGGGCCTCCTTCGCCTTCACCGCGACTGAGTCAGGCTCGACCTTCGCCTGCAAGCTCGACACCGCCGGCTGGTCCTCCTGCACCTCGCCCAAGTCCTACAGCTCCCTTGCGGTCGGTGCACACACCTTCTCGGTCCGCGCCACCGATGCCGCCGGCAACACCGACGCCACCCCGGCGACCGACACCTGGACGATCGAACCGCCTCCGCCCCCGCC
>Ga0070691_10000031_pt1 | contig 39735 bp, 62 predicted proteins | sample KBSK1101metaG_FD_64673 | JGI IMG/M metagenome (GOLD analysis project Ga0070691, IMG submission 64673) | Corn, switchgrass and miscanthus rhizosphere microbial communities from Kellogg Biological Station, Michigan, USA - KBS K1-10-1 metaG | ecosystem: Host-associated > Plants > Roots >... | reverse complement strand
CAAGACCATGTTTGATTAGAAATCTGCCAAGCCTTCCGACTGTGAATACAGGGCCGGTGCCATAGGATTTAAACCAGTTTGTGTTCATTTTGTTTCCTCCTGTTTTGTTTTTATTGAGTCGTAAGAAATTAATCCCAGTGATAGGGCCAAGGCAAACCCTAAAAGCTCACATGAGCGCAAATGGTCAGGCCAATCAGAACGCCTTTGCACCCATGAATAATCACGCGGGTTATTCTTTTTGGATTTTCGGATTTTGCCAGCTAAATGCCGGTGATATTCTTCCACATCAAGTTCAGGTGAAATAGTCCAATTAAAAAAGGTTTTTCCCTTCATCACATTATCCATTTTATCTTCTAGCAAATCTGACTTGAACTCCAATATTTGTATCTGGACGCGCTTGGCAAGTTCAGTCCCTATGTACGGGTCATGTCCACCCTGCCAGCGATAAGGCTGATAGCGAACGCTTCCAGAATCATCTTGTACCCTGAACTCGCGGTGATTTCCAAACGCCATTGCCGGATTCCATCCGTTCCACATTGGCAGCGCGTCTTGTATCGGCGGGTCTAGCAACCCCCTAGATGGCATTTCCATGTTTGCACAATTCTGCAAAACCTCGCTCCGGTTATATCGCGAGTCAATAATTACAGCCTGTGGGATAATGCGGTGCTTTTCTTGAAGCTCATCAATTTCGTGCCACTGGTTTACCGGCCTGTATTCAATACCATGTGCAGCGTCTTTTCCATTCCAAGCACGAACTAAAATCCAAAAATATGGCGCAATTTGCTGGTGGTCGCCTGAAAGAATTTTTAGCCATTCTCCGGTCACTTCAATATGTTTCCCTGCCTGCCCTACGCGGTCTATGCTCACGCTCTGATTACAATCTGGCTCGGCTAAATCTGAATTGATAAAGCCCTTGACGCCATCAATAGATTTTTTTGCGGTGAGAAACTTTTTTGCCATTGCGCCGAAATCACAATCGCGGCTTGTCGCATACATAGATGGAAGATGCCAGCCGACATAGCCGGGAACACCTTTGGCCGTTGCCCGCCATTCGCCATTCTTGTTCATCCAATGCTTGTGTGAATTTAGAATCTTACCGGCACAATGGGGACAGACCATATGCGCGGTTTTAACAACCTTGTCCAGATTCCATGTGCCGTCATCGTTGCGGGCTGAATCATCCCATTTTATAAAGGCTTCGTACCCCTTGGATTCAAAGACTGTGAAACGCTTTGACCATGCGAGAACAACATGCTTCTTACAATGTGGACACGGGACAAAGTAACGCCTTTGGTCAGTCTTTTTGAATTCTTCCCATATGCCCGTCTCTGGTAATGTGGGGGTGGATTGCTTGTATCGTCTAGCCTCTGGTACAGACTTGGTTCGTTCATCGGCCAATGTGACTGGATTAGCCTCTTTGCTGGTTTCAGTCTGCGCTGGATACTTGTCAATCTCATCCTGCCAAACAATGTCGCAACGATTCTCGGCAAGCTGGCTGGCGGAATTAGAGCCGGTAACGTCTATGATGCTTCCGTTAATTTGCATCTGTCCGCTAGAGAAGTCGTGACGTTGTGAGCCTTTGGGGATTAAATCGCGCAGGCAAGGCGTGGCGCGTATTGCTTTTTGCAGGCGGGTCTTGGCAAAAGACTTTGCTCCCGCTGGCCCTGTGCCACCTGTAGGCTTAACAATGAGGCATCTGGTGGATTCATTGGCTAGGCGGTAACAAATGCCAGCCATGTTTGAAACTGTGTTATGCGTGGCAATGAATCTTTCGCCCGCAAGAAAACAATGGCTTGGATGTTCAACTTGAATACATTTAACCAAAACGGAAGGGCGGGGAGTTATTGAAACAACCGTTCTATATCCGCGTTGGCGGTTTCCTAAAATCTTATCTGGATGTCTTAACAGGCTTTGTTTTCTGGAAAGTTTAAAAATTGGCTGGCTGCTATCGGCATAAAATGTGATGCGCCAACGGCGGCTAACAATCCTGCCATATAGCTTTGCATCCGATTCTTTGATTGAGGCTTTTATTCCAAGGCTTAGGACTAATTCAAAAAAACTCATTGCAAGTTTTTTGTCTGTTGAACAATACTCGCATCCCTTGCCGTCTTTTCCGCAACACCCATCTGTGTCCATTAATCCCTGCAAAAGCTCCCATCTTTGGGAAACGCTTCCGCGCAGGTAGTTGTTTGGGATGCGCTTGTTTTGAAGAAGCCGCATTTCCCTAAGCCTAGATGTAAATGAAGACCTGTCGTTTCTGCCCCCATATTTTAAGGCTGAGTCAAGCCCAACCACAATGGCGTTGCTTCGCTTGTCTGGCCTTTCAAATCCTATTCTTATTCCATCATTTTTTAAATGCTCCAAGATTTCCCTGTCGGCGTTGCAAAAAGTTATTAATCCACACCGCGAATGACCGTCCCCAAGCCATACGCCCAAAGCATAAGGTGGAATTGTAAATTTTTTGTGGGCATACTGTATGGGCTTGCAGCACTCAATGGAGTGTGCTGGCCTGTCTCTTTTCCAAAGCAGGGTTTCAAGCATTTGCTTTGTTGTGCCAATCCATTTTTCCCGCGTGGATATCTTGCGATAAGAAACCATTTTCTTGCTAAACCTGCTGGTTTCCCAAAGGTGTTCTTCGTCTGCGATTATTTCGCTTCCGTCTGAAAACTTCACAGAATAGCATGGGCGGTTTTTCATCGGCGGCGTAACAAAATTAACCCGCGTTGGCGAGCCATCCGGCGCAAATACATAGTCGCCCGGTCGAATATAAAACATAGCCCTGAATCCATCTGGCGTGGGGATTGGAGTATTTAAAGCCAAAGCCTTCCCCGCGCCAGTCCCAAATACCGATACAAAATCAGTCCCGCCTTTAAGGCTTGGTGGCAACGGCCCCCATGCGTCAACCGGCTCGCGCAAGTATTCTCTGCCGACAAGCGTGAACGGCCCCTTAATCTTCGGTTCATTCAGTACAAAATTAGCCTCTGCCCAAACAGAAGCGAATTGAACTGGCTTGGGCGCACAGAAACGGTCTATCAACGTGCGGACAAACGCGGCGTCTTGAGGGCGGATTTGTGCGGTTTCGATCATCCCAAGTGAACAAATGGTGCGGGTGATGTTAAAACGATTCCCGATTCGCAAATCTTTTCAGCGGGATACCATGGCCCTTTGGCGGATTCTGTTGCCATCTCTCGCACTTCCCGCTTGAACTTCTTCAACATCCTGCGCCTAGTTTTGCCGGATAGGTGCTTCATTTGACGATGGATTTTTTAACGGCATCAAGTGTTAGCTCAATCCCTTTTTCTATGCCCCCGACATATTCCACAAAACACACTGGAATAATAAACATGGCACACCATGGCGTTTGATGATTTTGAGCAATGGCACAAGCTGAAAGGAAAACGGTTATGTGGCTGTAGATTTTAATATGCTTTATCATTTCGGCTCCTTAAGCTGTAACTTGGTTGATTCCGTCCACGTCCTTAAAACATTCTTTGCCACTTCGGGCGATTCAGGATTGCACATGCCCGCCAATGATTCTGGCATTTGCTCAATTAAAAGTCGGAGCGGAGAAAGTAAATCAACCCACAGCTTCTTTTCAATCTGCGGCAATTCCAACAACTGCCCTTCGGCAACCTTGTTTTCGCGCTCCTGTTCTTCGGCCTTTGCCAAGTTCAGTCGCGTAATGCTGCGCTCCTTGTCTCCGTAACAGGCTTTAAACACATCCGCCGCCGTCAACTCTGTTGCATCCCCAAACGGTATCCCTGATTCAACCAGACGGCGTTTAAGCGCGTCCCTGTGCATTCCTAGGTTAACCGCCCATCGCGTCATGGTTGCGCTGATTTGTGGCTCGTCGTGGGTTTTAGGCATTATCTTGGCTTGGTTGAATATCCTTTTACAACTCCATCTTTCCCAACTTTTACGGCAAATCGGCGACTCGAAATAGAGTTTTTGGCGTTGTTGTAGAAACGCAATGTCCTTTGCCGAACAGCGAACCATTCCCAATCTTCGGGCGAAAGCTCATGCTTGGTTTGAACCAAACTTTTAAGCCTGTTGTAACGCTCCTGTTCCTCTTTCGTCCAGCTAAACCAGTTTGATTTTGAAGTGTCATTTGTCATTTTAGAAAAGTGGAAACCGAAACACCGCATTGCTGGACGTGCGGACGATTTCAGAGAATTTTCCAAGCCTTTGCCACGGAAATCTAAAGTGTGTGAAGCTATCTCGCCGGATGCGATGATGGCAGGCAGGACAGCACATGAACGGCGAAATGTCATAAACGAAAACAAAGCGCCCGCTACACTTTGGGCATTGAATTGGCTCAGTCTGGTTCATGGTTCAGATTGTGCGGCTATCGTGCCAGCAACGCCGGATTTCTACCGGAGCCGGTTTAGAGACTTCTCATCGTTCCTAAGTGGCAATTCAAACCCGTTAATTAAGCAACAAGAGCATAGAATGACAGCGAATAATCTGCAATACAAAAATTGAAAAATCTTTAGAGGGTGTGCGATGATGCAGCCGTATGACAGCTAACGCCGAATATTTTTACCGATTGGCTACCCGTCTTTTTAGCCGGGATGCTGACATACAGACTGAGCCGCATGGTTTAACCGCCGTGCGGCTCTTTCGTGTTTATGCCAAAGAAAATTAATTGGAAGCAACAGAAACGCCGGGAGTCGTTCTTTTTACGACACGGTTATTTCCCCAAGGGGAAGAAGCCCAAAGGCAAGCGGCCTGTCATCTTCTTTGGAATGAACACACGTTGATGCTCTTTGCTATTGTGAAAAGTTAGTGATGGAAAGTGCGGTATCACTTCAAGTGAACCCAAGCCCGTAAAAAGGGTGCATTCGATTTCTGGAAAGCCAGACACGTTACTTCGGGAGCGCACGGCGTTTGAGAATGCATTGTTGGACTGGAAACAAAGAAACCTCGTTGAACCGGCAGACCAAACCGAAAGACCTGAGACTCACAAAGCTGGTGCAGGACATACAAAGCATACGTTGAAGCCCTCCGTGTTTATTGGGGAGCGATTCAGGAAAAGCAGCTATGACTTTGGTTTATATAAACTTACCAAGGGTGGATTGTGTTCAAATTTCCTGTTGCCCCGGCAGATTAACAGCGCAAAATAACTGTCCAATTTAAATACAATAACAAGACGAAACGGTTAAATTGATTGCATGGATTTAGCCTAAAAGTAACATGTTTCCTTGCAACGACTTACGTAAATGGAATCTGTTGTTTTTATAGGAACACCATATAGTGCAATACATTACGCTGTATTAGCGATGCTATATTCAATCTTTTTGTGTTTGTGATGTTGTCCGTTCCAATGACTGCTCTTACTTCTGTTTTCTGTTATGTATGAAGGCTTTGTATTGGAGTAATGAAAGCACTCATATTGATTCCGCTGTTGGGTCAGGTCAAATGATGCACAAGGTCTGATGTGGTCTATCTCCCACAATTCACCGTAGTTCTGCCACGTCATATCAGGTTTGAATAGTGATGATAGATGCGCTTTTAGTTGTTCGATGGTGCATCCCAAATACTCTACGGTGTGATTGGTTTTGTAAACGTATTGACGGCGCAACATCTTCCATATTCGCGTCCGTATGGAATTCTTAATGCGGTGTGATGGATTGAGGTTATTGCGCTTATCACGCTTGGCAATGCGCCACGAATGGACTACTGGATGTCTAATCCAATGCTTGTTGTCATCGTAATGCGCGAGAGTGGCAGGACAATCAAACTGTGATTTGTAAAACTCTGGTTCTGGCTTTCTTTTTTCTCCTAATCCCCAACCCTTTTGCTTCTGTGGCATCCGTGGCGTGAACAGTCCTGCGCGTTTGAGGTAGTAACGAACAAGTACGCGGCCAATGTTCAACAACGAACCTATTTCGCCAGTCGTTTTGCCTTCATTCCAAAGCCTGATTATCTCATCATGTTTTGGGTGTGGTGGTTTTTCGCGTTGCTTGGCCTTTATCTTTTCATTACGAGAAGCAAGACTGTGATTTGAGGAGCATTTAAGGCCGCAAAACTTCGCAACTTCCCGCGTGGTTTCAAACTGATTACTGCAATGCAGGCATGATTTTATCATAAAGAAAAACCCGCTCGCCGTCATCACCACATGGTAAGTGTGAAGTTCGCCTAGCAGCGAATGACAGGAGCGGGCCTAAATGATTATTGACGAACTTCACGCCGTCATTCAATCAAAACCTTGATTAATTGTCAACATTTATCGTTAAAGCCAAATGAATCCTGATTTATATCAATATCTATCCAATATCAGCTAGAAGTTGCTATAAACGGTTATACAAGCGATTTGTAGTTCTGTTTCAGGAATGTATCCCACCTGAATCAAGATGCGTTATAGCGAGATTGGGTGCGATTGCGGGATGTTGTGGTTAGTGTCCAAAGCGACCGACAATCTTCTTTCGCGGTTGAAATGGCTGTAAGCATTTAGTAAGGCGACTATCCCCTGACGACAAGTAACCCTTGATTTCATTGTGTTTTTCATACATAAAATAATTCGCACAAAATGTTAAAATAGTTCTTTACATTATTCGCACATTATGCGAATATATTTCCATCGAAGGCAATCAAGCCTCCGGTAAAAAAATAAAAAATATGAAACAAATTAAACTCGGTTCGGTTAACGCAAAATTCGCTTGGATGCTCCGTGAGCATCATGGATGGACAACGCTCCATTCGGGCTACGTCTCCAGTAGCGCCGAATTTAGCAAGGAATGCGATGAGGTCGTGATTGAGGCTGCTAATGACTCCAGCGACCAGCCGAGCCTGTTTGAACGCGCTGAATTTCTCGAATGCGATTATTACGAATCCCAATTCGCCAACCTCAAGCCGGAGACGACGCATATCGTCGCCAAGTCCACCAACGACATTGAGCAGTTCAATGACGCGACGACTGCGCAGGCAGCGTTGGATGAAGCGATGCGCGACCACGGATATAGCCGGTTGACCGTTGACCGTGGCGGTCATGCTGGAGAGACGATGCGGACGGACATTTCGGACATAGACATCGCTGTCTATGTTGGCAATGACCGGCTGACGTTCCGCGCTGGTGATTTGGACGCCGAATTTACAAGCGAGGACGTGCTCGAAAAAGACGAAGATTTGACCTCCGAGGAAGTGTTGGCGATTCTGGAAATTATCAACAGCGCGCTCGTGGAATTGAGCGCCGAATAAATTTATGTTCGCCACCGAACTTAAATCAGAATTGCAGCGGCTCGGCCTCACGCAGGCCGAAGCCGCTGCGGAATTGGACGTATCTGCCCGCGCCATTTGGAAATGGCTGCACGGAAGCGAACCATTGGCCGTAACCGCCGAAGGTGTGTTGGCTCGACTGAAAAAACTAAAGCCCAAAAAATGAGCTATAACTTCAAAGATTTCGACGCGCAATTTCCAGATGACGCCGCTTGCTTGGCGTTTATATTCAAGGCGCGGTTTGCGAACCATGTTTGCTTCGATGCTGGCGGGTTTGACGCCAGCCAAAGCAGCCGGTGAAACTTCGATTTGATTTTATCCATGCGCTCATTTTATCACATTTCTAAAAATTGTTACGGGGCGTCAGGGGATAGTCGCCTTTGGTAAAGTCTTCTGCTGCCTCCTTAATCCAATCGGGTGAGGTGGGAGAGGTGACACGGGTGTTCCACTTCTTTGCATCAAAAGCAAAGGCATATAGAAAACAGTCAACATTTTCGCACCAGCAATGACCGGGTTTGTATTCAAATGGTTGTTTAAAACAAGCTGGACACGGCATCAATTTGGTTTCTTGGGGCATGTTAGTCCTTTCTTTTGTTAATTTTATGGTATAAAGCCCTGTTGCTGTGGTGAAGATACTTTGGATTAGTAGCCGCAATTTCTTCAAACCCACAACTATTCATGTAAATGATATTAGCCATGTCTGTATGGTAAGAACACCATGTACTGTGCCATTGTTCGAGAATCCATTTCTTCATATCACTTCCCTTTGTTTGCCATTTTAATGGCGTAGTGGTGTTTATGGTTTTCTTGCTGGCATTTCCAGCACTGGCGTTTGGTCTTTCCGTTCCCGCGATTGTAAACTCTCAAGTTGTCCCCAGACAGCGGATGACCATTTTTGCAGTGAGTCTTTTTGGATTCGTGATGCAATCCCTTGCTGGTCTTGTCGGCCATGTTGTCTTTGTGGGTGCCAACAAATAGGTGTGTAGGATTTACGCAGGTTGGATTGTCACACAGATGACAAACATGCTGGTCACTGCTGGTGATGGTGCGACCTGAAAGCTCGACCGAAAGCCTGTGTGCGTAATAAAATCCACCGTTCATCCACAGCCTGCCGTATTTTGTTTTGCCAGCATAGGCACCTGTCCAAAGCCAACAATTTCCAAGGTGCGGAGCATGAGCAGGCACAGGCCCGTTTTTATTCACTTTAGACCAGAATCGCTCCTCAATCTGTTGTTGGGTGGGTGTGCTCATAAAATTAAATACGATACTGCACAATAGATTACCACTCCCGCAAAAGCGATAATAACCAAGAATGCAAGTAAATCAAAGTCGAAATCAACATCCTTGGTGGCTGCTCCAAGAATGCAACAGTATATGCAAGCGATTGCCCATGCTAAGTTTGGATTGTGTATCATTTTATTCCTTTCTCAAAGATTTGTTTCTTATCGCGGGCAGAGATTATGGCTTGTTGCACGTCTTTTAAGTGTGCGCGACAGGCAGTGCAATCACGTGTTTCATCCTCTGGATTAATCATCTCCGCCGCTTCAGTCATTCCGGCTCTGAAGGCGTCGAGTTGGATTCGTCTAATGACGTGCTTAAAACACGTGTCATGTGAACCGCCATGACTTGCAGTAGAAACACCCGTTAATATAAAACTATCTCGTTGTTTTATTGCTCGTTCGTGTTCTTTGATAAGCTCTAATGACCATTCTTCTTCTGTTTTCATACAATTTCAACTCCTTTCACCTTCGCCAATGCTATCACGCGATTTTGCCATGTGGCGTGATAACGTTCCCATAAAGTTTTACAAACTTCATCCATTAAGATTTCAATATAATCGAGTTTTTTATTGCGGTCGATTAAAGTTTCCTCCACCAACCAGCAAAGATGAAGGAGTTCTGTGTCGAGAACAATTCTGTCTGCAACACAATCACCTTTCCAGTAAATGTTTCTGTGTTGAATAAGAACGGTTGGCAACATCTTCACCAGAGCTTGCTTTAATTGAGTGTCGGTGTAGTCCATATCAATCTTTCTCCTGAATCGGCAACAAGGCCTTGATTTGTTCGAGCTTTTCAATCGGCAGCTTATGCCAAGGATATTTCTGGCAATGCTCAATAGCGGCTCTTAAATTGGTTTGAAGCTTGATTTTTTCAATCTGACCATCGGCGGGAACGCGCACAAAGGTCTGATACCATGTGTCGGTTTCGCCAACTAAATCACCGTGTTTTTTGTTAAACTTTTGCTCATATTCACCACCGGCCATGTTTTTAAAAGACAACACGATTTGAGTGTTTGTAACACGCTTAACACAGCAAACAGAATCGTGCCGGCCTTGCGTCTTAATTACCACGTCACCAGCCACAACATCATTCAAAGTTTTCATTCTTATCCTTTCTCATTTTGTCCTCCCGCTCTTTCTTCAACCGTTTAAAATACTCATCATGCGCCATTGAGCCATAGACCGTGCGCAGTCCATCGGCATCGGTTTCAATCCATGAGTTATCGGGGAATATTTCTTTCATGGGGGTTATTCTAGGCTCTTGGCTACGTTTAAAATGCGTTGAATGGCTAGTTCGGGATTGCCATCGGGCACAACAAGCGTTGCAGCGTATAGCAATGCGTCTGCTTGTATGGCATTAATGTCCTTCACAGTAAATCGCCTTGTGACCACATTTTTACCATGCGGGCAATGCGTCATTTCGTGAATCCATTCGATGGCTCGCTTCATTTGGTTGCAGGTGCCCATTTTGATGCGCTAAACGGAGGCGGAGATTCGCCTCCGCGAGCATGGCAGTCATCGGTTAAATACTTGCCACAAATTGAGCAAAATCTACCACCCATATCTACGGACTGAAAAACATGTTTTGGAAAGCTCATGCCCTGCCTCCGTTGTTAAAAATCATAATGTCTTTGACATATTTTGCAGTCAACCTGTTGCCGTCATAGCTAGCATCTCCAATTTGATTTCCAGCCGCATCCAAAACCCGCGTAACACTAGAACGAGATTTGCGGTCATAAAAACGCTCAACCGAATTGCCGTTCTTGCAAAGTGTTTTCATATTCAGTTCGTGGTTGGGGTGGGGTCTATGGTTCGCGGCATTCTTCGCGCCTCACAACAAATCCAGATTCATCGGTTGGCGAAACCTGTGCCCAAAAAGTATTACGAGAAAGCGTAACTGTGCAGCTATCACGGAAATCCCAAACGCGGTCATTTACATAAAGTATACGCCCGTTGCATTCAATTTTGGTATATGTCGTTTTCATGCCCACATCATGAACCAAACGGATAGGATTGTCAACAGAAAAGATTCATTTCTTTTTCCAGTGGACATATAGCGGTTTGTTGAGTGGTATGTGGTTTTCTTTCCTCGCCCGTATCCGGCAGCGTTCGCGGTGTGCTTTCTGGTGCTCCTTGCAGTGATAGCCATCCACTGACTTCTTTGGGCACAATCGGCACTTGCCTTTTGCTTCCTGCCTCATCTGCCACTTGCGGGCACGGCTAATCTTTAGATGCGTGAACTCGTCTTGAATCTCTTTCATTCGCCTAATATATATGTCAGTCATTTGTGGTTATCAAGCGAAATTTTAGCCGTGTCTTTTGGTTCTCTGTTTTAACCATTTATAAAAATCAGGGTCGTCATAAGCAAGTTTTGGCCTAACGATTCGCTCAATCGGAATAATCTTTTTTATTACTGACCCTTTGATTTCTCTGCCATTATTTTTAGCATCGGCGATTTCAAAATTGCGATTTTGGATTATTTGGTCGGCCCGCAGCGGGATGCCCCTTGCACCACGCATGGGCTTGCGAAATCCAATCCTGCGAAGCAAAAACTTAATCAAATAAATATCGACGTTCGTGGCTGGTATTTTGGCTTTTTCTATAATTTCAGTGTTTGTCACATATCGCTTTTCTTTTTTGGTCAATTCAAGAAAAGCTTTTACTATTTTTGCTCGACCATCTTTGCACACAACCCGCTTGCCTTTATATCTATTGCAAGAAGAACAAAGCACTTGCAGATTCTTAACATTGCTATTCATGGCGTTATTGTCCCTGTGGTCTAGGGAGATTCGGTATTGGCTTCCACATTTGCCGCACCTAAAATCAGCATCCTCCCAAAGCTCCCAAATCATTCTAGTGGAAGGAGGCTCGCCATAATTTTTGCGGTGCATCCACGATTGGCGGATTGCGCCCGGACTAGATGGGCAAAACGCAGATATTAAAGCCCGAAGCACTTCTTCTTCGGAAAGCCCAACCAATTTTATAAACTCAGCAACAACATTTCTCATGCCGAAATTGTATCATATACATTTATTGGGGCAAGTATTTTATTTGGCGTTATCGATAAATTCAGCCCCGATTATTTTCTGGCAATATGACCATAGCGGGCATTGTTGCTTTATCGTTATTCATTGGCTTTTAACCATATTGTTAACATCAACAAAATGGTTTATAGCGAGACAGCTTTACAAGCATGGATTAAGCCAAAGTCATTTTGTGGTTTCAAATATCGCTCAAAACTTTGCTTGCATAGATTCATGCCATTTTGCTACATTTAGACGATTTATGAAAATGACACCTGAACAAAAAGCATTTGCCAGACAGTTTGCCAGCGCGGGGGGCAAGGCTAGAGCCAAGCTCGCTAATATATATGACATACGTTCTGCTGCCTCAAACAAGGCATGGCTTGTTCGCCATGAAGACACACGCCGCGCCGCATTGGGGCTGCGAAAGATGACCAAAGCAGAAAAGGCCGCATTTCACGCCTCAAAAGAAAAGTGAAGATTGTTCCAAATAATCCTTGCAAGCACGAATGACATTTGATAGCTTGATTGCAGTTCGGAACAGCCGACAAAAGAAACAATAAAATAAAAAGCGATGAAAACAAACATTGAAAATGCACTTATTGGTAAATTTTACGGAATGATTAATGGCAGTCGTGTTTATCGGGTCAGGCGTGGACATTTTCAGATTCAAAACCCAACGCGCCCAAACCAATCATGTTTTGATGGCACCCTTCGCGAAATTAATCGTGCTGAAAAATCAACTGTTCAGAAATTCAAATTTGCCGGTTAATCGCTTATCCGGCCTGCCGCCAAAGTAACTACAGCGGCAGAACAATTTAATACAAATATTTGAATGAATATGAAAACCAGCATTTGTCTTTTACCAACTGAGCGGGGTTTAATCGCGGCCAGTCAGTCATTTAACGAAATGATTATCCAGCTTCAAAACTCGCTTGCCAGAAAATGCGAGATTCTAAACTGGAATTATTCCTTGGAGGAAGCTGAAAAGGCGCAAAACATTCGCCGCGTTCTCGTAGATTTTGGAGTGCTTCCGAAATCCGCACTTTAACCGCCGCATAACCAAGAAGAAATAATATGAACGAACTATCACAACTAGATTTCGAGATTAACCTAAACCTGTCATTGCTTGAATCAGCGAAACAATTGCAGGACTATGACCGCGCTAGCACAATCTGCCTGACCTTGGCAAATTGCTTTCGCATCAAAGAGCTTGACCGTATCCAACATTTGAAAGGGCAAAAGAAGGAGATTGTGTGAAATTCCCAATTGAACATAACGGCAATCAGGCTTTTATTGTGGCTGGCAGAGATATGGTGGTTGAAATTGAATTCGGCCCCATGACGCGCTTTATTTGGCCCGTACCCGTTGCCGAAACCATTCATGTCTGTGCATGGCATGATTCAACTAAACATGCGACACAACGCCTGACCGATGCTGGATTTACTGTCTCGCATGGTATCTGCGAATCATGCAATAAAAGAATGTTGGAAGAAGTTAACAAACAATCCAAACTTGCCACCCGCGAAATCAAACTGACTGAATTGTAATAATTATGAACATAAACCAAGAAACATTTGAGGCGTGGCTGTTTAGTCAGCCGGACGATAGGCAATATGACTACAGAGATAATGAAGGGTGTCTGTTGTGTATGTTCGCCAAGGAAACAAGCAACAAGCGGCTGTCTGTCGCCGGACGCGCATTTAGAGTAATCAGTGACCCAGAAAACACATTCAAATATATTGATTTTGATTCATGGCTACAACGCTTCATGTGCGATTGTGTTCGCACCAATCTTGGATATGACTCGGTGCCTTTGTCCAAAGATTTCAAGACAGTTAAGGCAATCTACGTCGCCATATTCGGCCAGCCGATGATGGACATTCCAATGCCAGAACCGATTGAGCAACCAAAGCAGTTAACCCCAACCTGAACACAAGAGAATAAATTTATGAAAGCTGAATTAGTAACCAAAGAAGAACCGAAAACATTCAAGCCGGTCACATTTCAAGTGACTTGTGAGAGTCAGGAAGAACTGGATTTTTGGGCGTCGTTATTTAGCCATGCCCACATTGAAAACTGTGCAAAAGCCTTTTGCGGCTCTCGTGGAAACTGGGCTGTGCCAAACGGTCAATTCTTGGTTGCTGTCGGAGCAAAACAAGACACATTAAAAATGACAGCACACCTGAAATAACCCCCCGCCTGATTTAAGAGATTTTATGACAAACCAACAGTAAACCAAATAAACACAAAACACATATGCACATTAGCGAACTTAAAAAATCAAAATTCCTGACCAAGGGCGATGTTACGCCTCCAATCCTTGTCACTATTCGTGGCGTTGAGCCTGTGAACGTGGCAGCAGAGGGCGCACCAGAAGACTTGAAATACTGCGTCCAATTCGACGAGGTTGAAAAACCCCTTGTCCTGAACTCAACAAATGGACAAATCATCGCCGGAATCACTGGCAGTGAGGATTCAGATGGCTGGTTTGGGAAACAGATTGTCCTGTATTTTGACCCCAATGTGAGTTTTGGTGGCAAGCTGACTGGCGGCATTCGGTGTCGCGCTCCGCGCACTCAAGCCGCGCCAGCCACAAAGCCCCAGCCGGTGCATCAAAGTGCGCCAGCGGCCAAGCCAGCCACTATTCCGAAGGCTGTAGCGGAAGCCGTTGAGGAAGGCGACACGAACGTGCCGTTCTAGCATTGAAATTGTCTGAAATGTTCCCAAAGCCCCGTTCAGTCACGGTGTCAGGTAAAGACCTGATGCTGTGGCTGGCGAGGGGGAAATCTGGCGAGCTAGACATTTATCGGATGGATACAACCAAGAAAAACGGCACATATAGATTATTTTACCATGAAAACCATAGTCACAAACATAGTCATAACCCGATTTAGCTCTAGGGTTGACGGAAGTTTGTCGTTCAATGTTTCAACACCTGAATTGACGGCAGTTGAGAAAGTGGCCTTTATGGAATTGCACGGCAAGTCCTGTCGTGCCGTTATTGAACCTCTGGATTACACCCCAGAATCAAAACTTGAGGTCAAGAGCGATGTTGGAATCAAGACGCCAAGCGAGAGACTTCGGGGATGCCTGTTCGTTTACTACAAGCAGGAAATGGAGGGCAAGCCAGAAGCAATCACATTCAACCAATTTTACGAACAGCACATGGAAAAGTTTTGTGATCATGTAAAAGGAAAGCTCAAGCCATGACCAGCACACAAAAACAACTTCAAGAATGTTTAGACGACATTCGGTTTAGTGAAATGTTCAAAGACAGCGATGCCCCCGCATGTGGTGGTGCAACGGTTGAAGCTGTCGGAACATTAGGCGAGAAGCACACTAAGATGCTAGTCAAATTGCAAGAATTGAAAGGCTATCTTGAGGACAAGATTAAGCGCGAGCGACAAGAAGAAATAAAGTGCTTTGAACAACTTGAACAAATGGAAATCGGAAGGATTAGACCCAATGGTGAGCCGCGATGGATGCGGGCAATGGGATACGATTCTGCAATTGAAAACAGAAAACTTGTTGACCGTTAATAATTTCTGATTTATGATTCTGACATGCGACAACTTGAATCAATCTTCCCGTGCGCCGAAGGCCGCAAGGCTACTTCGCGGATTTTCCGCAGTTGTCGCATACCGGCGCACGGGGACTACTCAAAATGCGACAATGAAACTAAGAGACATAACAGGACAAAAGTTTAACCGGCTTCTGGCCATTAAGCCAATCAGGAATAAAAACGGCGTTCTTTGGGAATGCCTTTGCGATTGTGGAAACACAACCCATGTAGGCAGCGGCAAGCTGGTGGGAAATCTGATTAAAAGTTGCGGATGTTTCCGGCGTGAATTTACAACGCAGAAATCAACCAAGCACGGCGGCGCAAATCGTGGGAATATCAGCGTTGAATACACAACTTGGACAAGCATTAAAGGAAGATGCCTGAATCCCAAAAATCATAAATATGCAGACTATGGTGGGCGCGGAATCAAGATTTGTGATAGGTGGGTTGATTCATACGAAAACTTTCTGGCCGATATGGGCGAGCGTCCTGCCGACAAAACATCCATAGACCGTATTGATAATAACGGGAACTATGAACCGGGCAATTGCAGGTGGTCTAATTTAATTCAGCAGGCTAGCAATCGCAGACGCCCAATATTCAAAAAGAAAAATCGCGCCGGTTTTCAGGGTGTGATTAAGCCATCTGGAATACCTAAAACTTGGAAACCGTTTAGGGCAATGATTTGCCACCACAATAAACGGAAATACTTAGGCAGCTTTAACACGGCGCAGGAGGCTTCTAAGGCGTATTGCGAAGCTGAAAAAACACTAATCAAACAATAACCAAAAACAGAAGGATGAATTATGAGAATAATTATTTGTAAATCCGGAAACGGATGGATGATTCTTAAAAATAATCAACGCTTCCCGATTTCAGACGGACTTGAAGTTGAGCGAGGAACCGAAACATTTAATAGTCTAGACAAAGCAATTTCCTATATCCGCAAAGAGCTTAAATCTTGGCACCCAACTAACCACCCGAAAACATTAAAATAAAAATATGAAATTATCACAGGCTAAAGAAGTAAGTGAATTGTTAGCTGCTGTCGCGGCTGGAAAAACACTTCAATGGTCAAAAGGTTTCGGAAGCGAGAACGTTGAGTGGCACGATATTGGAAAAGATGAAAGTTTCCAACTCTGCGAACCAATGTATTACCGCATTAAACCAGAGAAAAAACTTAGGGCGTGGAAGCCGGAGGAAGTGCCGATTGGGGCCATTGCACGACTAGTTCCAGAACGAAAAGAAAGGTTTTTGATAATCGCTTCTTTATCATGCACAATTTACATTGGGTTAGATGATAAAAATATCACTTATGACCATGCTTTGAGGAAATACGAACATAGCCTAGACCACGGTAAAACTTGGTTGCCATGCGGCGTTGAGGAATAATATGAGCAATCGCCTAACATTATCCGAAGTTAACCAGCATAACGCCAAGGTTTTTAACGCGAGGATGAAAGAGGATAAGCCAGAATCGCCTTGGATTGGCAAAGAGAGCGAGCTTCATTCGCAAATTGAGGCGGAATTAAAAAGACGCCGCTGGTATTTTGTTCACTCGCGCTGTGACCGGAAAACAACAACGCAATTAGGTGTCGCCGATTTCATCTGCGCCGCCCCTAACGGAATTACATGGTGGGTTGAATGTAAAAAACGCGGCGGCAAGCTATCACAAGAGCAAACAGTAACACGTCATGTTCTGCAAGCATTAGGTCATCGTTGGGCCTGTGTTTACAGCCTGAAAGAATTCAATGATTTTATTGACGGAAAAATGAGCTTATGAAAACAACCGTAGAAACAAGGAAATAGAGTATGAAAATATCAAAGGCATATATCAAAAGGTTGGAAAAGCATCGTGATGCCATAGCCAAAGAGCGGGATGATTTAAGGGATATGATTGAGGAGGCTCAATCATTGGAAGAATCAGCCGCCAGTGGAATTGAGTCTTTGGATGACTGCATTGAGAAACTTAGCCAACTAGCCTAACCACCCCATGAAAAATAACCAGACGGAGAATTTGGTTCGTTGTGATGAAACAACTAGATGGAGCGAGGATGGAATGCGCTCTTTGTGTAAATGCAAAAATAAGGCGACATGGATAAATCCAGAATGGAAGCCGGGAAATATAAAAGCCCTTTGCACATATCATAAAAATGTCAGGAATCCATTCAGAAAAATAAACATCAAATAGCTATTGACTTTAGTTGGAATATGTATTTAATTGACCATGTTCGCAGCAGGTGTGAAAGCCTAGCTAATGAAATAGCGGTAGTGAGCACAATATTTACTTTCCGCTCGGGACGATGCCCGATTCCGGCGCATCGGGCTTCATTTCAAAGCTCTTTCACCCCGAGCGGGATACTTTCCGCCGTGATTCGCCCCAGTGGTGAGCGGTCGCAAACCCCAGTGATCCGCGCAGAGACTATCAATAATGCTTTGAACCTCTCTGAATCAATGACAGGTGGCAAACCGGCCTGTTTAAAGAGTGTCCATCAGCGGACACAAACTGCAATCCATGCCTGCGTTATGGCGATGTTTTCCGATTGGTTAAGGTTGAACAGTAGGATTGTTAAAAACGCATACGCTCGTCTCAAAGAAATGACAAGACAATGCACAGTGAACTCTTAACGGGTTTACTGTGTCCACACCACTGAACTCAAGAAATTACTCAACAATGAACGTAGACTTAGCAATATTGACTGAAAGAATATCCAAGCTTCCACTTGCTGAAAAGATTGAAGCCATTAATGAGATTAAAAGAGAGCTTCACAAGATTTCACCTTTTCATGCGGAGCCGGTTGATTGTGTTTTGTGGTATCCCGCGCAAGGTGTAAAAAGTAACGATTATAACCCCAACGCTGTCGCGCCACCTGAGATGGAACTCCTAAAAGTTTCCATCCTAGAGGACGGCTACACTCAGCCAATCGTGACGTTCAAAGAAGATGAGCACCATGAGGTTGTTGACGGATTTCACCGAAACCGTGTTGGGAAAGAATGTCCAGAAGTTGCCAGCCGCATCCACGGCTATTTGCCAGTTGTCGAGATAAACGAAACTCGCACCGATAAGGGCGACAGAATAGCCTCTACAATTCGCCACAATCGCGCCAGAGGCAAGCACAAGGTTGACGCCATGTCTGACATTGTTATTGAGCTAAAACGCCGCAACTGGTCAGACGAAAAGATAGCCAAAAATTTGGGCATGGATGGCGATGAGGTTTTGCGCCTATGCCAGATAACTGGTCTTGCTGAAATGTTCAAAGATGCTGACTTTAGCAAGTCATGGGATGTTGAAGATTTCATTGAAACCGATGAGGTTAAATTGGAGGACTGATGAAACGCATTTACCATACATGGGACAGGTGGGAATGTTATCCCGCTGGTTTCTACAATGACAAAGCTGATTCCGATTTGTCTAAAGAAGAACTAGAGCGGCAATATGCGGATTTTTTGTCAGACAGAGAAGCGTTTTGGACGGCACTAAATATGGTCATTGAAACATGGCCGAACTCATGCGAACACTATTTATCAAACGAAAACATGAATCGGATTGCGTGGCTTGGTCAGGCTTCCGCGTGTATAGCTCTAAATCTACCTTCCGCCTATCGCGGTGGATTTCATCTGCTAACTCAAGAAAAGCAGAAAGAGGCCGACTTGCTGGCCTTGGATGCCTTAAATATTTGGTTGAAGAACCACAATGAGCCGCCATTAACTTACGAACAGGCGCAATCTAAAACCGAGGCAAACCTTTATTGATATGGGAATCAAGCGATACAGAGACAAGGATGTTCTGACCGCCGCACAGGAGCGCGTGAAATATGCTTTTGATAATTTCAATCGCATTTATGTCAGCTTTTCGGGTGGTAAGGATTCAAGCGTGATGTTTCATTTGGTGATGGATGAGGCAATCAAGCGTAACCGCAGGGTGGGCGTCCTGCTGATAGACCTTGAAGCACAATACGCGCAGACGATTGAACACGCCGAACACATGGCAGATTTATACAAGAACAATATTGAGTTGCATTGGGTGTGCCTGCCAATGCTCCTGCGTAATGCTGTAAGCGCGTTTAATCCGCGATGGTGCTGTTGGGAGCCGGACACTGAGTGGGTGCGGGAAATGCCAAGGCGCGAAGGCGTAATATCCGACGTTAAGTTTTTCGACTTTTTTCAACCGCGCATGGAGTTTGAAGAATTTATGGTGTTGTTTGGCTTGTGGTATGGCAAAGGCGAGCCAGCTTGCGGCTTTGTGGGGATTCGAGCCGATGAAAGCCTGAACCGATTCCGCACAGTTGCCAGCAAAAAGAAAGAGTGTCATGGCGGAAAACTGTTCACAACTAAAGTTGAGGACGGATTATATAACATCTATCCGATTTACGATTGGAAAACCGAAGATGTTTGGCGATACCACGGCAAAACTGGCAAGCCGCACAATCAAATTTACGATAAGATGCATTTGGCAGGATTAAGCATTAGCCAGATGAGGCTCTGCCAGCCCTATGGCGATGACCAGAGGCGCGGATTGTGGCTTTACCACATCCTAGAGCCGCAAACATGGTTCAAGCTCGTTAAGCGGGTTTCTGGCGCGAATAGCGGGGCATTATATATTGAGGAAAAAGGCAACATAAACGGCTATAACAAGATTTCAAAGCCAGCGGGACACACTTGGAAAAGTTTTTGCAACTTGCTTTTGAACACGCTTCCACCAAAGACCAGAGAGCATTTTGTTAAAAAGTTTTCGACATTTATTTCAGGCTGGAAAGGTCGCGGATATGTCTCCGGTATCCCCGATGAAGCTCCGTTAGTTCTGGAAAACAAGCATTGGGCGCCATCTTGGCGGCGTTTATGCAAGGTTATCCTCCGCAATGACCATTGGTGCAAGGGGCTTGGATTAACACAGCCTAAAAGCGAGGCTTATTCCAAATATGTAGCAATGAAAAAGGGAAAGACTTGTGACGCCTGACGAAATTGCAACCTTGGACAATGCTTTAAGTGCATTAAAACGCAACAACGGACAGCTAATCTATATGGACAAACGCGAAAAGAAAGTCAGTGTAATAACCGAAGTTGATGCTTTCCAGTTCGGCGAGGTGTCGGATTATCGGATTGTTTTGCCTGTAACCACTCAAATCATTCAAAAACTATGATTCCCGCCACACAATCAATCGAATCCCTTGTTAATAAATTCAACGCCTTAACCAGCGGTCAGGCAAGGCCTATTCTATACGAGCGTCAAGCATGGGAATTTTTAAAATCATTTAGCGAGGCGGATATGGAATTGGTTGTTAAATACATTCAGCGTGAGAATGGCAAGAATGATTACAAACATTCGTTGAGATTGTCTAAGCTATTGGATGACCTTCCGCGCTTCAACGATTTATTGTCCCTAGCCACAGAAGCACAAACGCGCATGAAGAACAAGACTAGGACACCAAAGGAGCAAGCATTGTTTGAATCCCGCAGAGCAGATGAACCGCAACCAGTAAAACCACCAGTAAAAGTATCGGCTGAATTTTTAGCTGATTCGATACGCAACCTGAAACAACTACAATGAAAACAGGCCTGTCCATGAAGCAGCTTGGCGAGCGCGAATACTTTCGACAATATCGCGCTTTGAAGTCGCCTCCGGCATTGATTCAGCCTAGATGGACAGGCATCAGCTTTAAGCAGCTTGGAAGCGCGGCCTATAACCGAATCTACAGACAAAAACTAAAACAATTGAACAAAAAGGATTGATGATGAAAAAAGAAAAGAAATATAAAGTATCTATGACGTGGCTCGTTGGGTGGATTGTGCTTATTCCATTAAGGTTTTTACTATGCCTAATTTTTGCGCTGGCGATGACATTCGACCCACAAATCTTTTATTCTTTTCGGAAAACGCCAGCAGAAAAAGACCAAAGCAAATGGAAGTTATGAAATACATACGAGAAACAAACGACATGATTCGATGGCATTTCGAGGAAGGAAAGATATTTCATGGGATGCTGCTATCTATGGCTTATCCGTTTTGCTTGCTCATTGTCTATCTGATTACAAAAGAATAAAAACAACCATGAAACCCGAACTATTATCTACCAAGTGCCCGCGTGATGGCAAAAACCATTTCTTTGAAGTTGGTGTTTGCCGATGTGGAATGACCAAGTTGGAACACATTCGACTTGTGAAGAATGCTCGCAAAGTTAACGATTCAATCAGGTCTAAAGAAAGGGGTGCGAGATGAAAAGATTATTTATCTGGTGGCATCGCAGAAGGGCTGGATACCATAATGCAATGGCCGCTCATAAATGCGAACAGGGCTACGGCACGTTCAAAAACCGCGCTTGGAATGTCAGCCGTGAGGCTTGGCACCTTGCCCAAATTGAAAGGCTATCTAAGTGAAACCCCTAATTCTAATCGGATGCTTGGTTTGTTTGTGTGCATTGGCTGATACCAACTTTCCAATAATCACTTATTCAAATGGAAAAGCGCATACGAATGAATACCTGATTTTTAAGGGAACAAATTCGTATTTTGGAAGCAAGGGCGACGACGGATTAACAAATGTGCCCATGTGGTTCACAAATATAAGATCGGTTACATATTCCGTTGGGTCATGCTCCACAAACTATTCTGTATGGGATTCAACCAACTTCATCATTCCAGATTCCTACAAAGGCACGATTCAGGTTGGTAATAAGTTTTATCACATAAGCAGCTATACAAATGTTCAATCCAAAATCGTATCTGTCACGAATGTAACCAGAGTTTTAACAACTGAAATAATCAAATGACCTCAAAACAATACGCTCCAGTTGTGCTGTTGGCTGTAGCTTGTCATTACGGAATGATAGCTTTTAGCAAGCCTGCCGCGTTAGCAAATTGTATGCTGGCTTTCATTATCACCAGCGCGATTGTTTGCGCTGTTATGATGCTTTGGCCTGATAAAAAGCAATGATTCCCCTTTCAATTTTAAATGAGAATTGATATGGTTTTTGAAGTAAACATGAGATTTGGCGGGTGTCTTGAAATCACTATCTAGGGAAAAATGATGATTGGCCCCCGCTCAAGCAAGCAAAGTTTTAATGGCTCTGTGAATTTATCGGTGTGCAATGACGGACGGAAGCCGTTGAATGGGTAGCGCCCATACCTGTCTAGAGCCTTAGGGCTGTCGAAGCTGATGGACGAGACAGGGTCGCAGGTTCAAAGCCTGCCACACCGACCACTTAAACCACAACCCTAAAATGATGGAGTGATGAATGAATCCCGCTGAAACATTTATTGTCGCAAACTTAATCGGCCTATTGATTGGAACGCTGATTTTCTTTTTTGTTGTTCGGCCTTGGCTTGAAAGCCAGTGCGATGAGGGCGAAGAAGATAATACAAAAGCAAAAGCTCCATTATTGCCGCTTCAAAAGAGAAAATAACCCCAAACATTTATGAGCTGGATTAACAATGCGAAATTTGAGGTAACTGCATACCTTTGCAGCAAGTGCAATAAGTGGCATAAAAAGCCTAGTAAAAAATTCGCTGAACACTTTCAATTTCAGCACCCCATTAAGCCCAATCCGCCACACAAATAACCATTGAGTGATTATGAAAAGTAAAATCCATAAGGCGTGCCAAAATTGGGGAGAAACCGTTTGCGGATTGCCTCTTTTTTCTGCGATTTATGGCATACAGACAACAGAAAAATGGAGCCGCACAACTTGTTCTAAATGTTTGCGTTCGATTCCAAAGAAAATGAAGACCGTGTTTGTTGTGGTAAATGCCTATGACGCAGACGCAAAGTCTGTTGAGTCGATTTATTCCACCAAAGCAAAAGCCAAAAATCACAAAGGACAACGCTATTGCTGGAAAAAAGAGATTCTGGAATTTCAGCTAGACCCATAACTTTTTCTCAAAATGATTGAGCGGTAGTCGCACAACATGGAAATGCAACTACCGCCCGTTTTTGGAATACCTAACGCGAAGAATTGCGCTAGGAAATTTTCTTTGTTCTAAAAGCCATTACTATCGCTCTGCCCTGACGTTTCCAGACTTGTTCTAGCTTATCCTCTTTAATCAAAACCTTGGTTCGTTCGACAATTGCGCTACGGCCCTTTCCGGTCTTTTCCATTAGCTCCCTTAGAGTTTCGGCTGATTGGTCTAGCTGGCGGGTTTCAGCCATTAATTCACTGGCCAGCATGTTTGTCCAATGTTTTTTCATATCAGTATGATACTATGTCACTTGGTATAATCCAATTTCCGTTTATGGACTCGCTTTGCCATACATGATATTGACCATTATCCGCTATAACGCCGTAAGCCCATCCATTCGCCTGTCTAAGCGTGTTTGGGTTGCGGCTGGCATAAGACAGGTCTGTTGAACAAAGACAGCCTATAGAGCGAGCCACGCGCCTTTCCAGCCCCGGTATGGAGTGTTCATCAATCGTGTGGACGTGGCCGAACAAACAAGCCCCGTAAATCAGCCCTGTTTGTCTAGCCGCATTGATACCGCAGTGAAATCCGTGCAATATCTTCAAAGAGCCAAGGCGCATCACTCCATCGCGCTTATGGTAGGGATAAAGTCGGCAATTCATCTTGCGGATTATTGTATGAATTTCGGACACCCCAGATAGTGCATAATCAGCCAAAACCCCGTTTCCTGTTTCAGCTAGCTCCCATAGCCTTTCATCGTGATTACCCCTTAGAAAATGATGAGGCTGGAATTTATGTAGCCATTCAATTCCAGCCCTATAATCGTCAACCATTGATTCGCGCTTTTCATCTTCACTGGCTTTCTTGCGGAGCGGAGCAAAGTCCCATAAATCGCCAGCCAATATACGAATGTCCGGCTTAAAGTCCTTTATGAACTGGAAAAGGACGCGGTTTGATTCGGGGTCTTGGTGGCACCCGTGAACATCCGAGCAACACACAAAACGCCGATATTTCATTTTATTCCCCTGTCCTCATTAAATGCCACATGCCCGAACAGCCTTAAAGCGCGGTAAATCAGTTCCCGCTCAACAATGCCAACGCCTTGGCTTTCCAGTGCCTCTAGGATGAGATTGTCGCACTGCTCCTGTGTTAGATTGGCGACTTCCCAAGCACCAGCGGCATTCAAAATTTGAAGTGTTCCACGGTAGCTCGCATCATGTTGAACCGCCGCAAACCAGCTTCCTCCGGTTGGAGGTATTATATTTTGAACGCATCTCGGAACCGAAAACCCATCCGTTCCCGAACCTATTGGGGAGCAATATTGAGAACCGTCTTTTGCTGTATAATACAACCCCTCTAAAAGAATGTCGTCCAATCCATCCGATGTTCTTACATCCAATGTAATGTTTTTGAAGCCAAATTTCTGTTGCGTGTCCATAACTTTCATGCGAAATTTGTCGCGGCTAGGCGATGTATGAAGCACCGCAAAGCCGCTAACGAATCACATACATAACTATGCAAAACGCTAAAACGAACATCGCAGAAACTTCTGGTTCCGTCAACTTTTCTGAAACCACACTTAAAAACTTTTGGAGCAAGGTAAATAAAACGGACACTTGCTGGATTTGGACGGGTTGCACAAATGCTGTCGTTTATGGAGGATTTAATATTGGCAGAAGACAAGTTAGGGCGCACCGCATTTCTTGGATGATACACAATGGAACTATTCCAAAAGGAAACGGTTATCATGGGACGTGCGTTTGCCATTCTTGCGATAACCCTCTTTGTGTTAATCCATCGCATCTTTTCCTCGGAAGCCAATCCGAAAATATTCAAGACATGATTAAAAAGGGCAGGAACGGCGTTTCTTTTGGAGACAAGAATGGTATGCGAAAACACCCAGAAAGTGTTCAAAGGGGTTCCTTGTGCACGACGGCGAAGCTTGATGAGGATAAGGTTATTCAAATCAAAAAAAGAGTTATGGGCGGAGAAAAGCAATCCTCCATTGCAAGAGAGTTTTCCGTTACCAAAACGACTATTTCATACATAATGAAAAGAAAATCATGGAGGCATGTTTCTATTTAGTGCTAATATCTTCTGTCGCGCTTTGCGTTAATGGATTTAAAGCTGCTTGCACATGGCTGCTAAGCGATGCTGCATATATATTCGTTGCCTTGCTCGTAGGATTGGAAATGTATTCAGAGCGAATCAATCCAATTTGGACAACCACGGCCCCGGCACCCGCCACGGCTGGCGTTTGAGCATTAAATCCAAACACAGTTGTTTTCATCAAGACTTGTTTATCTGCCAAGCATCCGGTCAGGAGCAGGCAGGACAATGGGATTAGAATCAGTTTTTTCATTTGTTTGTTATTTCGGTTGTTTGTTGCTGTGTGTCTGTTTTGCGGAAAGTCTGCGTATCGCCATTAAAAAACGGTTGGTCGCTTTGCAGCTTCTTACCGACATTGGTAAAGAAAGCCAGCATGGACGATGCCCACGCTTTTGCAATCAGGGCGACACGGATACATTTCTGTGTACCGTCCAAATCGCTCCATGATGTGTCAATCATTACGGAAACAAAAGCCGTTGCTATTGAATCCAGCGAATACAGAATCACAAATATGATTGCGATTTTGTAGAGCAAGACCTGAGCCTTGGTTTTATCTAGAAATTGATTCATAAGCCATAGCCTTGTTTGTGGTATAGACATTCTGCTTGATTTGCAGCGTCAATTCAATCTTAGAAACCGATTGCTGTATTGCCTCAACCTTGTCCGGCAAACTTGTCCATGGGGCTAACGCGGCCTTGCAATAGCCTATCGCAATTGGCATTGCTGAAACTACCGTTGCAAGACTGGCAAGAATCGCGCAAACAGCCGTTATTCTGGCCGCACTCCATGTTCCATCTTTCCTTTTAAGAGTCATAAATTTCCATTGGTTCCGACATACACACTATGGCACCTGAAAAACATTATCTGATTTGTTGAACTGACGGGTATGCGCCATTGCCAAATTGGGGTGTTTGTATAGAACATCCAAGGGCCGCTAACATTAGTTGAATAATCCCATACATTCCATGCATTCGTATCTGGATCTGTGATTATTTCAATATGAGTTATTCGCGGCGGCGCATGAAATAAATGATTTGTGGCTATGATGACTGGCGGTAATGGCGGAGCTTGACCAAATGCGGCATGACAAAACAGGACGATTGCCAGAGCCAAAAACAGCAGCAATGTGAAGCGGGATTCTTTCATATCAGAATCAGCAGCGCGCAGAATGTGGGGCGGAGGGTCATTGGATTAGTTGAATCCGGGCATCGCCACCGTTATTGATTTTAATGGTTGATGCTGCATTGGTGTAGGGGTTCATCTGGAAAAAGAAATTGCAATTCGTAGCACCGACCATGAATTGTGAACTCAATCCCTCCAACCCCCAGTTGTATTGATTAAGCCCAACGATATTAAGCCCCCTGCTGGCAACCAATGAATTGCCAGCCGAAGTAAACCAGTCATAAACTTTTGTGCCAGCGTCACAATTAAAGAAAATCACGTAGGTTGTGTAGTTGTACAGACCGGTGCCATCAAGATACATGTCCCAACGGATACCCCCCAAAGCACCGGAGCCTTCCTGCATGGAAATTTCAGGGCTTATCAGTGAATAGGTGTGAAATGCTAGCAGATTGGACACCGCCCATACATTGATATTGTTTGTATTGACTACACTATAAGAAAGTCCCGTCGTATTTGGCCACACAGTCATAGTTTGTGCAGGCCATGTAGTTTGACTTTTTTGAAGAGATGCCAAGTTGGATGACAAACTGCTTACTATGTATGGTGCTTCAATATTTGTCTGAAAGAAAATGGCGTTATGAGTCCCATCTATCTGGTACGATGAATTTGTCGATGATAATGAAAATACATTAAGAACAAAATCAGGCTGTATTTGGTTTGTAATAATATCATTTGCTATATTAGTTACTTCGATGCCAGACACAGTCAATCCTTTGGTGGGGTCGCTATTGGTGTAAAAGTTTACTCCAATGGTGCCGGTTTTCTGGATTACCACATATCCATCCTGCCTTAGGAGGTTCCAAACATTTGTCAAATTACGATGGATGTCTGCAAAGTTGGTTATTGAAATTACATCATTCTGAGGAAATCCAACTATGGCCCATTTAAATTTTTGAGTCATCAGTGGAGAATTTCTGGCCGAATAAATATAGGGCGGCGTTATCGTGGCGCCGCCCTGTTGAAAATAGAATGGCGGGCGATATTTTGCGCCCGGATATTGGCTTGGATTTTTTATCAAACCATCGACTGATTGACTAGCAGGGTATCCAAACGCTTCATCCCCCAAGCAGCCGCCGGGAACCGCGTCGTAGTTTTGAAGCTGAACATTGGCTCCAAAACGCAATTGAATGCCGTTAGTTACGTAGTCCCAAACGCATACGTTATTGGACTGGTATGGCAGTCCATTTGAATAATAATAAATCCCGTTGGTTATACCATAGGCCACAGTACTAGCAAGAGGTCCACCGCCATGAACAGACCAGTTGTAGTTAAATGCAGCGCCAGAATTGGAAGCGTAAAGCTGGCAATCCATTGAAGTGCCGGAGATGATGTCAATCTCATCCGGCCAGCGGAGTGATTGCTGAAAATTCGTCACCACATTCCCATTCGTCGCCACCACCGTCCCCGTGAACGTGCCGGCGAATTGGCTGGCAATAAATTTATTTGCGGTTACTTGTCCGGTATATACTAATCCGGTTGCCTGATTTGTAATGTCATCAATTCGCATTAATGTTGCCGAGCCGTCTGAATTTGCAACAGTGATACCGCCGCCAGCTTCGGGCCACAATATCAGACCTCCATTTGTAATGCCGCCAGAGCCGGTTGTTGGTAACGATAGAATGGTATCTTGCGAATTGTATGAGTGAGCACCAAACCAAGTCGCCGAACTTCCAAAAGCGACATTGGATGAAGCAAGAAACCCCTGATTTCCAATGACGGTTGTATTGAATATTGATCCGCCACCATTCGTGATGCTAAGATTAAGATTGGTCAATCCGAAACCATCGCCAAAGTATTTACCACCGACAATGTTGCCGTGAAAATATACGCTGGTATTATTTGTCTGAAATCCATTCACTGTCAGATTGCCAACTGCAACATTGTTAAAATTAGGACTTGAATTGTTAGTTACAACTTTTGTCGTATCCAAAGAGGTCATGGGAACGATTCCAATCAACCCCTGTGCCCAAATGTTAGTGTCCCATTGCCCATTATGATTTGCGATATACCCAAACCCGCTGTTGGTAGGCACTGCGGTTGAGCCAACAACATTAACCCATGTCGAATTGAAGAACAGGTTTGAGGTTGAATACAGGTTAACCAGATTTGTTCGCAGATAATATGTCGGATTTTGGAATATGACATCCGAGCCATTGCCGATGATGTTTGTCCATGTTCCAACTGATATTTGAAGATACGTTCCATTTGCAGGCACAACGCCCGCTCCATTGATTCCCAAAACATTAGTCGTAGTATAAAGCCAAGGAAAATAGTTCAGGGTTATATTGCTTTTCAATGTGGGGTAAAAAGCCGTTCCACTTGTTGACTGAACAAAGTTTAACAAATTATTGCTGATGGTTGACGATATATTTGTCAGATTCACGCCTGATTGGTTAAAAAGATTCGTTCCAGCCTGCCCAATCAAATAGGAAAGATTGGTTCCACCCTGTCCGACAAGATATGTAAGATTTGTTGTCCCAAGGCCAACGGAATTAACATATGCCACCGTTGCCATGTTAGCAGGGTTTGAATAAACCATCGTTGTAAATCCATTGGTCAAAAATGACTGAGTGGGGACGGCTACAGTATAGACCGTCCCGTTTGTGGCAACAGTTATGTTTGTCAATCCCCCGACACTGCCAGCCGAGGAAGTGGTGGCAACGGCTACGCCATTGACATACATGTTTGTTGCATTGATTGAACCGTTGACAAATAGAGAATAGCCATTGGCATTATTTGTATTAATTGCAACCCCTCCAACAGACCGGATTAAAAACTGATTGCTGCCAGTTGTTGAAAATCTAGAAGGGGCAGATGAATCAGACCAGACAAAAGAGCCATTGTGTCCGGCCATAACAGTTGCATAATATCCACCGGCAACGCTTAATGATGCATTTGTAATTGAATTTCCAAAACCCCCAAGAATTGAATTTTCACTAAACCAAAGTCCGGCTTGAGTATTGTCAGACATTAAGGCCGTAGATTGCCAAACCACATTTGACCTTCCTCCTAGAATTGAGGTTCCGAATGGGAATAAATTAAAAGTTGTTCCACCAATTCTATTAGGCAGTGTTGGAACTGTGGTGTTTCTTCCGCCAAAAGCATCGCTTGGATTTAGCAAAAAGTCTGGGGCGTATGATGTATTTATTCCAGCACCTCCCGGATACCAAACACCAAGCTCCATTGCTGGCTGGCCATGAATGTTAAAAAATATTGGGGCGTCTTCTGTTGCTCCGGTGTTTACATATCCAACGACATTGGTTGTTAGGGCGGAGCCTGTGGGAAGTTTGTTCCCGGTGGTTGACCAAAGATTAGATGAAAGAATGACGCTTTGGGCTATTGAAATGATTGAATTTGAGCCAAACGAACTAAAGGCTGTGTTAGTTGTCTGATTTGTAATCACGCCGCCCATGATAAAATTTTGGATGATATTTGTTGCAGTCGATGCGCTGATTCCGGTTCCGGCAGTTATTCCGTTGCTGGTTATTGTGATATAATTTGTCAGGGCGTTGTATGTCGCCCAAGCATTCGTTAACTGAAATGCCATAAGACCGGATGAAATGCCTATTGTATTGGTTGATGTATTAACATAGTTTGTAGTCGCAAGGCCATTTGTGATTGATGAAAGAACAAATCCATTAGTGGCCGAATTGACATAATTTGTGGTGGCCAGACCGTTGGTTATGGACGCCAATACAAAACCATTTGTAGCCATGTTTATGGCCGCAGAAATGGCATTTGTTACAAAGTTTGTAGTCGCAAGACCGTTGGTGCTAAATGTGACAGTCGCCGTAACAACTCCCAAATTTGTGGAAAGGCTTAATCCGTTTCCGGCCACAAGCGAATTTGTCCAAGCCCCCGTTCCTAGAAGATTTGTAAAGAAAGCATTTGCTGGCTGTTTCTGAAATTGCAATAGATTTGAAGCGGTGTTCAAAGCCGAAGTTAAGGCCGCGTTTGTTCCCTGAACGGCGGTGAGCCAAGCCGCATAATCCCTGTTCGTTGCATCAATCAAAGAAACGGGCGTAACAAAGCTGGAAGCATTTGAATACACGATATTTCCAAAACCATTAGTTTGAGGCAGCACCGCCCAAATCTTATTTGTTGCATCGGATGAAATATAACCAGCCGGATTGTTTGTAGTTATGGCGTTGACAATATTTGTCACGTCTAATTTAGATGGTAATCCGTTGGTTAAAAATGATTGGTTTGGCACCTGAACAGTGTACGAATTTGAATTCGTCTGAATTACTACGTTTGTGCCCTGTCCAACTGTTGACGTGTTTGTGTTTCCAAAAGCCGTTGAGCCGTTGTAATTGTAGGTATTGTAGCCGCTGATTGCCAATAGGCCAAATGGGTAAGTCCCGTTCGCGGAAGGTACGGCTATAATCACACCCTGCTGCGTTCCAAATCCAGAAGGATTAACATACGATGGTGAAACCAGAGTTGAATTAGTTAGAAGATAATTGCCAGCCGCAAGATTGATTGAGGCAATGCCGTTTGTGGGTGTGATTCTGAACGGCAATCCAGCCGTAGTCCACGAGCCGTCTGCGTTTGGATAGGCGACAAGCGGGAAACCCCGAATAACATTTGTGTCAGGCTGTCCAAGCGAGTTTGTCAGGGCAAATGTTATCGTGGCAGCGTGTGCCTGAAAGACAAAACACAGTAGGGTTAACGATAAAATAAGCCTTTTCACTACAGAAAGTTGTATGTGGTTTTTCATGTTTTGTCAATTAGAATTATGGTGCCTGCACCTGTGTTCCCTGTATCCACCGCCAATCAGCCCCCGGCTGGGGTGGTATATTTGGCTGTTGTCCGTATGTTTTTCGTATAAAAATCAAAGGCAAAAACATATTTCCGGCTGGCAAAACCGTATTAACCTGCAACTGACCATCGGTGATAAAATCTCCGGGATAAAAGTATTGTCCTGCAAGATTGTCTAAAACATAGTCTCCCCTGAATGTCATTTGTCCTCCGATAGAATCAGTTCCAATATTGGACGGGTATTTATTAACCACGTTCCCAATCTGGATTTGCTCAATAAAAAGCGAACCCGCAGAGGCCGAAATTATGCACAAAGGAATTATGTTCTTCCCATTGTTTGGAAACGGCTTATTTTGCCTGCCGCCAACACTTCCAGAATCCCACATTCTGCCAACCAGCTTTGCATAATATCCATCTGCGACAGAGTCTACTATTTCGAGCCAGAAAGAGGCATAAACAAAACCAGAATTGGTGACTGAGTTATTTAGTATAATCTGACCCGCAAAAGGATATGAATTTAAGTTTGTGTCAAATAAAATTGTGTCTGCCGTGCTGTTAAGAAGTGTGTAAGATGCCGATATCGGAACGGGCATCGAAGATTCATCGAAAAGTGAATTATCGTTTTGAATACCCATCCGAATATCAAAGTTTCCACCTTCGTTTGCTGAACCATCATCAAAAAGATTATTTATTGCAGAAACGGAATTGAAAAAACTCCTGCCTCCGAATACACCGTCACGCATTTGGAAAACAAGCCAGTTCGCTGCCGGATTTCCCAAACCATCCAATGCCGAACTTGCATTTGTCGTATTATAAAACCCGAATTGCTTTGGAGTGTTTGTAGCTGTCGGCGCAACAATGTTCGCAAACGCTTCCGGCAAAACCATCGGCGGAAGTGTTATTGTGCTTTCATCTGGTGTTAAAACAACCTCACCAAACCTGCCTTGGTAAGTGTTAACGCCGTCCGTCATGGGAACGATTACCTTGAGCCTTCGGAAAGCATTGGCGGTATCAATCAGGCCGTTCTGAACCGATGGCAAAAGAATTCTCGCCCCGTTCTTATCGGTATTGTCGAGCTTGATGCCCGCTAAATTTCCTGTTTTTGGTTTGCTCATTGGGCCAAAATGTAAGTTGTTTCACGGCAAACAATCTGACCGGCATAGACGCTTGGGGCACTGTCTAAAGCCACCAGTTGCCCCGTAGTTGTAGGTGGATTTGTTGCAACTTCAGGCGCACCGCCCCACACCGTAGATGACCAATTGTTAGCCGCCGCATTGGCAATCCATAGTTGATACAATTCGTAGCTTGGAAGCGTCTCATAATAAGTTTGTGAACCTACAACTTTTCCACCAACCGGAACTATGCTTTGGGTGATATTCGTGTAATCAGGAACGCCGCCCAGAGCGACACAGAACACGGATTTATTGACAACAGGAATAAATTCACGGGCATAAACTATTTGCACCTGATTCCCGCCAGAATCTTGAATGGTTGATGGGGTTGGGCCGGTGCCGGGAGCCAGAGCGATACCACCGTTAAGAATTCCAGTCGGGTCAACTACAAAGTATTCATATTTGATTCTGGTGTTTACAGCCTTTGGGCGGATGTCTCGGCTGCCAGTTTGACCAATGAGGCCGGGGAATCCGGGGAACGTGTATTCAATCGTGCCGGAATCAAACCAAGTGGCTGGAACAATACTAAACGTGGCGGTGAACTTGCCTTTGCCCGCCTGTGTCGGCGTAGGCTCTGTGTATGCCGTCAAGATTGCATTATCATCGCCAAGACCATTGAATATGAGGTTTCCAGCTACGGATGCGCTAGAGGGCGTATTCTTAGCCGCTGGCGGGAAATTATTCCCGTTTATCAACATCTCAAAATCCTGCTCAAAAGCATAAGCCGCAAGCTGGATAGGGCTTTGCTCCGGCAATGGAAATTTCTTGCGGATTGGGCCGGATGGCTGGCAATCTGTTCCGATAACAGCACGGTAAAGGATGGCCGGTGTCAATGGTTGGCTCATGGCTTTTCCTCCACTCCTTTGAGATTAACCGCCAGCTCTGCCTCTTGATGAATCAGTGCTTGTAAATCTTTAGCCATGCTCCGTGTCTGTTCAGCCACTAGTTGCATGTTCTGTTCAGGTGATGCCGCGCCATATTGAGATAACTTTGACAGCGCATTCATCTGCCGCACCCTGTCTTGTTCTGCCATAGCTGTATTTCCGTAAGTCCTGTCCCAAATTTGTTGGTATTTTGCGCGGGTGGCTTCGCGGGCGAGTTCGGCTAACGGGCCATTGCCCAGACCTAAATCAAATTGACCACCCTTGCCATATTGCGCTGAAAATGCCTTTGTCCAATCGCGTCCAGCCAAGTCGGATAATGCTGGATATTCAGCCGCCGATTCAGACAGCTTCTTTTTATTCGCATCCATTTTGGCGCGTATATTTTCCTCTTTCCCCTGTAACTTTTCCAATTCTTGCCGGACTTTTACCTTGTCTTTTTCAATCTGTAGATTGTTTTCGGCTACGATGGATTGAAGATGCGCCGATTCAACCGAGTCTTTATCCAGTTTTGCAATTTGTCCTTTTAAATATTCATTTTGTTTGAGACGCGCCTGTTCGTCTTTTGCGTATTCGGCTGCGGTGTATTCTTTTGCGGTTATGTTGTCCAATTCCTTTTGAGAATCTTCAATGCGTTTTTGATAGGCTGATTTCTGCGCTGATTCTTCCGCATTTTTGGTTGACGATTTGTCGTTTATGTCTAAAAGTTTACGCTGAACGCGCCGGATGCCTTCGTTTGAATGGACATCGCCAAGCATGGCGTCTGCCTGAGCCTTGGTTATCTTGCCACTTTTTAGCATGTCGTAAATGACATCTTCAACACGCGAGCCGATGTTTGTTCCTTGAATCGTCAACGACCTATTAGACCTGTCTGATTCTTCGGCGGCGCGACGGGCCTTGATTGAATATCCGGCAATCTCGCCTGCGGTTATAACAGCCGCCAGAATACCGCCAAGCCTTGCAATTAAAGAAACCGCACCTCCCATATGCTGCAAAAATATGGTGAAACTGCTAAAAAAACGCTTGTAATTCCCGCTGAATAATTCACGGGTCATCACAATCATTTCGCGGCGGGCGGTGGAGTCAATGGCTATACCCTCTGCGCCGTGAACCACCCCACGCGCACCAGATTTTCCACCAGCCGCCAAGTCACCAGCAACAGAACCAAATGCACCAGAACCCGCCGCAATCTCGCGCTGTGCCGCCTGCTCTGCCATCCACGCCTCATCTAGAGCCTTTTTATTTGCTACGTTGGCCTCATACAATGCCCACGATTTAGCCGCCGAAGCCTTTTCAATCGCCATCCGTTCCGCCGCGATTCTTTCTGCTGAACGCACTTCGGAAACCTCCCGCTCCTTCATTGCAGCTTGCCAAAAACCAACATATTCTTGAGAAGCGCGACGTTGACGCGCCAGCATATCCGTTGTGCCGCGAGTGACAGCATCGGCGTTAAACCCCATCCTCATCAAGAATTCTTCGGTTTCAGTTGCCATAATCAGTTAGTGGAATAATCCACGTCGCAATTAAGCGAGTCGGAACACATCGGCGGATTCTCTTGGTTCAATTCTTTTACATATTCCTCATATCGCATCTGCTTTCGCTGTTCACGGTTGATTTCAGTCAGAGCATCGCGTAAATGATGCTCGCTCCGGTTTGTGACAATGGCTTTGGGGTCTTCCCATTTGGCGCGGAATTTCCTCAACTGAAAAATGATTTTCAACGGGACATGGATGGGGCTTGGCAGATTTCGATTCAATCCAAGCAACCTTTGAAACCAGTTTTCTTTATGGTTTTCCCAAAAGTTAATCGGCAATCCGTAGTGATGATTAAGCTCGTGAGCTATCCCGACTTCAAAGGCGAAATAGCTCTTATCGTCGCCTCCTGTGCCTGAGTCGTCCGCGTCTATGTATGTTCCTTCAATGTAATCTAAGATAGCTTGGCAAACTTCATCAACCTTACGCGCCATGATTCCAGAAAAGGCTTTATTGAACTTATCCCTTTGTGTGTCACGAAAACGCCAGTTGCTTTTGCTGGTCAAACTTCCCGGCTTGAACATGGGGGAAACAATCCATAGAAAATTCAGGATGTCATTCAGGATTCCCGGCTTTTCGCACAGTGCATCCAATGGCGCACCGACAAGGAACGGGCTTTTAACGAGCGCGAGCCATCTAATGTGGTAAGCCGTCAAAGGCTTTACCTCATATCCTAGAATGTTCTCGTTAAATCCAAGGCACGCTGAACCGCGTATGAAATTTTCACGCGCAACCGCTTCGATATATGCCGGATAATCAGAGACGCTAAATGCTCGCGCTCCTGTTTCCATGTTGTTTAGAACTGCGAAAGTGTCGGGTCACTGTTCACGCGGTCAAGCGAGAGCTTCAAACCAAACTTGTTAACCTGACTGCCTTGGACAGAATCAGAATCAACGAACCAGCGCGAGGCCGGAACTTGAACAGGCACCGCAGTGGTAGACGCTGCCGTCATGCCAACACTGATTTGGCAATAGTCACCGGGGCAAAGCGTAGGGGTGCCAGCGCCAGCCATCTGCGCCGTAAGTGATAGCTTCGGGTCTTTGCGAACTAGCGAGGGGTCGCCAGAATCTTCCGAGAAGATGCCTGTGCGTCCCATTGGTGCGCCAGCAAGCTCAAGACTCAAATCTTCGATGATGTAGCTGCCCAAAAGTGTTCCAGTTGCCGCATTGCCAAAGGTAATCACATTGGCGACGTTGGGGGCGGTATAGCCAGCCGGATAAATGCCCGTTGTATCGGCGGCATAAGTCGGACGGTAGAAGTTGACGACGGCACGGGAGCCAAGAGGCAAACCAGCCGAATTGTAAAGGACTGCGGGTGTTACAAACATAATATTTAAGTGGTTAATGTTCCTCCCGGCCACGCATTTGCACGGACGGAAAATGTTAAGTTGACTGTGAGCGGTGAAAAATAGCTATCGTCAATGGCCGAAACCTGTGTATTCTGGCTTTCGACTTCAATCCTGCCCAATTCGTGATATTGAAGCAGTGAATTCAATCCAGTTGTGCCAATGACATCGCCATAATTAGGGCCGGGGGCCACGGCTGGCGTAGGTTGCAAGGCGGGAATGATTGCATTGACCAAAGCCCGCAACTGTGTATGCATCGTGTAATCAGGCAGCGTGATTATTCCCAATCGTATTTTGCCAGCCCATGCCTTGTTTCTAGCCGCGTTATTCGCATCTAAAATCCATTGTTTCATCTCCTGAATGTCAAATTGTGAGATATAGACACGCGGACGGCATTGGGTGAAAGTCAAAGACTGGAAAGCCGTGTAGAAAGCAATCATGCCCGCTGGCGGTTGCCATTGTTCACGGGTTATATCCGTGTCATCAGCTGGCTTTGCGAAGGTGCCGATTGAATCTTGACAAAAGAACGCCTGAATCGCCTTTTCAATCAGGCTAAAATCATAAATCGGGATGAAATCTTGAATCATTTAGTTATTAATCACGTCTTCATTCGACTTGAACACGCGGCCATTATTCCAGTCATAGGAATAGCCTTTAAGAATCTTTGAAATCTTTTCCTTGGTGATATAAACACGTCGCGCAATGCTGGAATTTATTTTTCCATTCACAATCGGGTTATTGACAACACCGGATGCGCGTGAACCGAACACGATAAATCCTTCGGTGTCACTAGAACGAGACGCATCTGTAAAAACGCTTTTCCCATTGGCAACAACATTCGGGATTTGCTTTGTAACCCACACTGGAAAGCTATTTGTGCCAAGCAATTCATTGGTTGTGCGGGCGAACGAGGCTTTCAACTGACCAAACTTGGATTTGATTGATTCCATAACGCCCTTCATGGCTGATTTGGAAACTAGAACGCGGTTAACCTGATAAACCCCCTGCTTACCGCGTGTACCAAGATTGATGCGAGATTTTCCACGGTTTCCAATGCCACGATTTCCAACACCAGAACGGTATGATTCAATGGCATCTGCTTGACTGCCCCGCAACTGGCTATCCTCGTCCTTAATCCCAATCAAGAATTTAGGGCCAGCCGTTAACCAAGTAAAGTCTGGATAACTTGAGTTATGCTGGTTTTCTCGCACAAAAATTGAATGGTCTGGCGAGGTTGTCAGCACGGATTTAACCTGTTTTCGCATCTGCTTATCTGCCTTTCCCAACGCGCTAGGCGGCATGTTACGAGACGCATCCGCCGCCATCTGCCCAGTCTCAACCCTCAAAAGATTCTGCAAATCACCACTAGACGCACCGAGTCCAAGCAATGCACCAACTAGGTTAGATTGCTTATCAATAAGAACGTCCATTTCTGGATTGCAAGTTATCATTTGTCTTTGGCAATTATCTCCACCAATTCAAAATCTTCCGTTAAAAAGTTTGCCTGTTTTTGTACCAGCGCATTCCATGTTTTACCGTCGTCGGTTTTTATCCGGTCTGTTTTAGACAGCCTTGGATATGGATATTTAACATCAAACCTCAACATTACTTTCGCTCGAGGGTCGTTATTATCACCTTCCCGCAAGTTTAAATCCTGTTCTATCTCGCGGACGCCGGTAAAATACTTACCGGCGTCCAGACCCGTCATAACCAATATGCGTTCGCCGTGAACCGCACTAATCAGGGGCATCAGACTGACCCCTAACATGGTGTCAGAGAGTGCTCCCATAATTTTACAGCCCCGGTTTGCCGCTAATCTCAACCACAATGTTGGTCAAAGCAGAAACGCCGGGATTTTCAATCGCTTGCAATGCCAGATAATTCCAGCCGCCAGTCGCAACAGTGTTGGTTTGGCAGGGTTGAGTTGAGCCAATTGCATTAACTGGAATGGTCAATGTGAGAACGGCATAATTAGTGACCCAAAGCCCTGCGCTGCCGGTGCCGCCATCGGCACTTGCCGCAAAGCGGAAGACAACCGCCGTAGAACTGGCATTAGTCGCCAGCAAATTGCCTGTGGTAACAATGGTCACATAATTCTGCGGGCCAGACAGCGTATTTGGATAGCCAGTCAGATTATCAACGGCAGACGGCAAAAACCCGTTCGTGCCGAAGTTGGGCTGCAATCCCGTGCTGCCAGCCAACTGGTAAACGATGTTTGACGCACCGGGAACCTGACCGTTCTGGAATGTATTGGTATAGGTGCCAAGTCCGTTCGTACCACCATAAAGCGGGACGTTGATAACGGACGACGTGCGGCCATCCAACAGGGTTACGAGGCCAGCCGTTGCGGGCATAACCAGCGCGATACCAAAGGCAACGCCCATGCCGATTTTCTTGAATTTGTTAAGAATTTTCATTTTGTTTTGTTTGATTTTTGATTGTTTAAATTATGGTTACTTTTTCCCGTGGTCAGAGCGGATACTGGCTATCATTGAATTCTTTTTAGCCAGCAAGGTTTCATGTTCAAGCTCTTTTTCAGCCTGTTCATCCGCCATACGCTTTTCTTGACGCTCCTGAGCGTCTTTTACGGCATCTTCAATGCGGTTAAGGTTTTCAGTATTCAACTTGCGCTTGGCTTCATCCTGTTCCTCAGTGATTAGATTCAACGCGGAACTGGTGTAGTTAACCCTGCCCGTGATAACCCGCTCGTAATCCTCATTCACAGGAGCAGATGCCGCAATCTCGCGGTAAACCTGCAAATGCGAATTGAATTCCTTAGTGGGTTGAACCAAGACAAAGTAATCGCCTTCATTGACCGTGATGGTCAATTTCTTGCGGCTTTTTGCCAATGTAACATTTTCGCTCATAATTTTATTTAGGGGAGTGTGCCGGTTTCAAGCGGCGACACTCCCCATGTTTTCATTACACACCAGCGGAGGTAAGTCGGTAAAGTGCCGCGAGTTCGCCAAGGCCGGAGCCATAGCTGCACTCAATGATTTCGTTGTCCCGGTTCTTGGATTCATCGCCCCAGAACTGATAGGTAAACGCCAGACCAGTCTGGTCATCCGTGATTTGCTCGTAGGAAACGAGTTTCTTCAACACACCCGGAGGCGGCATGATAGGAGCCGTCGCAATGAGCACGGCGGAAGGCCATGCCATGAAACCGGCCATGTTCGGGTCAGTGCCATTCGTAACCGTGCCGTCACCGCCGCGAATGAAGTTCGCAACCGGCACCAGCGGATCAGCAATGATGTTTTCAAACCCGTACAGACCGCCAACGATACCCTTGCGGATAACGTCCGTGGTGCCAATCGCCAGCAATGGTGTAATAGCGGGGTCAATCATCAAGTTTGTGTAGTAGGACGGAGCCAGAACCACATTGCGCCCATTGATGGGCCAGAAGCCTTTCGTGGCAGCGAGCGCGAGCACGTTACCAACAATGGTATGGTCGAAACCACCAGCCGCGCCGGTATAAATGGCGTTGCCGAAGTTCGCAGCATTGATTTGGGTGCCGATGATATCAGCGCGAACGTCAATCGCCAACTGTTCACCAGCCATAACGGACAATTTCTGAATGTCCAACCAAGGCTGGCGACGGATTTCGTAAGCGGTGAACGCGAGCGGCTGATACTTGCGACCTGAACCAGCGGAGGCAACTCCGTTGCCAATACCGCCAACAGTGACTTGCTTGTAGAGCGTCTGCGCGTTCGCCGCAATCGTGTAACCGGCAGCATAGGTGAATTCCGTGCTGGCGGTCGTCGAGAGCGGGTAGTAAGGCA